>Ga0315286_10001616_pt1 | contig 20451 bp, 22 predicted proteins | sample YL17G10_0_MG_FD_205038 | JGI IMG/M metagenome (GOLD analysis project Ga0315286, IMG submission 205038) | Sediment microbial communities from Yellowstone Lake, YNP, Wyoming, USA - YL17G10_0 | ecosystem: Environmental > Aquatic > Freshwater > Lake > Sediment | place: USA: Wyoming | collected... | reverse complement strand
TTCATTATTAAGGATGAATCTGCAGAATTCTTCCGCTATACGCAGGCCTTCGCGTGCGCGATTGAAATTGGCATCTATGATTCTGAAAATGGCACGGGTCATAAGGTTAGATTATAAGATACATACGGGAAAATTAAAGCGGGAAAGTAGTTATGATATTTTGCGCAAAAAAAAGGAGCTGCCTCCTCCTGGCCAGCTCCAGAACCAAACGCATCTATATTTACAGGGCTCTTTTTTTGGTTTTTTTAGCCCTGGTTGCGTTCGCAGGGGGGCTTACCTACTTCTCCTCCTCCAGGAATTTCAGAAAGCCCCTCCCGATATCTTATAAGTGTTCTATAATCGAGCAAAGTTTATGCCAGAATTTTTTCATATCAGAGCACTAAAGCTGAAATGACTGCAAAGGCAGGCTTTAGAAAAGGTTATCAGCAAATTTTCTCTCTAAATTAATACTTAAAGAAGTGTTAAGATTTAGCGCTGTGTTGTTTTTGGGCAACATAAGGGGCTATAATAATGTTGAAAGGGGGTTTTTTATCGGTTGTAAAGTCTTGTAAGAGGTGGAAGTTGCAAAATGTTTAAAAAAAGCAACGGTGATTTAGTCCAAACGCAGCCTTTTTAGCGCTTGTCATAAACAGTTCCTGGCCCCCTGTTGTTGGTCCGGCACAGCCAGTTATCGGGAATCCGCTTTTTCTATGTTGTCAGGGTATAGACCGATGAAAATTTCTTTTTGCCATTTGAGGATTTCTGAAATTAGGGGTGCGCAGCTTCCGGAAGGGAAGAGTTATTTGACAAATAAATAGGCTGATGGCAGAATGAAATTAGTAAACGGATTGATAGCTTATGAATAAGAAAATACTTCGTTACGCAGGCAATTTTGCAGGTATTTGTTTGTTCAGCCTGGCGCTGATAGTTATCCATCACCAGCTTAAAGAATATCATTTCAGCGATATCATGGCACAGGTGCATCAGACCCCTTTTACATCCTTGTTTTTGGCAGTATTGCTGACGATTCTGGATTACTTTGTTTTGACATTTTATGATACATTGGCCCTTCACTATCTTCGCCAGCCGTTGAAATATCCTCGAATCGCGGTAGCTTCCTTTGTGGGATATGTTTTCAGCCATAATCTGACCGTATTGGGCGGCAGCACCGCCAGGTACCGAATTTATTCATCTCTGGGAGTTTCAGCAACCGAGATTGCCAAGCTGGTTATATTCTGTATCGTCACATTCTGGCTGGGATTTTTAACTCTTGCCGGCATTGTTTTCATCTTTCTTCATCAGCAAATTCCTGCCGCGCTGCACATACCGCTTGCTTCGGTCAAACCTTTGGGATTCATTTTTATTGGAATTGTGGCCGGGTATGTAATTTATACCGGTCTTGGCAAAAAATCCCTGAAGGTTGGCGGCTGGGAACTTGTCAGGCCGAGTATTGTGGTTTCGTTTGGCCAGATAATAATCGCCTGTGCGGACTGGCTTTTGGCCTGCAGCGTTCTTTATGTGCTGCTGCCGAGCGGAATCAAATTGAGTTATCCTTACTTTGTCGGTTTTTTTCTGCTGGCCCAGATAACCGGGCTTTTAAGTTATGTCCCCGGCGGGCTGGGAGTTTTTGAAACAGTAATTCTTCTGTTGTTATCGCCTTTTGCTCCGTCTTCCGCCATCTTCGGGTCTCTTTTGCTTTATCGTCTGATTTATTACCTGATACCTTTTGGTGTTGCCGTTGGTTCTCTGGCAGTATATGAACTGGTTACAGGCAGAAAAGCATTGAAGATAGCCGGCGCTGTCTTTGGAAAATGGAGCTCAATAATTACACCTCAATTCCTTGCTTTGACAAGTTTTGCTGCCGGCATGATTCTTCTTTTTTCCGGGGCACTGCCCGCTGCCGGCGGGCGAATGGCGATGCTGAGAAATGTGCTGCCGCTTCCTGCAATTGAGTTTTCTCATTTTCTGGCCAGTATTGCCGGTGCATTGTTATTATTGCTTGCGCGAGGTCTCCAGCGCCGGATAAACGCAGCATATCACCTGTCAATTGCGCTACTTGCTGCCGGTGTGATTTTTTCTCTCTTGAAAGGTTTTAATTATGAGGAGGCCGCGATTTTGTTCGTAATACTGCTGGTTTTTCTGCCTTGCCGGAGGGAATTTTATCGCAAGGCCGCTCTTTTTGCCCGGCGTTTTGAGCCATTCTGGTTCCTGATGGTTGCTATAGTAATAATTTGTTCCACCTGGGTAGGATTTTTTTCTTACAGATATCTCGAATATTCAAACCAGCTCTGGTGGCAGTTTGCATTTCACAGCGATGCACCGCGATTTCTGCGTGCCACCGCGGGGGTTATTGTTGTTGTTCTGCTATATGCCGTTATGCAGTTATTACTGCCTTTTAAGCCTAAGATAAAAACTGTTCAAGCGGGTGAAGAACTTTGTGCCATCCGGCAGATTGTAAAGTCATCGCCCAAGATAACCGCGAATCTTGCCCTGCTCGGCGATAAACAGTTTCTGTTAAGTGAGCAAAAAAACGCCTTTATTATGTACGGCGTTGAAGGCAGAAGCTGGATATCAATGGGCGACCCTGTCGGGCCGGAAGGTGAATGGGATGAACTGCTGTGGAGGTTCAGAGAGCTTTGCAACTATCACGACGGCTGGCCGGCTTTCTATCAGATTGAGAGCGTTCATTTGGATTTTTATCTCGACATTGGAATGTCTTTTCTGAAACTGGGCGAGGAAGCCCGCGTCGATATGAAAAGCTTTTCTCTGGAAGGGACTTCTAATAGAGATTTGCGGCAAACTCACAACAAGATTCAAAAGCAGGGCTATGTGTTCGAAATAATACCGCAGGAACGGGTGCCGCAGGTTATCGATAAACTGGAGGAGATCTCCGATTCATGGATTAAAGAAAGAAATACAAGGGAAAAAAGGTTTTCGCTGGGCTCTTTCAGCAGAGAATACATAAGCAATTTCCCAATAGCAACAGTTCGCAGAAACGCGGATATTGCGGCATTTGCCAACATCTGGACAACCGGACAAAAGGAGGAGTTGTCCGTGGATTTGATGCGACATCTGCCGGATTGTCCGAACGGCATTATGGATTATCTTTTTGTCGAGATGATGTTCTGGGGCAAACAACAAGGCTACGAATGGTTCAATCTTGGTATGGCGCCGTTGTCGGGTCTTGCCGATAATGCCCTGGCCCCGCTGTGGCACAAATTCGGAACGTTCGTTTTCAGGCACGGCGAACACTTTTATAATTTTGATGGATTAAGATACTACAAGCAGAAATTCAATCCTGTATGGCAGCCGAGGTATCTGGCCTGTCCGAGAGGTTTGATGCTTCCGCGAATTTTGACGAATCTTGTCAGTCTTATTTCGGGCGGAATCACCGGGGTGGTTGTCAAATAACCGGTAAATTACAAATCGGGGTCCTGTTCGATGCGGATTTTGATATTGTCGCTTCTGCCGTTGTTATCTTTATTGGTTTTTGCAGCGCTTATAAAAATTCGGACCGCATTAAAACAACATACGCAGCCTACTATAATAAAGATTGCGGCGGCGATGACGGCAAGGACTTCCTTGAGAATCCAGACGAGTGTGCCAAAGCCGATAAGCAAGAGGCCCACAACAAAAAGCCCTTTTGCGTAGCCCTTCGAGAGCTGATTGAACGAGCTTGAATAAAAGTTGAAAAGCATAGAAATGGTTATCCCGCACCTAAAATATTTTAGGTGCGGGATTCCTTAATTTTTTAATACATTCCACCACCGTGCGGGGGCATTGGCGGCGTTTCTTTCTTTTCCGGTATTTCGCTGACGATTGCGTCGGTCGTCAGCAGCAGTGAGGCGATTGAAGCGCCGTTCTGCAGGGCAATGCGTTCGACTTTTGTCGGAACAATGACGCCGAAATCAATCATATTGCCGTATTCTTTTCTCAACGCGTCGTAGCCGAAGTTTACATCGGCGCTATCCATAACTTTCTGAGCGACGATTGAACCGTCAAGACCTGCGTTTGCTGCAATCTGCTTAATCGGCGCAACGACAGCTCTTTTTACGATGTCAACACCGATTTTTTCATCGCCTTTGGTTTTTATCTTGTCGAGGGCCTTTAGAGTCCGCAGCATAGAGACGCCGCCGCCGGGCAGGATGCCTTCCTCAACGGCTGCCCTGCATGCGTGCAGAGCGTCCTCAACGCGGGCCTTTTTCTCCTTCATTTCGGATTCTGTCGCGGCACCGACGTTAATCTGAGCGACACCTCCGGAAAGTTTTGCAAGTCTTTCCTGAAGTTTTTCGATGTCATAATCGCTCGTTGTTGTTTCTATTTCCTTTTTAATCTGTTCGATGCGGCCTTTAATGGCTTCAGTTGTGCCGGCACCCTCGATGATTGTTGTATTTTCCTTGTCGATGGTAACCCGCTTGGCCTGGCCGAGCTGGGAGAGTTCGACGTTTTCAAGCTCAATACCCAGGTCCTCAAAGACAGGCTCTCCGCCGGTAAGAATACCAATATCGGCAAGCATTGCCTTGCGCCTGTCGCCGAAGCCCGGCGCCTTTACCGCTGCACACTGCAAGACGCCGCGAAGCTTGTTTACAACCAGTGTGGCAAGAGCTTCACCTTCAACATCTTCAGCGATGATGAGCAGAGGCCTGCCGGCTTTAGCGATTTTTTCAAGCAGCGGAACAAGCGATTTTATCGAGCTGATTTTCTTTTCGTGAATGAGAATATATGGTTTTTCAAGGACGCAGGTCATATTTTCGAAGTGATTGATGAAATGAGGGCTGATGTAGCCTTTGTCGAACTGCATACCTTCAACCAGTTCAACGGTAGTCTGAATGCTCTGGCCTTCCTCGACAGTGATGACGCCGTCCTTGCCGACTTTTTCCATGGCCTGTGCCATCGTTTTGCCGATTTCGGCATCCTGATTTGCCGAGCAGGTGGCGACCTGTTCGATTTGTTTTCCGGATTCGACGGGCGTGCTCATCTTTTTAAGCTCTTCGATAATTTTTTCAACGGCCATATCAATACCGCGTTTTACCTGCATTGGATTAGCGCCTGCAGTGATGTTCTTGAGGCCTTCCTCAAAGATAGATTCGGCAAGGATTGTTGCCGTAGTTGTGCCGTCGCCTGCGACGGTGCTGGTTTTGCTGGCGACCTCCTTTACCATTTGCGCGCCCATATTTTCGCAGGGATCTTCCAGTTCGATTTCCTTCGCGACGGTAACGCCGTCTTTTGTAACAGTGGGCGAGCCGTATGATTTTTCAAGTATGACGTTTCTTCCGCACGGGCCCAGCGTAACTTTTACCGCCTGAGCAAGTTTTTTTATGCCCTGCCGGATTGCCTCGCGGGCCTCGGTGTTGAAAGCGATTTTTTTTGCTGCCATTTTATAATCTCCTGTTCTTAAATTATTTCTACTTTTCGATAACAGCCATAATGTCCGATTCTTCCATAATCAGGTACTCTTTGCCGTCGAGCTTGACCTCTGTGCCGGCATAGCTTGTGAAGAGCACCTCGTCGCCTTTTTTCACCTGCATCGTGCTTCTTGAGCCGTCGTCAAGCAGTTTTCCAACGCCTATGCTGATGACCTTGCCTCGCTGCGGTTTTTCCTTTGCGGAATCCGGCAGGACGATGCCGCCGGTCGTTTTGTTCTCGGCCTCGATGCGTTCGACAATTACCTTGTCTGCCAATGGTCGAATTTTCATTATCTTATCTCCTTTCAAAATAAAAAGCCTATTATGATTTTCAGTTTATCAGCAAATTTCAGGCGAAAACGGCACTGCCGTATCGCTTCAGGAAAAGCCTGTGAAGCTGACCTTGCAAAAGCTCGATATCCACAGGCTTGTTTATCACGCTGAATACATCCAGCTCAAGCGCTTCTGAAAGCAGTTTTTGCTCAGGTGCCTCGGCAACAAGGATACACGGCAGCAGTGGAAATCCTGAGCGTATCATTTTTATAATGGTCAGACCGCCGGCTTCGCATTCCATATCGACAATGGCGGTATGGACCCGTCTGTGCTGAAGGACGTTCAGAGCCTGCTCAGCCCTTTTTACGAGCATTAACTGGACGCCTCTTGAGCTGAAAATCTGCTGCACAGCCTGCGGCCAAGCCCAGTCGGCATCATTTATCAATACATTTATATAGTCTGTGGTCATAGAGTTGTCTGCAAAAATACGTTGTTTCGATAAAGTGCAAATGATGTGCCACAGGCCGAAAATGAACTCATTAAACCATAACTTATTTTTAAATATAGTCTTATGAAATCAAGACGTCATATAACGACTTTATTTAGCCTGCCTTTCTATTTTTTTATCCGCCAGAATGACAGCCGATAGATATCTTCAGTATGAATCAAAAAATAAACAGAAAAACTAATAAAATTGAAAATTTCCTTAATTTTATTCATTTTATACTTGACATTATTAAGCTAATGATTAATATTAGTAATATATAATGAATAATTCTGTGCGATTCTGAAAAATGGGAGTATCCAAATGTATAAAAATCTCAGAAAAGCCGCTTTATTCGTCGGCTTAACTTTCTTCTTCAGTTGGTTTATAGCAGTTTCGTTTTTTGCTTTTGGGGGCAAGTGGTTTACCCCTGCCTCACTTGTGATGGCCATTATCTATATGTTTATCCCAATGGTCATAGCCATTGTTGTCCAGAAGTTTATCTACAAGGAATCACTGAAAAGAACTTTAGGGATTTCATTTAAATTAAATCGTTGGTTCCTGGTTGCGTGGCTACTCCCCCCTATTATCGCTTTTGCCTCATTAGGAGTTAGTTTACTTTTCCCTAACGTTCAATACTCTGCCGGAATGGAAAGTTTGTTTGAAAGATTTGAATTTATACTTACGGCGAAACAATTACAACAAATGAAAAACCAGCTTGCCAACTCATTTATTCATCCAATCTGGATTGCCTTATTACAAGGACTTATTGCTGGAATCAGTATCAATGCAGTTGCCGGCTTTGGCGAGGAATTAGGGTGGAGAGGATTTCTCCAAAGAGAGCTTAACTTTATGGGGTTTTGGAAGTCATCGATAGTCATTGGAGTTATCTGGGGAATATGGCATGCCCCAATCATTCTCCAGGGACATAATTATCCTCAACATCCTTTCACCGGCGTAGTTATGATGATACTTTTCACTTTATTATGGTCGCCTATATTCAGCTATATCCGGCTCAAAGCAAATTCTGTCATCGCCGCTGCTATTTTCCATGGCTCACTCAATGGCACCGCGGCATTATCTTTGATGTTTACCAAAGGAGGCAATGATTTAATCCTTGGTATTACTGGATTGGCCGGGTTTATTGTTCTTATTGTTGTGAATATAGGTTTATTGCTGTTTGATTGTATGCTGGCTAAAGAATCTATTATGTTTAAAAAGCATGGTTTCCAAATAGAAAGGTCAGAGTTATGAAAAAATTACCTTCAATATGCCCGGCCTGTCAGAGTCAGTTAAATATCAAAAAGTTGTCCTGTCAGAAGTGCAGCACCGAAATAGAAGGATTGTTTGAACTGCCGGCTCTGGCAAAGTTGTCGGGTGAGGACCAGGAGTTTGTTGTCCAGTTTGTCGAATGCAGCGGGTCTTTGAAAGAGATGGCTCGGCTGCAAAAACTAAGCTATCCGACGGTACGAAATCGTCTTGATGGTATTATTGAACGAATTAAACCTGTGGAAAATCAGGAATGAAACCATTGAAAGGAAAAGTTATGACTAATATAGAATTAAACAGTAACCGGCAAAACAGAACCCTGGCACAGTGGTTGTTTAATCCGTTTCAGTTTATTGCCGGCGGCAGCGCTTTATTATTGGGTCTGACAGTTATGTTGGCATCTGCATATTTAGGCTCATTGAGCAATTCGCATTTTGATGGCGTGTTGGACTTGCATATTGGCAAGGCCGCGCCATTGTGGATTTTTTTAGCTGAGGTGGTTATTGACTGGCTTTGTATATCTATCGTGTTGCTGATTGCCGCCCTTTTCGTATCACGCTCATCTTTTAGAGTAGTTGATGTATTCGGTACCCAGGCTTTGGCACGAGCCCCTTATCTTCTAAGCGTTCTGGTTCTCATGCCTAAAGGCTTTATCAGGTTCACCAAATATTTGGTATCCAAAATGACTCAACAGGCACCGGTGGAGGCAATCAAAAATACTGATGTATTGTTTTTCGCGGCGGGGGTTATTGTCGCGATTTTAATGATCGTTTGGATGATCGCACTGATATACCGTGCCTATACCGTATCGTGCAACACAAAGGGAGGTAAGGCCATTGGCAGTTTCATTGCCGCCTTAATCATTGCGGAAATTTTGTCTAAAATAGCCATACTAACTATGTTGCAGTTAGCCCTATGAATAGGCCTGCTTTCACCTGCTTAACATTGATAATTATCTCTGATGTGCTATAATCCCTGACCTTGTAATAGTTGTTTTTTAAGGTTAAGGAAAAATGGAGTTTCTACAGCGATACGCAGAAGTCAAACAATTGCTGGACAAATATAACCAGGCCCACCTCCTGACATTTTGGTCTGAATTAAACGAAAAACAGCGACACAATCTGTTGAATCAGATTGAACAGCTTGAATTTAACCGCATTGAGGAGAATATCAATCGGTATGTTAAAAAACCTGCTTCTTCGGGGTTGCCGAAGAATTTTTCAGCTGCTCCCGCATATCCTGCCGTGCCGGAAACAGCCGAGCAGAAGGAAAAATACAGCAGGGCAAAGCAGGTTGGCACAGAACTGATATCAAACGGTAAAATTGCTGCCTTTGTTGTTGCCGGCGGCCAGGGCACAAGACTTGGCTTCGACGGGCCAAAGGGAGATTTTGCAATCAGTCCTGTCAAAAACAAAACGCTATTTCAACTCTTTGCAGAGCAGATTGCAGCAGCGGGCAGGAAATATAATTTTCAGCCGAGATGGTATATAATGACAAGCCCGCTCAATCACGCACAGATACTGAAGATTTTCGGGCGGAATAATTTTTACGGCCTTGAGCCCAAGAGCGTGTTTATCTTTCAGCAGGGAACAGAGGTGAATTTTTCAACAGATGGGGAAATTTTACTGGCCGAAAAGGACACTTTATCGGCATCTCCTGACGGTCACGGCGGCAGCCTGAAGGCTCTTTATAAAAGCGGTGCTGCTATCGATATGAAAGACCGCGGCGTTGAATACATCAGTTATTTCCAGGTTGATAATCCGTTGATTAATATTTTTGACCCGCTTTTTGTCGGCCTGCACGCGATTGATAAGGCTGAGATGTCCTCAAAGGCACTTGTAAAAGCAGGACCGTTAGAAAAGGTAGGCAATTTTTGTCTGGCTGACGGTAAAGTAATGGTAATTGAATACAGCGACCTGCCTGATGAGCTCGCGGAGAAGAAAAATCCTGACGGTTCATTTGTTTTTTCGCTCGGCAGTATCGCGATTCACATGATAAATCGGTCTTTTGTTGAGCAGCTTAACATAAAAGGTTTTGCCTTGCCTTATCACAAGGCAGTCAAAAAAACACCTTACATTGATTTGCAGACAGGCCGAAAAATAGAACCTCAAAAACCCAACGGGATTAAGCTTGAGACGTTTGTGTTTGATGCCTTGCCTCTTGCTCAAAGGTCGATTATTCTCGAAACGCTTCGCAGCGAGGAATTTGCACCGGTGAAAAATGCTGTCGGTACCGATAGCCCGCAGATTACAAAAAAGATGATGATTGCGCGTGCGGCATCGTGGCTGGCGCAGGCAGGTATAAAAATACCCACGAAACCGGATGGCTCGATAGACTGCAGAATTGAAATTGCGTCGTCTTTTGCAATGCGCAAAGAGGATATATCAGAAAAGAAAGCCAAAATTACTCCAATTAAACCGGGCGATGCGATTTATCTGGAGTGAGCAGGAAAGTTTGGGACAGCCGGCGTTTTTTTAATATTGCGGTCGAGAATCTTTGTTTTCCTGCAAGTGTTCTTTTAGCCATTGAAGCTCCTGCTGTTTCTGCTGCGATGTAAGGGCCTGCTCGAATTGTTTTTTGTCCATCCATTCGACTTTGCCGTTTAACCACAGCACAATACCGCCGGCCTTCACGAACCCCCTGTAGTTTTTTTCCGAATAGACAAGAATTGTCTGATTGGGGTCTGAGCCAAATTCTATCCAGGGCGCCCTGTAGTGAAAACCGGAAAGTCTTACCGCACCAATTTCGTCCATGTACCGTTTTACGTAATACTCCGGCGGCAATGAGCCATTAGTTTTCCGGTATTGCAGGATTTCTCTGCCGAGCAGCTCCATCGCGCGCATGGCTTCAGAGCGGTTGATTACGTTTTTAATGGTTGAAAAACCGGTTACCATAGCGACAGTGAAAACCACGACCGTTAAGATGTTAACAATAAGTTTTTTCTGCCGCATGTTCAATAAAATTCCGCCTTTTACTTTATAAGCACTCTGTTGTCTTTTACAATGATTTTTCCCTGTGAGAATAGTCTTATTGCTTCAGGATAAGCAATGAGTTCCTGCTGGAAAACCCTTGCGGCGAGGCTGTCAGGGTCATCATCGTCTTTGACCGGGCAGCATCGCTGAAGGATAATCGGTCCTTTGTCGTATTCATTTGTACAGAAATGTACCGTGCAGCCGCTGACCTTGCAACCGGCTTTCAGGGCCGCTTCGTGCACATGATGCCCCCACATACCTTGTCCGCCGAATGACGGCAGAAGGGCAGGGTGAATATTCATTACGCGGTTTTCAAATTCAGCCGGGATTTTCCACAGGCACAACCACCCCGCCTGGATGACAAGGTCGACCCTTGCATCAATAAGGTTTTTTTTTATCTGCTGACTGAAAGAATCGGTATCAGGAAAATCTTTTTTTCGTATGATTGCCAGGTTGAGTCCCGCTGCCTTTGCTTTTTCGACGCCGGCCGTCTCTAACCTTGAAGAAATGACAACTGCTATTTCAGCATCGAGCTGTTTTTGCTTTATCTGTTCAAGGATGTTTATCATAGTTCTTCCTGAACCGCTGATAAGGATACCCAGCCGCAGATGTTTTGTTTTTTCGTTTTTTTGTTCGATGTCGCCTGCCGTGTCAATAGCGCGGTTTGCCAGCTTGTCGGCAAGTTTGTTTTTTGTTCTCGGGATGTGATTTATCTGCCAGCTTTGAAACTCCGAAAGGACATCGAAACACTGTTTGAAAAGCGGTCTTATGCCGTCGTTCTTGACTTTGTAATCGCCGTTAAGCTGTTTTACCATCAGTTCGCTGTCGCTGAAGATTTGCAGGTTGTCTGCGCCAAGAGATTTTGCCTTTTCAAGGGCACAAGCAAGCGCGGTGTATTCAGCAACGTTATTTGTGGCAATGGGCAGAAATTTTGCCTGTGCGCAGAGCTGATTTCCGTTCTCATCCAGCAGGACAAATGCCCCGGCGGCGGGGCCGGGATTGCCCCTGCTTCCGCCGTCAGTGTAAATGGTTATGGTCCGGGCCAAACTATCGGTTCTCCGCCTCTTTTAAGTATAAAATGCGGGCACAGTTTGGACATCTGATGATTTCATCACGACTCAGAAGAGTATTTGCGGTCTCTGTGGTCAGGCTCATAAAGCATCCGCCGCAGGTGTAAACTCCACTACTGTTATCGTGTATTTCAATTTCCGCAATAGCCTCTCCATCGTATGTTTCCGCGACTCTTTTGAAAATTTCCAGAGCGTCAGAGCTGACTTCAGAAGTAGCCTGCTGCCACTGCTGTTCGATTTCGGCGATTTCAGCCTCGTATTTTTTTGCCAGCTCCTCAGCCTGTTTTCGGATTTCGTTAAGCTCTTTTTTTTCCTGCTCAATCCGCTGTTGTATCTGGTCGCATTGTTGCTGGTCGGCGTCGATGTTTTTCATCAGTTCGAGGGCTTGCGACTCAACTTTGCTGCTGTCGGCCTTTGTCATATTAAGCTCTGTCAGTATTGCGGCGTATTCTTTATTGCTTTTTGCATTGTTGAGTGCGGCTCTGTATTTTGCGAGGGTCTCGTCCGTGCTCTTTAACTCCAGTTCCAGCCTGTCGGCCTGGATTCGCGTAAGCTGTATTTCTTCCTTTTTGGCTTCGAGTGAGTTTTGAAGTGTTCGAAGCTGGTTTTCCTTTATGATGACATTTCTTCGGCAGCGGGCAAGTTTGGCCTTTGCCGCTCTTAAATTGGTTTCAACGCTTTGAAGTTTTACCAGAGCATTAAGTACCGTTCCCATGAACGCTCCTTTAATTCTATGCTGAATATCCTGAACACCTCATTATGAGCTAAAAAGCCTGATATTCAACAAAAATTTTAATTTTTTATTCCAATTATTGCGGTATATATGTAAATTTCTGTAAAAAATAGACAAAGGGAACCTTTTTGAAACCAGAACTTACCTCGCCGGCAGGAACTTATGAAAAGCTTATCCGGGCTGTCCGGTACGGTGCCGATGCGGTCTATTTCGGGACGGAATTTGGCTCGCTGCGAGCCTTTGCAGGCAATTTTACGCTCGATGAGGCCGGAAAAGGCCTCCAATTTCTGCACCAAAGCGGCAAAAAAGGCTATGTTACCCTCAATATTTATCCGTTCAGCGACGAATACGATAAGCTTCTGGAAATTGCCGGTCAGCTTGAAGATATGGGTGCAGACGCCTTGGTTGTCTCCGACATCGGGCTTATTTTTGAGCTTAGAAAAGCGGGAATAAAAACGCCAATTCATATCAGCACACAGGCGAATACCACAAGCAGCCAAACCGTTCTTGCTTATAGTCAGCTTGGCGCAGCTCGGGTAAACCTCGCCAGAGAACTCAGTCTTGAGCAGATAAAACAGATTTGCAGTGATACTGCCGGCAGCGGTATTGAGATTGAGGTTTTCATACACGGAGCAGTTTGCTTTTCTTATTCCGGCAGATGTGCTATAAGTGATTATCTTACAGGCCGAAAAGCAAACAGGGGCGAGTGTACCCATCCGTGCCGTTGGAAGTATTATCTTGTTGAGGAGCAAAGGCCTGGCGAATTTTTTCCAGTTTTTGAAGATGAGAGGGGACAATATATTTTCAATTGCAAAGACCTTGCGCTGTTTGAATTTGTCCGGCCTCTTGCCCAGGCCGGTGTCGCATCATTTAAAATTGAAGGCAGGATGAAGTCGGTGCATTATATCGCATCTGTTGTTTCACTTTACAGACAGCTTATTGACGGCAAAAAAATCGGTATAGAAAAATGTCTTGAGCTTTTGAACAGGGTAAAAAACAGGGGTTATTCAACCGGTTTTATGAAAGGCTCAATTGAGCCGAGTGATTACAGCTATGAAAAGAGTCTTTCGAGCAGTGGTGCAACGTTTGTGGGCGATATTATTGAAGAAAACTCGAATGGCTGTATCTGTTTTGTGCGAAACAAGATTTTCGCGGGCGAAAAACTTGAGGTTTTAACGCCTGATGGCAGTATTTTTGAAATTACAATGTCAAATCCCTTAAAAACCGCTACGGGTGAATCAGTAGATATCATCAATAATCCGCAAAAAATCGTGCTTGAGCGAAAGTTGCCGGCTTATTCAATTTTGCGAAGAATAGAAATAAAATGAAAAAGGTTCCTGACACCTTTTTTTACTGAAAAAACCTCATTTTTAGCGTTAAAATCAGCATTTCGCAAAATTTCTGAAAAAATTCAAAAATTATATTGACAAATGCTACTCTGCGATATAGAGTACTCTATGGTTCAAAGTAACAGACTTATTTGAAAGGGATAATTATGGATAAAACGAATGGTGAAAATTTAAAAGAATCAATTCAAGAATCGCCAGAATCAGCAAAAGATTCGCTGGCGGCGATTGAGAATACAATGCTCAGGACTCGCAAGGCAGTTGCAGCCAGCTACAGCAGCCCGCTTATGATTCTCTGGGGTTTGCTTTTGGCAATCGCTTATACTGCCGCACATTTTTATCTCAAATATGCGGCTGTCATATTCTGGACGATGGCCGGAGTTGGAACTGCGGGCAGTTATCTGGTCTGGTGGAGGCTTCTGCGCAAGATACCTTTCAAAGAACCAACGGAGGAGAAAATAAATTTACGGTTAGGTGCACTTTGGTGGTCGCTGTTCCTTTACATTTTTATATGGCTCAGTCTTCTTGCGCCATTCAATGGGAAGCAGATGAATGCCTTTATCATCACAGCGATAATGTTCGCATATGTCGTAATGGGACTTTGGTTTACCGCGTATTTTATGGTGTGGCTCGGATTGTTTATAACAGCGGTGACTCTGACAGGCTTTTATTTTCTTGGCCATTATTATTGCCTATGGATGGCTCTTATGTGCGGCGGTGTGATTTTCTGTACCGGCTTGTATATAAAATTGCGGTGGAAGTAAAAATGTCTGAGCTTGATAATATCATACATCAACCTGTTCGATTGCGGATAATGTCGGCGCTAACTGCTCTTGACCCCGGCGGGCAGATGGATTTCGTTTATCTGCGAGACCAATTAAAGGTAACCGACGGCAACCTCGGCGCTCATTTGAGTAAACTTGAAGAAGCAGGCTATGTCAAGATTGAAAAAACCTTTGTTGCCCGCAAGCCCCGCACCTTTATCATCGCTACCGGAAAAGGCCGTGATGCGTTCGCCAACCACATAAGTGCCCTTAGGCAAATAATTAAAGATGGATAACATTTACTCGCCCGTTTGATTTTGCGAAGAATAGAAAAAATAAAAAACGCCCCCATAGTTTAAACTGTCGGGGTGGTTGTCGTAAGTTCTTGATTTAAAAAAAGTAAGAAAACGGCAAAACAATTAAATAGGCTGGATATTCTGCCAATTTGGCAAAAAGAAAAGGATGCTTTTTGACAAAAAAAGATATAATCCATAAAAATATATAAAGTCGTGCATTGTAAATTGGATTTGATAAAATACTGCCTATGCGATTTGTGAAATTTGTTAGTGAATTTTTAAAGCACCCCAAGCAGGTTGGAGCAGTGGCGGAAAGTTCCCCCTTTCTCGCCAGGAAGATGGCTCAGCAGATAAATGGGGCAACCAACGTTGTTGAATTTGGTGCCGGGACCGGTTCTGTTACAACAGAAATACTGCGGCATCTGCCTGAAAACGGCCGGCTGACATGTCTTGAAATTAACCCCAGCTTTTGTGAACATTTGAAAAAGATAAAGGATTCACGGCTGAAAATTATCAATGATGATGTCCAGAACTGCGACAAGTACATTGATGATTTCGATTGTATTTTGTCTGGTCTGCCTCTTGGAAATTTTAACAAGTCGGAAAGAGAACAGGTTCTTGCTTTATCAAGAAAGTCCAAAACTTATGTTCAATTTCAGTATACACCTTTTTTACGAACAAAATTGAAACAGTACTTCCGGGACGTAAAGATAAAATTTGTCCTGCTGAATTTCCCTCCGGCATTTGTTTACATATCCAGGAATCCCAGAAATAAACCACGTTACTCAGAAGGTTATAGTGCACGAAAAATCAGGCGTACGATTTTTGCGAAGAAGATTATGCAGGTCTTATTGATTTGTGCTAATTTCTGGACGTCTGCAAATAAAATATTGAAGTAGCACGCCCCCACACCAATTTTTCAGATTGTTGATTTGTTTGGGACTATTTGATGATAATTCTTTCAGGCGATTTTTGAACAAATGCCGACGTTGTGAAATTGGTGTGGGGGTAAAATTAAAATTCTTTTGCCAGCATAACGCCCGCGGTTGTCCCGTCACGTTCGGGACTAACAAGCGGCAAAACTTGAAAGCCTGCGATTTCAAGTCTTTTGTGTTCGCCTGCGATTGAATGTCCGACTACATATCCGAGCACGCCGCCAAAGAGAACATCACTCGCCCAGTGGTCGCCTGAATCCATCATCCGATAGCCGACAAAGCCTGCAAGCAGATATGCCGGTATTCCGACATTGGGGCCATAAAATTCATCCAGCACTGATGCAACGCAGAAGGAGCTTGCCGTATGACCGCTTGGCCAGGCGAAGTCTTTGTCGTTAGGGCTATGGTTATTGGCTATGCCTTTGAGCATCAACGTCGTTGCACCGGTAACAGCCAGAGCCCTCATCATTACCCAGCTTCGCTGGATATTTAAATCGTCTTTTTTGTTTACGGCCATCCAGTACCAAATACCGGTGGCGGCAAAATGAATACCGGGATTACCTGCCATATCTGTGATGTTATCCAGGTCCTTTTGAAGCGAACGATGTTTTTCAAAATGGTTGGCAATCGTATCGTCAGCCTTGTCGTGCAGCGCAATACTTCCGCCGCCGGCCATAAGTAAAAGAATCAGGTTATTGCTGTTGAAATATGTTTTTTGTGCATCGCTCAGAACCGTTTTCGGAAATGCTTTTGCGTCCTTGAGGAAGTTGCCGGTCGCGCGGATTGGTGTGTTTACATCATTCACATCGTTTGGCTCTGCCGAGAAAACGAGGGAATTAGAAACGAGAATCAGAAACACGAATAGTAATTTAAAATCCATTTTCATTCCCATTCAATTGTTGCAGGCGGTTTTGATGAAATATCATAGACGACGCGGTTTATGCCGCGAACTTCGTTTATTATTCGGTTTGCAATCAGGCCGAGCACGTCATAAGGTATCCTTGAAAAATCGGCCGTCATAAAATCAGTCGTATCAACCGAGCGAATCGCGATAACATTTTCATAACTTCTCTCATCGCCCATAACGCCGACGGTCGCAACCGGCAAAAGCACGGCCAGCGTCTGCGAAACTTTTCGGTAAAGGCCCGCTGCCTTGATTTCATCAATCAGAATCTCGTCGGCTTCCCGCAGGATCCTTAGCCTTTCTTCTGTAATTTCGCCGATGATTCTCACGGCAAGGCCCGGCCCAGGGAACGGATGCCGCCAGACGATTGTCTCCGGCAGCCCGAGATATTCGCCGACGAGGCGGACTTCGTCCTTGAATAAATCTCGCAGCGGCTCAATCAGCTCAAAACCTAATTCAGCAGGAAGACCGCCTACATTGTGATGCAGTTTTATGCTTGCAGCCAGGTTACCGTCCTTTTTGCCCGATTCGATTACATCCGGATAAAGCGTTCCCTGAGCGAGATATCTTACGTTGGGGATTTTTTTCGCCTCCGATTTAAAGGCCTCGATAAATTCATGGCCGATGATTTTTCTTTTTTGCTGGGGGTCTGTAATGCCTTTAAGAGCGGTTAAAAACTGTCTGCTCCGGTCAACTACGCGCAGGTCGATATGGAAATGGTCTTTGAATGTGCTTTCGACCTGCTTTCTTTCATTTTTCCTCAAAAGACCGTTATCGACAAAAATGCAGACTAATCTGTCTCCTATGGCCTTGTGAACCAGCGTTGCGGTAATGGAGGAATCTACTCCGCCGCTAAGGCCGCAGATGACAGCGCCGGCATTTGCCTGTGAGCGGATTTTTTCGATTGCCTGTTCTGCGAAGTTTTTCATCTGCCAGTCGCCGCTGCATTTGCAGATGTCGTACAGGAAATTTTTCATCATCGTATCGCCTTTCGGCGTATGGCTTACTTCCGGATGGAACTGCAGGCCGTAGAATTTTTTATTTTTGTGCCGCACTGCCGCATAAGGGCAGGTATTTGTCTTTGCGATTTGTTCGAAATCTTTGTCGACGGCCTCGACCTGGTCGCCGTGACTCATCCATACTGTTGCGGTATCACCGATACCAGCGAATAAATCTTTTGAATCGGTAATTGAAATGACAGCTCTGCCGTATTCTCGCGCCCGAGCTTGTTTAACTTTTGCTCCCAGCACTTTGCAGCCCCACTGCATTCCGTAGCAGATGCCGAGAATTGGAACGCCGAGCTCGAGGATTTTTTCGTCGGCTGCTGGTGCATCCGGTGCATATACGCTTGCCGGCCCGCCGGAAAGGATTATGCCTTTTAGATTTTTTATTTTTGCAAGTTCTTTTGCAGAGGTTCCCGGCTGGTAGATTGTTGAATAAACGTTATGCTCACGAACCCGCCGCGCAATTAACTGACCATACTGACTGCCGAAATCAATGATGATTATTGTTTCATTCATAATTTTTATGAATCAATCTTCAATCATTTCTCTTGTTGAGTAATTTGGCGGCTCTTTTGTAATCAAAATATCGTGCGGATGCGATTCGGTTACGCCTGCTGCGCTGATTCTGACAAATTTTGCCTTTGTGCGAATCTGCTCAATCGTCGGCGTTCCGCAGTAGCCCATTCCCGCCCGCAGACCGCCGACAAGCTGATAAACGAAGTCACTCAATGAGCCGCGATAAGGTACTCTGCCTTCGACGCCTTCCGGAACAAGTTTTTCTTTGGAAGCTGATTTCTGTCCGTATCTGTCGGCTGAGCCCTTTACCATAGCACCCAGCGAGCCCATTCCGCGATATTCCTTGAACTGTCTGCCTTTGTAAATGACAAGCAGGCCGGGACTTTCAGCAAGACCGGCAAGCAGCGAACCGAGCATTACACTTGATGCACCTGCCGCGATTGCCTTTGTTATATCGCCGCTGAATCTGATGCCGCCGTCGGCAATGATTGGTATATCATACTTGTCGGCGGCGGAGGCACAATCCATAATTGCTGAAATCTGCGGCATACCTACACCGCTGATAACTCTTGTTGTGCAGATTGCACCGGGGCCGATGCCGACCTTTACGGCGTTTACCCCCGCTTTTATCAAATCGACAGTTGCTTCTGCTGTTGCAATATTGCCGGCAATTACGTCGATATTGTGGTTTTTCTTTATGGTTTTTACGGTCTCGATTACGTTCTGCGAATGGCCGTGAGCGGTATCAACCACCAGCACATCGACCTCGGCCTTTATAAGGGCTTCAATCCTGTCGAAATCCCTTGCTCCCACTGCTGCTCCGACTCTTAATCTGCCGCGGGAGTCTCGAACGGCATTGGGAAACTGCTGAAAACGGTCGATATCCCGCATTGTAATGAGGCCTGCCAGTTCGCCTTTGTCGTTGACAAGCAGGAGTTTTTCGACCCTGTGTTTTTGCAGGATGTCCTTTGCCTGTTCGAGAGTCGTATCTGCGGGAGCTTTAATAAGGTTATCTTTTGTCATAACCTCGCTGATTTTAACGCTGTCGTCTCTGAGGAATTTCAAATCCCGCTGCGTAAGTATGCCGACAAGCCGTTTACCGTCGATTATGGGAATGCCGGAGATGTTTTGTTCATTCATTACCTGCCGTGCCTGCTGCACCGTCTGGTTTGGGCTTAAGATGACAGGGTCGAGGACAACGCCGTTTTCACTGCGTTTTACCTTGACGACTTCTCTGCGCTGGGTGTCGATGGTAAGATTTTTGTGAATTATTCCGATGCCGCCTTCCTGCGACAGCGCGATTGCAAGAGCGGATTCCGTAACGGTATCCATTGCGGCGGAGACTATGGGTATATTTATTTTAATATTGTTCGTAAGTCTTGTCGAAGTATCAGCTTCTGTCGGCACGAAATCACTCTTGGCGGGGATGAGCAGACAATCGTCGAATGTAATGCCCTCTGCAACAAATTTGTCTCTATACATTGACAGCCTCCGTGAAAAGTAGACTGGTTTTAAGTCAGTTAGTATAATGGTCTTAACAGAACAGTCAACCCCGCACCTTCTTTTTGTTCAATTTTGTGAATATTTTGAAGGTGCGGGGTCAAAGAAATTTCAGCGGGTCGGTTTTCCTGTCAATTAAGCTCTTTGCAGAGGGTTATCGCCTCGGCAAGGTTCATCGTGCCTTCGTAAAGTGCTCTGCCGACGATAGCTGCGGAAATCACCTTCGTTTCGGCAAGTTTTTTTATATCGTCGATGGTTGTAACGCCGCCGGCTGCGATAACAGGAATATTAACAGATTCGGCCAGCGATTTTGTCCTTTCAATGTTTGGCCCGGCCAACATTCCGTCCCTGTTAATATCGGTGTAAATGATTGCGGCAAGAGGGAGTTGCGACGCTTTTTTCACAAGGTCAACAAGCTCCTGAGAACTGTCCTGCTTCCAGCCATCCGTGGCAACCTTACCACCTCTGGCATCAAGACTTAAAACCACCTTCGAGGCAAATTCCCGGGCAATACCACTGAACCAGTCAAAATCAATTACGGCCTTAGTGCTGATAATTACGCGAGTTATACCCATATCGAGCATTTTGGTGATGGAGTCCCTGTCGCGGATTCCGCCGCCAACCTGAATTTTCAGGTCCTTCGCCTGCTGAACAATTTCCCGAATTGTGTCGCAATTGACGCACCTGCCAAGCTTTGCGCCGTCAAGGTCAATGATATGCAGCCATTCGGCGCCGGCAGAACGAAATTCAACGGCCTTCTTTTCAGGATTGGTTTCGTAGTTGATGTAACGATGATATTCGCCCTGAATGAGCCGAACACATTTGCCGCCAAGAAGGTCTATCGCAGGTATCACGTACATATCACAGCCTTTAAAGGAGTTAGGCAGAATTCTAAAAGAAGATGTGAAAACTATCAAGTGCAAATTTTGACTGCAAAAGTGAAAAAAAAGCAGCAGGAAGTAAGGACTGATTAAGACCTATTTTAAAATCCTGCAAACCCC
>Ga0315286_10001615_pt1 | contig 20452 bp, 14 predicted proteins | sample YL17G10_0_MG_FD_205038 | JGI IMG/M metagenome (GOLD analysis project Ga0315286, IMG submission 205038) | Sediment microbial communities from Yellowstone Lake, YNP, Wyoming, USA - YL17G10_0 | ecosystem: Environmental > Aquatic > Freshwater > Lake > Sediment | place: USA: Wyoming | collected... | reverse complement strand
GTGAGGAATAATGAGATGGTTCGCCGCAACATACTCGACCAACTTGAGGTTCTTCAATGAGATCACTTTGGAGATTTCAACCGGCCGCTGCTCAGCGCCTTTTGAGAGAAGCGGGATGCAGACGTAAGTGTCCTTGGCGTTGGCGAAGACAGCCAAGCCGCCAAAGTCGACGATGCGAAGGACGGCACCGTGCTTCTTCAGCGTGCGCCGGAGCGGCTCGCCGTAGGTCGCCCGCAGAAAACTGCTCGAAACAATGATGCTGAACAGCCCGCCATCCCGCAGCAGCTTGAGACCTTTCTCCATGAAATACGTATAGAGGTCTCCCACGCCATCGAAGGCTTCATAGTGGTGAGCAAAGTAGTCTTTGAAGGGCGACAGCGATTCTTGGCGGACATAGGGGGGATTGCCAATTACGGCGTCGAAGCCGCCATCTTCGAAGACTTCGGGAAATTCGGCGTGCCAGTCGAAGGCGTTGATGCGGAATCGCTCTTCTTCGTCGAACATGGCAAGCTGCTGGCCCTTGTAGAAGTCGGGTCCGATGAGGGAGTTGCCGCACTTGACGTTGCCAGCGAGGTCGGGCAAGGCCCGCTCGTTGTGAAAGAGCACGAGATTTTTCTCGCCTTCGAGGACTCGGAGCAAGAGCGACAGCTTGGTCACTTCCACGGCCTGGGTGTCGATGTCCACGCCGTAGATGTGGTCCAGAAGGATGCGTTTGCGCTCGGCGAGCGTGAGCTTCCATCCGCCGGTTCCGGCCTGATAGAACGGCGGGACCTTGGCGGCGGCCCACTTCTCGGGGTCGTTCTGCTCGTAGTAAGCCCGATACCAGTCGAGAAGCTGCTGATAGGCGCCGAGGAGGAAGGAGCCGGAGCCGCAGGCCGGGTCGAGCACGCGGAGCGGGCGGTCGAGCTTGGGAGGCTTGGTCTTGTAGAACGTGACCGACCGGCCCTCCAGGAGCTTGCCCACGGTCTGCTTGACGATGTAGTCCACGATACAGGAAGGCGTGTAGAAGACGCCGCCGGCCTTTTTGACTTCGGGCTTGTCCTCGACGCGGGCGTGGTGGCCGGCCGTCAGGGTGATGACCTTGCCGAGGAACTGCTCGTAGACCTGGCCGAGGATTTCGGCGGGAAGGACGGAGAATTCATACGGGCTATCGGGATAGTACAGGGACCGCAGGATGTCCTTGAGGGGCTTGTCGTCGATGACCAGCTCGGGCGTCAGCTCATCCGGTCCCTCGTGCCTGTCCTTCTCCGGCGTGAAGTGGAACAGGCCGGAGTTGTACCGGTCGTCCGCCTGGCGGAAAATCGCCATGAGACGATGATAGACATCAGGGCCGTTGAAAAGGGCCATGAGCTGACCGTACCGCTCGATGCCGCGGTCTTCGCATATCCGCAGGAAGATGATGCGGTCGATGGTGATCTGCACGGCGTAGTTAAGCTGGCGGTTGGTCAGAGCGGGATTGCGAAGGGCGATGTCATGGGCGAGCTCGTCCCGCCACCGCTCGATTTCGGCGAGAAACGCGGCATCGACCTCGGCCGTGCCGTGCTTACGCTTCTCCGCCTGGGCGTACTTGTCGAACGACCCTTTGAGCACGGCGTCATAGGAGAAGATCGACGCGATTTCATCCCAGCAGCCGGGGTAGTCCGTGTACCGCCGATAGATCACACGGGCCTGCGACGCCTTGTCCGTTTGTTGGGGCCGGACCCGGCAATCGTAGACCGCGAACTCCTCGAAATCCGTCAGGATCGACAGAGGCAGCTTGGCCGACCAGGCGTAGCGCCTCAACTGATAGGCCGGCTCCGGGTCATCCTTGAGATTGACCGATGGGGCCTTGGCTTCGACGAAGAACTTGCGGGTCCCGCCGATGCGAAAGCAGTAGTCGGGGGCCTTGACCGATGAGCCGATGCGAATTGCGTCTTCATGGATGACGTCCTTGTACGCCTCGGCCCAGCCGCGGGTGTTGTCGACGTCCCAACCCAACGCCTTGAAGAGCGGATCGATGTACTCCCGCCTTAGCTGGGTCTCCGCGTAATGCCCCTGAGCGTAGGATTCCCTGTTCCGCTCGAACGTCTCAACGAGTCTCGCGATTTCTGTGGGCGCTGTCATCTGCTTACCCGGCTACTCCTGACCTTCCCGAACTTGGCAAATCATATACCACAACCGGTATATCGACAAGCCACAGGCATCTGGATTGATTATTGATGACTCGCCTCGATCATTGTTGTGTGTAAATCCGTGCCTGACAAAGGTTTATCATCATCCGTGGAAGGTCAACAATAACCCCGCCATTGCCGGAATTTCGCTTGACGCAGAATCTTGGTGCGTGTATGATAATGAAGCAACTGAATAGCGAATTGTAAATAGAAGAAGTGCCTTCGGAAGGGTCTTCATGACCGGTGAAGCACAGGTCCTCCCCAAATGTCCAACGTCGAGATTGCTTCGTCGCTGCGCTCCTCGCAATGACAGGGCTGGGCGAGGGGGCAATCGTGCAAAACAAAGCCAATTTCCAGACCCTGGATCAGAGCCGGGTAGCCGGTGTTGCTGGAATGCAGCCGCACACGTGCCCCGCCGGAAGACGCTGCCTTGTCGACGGCACGAGGGGTTGGGAGTAGAATGAGCGGTATGGACGTTTATCCTTTGAAGTCGGTGCCGGTGTTCAAGCAGCGGATTTGGGGCGGGCGGAGGCTCGCGGAGGTCTTCGGCAAGGAGCTTGGGCCGGGCCGGAAGATTGGCGAGAGCTGGGAGATCGCCGACTTGCCTGAGGGGCAGTCGCGAATCGCCAATGGGCCGTTTCGCGGACTGACGCTGGGTGAGGTTGTCCGCCGGCATACCGAAGAGATCGCGGGGACGCGGGACTTCCCCGAGCGGTTTCCGCTATTGGTCAAGTTCATAGATGCCCAGGAGGTGCTGAGCGTGCAGGTTCACCCGGACGCGGAGACCTGCCGCAGGATGGGCAAGGGCCGGCCCAAGACTGAATGCTGGTACATCATCGGAGCCCAGCCGGGGGCGGTGATCTACAAGGGGCTTAAGAAAGGGGTCACCAGGGAACAGTTTGCCAGGGCGATCCAGGACGGGACCGCTGCCGATCTGCTCGCGGCGGTTCCGGTCGAGCCCGGGGAGTGCCATTTCATTCCGGCCGGGACTGCCCATAGCCTCGGGGCGGGCCTGCTGATCGCCGAGGTTCAGACGCCTTCCGATACGACGTACCGCGTCTTCGACTGGAACCGGGTCGATGACACCGGCAAATCGAGGCCGCTGCACATCGCCGAGGCCCTCGAATGCATCCACTTCGGAGACGGGCCGGACAAGCTGCCCGTTACAGCCGTCGGGCGATTGGTCGATTGCGAGTACTTCAGAGTGGACAAGGGCCATCAGGCGGGCAATTGCGAGCTTCTTCTCTCGCGGGGCTGCATGAGGGTGCTGATCTTCATCACGGGCGGCGGCACGATCCTGTCAAACAAGACTGAGCCGGTCGAGTTCAGGGCCGGCGACTGCATGGTGATCCCCGCGGCGTTCGAAGGGGTGGCCAGATTCACGCAAGACACGGAGTACCTGACGGTAACAGTCTGACGTTTCAAGTTTCAAGTGTGAAGTTTGAAGTCTTCTGCTCCAACATCGCACTTCCAACTTCACACTTCACACTTCCACCATCGACTTTCGTGCCCTTGAGATCCGTATCGTTGAGCCAAACCTCGGCGTCGTACCGCAACATCATGAGGCCGTCCGTGAAATCATCGAATCCGATCTGCGGCCGCCCCCCCGTCAACTCCTGAAGAATCCACCTGGGGAAATCGGCCCCCGCCTGGATCGACAGAGGCGCCCCGCCGCCGAAGCGGGGGTTGATCTCGGTGAACTTGATCCGGCCGTCCTTCGTGACGAACAGTTGCAGGGCAATCACGCCCGGGCCCGCCCCAAGGAGCTCGACCACCCTCCTGGCTTGGCTCATGATTTCCGGGTGTTTGACGACCTGGCCCTTGCTCACCTCGCCCGAACGGACCTCGATCCGCCGTCGCGGGACGATACATCGGACGTTCATGCCAAAGTCAACGTAGGCGTCACACGTGTACTCGGTCCCTTCGATGAATTCCTGGCAGAGGGCGTTGGGAATCCTGCGGGCGAAGAACCGCATCTCACTGGGACTGTGTACGATGGCATTGTCCCGGCTGGCGTACCCATCCCACCGCTTTAGAAAGCATGGCCACGTCAGCTCCCCTCGACGGTCAGCCGCCAAGGCCATGCGGACGCTCATCGTCACAGGAGCATCGAACCCGTTCTTTCTCAGGAAGCCAAATGTCCGCCGCTTGTCCTGGCAGGTGTCGATCACTTCCGGATCGGAGACAAGCACTCGGCAGCCCAGTTCCTCGAACCGTGGCTTGTGCTGGGCCAGTACTGGCAGGTCCAAATCCACCGTGGGCACCAAAAGACGCACCGCGTGCCCCCGGACGATGGACAGGAGCTGGTCAATGTATTTGGCATGGGTCGTCGGCTCGACCAGGAAGGCTTCGTCGCATAATTGTAGAGCAGGACTCAACTTACAGGTGTCCGTACCGTAGAAAGAAGCATCGAAGCCCAGCTTCTGAGCCGCCCTCTGGAAGCTGCGCAGGAGCGACACCCTGCGGCCGATACAGGTGAACAGCACCGCCACATGAGTGCTGCCTCGGCCCCCCAGCTTTGCCGTAGCGGTCTTGGCCGCGCCGGATTGTCCCATAATCACTCCTGCGAAGGGTTCCAGCCCCTGCATCCATGCCTGGGCAGTCTCAATCGTATGGAGGATGGCGGCAACGGTCAAGCCGCACATCCCGCCAATCCGACATCATTTGCTTTGACTTGCACCATGGACACAAATACACTATGCCCTTGGTCGAAAGAATCGACCGAAGACGAACGGTGGTTAACAAATTGGGGGACGCGGGGATCACAAGACCCTGGCTCCTTGTGTCCAACGATCCCGGCATACTTGACTTTGGGAGAGTGAAGTTGCTCAAGATGAACGAGAATCCGCCGCTGGTTTGGCCCCAGGCCGAATCCATCCGGCAGTTCAACGGCCTTTGGTGGGTCGCACACACCAAGAGCCGAAACGAGAAGGCCCTGGCCCAGGACCTGATGGCCAAGAACATCAGCTATTTCCTGCCGATGACCTTGAGGGTGCACCGCCACAGCCACCGGACCATCAAGGCAATGCTGCCGCTGTTCACGGGCTATTTGTTCTTCTGCGGCAATGAAAACGAACGGGTCGAGCTGCTCAAAACGAACCGGGTGGCGAATCTCCTGGAGGTGAAGAACCAGGAGAGTCTCATCCATGAGCTGGTGCGGTTTGAGCAGGCGCTGCGCGCCGGCGCACCGCTTACGCCCCACAAATACCTCCAGCAGGGACAGTGGTGCCGCGTGATTGCCGGTCCCCTGCTCGGATTGGAGGGAATCGTCGTGCAGACCAAGGGCGATACGCGCCTGGTGCTGCAGATCAACCTGCTGGGCCAGGCGGCGAGCGTGGAGATCGATGTGGTTATGGTCGAGCCGATTGAGGGCCCGCAAAGTCCCTCGTCGCAAGAGCCCCCGTAGCTCTTGCACGTGGCGGATGGCAGGCCTAAACCGTGACCGGAAATCAGTTAATTCCGGTTGGTGTTGCCATTTTTTGTCGTCATTTGGAGCGGTGGGCGTTCAAGATTGGGTGAGGGCTTTGACGTGATTATTCGGACCAAGGCATATCCGAGGGCTGGACTGGTGGGCAACCCCTCGGATGGCTATTTCGGCAAGACGATCTCTTTCGCCTTCAGTAACTTCCACGCGGAGGTCGTCCTATACGAGACGCCGGAGCTGGAGATCCTGCCCAGCGAGAAGGACCGCTCCTGCTTCGACAGCATCACAGGCCTCGTGAACGACGTGCAACTGCACGGCTATTACGGCGGGGTCCGCCTCCTGAAGGCCACGGTCAAGAAGTTCTACGACTACTGCCAGGAGAATCAAATCGAGCTGCACAACAAGAACTTCACGATCCGGTACAGCTCGGACATTCCGCACGGCGTAGGGCTGGCGGGCTCCAGTGCAATCATCACGGCGTGCCTGCGGGCCCTGATGGCCTTCTATGGGGTCAGCATCCCGAAGTACGTGCAGGCCAACCTGGTTCTCGCCGCCGAGGCCGGCGAATTGCACATCCCTGCGGGCCTCCAGGACCGGGTGATCCAGGTCTACGAGGGCCTGGTCTACATGGACTTTGCCAAGGAGATCATGCAAAAGCAGGGCTATGGCTACTACGAGCCGATGGACCCCAAGCTGCTGCCCAAGCTGTACGTTGCCTACATGGACGACCTGAGCGAGCCGACGGAGAAGTTCCACAACAACATCCGGCATCGCTTCGACCAAGGCGAGCCCAGAGTCGTCAATGCCATGAAGTTCTGGGCCAACCTGACGGATAAAGTCAGGAAGTGCCTGCTGGCCGGACAGACCGACCAGATTCCCGAAATGCTCAACGCCAATTTCGATAAGAGACGCGAGATCTACAATATCAGTGAGGGAAACATCCGAATGGTCGAGGCGGCCCGCTCCGGCGGCGCCAGCTCGAAGTTCACCGGCTCCGGCGGCGCCATCGTCGGCACCTACAAAGACGAGCGCATGTTCACCGAGCTGCGAAAGAAGCTCGGCAAGCTCAACATCACGGTGCTCAAGCCGAAAATCGCCCCCGGGACAGGAAATACGAAATGATTCGCAAGGCCGTCATTCCCGCCGCCGGATTTGGGACCCGGTTCCTGCCGGCCACGAAGTCGCAGCCGAAGGAGATGCTGCCGATTGTCGATACGCCGGTGATTCAATACGTCGTGGAGGAGGCGGTCCAGGCGAGCATCACCGATCTGCTCATGATCATCGGCAAAGGCAAGCGATCCATCGAGGAGCATTTCGACCGCAGCTTTCAGCTCGAAGCCCAGCTTGAAGCAAAGGGCAAGACGGCCGAGCTGCAGGCGATGCGCCGGATCTCGGAGCTGGCCGACATTCACTTTGTCTGGCAAAAGGAGATGCTCGGTCTCGGCGATGCCGTGTACTGTGCCCGACACCACATCCATGATGAGCCGTTCGTTGTGCTGCTCGGTGACACGGTGATCGATGCGGCCAAGCCTGCGGCCGCCCAAATGGTCGAGTTGTTCGAGGAATTCCAGCAGCCGGTGATCCTGCTCGAACAGGTGGAGCCCAAAAAGGTGAGTCTCTACGGCGTCATCGACGGCCAGGAGATCCGCCCCGGCGTCTACCGCATCCGCGATTTCGTCGAGAAACCCAAGCCCGAGAAGGCCCCCTCCAATCTGGTCATCGCCGGCCGATACCTGCTGACACCGGACATTTTCGGCTTCATCGAGAAGGCGACCCCCAGCAAAGACGGCGAGATCCAGCTCACGGAAGCCCTGAAGGCCCTGGCCAGAAGCCGCCCGGTGTACGGACTCAAGCTCGACGGCAGACGCTGTGACATCGGCAACAAGGAAGGATTCATCCGGACGAATATCGAATTCGCATTGAAACGCGGTGACATGGCGGAGGACCTGCGGCAGTTCATCAAGCAACTGGCAGAGGGCATGTGAGTAGCGTGGAGCACGAAACATGAAAGCACTTGTGACCGGGGCCGCGGGGTTCATCGGCTCTCATCTGAGCGAGCGGCTCTTAAGGGACGGCTGGACCGTGACCGGCGTGGACAATTTCGATGGGTTCTACGACCCTCGCGTGAAGCGGAGCAACCTCGCCGGCTGCCAGTCGAATCCCAATTTCAGACTCGTCGAGGCCGATATCCGGGACAAGGCCGCGATGGAAAAGGCCATCGGGGATGGCACCGACGTGATTATTCATCTGGCCGCACGAGCCGGTGTCCGGCCTTCCATCGCCGAGCCGGTGCTCTACATGGACGTCAACATCAATGGGACCGTCGTGCTGCTGGAGACCGCCAGGCAGCGGAACATAGGCCGATTCGTCTTTGCGTCGAGCTCGAGCGTCTACGGCAACAATGAAAAGGTCCCCTTCTCCGAAGAAGACAACGTCGATTTCCCAATCTCACCGTATGCGGCCACGAAAAAAGCGGGCGAGCTGATCTGCCACACGTATCACCATCTCTACGGGATAGCGATCAACTGCCTGCGGTTCTTCACAGTCTATGGCCCGCGCCAGCGGCCGGACCTGGCCATCCACAAATTCGCCCGGCTCATCGAGGAGGGCAAGCCCATCCCCGTCTTCGGCGACGGCACCATGATGCGGGACTTCACCTACATCGACGATATCCTCAACGGCGTCGTCGCGGCGATCGACCAATGCACCGACTACCAGATATACAACCTGGGCGAGTCCCAGCCGATCAGCGTCAACGATCTGATCACGGAGCTGGAGAACGCCCTCGGCAAAAAGGCCGTAAGGAAATACCTGCCGCCGCAAGCGGGCGATGTGGATCGCACCTACGCCGATGTCACCAAGGCCGAAATCCAACTCGGCTACAAACCTGCGACTAACATCCGAACAGGCCTCGCCCGCTTCGTCACATGGCTCAGGCAGCACTCCTGACCAGGGAGTCCTGCGGGGTCACCCCTGTCTTTCCACAACCGCGATTTCCTCAGACGTCAGACCGTATAGACCGTAAACCAAGCGGTCGATCTCTGTGTCTGTCGCCTCAATCTGACGCTGGATCACAGCCTTCTCGGACTCGGACTCCGCCGCTGCAAGCTGACCATAAAGACGCATGATGTTGTCAACTAGAAGGACAATCTCATCCTGGCTCTTCACAAAAGACTTCGGCACAGGAAACGCGGATAACTGATCCTTTGTATACCACGGGTACAGCGCATCATGGATCGAGTATTTGGCGCGGACGTACCATGCACCCACTCCTGACAGGAGAATCGCCAGCACGGTCTTGAGAGGTCGGATATCGTCGGCCTCGGAAATGAGAATGTACAAAGATTGGTCGACAGCAAACGGGGTCGACAGGAAAGTTCCACTGAGTCTCCTGCCAAGGACTTTCCGTACAACGACCTTGGGCTTGTAGAAGAACTCGGGCGTCCGAGGCTCAGCCAACCAGTCTCCATAAGACAGGTACTCGCTTGGCTTGGAATGCCAGAACCTAAAGACGTGCTTTCCGCAGAGTTCAGGCAAGTAAGTCCTGTTCACTGCCCGGGCAGCATGATAAGACCTCTCTTTCTTGTCTCTTTCAGTCTGTAATCCAGGTCCAAACTTTGACTTGCCATATCCATCGGTCCGATATGCGTGGATGCCTCGGTTGATTCGGACCAGTACATCGAGACCGACGGACCTCCTTTCCATCTTCTCCAAAACCCCAACCGCAGCCTGAGATTGCCACGGATCAATAAGACCTCGCTTCGTACAATCACTGGGCCTCAACATATTGATTCTCGAACATGCGCGAGGCGAGGAAAACAAGACGACAGGGAACATCTTTGGTCGGGCCGCCTTCTCCAACACATATACCGAGTTCTCAATGGCGGCCTCTTTGAACACGGGAAACGAGAACACAGCAAGAGCCCAGACTCTGTGCTTGGCCAGAATATGATTTCGGAGCATTGAGAAGTGGCGAGAGTTCAGCCAAGCATCCGTAACGATGAACGAGTGGAAGCCACCGCTGCAACAAAGCTGCAATGCTCTCTCTACGAAGTAGACGTAGGAGTCCGTTTGGTACTGCCCCAGGCCATAGCGCATCTTGTAGTAATCAGGGTTTTCCTGGGTAGCCGAGTAGAGGTATGGTGGGTTGCCGAGGATACAGTCGAATCCGCCAGCTTTCATGGCTGACGGGAATTCCCGATTCCAGTCGAAAGGATTGACTTGCTTGATTTCGTCCGGGTCCGTGACCAATCGCCCGGCGAAGTAATCCGGCCCGATCAGGGAATTGCCGCACTTGACGTTGTCGGCCAAGTTGGGAAGGGCACGGTCACTGAATGAAAGCAGACCCTGGTGAAGGCTCTGATCGGTCTCACCCTCCAACACCTTCAGCAGCAGCGACAACTTGGTTACTTCCACCGCCTGAGAATCAATGTCAACACCGAAAACATGCGTCGTCAGAATCCGCTTCTTCTCTTGAATGGTCAGGCACCACTGGTTGGAGCGCGTGTTTCTGTAAAGGGCCTTCTTGTACCGCTTTGGATCATGCTCCACGTACCACTTCAGGCAATGGTCAAGAAGATGCTGGTATGCCCCCACAAGGAAAGACCCGCTCCCGCACGCCATGTCCAGAACACGGAAGGGCTGCTTGCCGTTCCGCAGGCCGGCGAGTTGCATCGGGCTTCTCTCCCCAATCTGCCTATCGACGGTCTGTTTAACGATGTGCTCGACGATAAAGGCGGGGGTGTAGTAGACGCCGCCAGCCTTACGGACTTCGGGCTTTTCCTCCACCTTGGCTTGGTGGCCGGGCGTGAGCCGGATGACTTTGCCCAAGAACCGCTCATAGACCGTCCCGAGAATCTCGACGGGCAAAACCCCGAAATGATAAGGGCAGCCATGTTGAAAGTAGAGGCCCTGCAGGATTGGCTTGAGAACCCTGTCATCGACCGTCAGGTTGGGTGTAATCCGGTCAGGCTCGTCGGATACGCCGGGCTCGTTCTGAAAATGGAAAAGACCGGAGTTGTACTTGTCATCGGCCTTGCGGCACAGGTCGCTCATCAATCGCCTGTAGATGCCCGACCGCCCGCATAGTCTCAGAAGCTGCTCGTAAGGCTCAAGCCCACGATCCTCGCCCATCCGAAGGAACACGATGCGGTCAATCGTAAGTTGCACGGCGCGATTCAAGTCGTCGGAAGACAGTCGCCGGTTACGCAAGGCTACATTCTTGGCGAGAGTGTCACGCCAGCCTTCGATTTCTCTGAGGAACTCCACATCCACTTCGGACGTGCCACGTCTTCGCTTCGATGCAGCGTACGCGTCAAAGACTCCCGACCATACAGCTTCTCGAGAGAACACGTCCCACAATTCGCGCCAGCGGTCGGGGTACTCCTGAAAACAAAAGTGCAGAATTCGAGCATGGCTTGCCTTGTCGCCCTGCCGCGGCCGAGTTGTACAGTCATAGGCGCCCAACTCTTCGAAGTTGGTCAGAATAGACAACGGGACCTTTGCACTCCACCCGTAGCGGCGAAGCTGGTATGCCGGACCCGGGTCCACGCCGACGTTGATGCTGCACTTCTTCGCCTCGGCGTAGAATCTTGGCAATGTCCCCACGCGAAAGGCATAATCCGGGGCCTTCTGCTGTCCCTCTACCTCCAAGCTGTCTTCAGGGATGACTTCCCGATACTGCGGTGCAGTCATTGCTCGGTTGCGAACATCCCAGCCGAGTGCCTCAAAGAAGGGGTCAATCAAGGTCTGCCGAATATGGGCCTCCTTGACACCCGGCGAGAGAAAAGCATCGTGGTTAGTGGCAAAGTATTCGCACAGTCTCTGTATCGCATCCCTGCTCTGATCGAATGTCGTGCTCATGTTCGGCCTTTGTTACAAGACGCGCCCAACTTCACTCAACAAGGGGAGGCGTGATACTCATTCCTTCTTGCCTTCGGGCCTTGGGACCCTATCCATGTGTTTGTGTCTATCGTCTCCTCAATGTTAGAAATGTCAACAGCCTCACGTAGAAATCTGCAAACACCCCGTGACTGCCCGTCGTAAAATGGCTAAACAGCAGGGGTCGCTTTGTAGAAGGCTTGTGAATCTGATGGCGTTATGGTTAGGTAGCCGAAGAGGCTCCGGCCAAGATGATAGTCCATCATGTCACCTAAGTTGTGTTGTGAACATATGTTACGATCAGTGCAACACAAGCCGGCGACTCACGGCCTTGCATTGGGGCCGGCGATTTGGTACACTGAACTTATGAAGACGATGCAGAACATCCTGGTCTGGTGGGGCATCGGGAAGGAGGATGACAATGAGCCTCCTCCCGGCGATGATCCTTTACCTGACTGTCGGCTGCGGAGAATGGTATCTCGCCTTGCGGCGTACCTTAGCGTGCGCGCGCGGGGAGAAGACGGTTCTCGTCTGCATTGTCTTTATCGAAAATCTCTTGGGATTGTGGGTACTGTCGAACTTCATCCGGACTAACAACTGGCTTTTGGCCGTGTGCTATTCCGCCGGGGCATCGGCGGGCGCCCTGATCGTGGCGATGAACAGCCCGGAAATACCTGCCAAGACCGCTCGTAAGCCAGTCTCCTCAGCACGATGTGGCACCAAACGCCGACCCCGATTGCTCCTCTCAGGAATCCTCGAGCACGCAACGCAAGTGCTGTCGCGCCGTCCGCACCTGTCCCTCCGCCGGGGCTTCAGACATGTTGAACACCCTGGCTGATGCCGAAACGCGTCGCGCGGATTCGGAAGAATCCTCGCATGGCGGGTGGCATCAGCAAACGCGTACATGGTCATCCTGAAGGAACCAATGCTGTGTGGCACGCTCAAACTCGTTTGAGCGCGGCTTCCCATGCGATGCAGCATTCCCAAACAAGCACGGTCAAACAGGTTTGGCCGTGCCACCCGGCGCAGCAATGCGTTCAGGCTAAACAGGTACGCAAGCGCAGCCTGCACATGGTTCGCCCCTCCGCCATCGGCAAGGCCTTCGGCCTTGCCGATGCCACCCAGACACGCACATGGGATGCGAAAGACTCAGACGTGATCCGTATCACGAGATTATTACAGTCACCCGTTCTCCAGGTTCAGCGGGACGAAGCCCTCGGCTTGGCAAAAGGATGCTCAAAGGAAAGATGAAGGAACATGCCATATTCCCCGGCTGAAGGACCGATGCCGATGGGGAAGCTCAGACCGGGAACGATTTGAAGCCCGGACTCGAAGTCGATGGCATAACGCATCCCGGGGTTGATGCGGAAGGAGTTGTCCTGTATCTTCCTGACCTCCTGGACCCCTGAAGGCACAGTCCCTTGCCGGGTCAAGCACAGGGCCGCGATCCCGAACAACTCATGTTTCATATCCATATCCTGCCCAATTGAAACACGATAAAAGTGATCCCATAGGCCAGAGTTGTCAAACCGATAAACTGGAAGGCCGCCCAACGCCAGGAGCCCGCCTCCTGCCGGGTCATGGCCAGGGTCGCTGAACATGGTGCGGAGATCAAACAGAACAGCATGATGCAGAAACCCACCAGAGGCGTGTAGTTGGCTTGGAGCTTTTCGCGCAACGCCTCGGTATCATCCTCCGAGCCCGTGGCGTAGACGATACTCAGTTGCGAGACAAACACCTCCTTGGCCGCCGTGGCGCCGATCAGGGCCGTGCCGATCTTCCAATCGAATCCCAGCGGCTGGATCGCGGGCTCGATGAACCGTCCCACGCGTCCCATAACGGAATGCTCCAATGCCACCTGCCGAGACTGCCCTTCGGTCAAGCCGGCCAATTCCCCGGCCTTTGGTTTGGGAAAACTGGCCAGTACCCATAAGACAACCGAAACGCTCAGAATCATGGTCCCTGCCTTCTTGAGGAACATCCAGCCACGCTGCCACATGTGAATCAGGATCGATTTCAGCGTCGGCATACGATACGGCGGCAGCTCCATGACAAAGGGCGTGGTCTCACCCCGAAAGATCGTCAAACGCAACAGCCTGGCGCACGCCACGGCCAAGAGAATCCCGACCAGGTAGATCAGCCACATGACGGGCCCCCTCCAATGGGGAGCGAAAAAGGCCGGGATCATCAGCGAATAGATCGTCAGCCTCGCTCCACAGCTCATCAGGGGAATTACCAGGATCGTCGTGAGCCGATTTCGCCGGTTCTCAAGAATTCGAGTGGCCATGATGGCAGGGACCGAACAGCCGAAGCCGATCAGCATCGGAATGAAGCTCTTCCCGTGCAGGCCGATCTTGTGCATGACGCGGTCCATCACGAACGCGGCGCGAGCCATGTACCCCGTGTCTTCCAGCAGCGCGATCGCCAGAAAGAGCAGCAAGATATTCGGCAGAAAGACCACGACTCCCCCAACTCCGGCAATCACGCCGTCCACCAGCAATGATCGCAGCCAATTGTCGCTCGCCTGGGGCCAGAGCCCCGACACTGAGGTTCCAAGCGATCCGACGAGCCATTCCAACCCCGCCATCGGGTACTTGCCCAGCGTGAAGGTCAGCCAGAACACGGCGTACATCAGCAAGAGAAAGATCGGCAGGCCGAGGATGCGATTGGTGACCACCGCGTCGATCATGTCGCTGGCATCGTGCCGCCGCTCGACGGAATTCCGGATGGTCTCCTGGCATGCGCCGGAGATGAAGCCGTAGCGTCTGTCCGCCATGACGATCTCGGGCTCGTCGCGGAAGATGCCTCGCAGGTGCCGAACGCTTCTGTCCACGGCATCGAGCACCTCCTTGTGCCCGACCTTTGCGACGATCTCCTCATCCTGTTCGAGCAGCTTCACGGCGAGCCACCGCGAGCCGTACTTCCCGGCGAGCGGCCCCTCCCACCGGGAAACAGCCCCCTCGACTCGGCCCAGTTCCTCCTCGATTTCGTCCCCATACTGCACTTGATGGACGCGTGGCTTCCTGCCTTCCCGGGCGGTCCGGACGATCGCATCCAGCAATTGTGTGCGGCCCTCGCCCTTGTTGCCCACGGTCGGCACGATCCTCGCCTCCAGCAATCGCGACAACTGCTCCAGATCGAACACCAGACCTCGCCGCTTCGCCAGGTCCGCCATGTTGAAGGCGAAAACCATCGGCGGACTCATCTCCATGAGCTGCGTGCCCAGATACAGATTGCGCTCGATGTTAGACGCGTCCACCACGTCCACGACGACGTCGGGCTTGTCCTCGAGGAGGAAGTGACGGGCCACGATCTCTTCGGTGGAATAGGCGGTCAGACTGTAGATGCCGGGCAGATCGACAATCGCGATCTCCCAGCCCTCGTGCGTGCAATACCCCTCCTTCTTTTCCACCGTCACCCCCGGGTAGTTTCCGACGTGCTGCCGGGCCCCCGTCAACAGATTGAAGAGACTGCTCTTGCCGCTGTTAGGATTCCCGGCAAGAGCCACGGTGATGCGTTCCATAGGCCAAGCCCCCCAGTTCGAGATCGCACCGCCTCAAGTTAGGTGAGGCGAACTTTTCTTTCAAAAAGACTTCTCCGGCTCCACCAGGACCTTCTGGGCGACTCCCCGGCCCAGGACCATCTTCACCTCCTTGACGATGATCACGAAGGGGCCCGGGTGGCTGTTGCTGACGACCGTGATCTGGACGTTCGGCACGAATCCCATCGAAGCCAGCCGACGGTTCAGATCCCGTCCGGCATCGACGCGCACCAATCGGACTTTCTCGCCATTCTCGACGGCGGACAAACGCCGGATTTGACTGTGCTCCATAACGGCTCTTTCGATCATGATGCTACTCCTTCCGCCCGGCGGGCCGCTTCCGGCAGAACTGCCGGAACTCGCGGGCCACATCGCGGCCGCTCTCGTTGCCGGCCGCCACATATTCCATGAAACTCAGCAGTTTGCTGATGATCTCCGGCCCCAGCGCGTGTTCCACTCGGCAGGCCGCCCGTTGCGCCGTGTCTTTCTCGACTCCCAGCACGTCCATGAAAAACGACGTGAGAACATCGTGCTTTCGCACCACTTCCCGGGCCGCCGCCTGCCCCCGCCGCGTCAACGTGATGCAACCGTAGGGCTCGTGATCCGCAAGTCCTTTGTCCCGCAGCAGTTGCAGTGCACCCGTGACGGAGGACTTCGCCACTCCCAGCGCACCGGCGACGTCCTTGCTCCGCGCGCACCCAGTGTCGTCCGCCAAGTTGAAAATGGCCTCCAGGTAGTCTTCCAAAGAGTCGCTGAGTTTTCGATCTTTTTCCGTATCCATCGTGCATGCCACCGTGATTCGATCTGCCATCAGTATAGTTAGGCACACCTAACTTTGTCAAGCCCCTTGTCGCAGATTTTTCTTCCTCTGGAGTGCACGGGGCCATGATAGGCACGGCACCGGGCCTTGGGGCTTGCCTGGCGATATCGCTCGATCCCGGTGCGATTTCGAGAAAAAAACACTTGTCCATCCTTGACCTCGCTACTACAATAGGATGACGTTTCGGGGCGTGGCGCAGTTTGGCTAGCGCGCTTGCATGGGGTGCAAGAGGTCGGTGGTTCAAGTCCACTCGCCCCGATTTTCCCCTATCGGCCAAAGTCACAAGGTGCATCGAGACTTCGGCCCATCCGCCTTTATGGGCAAGGACGAGAGGGAGTTCAAGGCCGCCCCGAACCGGGAGCTGCAATGATCCCAGCTTTGCCGCGTTTCAGTTCGCCGCGCCATTTCCAAGTCGCGTAGAGAGGCGGGTAGACGAGCAACTCCAACAGAAAGCTCGTGAGGATGCCGCCGATCATCGGCGCGGCGATGCGTTTCATCACATCGGACCCTGCACCCATGGACCACATGATGGGAACCAGTCCCATGAACATGGCCATGACGGTCATGATCTTGGGCCGAACCCGCTTGACTGCCCCGTGAATCACGGCTTCTTTCAAATCGGCGAAGGTCTTCAGCCGGCCTTCGGCCATCCTCTCATGATAGGACAGATCCAAGAACAGCAGCATGAATACACCCGTCTCGGCATCAAGGCCCATCAGAGCGATCATGCCGACCCAGACCGCGATGGAGATATTGTAGCCCAGGAGATACAGCAGCCAGATCGCCCCGATCAGCGAAAATGGGACCGCGAGCATGACGATGCCGGCCTTGACCGCGCTTTTGGTGTTCAGGTACAGAAGCACAAAGATGATGAGAATCGTCAGGGGAATGACGACCTTGAGCCGCTCTCGCACGCGCAGCATGTTCTCGAACTGGCCGCTCCATTGCAGGGAATAGCCCGGCGGCAACTGCAACTGGTCGCGAACCGCCTGCTTCGCCTGGGTGACGTAGCCGCCGATGTCTTTGCTCGTCATGTCCACGTACACGTAGCCGGCCATCATCCCGTTCTCGTCGCGGATCATCGAGGGGCCGAGAGAGACGCTGATGTCCGCCACCGCCCCCAATGGAATCTGGGCGCCCGACATGGTCGGAACGAGGACCCGCTGGAGTTTCTCGAGATCGTCGCGGTAGTCACGGGCGTAGCGCACGTTCACCCCGTACCGTTCCGGCCCTGCAATCGCGGTGGTCACGTTTTCCCCGCCGACGGCCGACATGATAATCATCTCGGCCTCCTCTACCGTCAGCCCGTAGCGGGCCAGTTGCTCGCGTTTCAGAGTGAAATCCACGAAGTAGCCCCCCGATACCCGCTCGGCGTACACGCTGCGAGTCCCGGGCAACGGCTTGACGATCTGCTCGAGCTGCGTGCCGATCTTCTCGATCTCACTGAGCTGAGGGCCAAAGATCTTGATGCCGACGGGCGTGCGCACGCCGGTCGAGAGCATGTCGATGCGCGCCTTGATGGGCATCGTCCAGGCATTGGTGACGCCGGGAATCTGCATCTTGGCATCCAGCTCTTCGATCAGCCGGTCCCACGTCAGGCCCGGCCGCCAGTATTGCTTGTCCTTGAGGACGACCGTTGTCTCCATCATGGAGAAGGGAGCGGGGTCCGTGGAGGTGTTGGCACGCCCCGCTTTCCCGAACACACGCTCCACCTCCGGCAGTTGTTTCAGGATCTTGTCCTGGATCTGGAGCAGGTTGGCCGCTTCGGTGACGGACAGGCCGGGCAGCGTCGTGGGCATGTACAGGATCGTGCCTTCGTTCAAGGGCGGCATGAATTCCGAGCCTAACCGAAGGTACACAGGCACGGTCGCCGCCATCAGAAGAATCGCGCCGAGGATCGTCAGTGTCCGATGATTGAGGACGAAGTTGCAGACGGGCTCATACACGGCGAACAGGACTCTGCTGACCGGATGTTTCTCCTCCGGATAGTATTTGCCGACCGTAAGAGTGTTGTACAGCCACGCCAGCGGCCTCGGCCGGAAACGGTGGTAGTCCATCCGCGTGAAGAGCATACGGATAGCGGGATCGAGAGTGATCGCCAGAACGGCGGCAATCGCCATGGCGAGGTTCTTGCTGTAGGCCAAAGGCTTGAACAGCCGGCCCGCCTGCTCGACCAGCGCGAACACCGGCAGGAACGCCACGGCGATGACCAGCAGCGAGAAGAATACCGACGGCCCCACTTCCTTGAGGGCTTCGAGCCGGATGGCGTGAAAATCCCCCTTGCGTCCCCCCTGCTGCCACAATTCCAGCTTCCGATACGCGTTCTCCACCTCCACGATGGCGCCGTCGACGAGCACGCCGATGGAGATGGCGATGCCCGAAAGCGACATGATGTTGGCGGTCAGCTTCATGCCATACATCGGAATGAACGACAGCAGCACGGCGATCGGGATCGTAACGATGGGAATGATGGCCGAAGGGAAATGCCACAGAAACAGCAGGATGACGAGGCTGACGATGATCATCTCTTCGATCAATTGATGCCGCAGGGTATCGATCGCGCGATGGATGAGGTCCGAGCGGTCATACGTGGAGACGAGTTCCACGCCCTTCGGCAGCGACGGCTTGATCTCTTCGATCTTGGCCTTGACACGATTGATGACGTTGAGGGCATTCTCGCCCTGCCGCATGACGACAATCCCGCCGACCGTGTCGCCCTCGCCATCCAGATCGGCGATCCCCCGGCGGATGTCCGGCCCGAGCACCACATCCGCGACGCTCTTTATCAGGATGGGCGTGCCGGCGTCGTCCGTGCCGATGACCGTATTCTCCAGGTCCTGCGGCGATTTGATGTAGCCCTTGGCCCGGATCATATACTCCGTGCCGGACATTTCGAGAAGCCGGGCGCCGATGTCGTTGTTGCTCTGCCGGACGGCCTCGACCACCTTCGTCAGTGGAATCTTGTAGGCCAGAAGAGCATTAGGATTGACGTTTACCTGGTACTGCTTCTGAAAACCGCCGACGGTGGCGATCTCGGCGACGCCCGGCACGCTTTGGAGCCAGTACCGCAAGTACCAGTCCTGGAAGCTCCGCAGGTCGGCAAGGCTGTTGTTGCCGGTCTTGTCCACCAGGGCATATTGATAGACCCAGCCCAAAGCGGTCGCGTCCGGCCCGATTTCCAGTTGCACGCCCTGCGGGAGTCTGGCCGTAATCTTGCTGAGGTATTCCACGGTCCGGCTGCGGGCCCAGTAGATGTCCGTGCCGTCCTTGAAGATCACGTAGACGTAGGAAAAACCGAAATCGGAGAACCCGCGAATCGCCTTGACGCCGGGGGCGCCCAGCATCGCGGTCACGATCGGATACGTCACCTGATCTTCGATGATATCGGGGCTCCGGTCCCATTGCGAATAGATGATGACCTGCGTGTCGGACAGGTCCGGAATGGCATCCAGCGGGATGTTCCGGATGGCGTAGACGGCGCCGACGACGGCCGCAATCGTGAAGAAGATGACGATGAACTTGTTCTTGGCGGAGAACTCGATGATTTTGTCAATCATTGATGACCACCATGCGGTTGGCTGGGCGGTTGATTGGGTTCCGTCGTCTGACTCAGAACGGCATTGAGCTTCGATTCCGAGTCGACCAGGAAATTGGCGGAAGTGACGACCTGCTCGTTCGCCGCAAGACCCTCCAGGACTTCGTAGTAGCCCTGCGCTTTTGCCCCGAGCTTCACCGTCTTCGATTCAAAATAGCCGTTGGGATCAACGACGAAAGCGATGTCGCGGGTGCCGGCGTGCATCACGGCGTCCTCGGGCACCGCCAGCTTCTCACCCAGATCGTAGTCGATCCGGACATTGGCGAACATCTCCAGTTTGAGCTTGCCTTCAGGATTCTCCACCAGTGCCCTCGCTTTGAGCGTGCGGGTGGCCGCCTCCAGCAGGGGTGTGATGGAGACGATCCGGCCCTGGAACGTCTGGCCGGGATAGGCCAGCGTGTCCACCTGGACGGCCATACCCTCTCTTACCAACCCCGCCTCGTACTCATAGATGGTGACGTACACCCAGACACTCTTGTCTTCATCGCTCGGCAGATACAGATTGCTTTCGGGCCTGCCTTGCTTCTCCAGTTCGTCTATCTCAGCGTTGCTCATGCCCAAGAGAAGGAGTCGGCGTCTCATGTCTCTGAGCAGCGACTGCGACTGCTCATCCAAGTAGTCCAGCTTGGCCTTCTGGGCAGACGCGTGCCCCTTCAGCGTCTGCAGGTACTCCTGCTGTGCAACGAACAGACTGGGATCGTACGCCACCCGGCCGACCGTACGGATCTGCCCGGACAGCTTGCGCATCTGGACCTTCCCCTTCTTGACTCCGATCAGTTGCTGCTTCTCGGGACTGATGTAGACGCCGGGGTGAGTTTGGGGGCCCTCTTCCGCGTACACGGGCACATAGTCCATTCCCACCTGGTCCTTCATGGGGACCGGCGAAGTGACCTTGGGGTCCATCGGATTGCGATAGTGGAGTACCTTCTTGCCGCCCTGTCCCGTTCTCTGTCCACCCGATGGGACATCCGCCGCCGTCTTCTTCACCAGGCTCATCCCACAAATGGCGCAGTTGCCCGGCCGGTCCGACGTAAAGGTGGGA
>Ga0315286_10001612_pt1 | contig 20458 bp, 20 predicted proteins | sample YL17G10_0_MG_FD_205038 | JGI IMG/M metagenome (GOLD analysis project Ga0315286, IMG submission 205038) | Sediment microbial communities from Yellowstone Lake, YNP, Wyoming, USA - YL17G10_0 | ecosystem: Environmental > Aquatic > Freshwater > Lake > Sediment | place: USA: Wyoming | collected... | reverse complement strand
TCGCGCGGCTTGTCCCAAAATCACTACAAAAACCCCGCGAACTGTCACTTTTTGGCGACAATCTCCCAACGGCACACGGACCCCTGCGGCTCAGCCCCGCCGCTTGCATGCCAGCTGCAAACCCGGGTGGGCCGATCAGGTGTCACGTTCACAAACTGCTTGTAAGCAAAACAATTATTGTTAATATTAAAGACGGATTTTCCCGTGTTTATCGGTCGAAGGAATGAAACCATGACCCTCGAGCGCTATATCATCCGCAATCACATCGGACCGTTTTTCTTCTCGCTCTCCTTGATAACGTTCATGTTCATAATGGATTTCATCCTTCGTTACATCGATCTCTTTTTGAATAAAGGCGTGAAGTTCTACATTGTTTTGCAGACATTCGTGCTGAGTCTTGGTCATATGTTTGCATTAATTATACCAATGGCCGTCTTGCCCGCCACGCTCATGACGTTCGGCTCGCTCGCTTCGGAGAACGAGATAACAGCAATGAAGGCGAGCGGGATCAGCCTCTACCGGATGATTCTTCCCGGGTTCGTGCTGGCGTCGCTCCTCGCCTACGGGATGATCGTGTACAACAACCACGTCCTCCCCGAGAGCAACCACAAACTTCTCAACCTTCTCATCGACATCAACAAGAAGAAACCGACCGTCGAGATAAAGGAAAACGTCTTCATCGACGCGTTCGAGGGATACAACATCTATGTGCGGCACAAGAACGACAAAACGGGAGACATCGGCGACGTCCAGATCTTCGAGAGCGACGCCAAAGGGACGCTCCTGAAGACCGTCACCGCCGAGAAGGGCACGCTCAGGTATTTGGAGAGGGAGGGGATCCTCCGGTTCGAGCTGGAGAACGCGGAGATCCACGAGTTGCCTCGGGGCAACGACGCCTCGACGTACAGGCGGACGATCCTCAAGAATTACGTCATGAACATCAAGGACGTGGACCGTACGCTCAGGCGAAGTGAGCGGAGCTACCGCGGTGACCGGGAGATGAGCGCTAGGATGATGCGCGATAAAATCGACGAGATTCGGAAAGACATCGTCGAAGTGCAGGCAAAAATGGGTGAGATGGCGAGCGTCCAGGTGGAGAACACGCTCGCCCTTCTCCACACGGCCGCTCGCGACAGCGTCTCGAGAGAAGCGCCCGGCAGCGCGGCGGGAGGTCTCACGCCGCAGCCCTCCCCCAAGACCCCGCGGCCGAGGATTCAAGCCCACCCGGCGGAGCCCCAGAGACCCGTTGCGGAGGAGCCCACGAGGATCTCCACGACGCGAAGGGCGCTCGAGAGCCAGAGGGACATCAGGGACTCCTACCTGAGGCAGATCGACAGGTACCGTGTCGAGATCCACAAGAAGTACTCGATCCCGTTCGCCTGCATCATATTCGTTCTCATCGGGTCTCCCATCGCGATACGGCTGGGGCGGTCGGGAATGAACATGGCGATCGGCTTGAGCATTCTTGTCTTCCTCGTGTACTACGTCTGTTTGATCGGAGGCGAGAAGCTCGCCGACAGGGAGTACCTGAGCCCGGTCGTCGCGATGTGGGGGCCGAACCTCCTTTTCGGGGCGGCGGCGGCGCTCCTGATCCGGAGCGCGACTCTCGAGCAAAACGTCGTCCGGTTACGTCTCTTCGGCGGTTTCAAAGTTTTCCGGCGCAACTGATGGGAATCCGCATACACGACAGATACCTCCTTAAGCAGTTCGTACGCGTCCTTCTCTTCAGCGTCCTCACGTTCACGATCATTTTCATCACGGTGAACGTGTTCGAAGAGATCGACAACTTCATCGATCATAACGCCAAGCTCACTCACATCGCACTCTACTACCTGTTCTCGATCCCCTATATTCTCACGTACATCATCCCCGTCTCCCTCCTCCTCGGAGCCATTTTCTCCATGGGGATCCTGGCGAGAAGAAATGAGCTCACCGCGTTCATCTCCTCCGGGGTGAGCCTCGTGCGGATCGCCTTGCCGATACTCGTCGCGGCCGTCGTCGTGAGCGTTTTCTCGACGTGGTTCAACGACCGCGTCGTGACGAAAGCGAGCCGGCTCGGCAAGGCGGTCAAACACCACGACATCGAGGGGAGGCCTCGTACCGATCCCGATCTCAAAGAGAATTTCCACTTTCTCGGCGAGAACGGGTCGGTGTACCTCGCGCGCCGGTACAACCACGCGACGAAGACGCTCTACGATGTCGTCGTCCAGCAGTTCGACAGGAACACGCTCGTGCGCCGCGTGGATGCAAAATCCGCGAAGTGGATCAACGACCGATGGGTGTTTACGTCGGGGTTCGAACGCGTGTTCGAATCCGAAACCGAGCGGGTGAGGGCGTTCGACGAGCTCACCATACCGGAACTCCGGGAGCGCCCGAACGACTTCGCGAAGCAGGAGCTCGACGAAGAGAATATGAACTTCAACGAGCTCCGCTCGCACATCGGAAAAGTGCGGAGGAGCGGGGGAAGCGTCGAGAGGTATCTCACCGACCTCTATTTCAAGTTCAGCTACCCGCTGGCGGGGTCGATTTTCGTCCTCCTCGGAATCGCGCTCTCATCGGGCAAGAGGAAACAATCGATCGCCACGGGCTTCGGTCTTACGCTGTTCATCAGCTTTGTCTACTACGGAGTACTGAGGGTGGGTCAAACGCTCGGTTACAACGGGCTCCTGCCGCCCTTCCTCGCGGCGGAGTTGGGGAATCTCGTATTCTTGATCGTGGGCATCGGGCTCATCTCGCGTGCCAACAGATGATTCGCAACGCGATCATTCTGTGCGTTTGAGGGGCGCTTCAGGTCCTCAAACGCACAAACCAACGATGCCGACCGAGGGCCTGCCATGACCCTCCAGCGCAACTTTCCTACGTCCCCTGGTCCCAGCTGGACAGATACTGCTTCTGCTGATCGGTGAGCTCGTCGATCCTGTAGCCCATCGTCGCCAGCTTGAGCGCCGCGATCTCGCGGTCGATGTTCTCCGGCATCCTCACGACTTCGTTCTTGAGCGAGCCGTGGTGCCGGACGAGATACTCGCAGGCGAGAGACTGGTTGGCGAAACTCATGTCCATCACTGACGCGGGATGACCTTCCGCGGCGGCGAGGTTTATCAACCGCCCCTCGCCGAGAACGTTTATCCTCTTTCCGTTCGGAAGGGTGTACTGCTCGACGTGCTCGCGGACCCGTTTTCTCTTCGTCGCGACCTTCCCGAGCGCCTCCAGATCGAGCTCGACGTTGAAATGCCCGCTGTTCGCGACGATCGCTCCGTCTTTCATCTTCTCGAAGTGCTCGAGCCTGAGCACCGCGATGTTGCCTGTGAGCGTCACAAAAACGTCTCCAATCTCGGCGGCTTTTTCGGACGGCATGACGCTGTAACCGTCCATCACCGCTTCGATCGCCTTGATGGGGTCGACTTCGAGGACGATCACGTGGGCTCCCATCCCCCGGGCGCGCATCGCCACTCCCCGGCCGCACCACCCATACCCGCCGACGACGACGTTGGCCCCGGCGAGCAGGACGTTCGTCGCGCGCACGATCCCGTCGACCGTGCTCTGCCCCGTGCCGTACCGGTTATCGAAAAGGTGTTTGGTGAGCGCGTCGTTTACCGCGATGATCGGGTACTTGAGCACGCCTGCTTTCTGCATGCTCCTCAACCGGATCACTCCCGTCGTGGTCTCCTCCGTCCCCCCGAAAATGTGCTTGAGGACCTCTTCCCGACCGCTGTGAAGAGTGGAGACGAGGTCCGCACCGTCGTCCATGGTGATCTGAGGGTTCGTGTCGAGAACGCTGTGGATGTGGCGGTAGTACGTCTCGTGATCCTCTCCCGTGATAGCGAACACGGGCACTTGAAAATCGGTGACGAGACTCGCCGTCACGTCGTCCTGCGTCGAGAGCGGGTTCGACGCGCAGAGCGCCGCCTCGGCGCCCCCCGCCTTGAGCGTTCTCATGAGATTCGCCGTTTCGGTCGTCACGTGCAGACAAGCTGCGATCCGAATCCCCGCGAGCGGCTTCTCCTTTTCGAAACGGCTCCGAATCGAGCGCAGGACCGGCATGCGGTCGTCCGCCCACAGGATCCTGTCTTTTCCGGCCGGTGCGAGCCCGATGTCCTTGCAATCGTAATTCATCCTGTTCCTTCCTTGGGTTCGATGAAGCGGTCTCGATCAACCCATATGTTGTTTCAACTTGTCGACGTGGTCGCACTTCTCCCAGCTGAAGCTGTCTTCCTCCCTGCCGAAGTGCCCGTACGCCGCCGTCTGCCGGTAAATGGGCCGCCTGAGCTTGAGCCTTTCGATGATCCCGTCGGGGGTAAGATCGAAGATTCTTCGAATGATCTCGGTGAGCTTGAAATCCTCGACCTTCCCGGTGCCCCGGGTGTCCACCATGATCGACACGGGCTCGGGTTCTCCGATGGCGTAGGCGATCTGGAGCTCACAGACCCTCGCCAGTCCCGCTGCAACCACGTTCTTGGCGATGTGCCGCGCGGCGTACGACCCGCTCCGGTCCACCTTCGACGGGTCCTTCCCCGAGAACGCGCCGCCGCCGTGGCTACCGACACCGCCGTAGGTATCGACGATGATCTTGCGCCCGGTGAGCCCGCTGTCCGCCTTTGGACCGCCTTCGACGAACCTCCCCGTCGGATTGACGAAGAGAACGTAATTCTCGTCGCGATTCATGTCGTACTTCTCCAGAACGTGTTTCACGACGTGCTTGCGGACATCCTGGCGGATGTCCTCGACGGACACGTCCGCGCCGTGCTGCGCCGATACGACCACCGTGTGGACCCTCTTCGGTTTCTCGCCTTCGTACTCGATCGTCACCTGCGTCTTTCCGTCCGGCCGGAGGTATGGCATGTGTTTCCCCTCTTTGCGAACCTGGGCAAGCCTCCGGGCGAGCTGGTGCGCGAGGAATATCGGGAGGGGCATCAACACGGGCGTTTCGGTACACGCATAGCCGAACATCATCCCCTGGTCTCCGGCACCGTGTTTGTCGACGACGCCCAAACGGATGTCGGGCGACTGCTCGTCGATCGACGTGATCACCGCACACGTTTGATAGTCGAACCCGAAGTTGGCGTCGGTGTATCCGACGTCCTTGATCACTTGCCTGGCGATGCTCGGGATATCCACGTAGGCATCCGTCGTGATCTGACCGGCGACGAAAGCCACCCCCGTCGCCACGAGCGTCTCGCACGCCACTTTTCCGTTCGGGTCTTTTGCGAGGACGGCGTCGAGCACGCTGTCAGAAATCTGGTCGGCGATTTTGTCGGGGTGCCCTTCTGTAACTGACTCGGATGTGAAAAGTCGTCGCGCAGCCATTCTCTCCTCCTTCAAAAATTCCAAATCGAACCAAGCACCGTCTATTCGAATACCACTTCGCTCGAGTCCCCGATGTTGAGATGCTGAAATCCCCCTCGGACGACCGCCTGCGAGCCAACGATGCTGCCCTGCAAGAGGCAGTTGCACACGTTCGAACCCTGGTCAAGAACGGAATCCCTGATGATCGAGTTCTCGACGATCGAACTGGACGCGATCGACACGTACGGACCGACGATCGAGTTGACGACCCTCGCCGTCGGGGCGATGGAAACCGGCGGGATCACGATGGATCCTTCGGTCCTGGGTATCTCGTCCTTACCGATGAGGAGCTGTCTGTTCGTTTCCAGGAGCGCCTCGGGTTTCCCGCAGTCGAACCAATCGCGGATATCGAAGGTCTCGAAATCGGCGCCGCGGTCGATCATCATCTGGAGCGCATCGGTGATCTGATACTCACCCTGATTCCGGACATCGTTCTCTATCTGTTGTTTCAAGACTTCGAAGAGAAGCGAAGAGTCCCGTACGTAATAGAGCCCTACCACAGCGAGGTTGCTCGGCGGGTCCTTCGGCTTTTCCACGAGTCTCACGATCTTGCCGTTCCGCACCTCGCATACGCCGAACCGCTTCGGGTCGTCCACTTCCTTGACGCCAAGGACATTCGTTCCCGACTCGGCAATCCGCTCGAGGTCCGTGCGAAGGATCGTGTCGCCGAGAATGATGAGCACGGGCTCACCCGTATCCGCGACATCCCTCGTCAGGTAAACGGCGTGACCGATTCCCAGACGTTCGGTCTGGTACACGAATTTTGTGTTGAGATCCCTGTACTCTTTCGACACGTACTCTTCGATCAGCTCCCCCTTGTACCCGACGATGAGCACGACGGATGAGACATCGAGTTTCCGTATGTCGTCGAGGATATGCGAGATGATCGGTCGTCCGGCGACGTAGAGGAGCGCCTTGGGCAGGGTGTACGTATGGGGTCTGAGACGTGTCCCGATCCCCGCTGCGGGTATGATCACTTTCACCTGATCACAGCCTTTCCGAGCACTTGATACTGCGTCGAGATGTTCGCCTGTAGCAGCCTTAGCCGGAGCTTTTCCGAAGGCGTTCTTTTAGAAAATCGATGTTCGATACCGGCGTGGGGTCAACGCCGTTCAAACATGCCAGATATACGCTGGTGAAGTCACCAAGAATCATTGCCGTGAGGATCCTCGTCATACGCCTGCCGGCGACGCCAGGCACCCGTACGACGCCGCCCGAGAGCGGCTCGACTATCCCGAGGGCGATGTCTGCCTGCTTCCTCGCCATGGGGTGATCTTCCTGGTCCTCGAGCGAGATGACCACGATCCGCCCGCGGACCCCCTCGAGCGCTTTCCATCCGACGATCTCGTTGTGGTTGAGTTCGGTAAACGTGCCGAAGTGAGCGAGCGACTTGGCGTTCTCGTTGAACTGGCAGCTCCACCTCCTCGCCACCGCGTCGAAGAGCCCCCCACACGAATACACGAACGGGAGTTTCCCCTCCAGCTGCCCGGCAAGCCGGGCGGCATCGTTCTCAGGGGAGTCCGAGGCGTACTCTTCACACCACCGTCTCAACGCCTCCGCCGCCTCGCCGAACTCCGCTTCGTCCGCTTTCGCGAGCCCCAGAGCTCCCAGGGTGAGAAGAAGAGGAAAAAACGAGTAGGCAATCGCCGCTCGCGGCGGCATCCCTCCCGGGATGCTGCACACGGGGACACCGTCAGTCCTGCAGCGCCGTTCCAGCTCGCCGCCGCTCGTGATCGCCGCAGACGGGATACCTTGTCCGCGCACGGCGTCGTATGCGGCGAGTGTCTCGCCCGTATTTCCGGAGTAACTCGAAAAGACGAAAAACGCGTCGCGCCGCAGCGACGCGGGGACGCCGTAGTGACGGTTCACCTGAAGGGGAACGGAGAGCCCGTCTCCCAGGAACGACCGGACCATATCCCCGCCGATCGCCGAACCTCCCATACCGCACACGACCACCTGACCCACGGCGCGGGTCTCGATCGAACCGGCAAAACGATTCCCGCGCTCCCACGCGTCGACCATGTGCGAGGGAAACGCCCTCACCAGATCGAACATCCCCTTCGTGTCGAAGCGCCTTCGGAGCTCGTCGAGTCTCCGGGATCCGTCAGCCATGCTTCTTCCCCTCGGCGAACAGCGACAGATCGGGGATCCTTTCCCTCAGGAAAGCCTCCACATGCGCCTCGATCTTTTCCGTCGTCGACCACTGGAGGACTCTCTTGACGATCGTCTTGCACTCGTCGTAGGTCACCGACCGCACGATCTTCTTTATTTCGGGAATCATGTTGGGGCTGCAGCTGAACTCGTCGATCCCGAGGCCGATGAGCACCACCGCCGCGAGCGGGTCGGCGCACATCTCGCCGCAGATCGCGGTCGGGATCCCGTGTTTCTGAGCGGCATCGACCGTCATTTTCAGGAAACGGATGATGCTCGGATGGAGGTGCTGGTAGAGATACGAGATCTTCGTGTTGCCGCGGTCCACCGCCATCGTGTACTGGATGAGGTCGTTCGTTCCGATCGAGAAGAAATCCACTTCCTTGGCCAGCGCACCGGCCATGGCGACCGCCGACGGCGTCTCCACCATTATTCCGATCTTCAGGTCCCGATCGATCTGATACCGGCTCCTCGTGAGGTCGTCCTTGACCTCTTCGCAGATCTCCTTCGCCCGTTGGACCTCTTCGATCCCCACGATGAGCGGGAACATCAGACGCACCTGTCCGTGACCGCTGGCGCGGTAGATCGCGCGGAGCTGGGTTTTGAAAATGTCCTTGCGCGTGAGAAGGAACCGGATCCCTCTCCACCCCATGAACGGGTTCAACTCGGCCGATCTGTGGAGGTACCCTGCGATTTTGTCGCCGCCGATGTCGAGCACACGGATCGTCACAGGTTTGTTCTTCATCTTGTCCACGACAGCGCGGTAAACCTTGTACTGCTCTTCTTCGGTCGGAAGCTGCTCGTGCGCGATGAAAAAATACTCGCTTCGGAAAAGCCCGATCCCCTCGGCACCGTGATCGAGCGCCGACTGGACCTCGTTGGGCAGATCGATATTGGCCATCAATTCGACCTTGTGGTGATCGAGCGTCTCCGCGGGATATCCGGTCAGAGTGAGGAGTTGCGCTTCGAACACCTTCCAACGCTCGATCTCGATCCTGTACTTCGCGAGCGTATCGTCGAGCGGATTGATGATGACCGTCCCGCAGTTTCCATCGAGGATAAGCGTGTCTCCCGTCTCGATGAGAGCGCTCGTGTCCTCGAGACCCACCACCGCCGCAATGCCTTGAGAACGGGCCAGAATCGCCGTGTGGGATGTACGGCCCCCGCGGTCGGTGGCGTACCCGATGACGAGGCGGCGGTCGACCTGAGCGGTATCGCTCGGCGCAAGCTCGGGGGCGACTATGATCGAGGGTTCGAGCGGGTTGAGGGGTTTTATCCGCTCGAGACCGAGGAGCTTTCTCAACACTCGGCGCTTGACGTCGACGATATCCGCCGCCCTTTCCTTCAAGTATTCGTCGGCGATGTTCGAGAGGCTCGATACGACTCTCGAGATGACTTCTCTGAGCGCCCACGCCGCGTTGTATCCCTCCGTGCGGATCAGCGCCTCGGTGTCTTCGATCACCATGACGTCGTCGAGTATCAACAGGTGGGCGTCGAAGATCTTCGCGTGATCATCGCCCATTCTCTCGGCGAGATCGGTCTTGATCTGGAGCAACTCGCCGCGCGTGAGTTCGAGGGCCCTTCTGAACTTCTGGACCTCGTCTTCGACCTTATCCTGCGGAATGCGGGTCCGGGGGACACTCAGAGTCTCCTCCGTGTCGACGACGAACGCTCGACCGATGACGATCCCCGGCGCCGCGGAGATCCCGAAGCGGACGATCTCTTCTTTTCTCGCTGGAGCCCCTTCCTGGGGCGTCCCGACCGTGAGAGCGGCCTGTTCCCCGGCGGGCTGGAGGGCGTGTTGGAGTTTTTTTGCGTCCATACCCGTGTTCATTCTTCGTTGAAGTTATTGGCGATGAGTTCTTCGATGGCCGCGCTCGCTTCCCGCTCATCCCGGCCGTCGATCCGCACGGTTATCCTCGCGCCGCGCTCGATGGCGAGGCTGGCAAGACCGAGGATACTCTTCCCGTTGGCTTTTCTTCCGTTCTTCACCACGAAGATCTCGCTCGTGAACTTCGTCGCGGTCTTGACGAACTCGCCGGCCGCGCGCAAGTGCACACCGATTTTGTTGTTCACCTGCGTTTCGAACTCGATCATCTCAACATCCTGTTCCGTCCACGGCCGTTCTCTCGTACTTGCCAGTTCACTCACCCGCTGGAGGGTTCAACCGCCGACCGGCGCACCCGATGACTCTATCCTGTCAAGAGAGCGATGAAAGCGCAGGTTGGGAGAAGGACAATAGCAACCCAGGAAGCCGGAACGTCTCTTCTCAATAGGTAAAGGGTGATCGTCGCCAGGGCAGCTCCGGGCAGCACCATTGTGAGTCCGTTGTCGGAGAAACGATACAAAAGAATTCCCAGCAAAACCCCGCCCACACCGACGCTGGCGCCCTCGGCGATACTCAGTATTTTCTGGAACCGGGACCCGGACAGCACGTCCACAAGTTCCCAGCCTTTGGCATAGCCAAAGTATACGCCCCACAGGCGACACGAAATGATCGTGACGTTATATAGCAAAAAAACTGCCAATAACCCAATGGGAAACTTATATATAGCAAACACACACGCAAAAGTCAATGCCAAGGGTTTGGCGCTCCCCATGAACAACATATCCCCCATGGCGGCCAGGGGCCCGGCGAGTGCTTTCTTGAATCGGTCGATGTCCTCGTCGCTGACCGGCCGCCCCGCCAGCTTCTCTTCTTCGAGCCGCAGCACCCCACCGACCACCAAGGGAACGAAGTTGGGATTACAATTGAAAAACGACAAGTGCCTAAACAATAGAGAGTTATCGCCGGCGTCCAGTTTGCTGCTCACAGGACCGAGCGCGCTCGCCAACCCCAGGTTCTGCATCCCCCGCCGGTTGAGGAGGCCCTGGAGGAAGAGCAGGCGGAGAAACACACGGAAGAGGTCCCATGTCCCGAGTCGTCCCGTCACATGAGCCACAGCACAATCACCACCAACAGGGCACACACAATGAGGACACGTCTGAGGCGGTGTTGCCAGAAAAGATGGATGATCGACGCGACGCCGATCGCCGTACCGAGCGATCCCCACCACATCGCGCCCTGGACGAGGGTGCCGTCGACGAGCCGCGTGAACCTCTCGCCAACGTAGTATCCCCCCGCACACAGAGCGAGCACGAGAAGACTCTCAACCATGAAGATGAACCCCACCGAGGATACGTGGAGAAGAAAGACCCGCCGTGCGAGGCGGCGTCGACCCGTGTCCGGCGAAAACTCGACGCTGCTCAGGAAACGGTTCTGAAGACCGAACATGGGAAGAGCGAGCCGCGCGCCGAGTTCACCGGCAACGAGTCCGAGAAACAACCCCACGGCGCACACGAATGCGATCCGGGACTCACCCGTGTGACGGAGTAGCAAACTCGCCGTCCCTCCCCCAACGACCCCCGCGGCGATGTGATCGGGAGTTTTAGCCCCCCGCATGGGAACAATCGACAGGTAGATGAGTTCGAGGACGACTCCTACGGCGAGAGCGACCCACGGTTCACCGAGAATGCTTCCGACGAGAACCGCGGCAAAAACGGGTTGCGCGAGAAGACTCTGCCACCCGGCTCGTTGATCGACCGCAAGAACGCCCGCGATCACACCCAGCGTCACGAACCAACTCATCGCGCCGGCTCCGCTGTTTGCTCCAAATGAACGACCGAAGCTCGATACGAAACGAAAAATGCGACCGTATTGTAAAGGAGAAGCGAGAGAGGGTCTATCTAAATCCCGGCGGATGGACTTGCCGCGCCCACCGTCACGAGCGGGTTCAAGTTTATGGCCGGGTTCCCGGGAATATCCTGCGCAATCAACCTCACCCCCTTGCCCACGAGGTCCTTGAGGAGCCGCCTGTCGTCCTCGGACACATAGACGAAGGGAAGAAGCTCACGGGTGCCTTCGCGGTAGTGGAGACCCCCGACGTTTATTTCGTCGAGTTGCACTCCAGCCTCGACCACGCCGTGCGCATCGGCGACCGACTCGAAGAGCAGCAGGACGGATTCACCCTTGAACCCGTCGGCGCGGATCTGGGCGGCGGTTTCCCCAAGGGTGAGGAACGAGGTTTTCAGCTGAGGAGGAACGCTTGCCGTGTACAGCCTCCGTTCCCAGTCGTTCTTCGCCACGCGGTCGTTCGCAACGACGATCCGATCGGGCTTGAGGACCCTCGCCCACCCGAGCACCACTTGACCGTGAATCAACCGGTCGTCTATTCGAACCAGACTGAGGGGCATCATAACGTGTTTGGATCCACCAACCGGATGCTGTTGTGACCCCGATCTACGATTTCGTCGGCAAGTTGCCCGAACGGGACAGCATCCCTCTTGTTGAGAAAAGCGAGCAACATCGGAAGATTGATACCCGAGACGATGGCGACATCATTGCGCTCGACCTTTAGTCTCATGCACGCGTGACAGCAGCTCCCTCCGGTGAAATCGACGAACACTATGCACGGTTTACCTTCCAGAGCATCGACGAGCAGCTTCATCTCCTCGAAAAGCGCGTGAGGGGACTTGCCCTCGTTCGTCACGGCGTAGCAGTCGGAGAAATCTCCAAAAACCGTCCTGGCCGTTTCGACCAGTTCTTCGGCAAGTTTTCCGTGGGTTACGATGATGCCTGCTACCATAGGCTGCTTGTCCCTGACGTCCCTGCTTCCGCCGCTGGGGTCTACTCCGTGTCGTATCTCAGGTAGTGGCGGGTCCGGCGATCGCTCTCCATCCGATCGATGAGGAGTTGGTTGAAGAGATCGGCGGGTCTGTATCCGTAAACCTTGAACATATGGTTCATCGCGATGACTTCCGAAATTACCGTGATGTTTTTGCCGGGGAACAGCGGCACGTCGACCTGCGGTATCTTGACGCCGAGTATTTCCGTCTGTCTCTCCTCGAAACCCTCGCGTTCCCAGTCCTTCCTCGCGTCCCACTCCACGAGGTTCACCACGACCTCGAGCCGTTTCTGGACACGGATCGCCCGGATTCCGAACTTCGCCTGGATGTCGATGATCCCGATACCCCGGATTTCCATGAAGTGCTGGAGATGCTCGTGACCGCGGGCAATGATGATGTCCGCCGCTTTTCGCGTGACGACGACGCTGTCGTCGGCGACGAGACGGTGTCCCTTTTCGACGAGGTCGAGCGCGATCTCGCTTTTTCCGATCCCGCTCTTCCCCGTGAAGAGAAGCCCGACACCATAAACGTCCACCATCGTGCCATGCACGGTCTCCGTCGGCGCGAAATAGTCGTCGAGATACTTGGTGAGCTCGTGGATGAATGGCGTCGTCGCCATCGTCGTCTTGAGCAGGGGAACTCCGTGGACGTTGCACGCACCGACCAGCTCTTGCGGCGCGACGAGATCTCTCGTAATGATGATGCAGACGAGGGGCACCGTGAAGAGGTTCTCGATATCCCGCTTGCGCTGGCCCGGTTCTCTCGCGTTGAGAAACAGGATCTCACTCTCGCCGAGAATCTGGATCCGTTCGTTCAAGAAGGTCTGCATGAAACCGGTGAGCGCCAGACCGGGGCGTTGGATGTCCGTAACCGTTATCGGCAGCGGACCCTCCATATGGTCGTTGAGATGTTCGAGCGCGAGAGCTCCGACGTTCACCTCGAAGAAGTCTTTGACCGACAAGACCTTTTTCCTCATACCTCACGCCTCGATCAGACCCAACGTCCCGTCATCGCGCTTGAACAACACGGTAACACGCTTCGTCTTCCGGTCGGAGAATACGGCGAATCCCTTTCCGTCGGCCTTGAGCTTCTGCACGGCCTCCCCAAGGGTTAGAATGGGGAACTCGATCGGGTCCACCGGGACGATCTCGTTCTCGCGCGCCGGTGGCTCCTTCTGTTCATCGTCCTCCGGTGGGAGCAGCACGCGGATCTCGGCGAGCTTGGGTGTTTTCTTGTTGAACCGCTTGCCCTTGTACTTCCGTATCTGTTGCTCCAGCTTGTCTACGACCCGGTCCACCGACGCGTACATGTCCTCGGACACCTCTCGGCCGTTGAAGTCCTTTCCGTTGATGTGGATGGAGAGTTCCACCGCGTGTCTGTATTTTTCCAACTCGAAAACGATATGCGCAGTTACGATATTGTCGAAATATTTCGTCAATTGCTTGACCTTGGACTCGGCGTATTCTTTGAGGGCTGGAGTCAACTGATAGTGTCTAGCGGTAGTCGTAATGTTCATATCTCACCTCGCTTGAGCAAGTAACCGAAAGACGGAGCCCGTCAACCGTGTATCCCCGAGGGACGTGAATCGAATCTGGACCGGGAGACAGAAGCTTGGGGTATAGACTCGCGTCTGTAAGGATTTTTCGGAGAGTGATGATCCCGTTGTCAAATATCGACGTGTCAACACCTTCGCGTACGCGATCGCCCTTTTTGATGTGCAAATCAGGGAGCTCTTTTTCTTCTCCCGCCACAAGTATAGCGAATGGTCTCAAAGCCGCCAAGCCCTTTGGCCCACCCATCGATCAGTACTGTCTGCGCATCCTCGCGGGGAGAAGACCGAGCTGCTCCCTGTACTTGGCGACGGTGCGCCGCGCAATGTTCAACCCGTCTTTTCTGAGGATATCAGCTATCTTCTGATCGCTCAATGGATTGTGGGAGTCTTCCTGCTCGATGATCCGTCTAATCTTGTCTTTCGCGCTCTTGGCGGAAATCTCGCCTCCGTCCTGGGTGCCAAGGCTGCTCGAGAAAAAGAACTTGAGCGCGAAGACGCCTCTGGGGGTCTGGACGTACTTGCTTGTCGTCACGCGGCTCACGGTCGACTCGTGCATGTTGATTTCGCTCGCCACCTGTTGCAGGGTCAGAGGTCTGAGATAGGTCGTCCCTTTCTCGAAAAACTCGCGCTGTTTGTCGACGATGCACTCCATCACTTTGACCATCGTGCGACGGCGCTGCTCGATGGTCTGGATCAGCCACCGGGCTGATTTCAGGCGGGACTGTATGAACTCCTTCGTTTCACGATCACCGTCCTTGCCGTCTTTGAGGAGCTCCTCCTGGTACACATGGTTGATCCGCAGCCGCGGGATGTTCTTGTCGTTGAGATAGACGACGTACTTGTCGTCCACCTTGTCGACGACGAGATCCGGTATCACGTACTGGGGATCAGCCGCGACGATCTCGAAACCCGGTTTCGGGTCGAGGGTACTTATCACCTGGCTCTGGTTCTGGATCTCCTGAATCGACACCTTGAGCTTCTTGGCGAGCTCCGGGTACCTCTTCTGTTTGAAGTCGTCGAAGTGATCCCGGATGATCTTCGCCGCGAGCGAATCCTCGAGCCCACGTGCGCCGAGCTGGATCAGAAGGCACTCCTGGAGGTTCCGCGCGCCGACACCCGGCGGGTCGAAGGTCTGTATGATCCCAAGGACCTTTCCGACTTCATCGACACCGGTGCGGAACGTCTGGGCTACCTCTTCCAGGTCACAGGTGAGGTACCCGCTCTCGTCCAGACTTCCGACGAGATAATCTCCGATCTCGATCGTCCGCTCGTCGTCGGTGGCGATTCTCAACTGGCTGATCAGCTGGTCGGTGAAAGAGCGTTTGGCAACGGGAACCCTTTCTACGAAATCCTCCTGGACTTCTTCGCCGAGACCGGCGGACATTTCCCACCCGCTCTGCAGGTACTCCTCCCAGTCCACCTTCTCTTCGGGCTCGTCCGGATCAGGGTCTGTCGCTTTTTCCTCCTCCTTCGTCGCGGTCTCCTGACGCTCCTGCTCTTCTTCCTGTGTCTCGAGAAGTTCGTCCTCCTCGTCGAGCAGAGGGTTCTCCATGATCTCCTGTTTCAGCATCTGCTGGAGCTCGATGGTGGGCATCTGCAACAGCTTGAGCGCCTGCTGGAGCTTCGGCGTCATGACGAGCTGCTGTCTCTGCTTCAGGTGTAAACCGATTTTCATTTCCATGACAACCACCTGGCCTGATCGCTGCGCCGTCCCACTCAGAGTTGGAAGGACTCGCCCAGATAGATCTCCCTGACCTCCGAATCCCCCGCGAGTTCATCCGGGGTTCCGGACTTCTTGATGCTTCCCTCGTACATCACGTACGACCGATCGGTAATACTGAGCGTGTCCCGGACGTTGTGATCGGTGATCAGTATTCCCAGCCCCCGCTCCTTCAGTTTTTTGACGATTCGCTGGAGATCCGCGACGGCGATCGGGTCGATCCCGGCAAAAGGCTCGTCGAGCAGCATGAACTTGGGCTCGATGACGAGCGCGCGTGTGATTTCGACACGCCGTCTCTCCCCGCCGGAGAGTTGGTACCCCTTGTTCTTCCGCAAGTGGGCTATATCGAGCTCCTTCAAGAGCGTGTCGAGCCTCTCCATCCGCTGCGCCTTTGATATCTTGACGGTCTCCAATATGGCCATGAGGTTTTGTTCAACGGTCATCCCCCGGAATATCGACGCTTCCTGCGAGAGGTAACCGATCCCCATCCTCGCCCGTTTGTACATCGGCTCTTTCGTGACATCCTTGTCTCCGACGAGAATCGAGCCGCCGCTGGGACGGATCATCCCCACGATCATATAGAAGGTCGTCGTTTTTCCCGCACCGTTGGGTCCGAGCAACCCGACCACTTCGCCGGGGTTCACCTCTATGCTGACGTCGCTCACCACACGGCGCTTGTTGTAAACCTTCACCAGACTTTTTGTCTGGATCGAAACGCCGTTCAAAGACGGGTTCTGCGAACGATCGCTCATTCTTTGATCTCGCCTTTTTCGTCGACGACCGTCGCCTTGACGTCTCGTTTGATGTCAACCGCCCTGAGATCCTCTTTGCACTCCAGACCGTAGCCGGTGATAACGTCGCCGTCCCGCGTGAGTTTAACGAACGAATTGCTCAGAATTTTCTTTTGCGTATTGTCCCAGAGCAGGCTGTCCGTCTCGAGCACGTCCCCTTCCACGGAGGTCACCACGACGTGCCCAAACGCCAGCATGTCACGTTTGTCTTCGTAGTACTCCCCCGCTTCCGAAACGAGCGTCGTCCGGGGTTTCCCTGCTTCATCATAGAAAACGATCGTCGGTCGCTCCAGCACGACGAGTTTCTTGTCCTTGAAGCGGTTTCCTTTTAGCGCGGTGAGCTTCCACTGAGTGAGTCCGCTGTCGCTCTCCTGGGTCACGAAGTCGGTGAACACTTCGTCGGGCGTCCGGCTCTTGTCGAAGGTGATGTCTTCCGAAGGCTCCTTCGCGCACCCCGCCAGGAGCAAGCCCAGAGCCAGGACACTGAGACTTCTAATGAACCGCTTCATCGCCCCGCCTCTCCTCCCCGCTCCGCTGCCACCGGTTGTGAAACCAAACCCACTGCTTCGGATCGTAGCGAACCAGCTCTTCGACGGCTCTCGAGCACCTCCGAGTCAGTTCCTCGATCTGCTCCTCCTTGCCCGCCGCGTTTCCCGGGAGTTCGACCGGGGGGAGGATGCGAATCTCGTGCCGGCCGTTTCGCCGCATGTAGATCGCCATCGGGAGAATCGGGGCGCCGGTTGCGACCGCGAGCTTCGCTACTCCCACAGGAGTATGCGCCGGTCGGTCGAAAAACGGGACATGAATCCCGCTCACACGCGTGTGCTGATCGATCAACACAGCCACCACCTGTTTGTCCCTCAGAGCACGAATCATTTCTTTGCCACTCGAGTCACGGTCGATCGTCCGGTACCCCATCGAGTCACGAATCGTCAGCAATCGTTTGTTGAGCCGTTTCTCCCAGAGTTCGCGCCCCACCACGTTGAGCGGGTACCCGCGGCTCGCGAAGTACGCCGCGAGCAGTTCCCAACACCCGATGTGTCCGGTGATGGCGATTAGCCCCCTGTGCGCCGCCATCGCCCTATCCAGATGCTCCTCGCCTAGCACTTTCTCGACGAGTTCCCCGAGCCGTTCCTTCGAGCTCCCTTCGAGATTGAGAAACTCGAAGAAGTTTCTCCCCAGCGTTTTGAACATCGCCGCCGCCAGGGCGCTGCGCACGGGTTCCGGCGTGTCGGGGAACGCCAGCTCGAGGTTGTCGAGCGCGCGCTGCCGGTCCTTTCGAAACAGATGGCTCGCCGCCGACCCCAGAACCGCGAACACCACGAGCCCCGTCTTCCGGGGGAGACACCGGGCAAACCACACAAGTCCGTTGAACGCGAGCACCTCGAGATTTCTTTTGAATTTTTTTCTCTTTTTCACCCGATTTCCTCGGTCACCCGGGGTGAAAGGAAAGCATCCAAGAGGTCCCGCGAATCGCAAAAAACCTTTGCGGTTATATAGTTGCACATTCTTGTGTGGGAGTCAAGCAAAACGTATGCCATAGCACACAGCAAGAAACAGTAGCGGCGCGCCAGCAACCGTCCGGAAGTCTGTGGTGGTGATTCAACCCGGTCGCTAAGAAGGTTCGTGTCGGTCGTACAGCCAGATGCGGCTTGGTCGTCGCCGGGGGTTTGCGTGGATCCTGCCGATGGACGCGGTTTCGTCGCCGTTCCGGCGTCCGACCGGGTTACTCGACGCTCAACCCCGCTTTGAGGATATCGTGGATGTGAAGGATCCCCGTCGGTCGGCCGTCTTCGTCGGTGATGAAATACATCGTCAGCGGTCCGCTCGCGTTCATCTCCATACGGTTGAGCGCCGTCGAGACGAGAACTTCGGGCCCGATGGTTTTGGGGTTTCGCGTCATCACCGCTTCGACCGGAGCGTTCATCGCGTCGGGTTTCCTCACGAGAATCCGTTTCAGATCGCCGTCGGTGATGATCCCGCACAGAACCCCGTCTCCGTCGATGACGCCGACGCACCCCACCGCCTTGTTCATCATCTCGAAAAGCGCGTCTTTCAGCGCGGTCCCGCTGGTTACGAGAGGAACAGCGTCCTCCGTCCGCATGAGCTCTTTGACACGGAGTGTTAGCCGTTTGCCGAGTATTCCGCTCGGATGGAAACGCGCGAAGTCCTCGGGTCTGAACCCCCTTCGTTTCATCAGAGCCGACGCGAGCGCGTCACCCATGACGAGCGCGACGGTCGTGCTCGTCGTCGGGGCCAGATCGAGCGCGCACGCTTCGCGATCCACCTGTGTGTTGAGGACGATGTCGCTGTGCTCGGTGAGGAGGGATTTCGGGTTGCCCGTCATAGCGATGATCGTGACTCCCAGACGGCGAAGTGAGGGGAGAAGAGGGCGGAGTTCGTCGCTCATCCCGCTTTTCGAGAGAAAGACGACGACGTCGTCCCGGCTGACGAGACCGAGGTCCCCGTGAGCGGCCTCCACAGGATGAAGATAGAAACTCGGCGTCCCCGTGCTCGTCAGGGTGGCTGCGATTTTTTTCGCGATGAGCCCCGATTTGCCGACGCCAAATATGATGAGCTTCCCCCGGCAACGGTAGATCGCTTCGACGGCGTTGTGAAAGCTCTCATCGATCGTCGTCCCGACTTGCTCCAACCCCTCGATCTCGTCGCGAAACACCGTCTTGGCGATTTCGATATCCTGTTTCCCCGAGTTGTGGTTCGCCGGTCTTTTCCGCGCGCCGTTTTTCGTCGCCACGCGGCCGTTTTTTTCTTGAGCTGTTTTGGTTTTCATTCGATTCCTGCCTATGGTTTCCTAGGGGCGCGCTGCCCGGACGTTTCGAGACCGCCTCACCACGTCGAAAACGCCGTAGGCGTCTTCGAGAAGCGCTTCCAGCTTGGAGAAGGGCAGCATCGACGCGCTGTCGCTCCTCGCCTTTGCGGGTTCGAGGTGCGTCTCGATGAAGAGCCCGTCGCACGGTATCGCCGCGGCAGCCCGCGACATTGCCCGGGCGAGTTCGGGTTCGCCCCCCGAACGGTCACCGAGACCTCCAGGGCGCTGCAGGCTGTGTGTCGCGTCGAAAATCACAGGGCGCCCGAATGCCTTCATACGGGGGATCCCCCTGAAGTCGACGACCAGATCGTTGTACCCAAACGTCGTTCCCCTCTCGGTCACGATAATATTCCGCCCGCCGGCGCTCTCCACCTTCTCGATAGCCAGCCCAACACCGTCGGGCGAGAGGAACTGACCCTTCTTGATGTTGACGGCGCGGGCGACGCGTCCCGCCGCTTCGAGGAGGCTCGTCTGTCTGCAGAGAAACGCGGGGATTTGGACGACGTCCAGAACGTCGGACGCGGCCTCCGCTTCCTTGACCGAATGCACGTCCGAGAGAATCGGACAGCCCACCGCATCTCTCACCCTTTCGAGGACGCGAAGCCCCTCGTCGAGACCGGGCCCCCTGAAGCTCGACCCCGAGCTGCGGTTGTCTTTGAGGTAGCTCGCTTTGAATATGAACACGAACCTGGCCGCGATCGGGAGCGCCGAAATCCGTTCGGCGAGCCGCACCGTCTCATCCCCGTCTTCGATCACGCACGGCCCGGCGATGAGAACCGGCGGTGAGTTCTCATCGATGATCGTAGGGCCAATTCGAGTCGGCTGCATCTTTGTTATTCTTCGAGAAACGAAATCACGTATTTATCGCCCGGTGGACGTCGATCGACGGTTCCGACGTCAGAAGCTTGGCCGCCCGAACCAGACCTTTGAACAGGGGGTGAGCGCGGTAGGGCCTGCTTTTGAGTTCCGGATGGAACTGGGCGGCGATGAAGAACGGATGATCGGGAAGTTCGATGATCTCAACGAGGCGATCGTCCGGCGACGTGCCGGAGAAAATCATACCGTGCTCCTCGAAGGTCGGGCGGTACTTGTTGTTCACTTCCCAGCGATGGCGGTGCCTTTCCGACACCATCAACTCGCCGTAGCACTCCTCCGCCAGCGTAGCCGGCTTGATCTTGCACGGATAACCCCCCAACCTCATCGTCCCCCCTTTGTCCCCGTCGTGGGTTTGATCCGGCATGAGATCGATCACCGGGTTGAGACAGCTTGCATTGAATTCCGAGCTCGCCGCATCGGGTATGCCGCACACGTTCGTGGCGAACTCGATCACAGCGCTCTGCAGACCGAGGCAGATCCCGAGAAACGGGATCTTGTTCTCCCTCGCATAACGGATCGCCTCGAGCTTG
>Ga0315286_10001611_pt1 | contig 20461 bp, 16 predicted proteins | sample YL17G10_0_MG_FD_205038 | JGI IMG/M metagenome (GOLD analysis project Ga0315286, IMG submission 205038) | Sediment microbial communities from Yellowstone Lake, YNP, Wyoming, USA - YL17G10_0 | ecosystem: Environmental > Aquatic > Freshwater > Lake > Sediment | place: USA: Wyoming | collected... | reverse complement strand
CATTGTCGAGCGCAAAATGGAAGAGTTCAATCGCGATAGACGTGTCCACACCTTTCTCAACGGTTCTGATCAGTTCTTTGGAACAATGTGGACAATGCGTAATCTCTTTCCTGCAGCCATCATTTGAGCACTTTATTAGCTTTGCGGGTTTTCGTTCTTTGACAATGACCTTGTATCCCGGGAACAAGTCCATCGTTTGAAGGAACGAGTGTAACTTGCGATCATTTGGACTCCTAGGATTGATCGAAGCATAGACATGCGTGCCAGCATATTCTGAGTCCTTTCCTACTTTACCAAGTATAATTTGCGGAAGGGATTTCTCCCAAGGGATCCTAATAGGCGTTTTGGCACCCAATTTCTTATGATACTCGTTCCACGAAAGTTGGAGATTCCAGAAGTCGATAAAGATTTTCACTTTCATGCTCACTCCTCGGTTAGTGTTTTTTGGTAAGCATACAAATGAAAACGGGGAACCGCGAACGGTTCCCCGGGACTCTAAGACTCACCTCAAAAGAATAAGATGAGGGACTATAAGACTCGGAGGCTTTCACTCCGAGGGGTTTTGCGTTGTAAATATACATCTTCCCCATCTTGCTGTCAAGCGAAATCTTTTTAATGAATTCTCAAACTTGGAAACAGGCAATACAAATCCACATACGCCAATTGACGGCGCTCGCTTTTTTATCGAGAATGAATGTGGTCACTCAAAACTTGTTCTCAGGATGAGTTCGTAATATTGTGTATTCCAACCGTTGAAACCACAGCCCCTTCTTCACTGCCTTGCTGTCAACCTTTGACTGATTTGTGAGAGGTTCGAATGCCCCCTGTCAATTGCCCTTGCGTTATTGACGCCTGGTTTCCGGTCTGTCTCCATGTGGTTGAAGCGACAGCGACCTTTTCAGTCTGGAGAAGCGATTGACATAGGCTGCAAAGATGAGTAGATTTGGGGCAGAAATGTTGGGATGCGAATCACACTTTAAGCTAAGATTGCATATTCCACGTCATGCTTGAAAGGAAAGAGCGGCCGGTTGGAACGCCAGCAGCGGTTCACAGGAACCCCGCGAAATGGTAAGGACCTAATCACATGAAACTGCTAAGCATGTTCTTGATCGCTTCCATCATTTGTGGATGCGCCAGCACAAGCATCCCGATTGTATTTGAGCCAATCGCATCGCCCACTCTAACCACCATATACTCAAACGGCATACCCATAGCATGTCCCTCGACGGATAGCTTGTCTTTTCTCCTCTCGATTGACTACGTGAAAGTTGGTCGCACTCCGTATTTCAGACTCTGGGTCCTTTGTCAGAACGTGTCGCAATCGACCCTTTTGCTAGAGCCTTCCCGAACATTCACGTTCATGACGTCTAAAAGGAATTCTTCGGACCAAAGTCTGACCACAAACATCAAACCTGAGTTGTCTGCCAATCTACTTTCCAAGATTGAAGCCCAGCAGCTCTCTCAATCCGTTGTCACTGCAATTGGAGGTGCACTAGAGGCTGCATCGACCCAAAATACAACCATCTCCAGTAGTACTGGGGCGACCCTTCAGGTCAACGACGCCGCAGAGAAACGCAAGACCGTGTATCGAGAGACATCTTCTACCCTGGCATCAATTTCAAATTGGTACGATGTCTTCAAGCAGAGCATAAACTCGGGCATCCTTCGCAAAAACACTCTCTTTCCAGGTCAAAGTGTAAACGGGTATATCTATTTTGAGAACCAGTTGTACAGTTCCATAAACGCAAGGAGCGGCGTCTTCAACCTCGAAGACTTCGAGTACAAGTTGCAGATGGAGCTGCCAAACAAGGTTCAGGTGATACCGTTCGTTGCCATACGAGGAGAATAGCGATAGAACAATTGTCAAGGCGACGATGTTATAATGCGCCAGAAGGTGAGATTGCATATTCCATTGCCAATTGAAGTGCGAAATGTTGACAACGGATCTGGAAGGTCTTGTTGGCTGTGTCGGAGAAACCTCTGGATTCTGCGCTGTTTGCCTGCCCGGCTTTTTTCTGGCAGGCGTCCCGCCGTGCTACTGCGATTTTTGCACCCGCCGTTTCAGAGGCGGGACCTTTTGGCGGAGCTATGCGATGATGGAGGTTTATTGCGTTTTGGCACAATGCAGTCTATAAATCGGTTTCTGCGTGTTATGCAGCGGGTCGCAGTCTAATCTGTAGTTAGCTGGCAATACACACTGTTAAAGACATGACAATTGCATATTTACTTATAGCGCTTTTTATATTTGTTGTTATTTTCATTCTATTTCATCTTCGTTCACTTACAGATGACGAAATAAAAGAGCTCGGAGTCAAAAGAAGAAACAAGGAAATTGAAGAATATTATACACACGATGCAGTTCAATATATTGGCAACAGAGATTCAAAGAAAGCAATGCCACCATATGGCGGCTTTTTCCCTGTGGATTGGGGTTTTAATGTTGCTCCTCCAATTATTGCCTCACTTCTAAAGTCTAAAAAACACGAATGGGTTGTTGTTGCTTTTGAGAAGGAACGGAATGTCCAATATTTATGGATGAATAAGGGCACAGATAAGACTAGTGTTGGCATTGGTGTTACTATTGATCGAGTTCTTGAAATGTGTCAACAATCTGGCTATAAATCTGTTCTTGTTTTGCACAACCACATTAATTCTAGACCGACTTCTTACAACACTGCAATTCCCAGTAGTGTGGATCTGGAAACCGCCAACGAATGGGCAGCACAATTAAACAATTCTGGAATCTCATTAGTAGAATATATTTGTGAAAGAGGAATACCACATCGATTCTTCCTTAAGGTTGCCGAATCATTCCTGCCTCTTACAAATTATTTGTCAGATATTAACCAAGAAAATAACAAATCATGGTCAGGTAATGTGTCTTTACATCTTGAAAGGATATTTTAGTTACTTATGTATTTACATACCAGTGCCAACTAACCAGCAACTCACGCTGACGGAATGAGCATAGTTGTGAATCTGAATGTAGATGTGGTTGACACAGTCAGTAGAGCTTTGCGAAGAAAACGAATTCGATTTTGTCGGATGGCTACCCTTCTAACATTTGACAGATTTCTCAAAAGCCCTGTTCCTTCAACATCTGTTCTGGTCTTGACACCTCACTCGCAGTCCTGTTACCATCCATCCGTCGTTTTACTATAATCATTCACAAAAGACGGAAGGATCCTGCAATAAACAACTCAACCTCGACAGCGACCTTTCAGCCCAATCCTTTTCCACTCCTTCAACTTGCCTCAGCATCCAATTTTTCGTACCCTCAACGAGTGTCAAACCGAATAAAAGAGCCATCTTCTCGCATAAGCACGCGTCGGAACTGATCGAAGTCTCATACCAAGGAGTCCTCCATGTATAAGCGAATTGCTGCCGTCCTTTTCTTCCTTCTTCCGTGTTTCCTCGCCGCAGATTCACCCCAGGGCTACTATCGGTTCCCATCGCTTATCGGAGACAAGGTTATCTTCACTGCTGAAGGAGATTTATGGACAGTCGGCGTCAAGGGGGGAATCGCTCAACGACTGACATCGCATCTGGGGACCGAGTCGAATGCATCCGTCTCACCAGACGGCTCACTCCTCGCATTTTCTGCACAATATGAAGGTCCAACCGAAGTCTATTCCGTGCCAGTCACCGGCGGATTGCCTCAACGACGCACGTTCGACGGAGAAGTAGCCATTGTTGTTGGCTGGACACCCGACGGAAAGATCATTTATCAAACCTCCCACTTTTCTACGCTGCCAAACAAACAATTGCTTACCATCGATCTCCGAACAGGGTCTTGCACGCCGATACCCTTGAGTCAGGCAAGCGACGGAACCTACAGTCCCGATGGGTCTACCCTCTTCTTTACGAGGCTCCCTTTCCAGGGAAGTCACACAAAGCGGTATAAAGGGGGAACAGCGCAGAATATCTGGAAGTATACAGGTGGAAAGACGGAATCATCTCTTATTACCGGAGACTACACGGGCACGAACAAGAATCCGATGCTGTGGAACAACCGTGTGTACTTTGCCAGCGATCGGGACGGGACGATGAATCTCTGGTCGATGACAGAAGATGGCAAAGAGCCGAAGCAACTCACGACTCACAAGGGCTGGGACGTCAAATCGCCATCCCTTCGTGACGGCAAGATCGTCTACCAACTGGCGGCCGATATCCGTCTGTACGACATCGCGGCAAACTCCGACCGTCTCATTCCTATTACACTTGCATCGGATCTTGACCAGACTCGCGAGAAATGGATCAAGAAGCCGATCGACTTCCTAACCGCCACAAGTATCTCGCCCAACGGCGATCGTATCGCCTTGACGGCTCGAGGACAGGTTTTTGTGGCGCCCGTGGAGCAGGGTCGGTTAGTGCGCGCGACGACGAACAATAGCGTGCGTTATCGCAATGCCCAGTTCATGCCGGACGGCAAATCACTACTCCTGCTCTCAGACGAAACGAAAGAGCTGGAATTCTGGAAGGTTCCTGCCAACGGTGTCGGACCAGCTGAACGGATCACAACCGATGGCAATGTATTCCGTTACGAAGGCCTTCCGTCTCCAGACGGCAAGTTGTTCGCCCACGCGGACAAGAATAATCGCCTCTGGATCCACGATATCGAAAAGAAGCGGACGACACAGGTTGCCTCTTCAGACATCAGCGGATTTTCAGATCTGAGCTGGTCACCCGACAGCAAATGGCTTGCCTATGCTGTCAGCGCGGAGAACCTGTGCCAGCAAATCAAGATCTACAATGTCTCGGAAGGCAAAACACTGACCTTGACCAGTGATCGCGTCGACAGTTACAGCCCGGTGTGGAGCAAAGACGGCAAATGGATCTATTTTCTCTCCGACAGGTTTTTCCAATCGCTGGTCGGAAGTCCCTGGGGGGCACGCCAACCCGAGCCTTTCTTCGACAAAACCACCAAGATCTACAGCTTATCCTTGAAGAGCGACGGCCGCTCCCCCTTTCTTCCCAACGATGAACTCTCGTCTCCGGACCCCGAAAGCAAGGAGAAGGATCCGAAGGCAAAGACCGATGATCAGAAAAAGGAAAAGACAATCGGCGTGGTCATTGACGGGGCAGGAATCCAAGACCGGATAACGGAAGTACCATTGCCGGCCGGGAGATATCGCGACCTCACCATGAACGACAAGTTCTTGTTCTGGAGGGAATATGACGTTGCATTGAATTCCAAAACTCGATTGGTGTCGCTCGAAATCAAGAACAAGGATATCACACCCAAGACCCTGGCCGACGACATTCGTGGATTCGAGCTATCCCTCAATGGCAAAAAGGTCCTCGTACGAAAGGCCAGCGATTTCTATGTTATCGACGCCTCAGCAACACCCCCGACGGACCTGGGAAAAAGCAAGATCAACCTGGACCAGTGGACATTCAGCATCAATCCACGTGATGAATGGCGCCAGATGTTCACCGAAGCATGGCGTCTCGAACGAGATTACTTCTACGACCCGAACATGCACGGAATTGACTACAAGGGCCTTCTCGAGCGGCATCTTCCGCTCGTTGAACGTATTACAGACCGTGAGGAACTGAACGACCTTATCTCGAGCCTGGTCGGGGAACTTGCAGCCCTCCACATCTATATCCGTGGCGGGGACAGAAGGGAAGGCCAGGATCAAATCAGTCCTGCATCCCTCGGCGCCGTCCTTGTGCGGGATGAATCCAAAGGCGGATACCGGATTCAACACATTTACCAGGCAGAACCGGACTATCCCGAAGTGGCTTCGCCTCTCTCCAAACCGGGACTCGACATTCACGAGGGAGACATCATTAAATCCCTCAACGGCGTTTCCACGCTGAGCGTGGCCTCTCCCTCCCTTCTTTTGCGAAATCAGACAAACCAACAGGTGCTTCTCAGACTGAAGTCGGCCGCTTCGGGAAAGGAATTTGACGCTGTCGTCAAGCCGATATCCCAGGGAGAAGAATCAAATCTGCGCTACGGCGAATGGGAGTACACTCGGCGGCTTCGCGTCGATCAGGAAAGCAAAGGTGAGATCGGGTATGTCCATCTTCGCGCGATGGGGGGCGGCAATTACACAGAATGGGTGAAGAATTATTATCCCGTCTTCGACAGGAAAGGACTCATCATCGATGTCCGCCATAACCGGGGCGGGAACATCGACAGTTGGATTCTCGAAAAGCTGCTGCGAAAAGCCTGGTTCTATTGGAAAGCTCGCTATGAAAAACCGACGTGGAACATGCAGTACGCGTTCCGCGGCCACCTGGTTGTCGTTTGTAATGAATTCACCGCATCCGACGGCGAAGCGTTCGCCGAAGGATTCCGCCGCCTCGGCCTGGGCAAAGTGATTGGAACGCGAACGTGGGGGGGAGAAATCTGGTTATCATTCGATACATGGCTTTCGGACAACGGCATTGCTTCAGCCGCGGAGACGGGAGTGTATGGGCCGGAAGGCGAGTGGCTCATCGAGGGGCACGGAGTCGATCCCGACATCGTCGTCGACAATCAGCCGAGGGCAACTTTCGACGGAACAGACGCACAACTCGATGCGGCGATCAAGTATCTTCAGGAGCAGATTCGGTTGCATCCCGTGGAACCGCCAAAAGCGCCGCCGTTTCCAAACAAATCTTTCCAGTACAAATAGCCAGGTTCGATGTCAAACAAGATCCTTACGAAGGCGCAGAGCAGATGACTCCGAACGAACGCTGGATGAAGCAAGCGCTGGTTGAAGCGCAGCGGGCCTATGAAGCGGACGAGGTGCCGGTCGGTGCTGTCGTTGTCCATGATGGCAAGATCATCGGCAAGGGGCACAATCAGATCGAAGTGCTGCAGGACCCCACGGCCCATGCAGAGATGATAGCCATTACTGCCGCAGCGAACCATCTCCATTCGCGCAGACTCGAGAAGTGCACGCTGTACGTGACGCTTGAGCCCTGTGCGATGTGTGCAGGTGCCATCGTCCAGGCAAGGATTCCGACACTTATCTTTGGTGCGTACGACCCAAAGGCCGGCGCCTGCGGGACGCTCTTTAACCTGGTTGAAGATAAACGCCTCAACCACCAGGTTCACGTCATTGGTGGCGTTTGTGACAAAGAAAGCGAAGAGTTGCTGAAGGGATTCTTCGGAAGAGTCAGGGCCTTGCCCAAAAAAGGGACTTGAGCAGGTCGTGACGGAGAAAGGGCATTCTGATCACAATTGCTGACCGCCGGCCATTTCCTGGAGTTTTTCTGCTTTGTCGGCCACGCGCAGCTTCTCGATCAGCTCATCGAGATCGCCCTCGATCACCATGTTCAAGTTGTAAAGTGTCAGGCCGATTCGGTGATCGGTAATCCTGTTCTGCGGGAAATTGTAGGTCCGTATTTTGTCGCTCCGGTCGCCCGTCCCCACCATCAGCTTCCTCTTTGCCGCTTCCGTCTGGGTCTGTTCCTCGAGTTTCATTTCATACAGCTTTGATCGGAGCATTTTCATCGCACGCTCTTTGTTCTGAAACTGAGAGCGTTCCTGCTGGCAGGCAACAACAACTCCCGATGGTATGTGTGTTATCCGAACGGCCGTCTCCACCTTATTGACATTCTGTCCTCCTTTGCCTCCTGCGCGATACGTGTCAGTCTGGAGGTCGGCGGGATTGATGGTAACTTCGACCTCTTCAACCTCCGGCAGAACCACGACACTCGCCGCCGAAGTGTGAACCCTCCCTTGTGCCTCCGTTTCCGGAACGCGTTGTACGCGATGGACTCCGCTCTCAAACTTCATCAATCCATAGGCTCCTGGACCCGAGACAGAAAACGACACCTCCTTGAATCCGCCATGCCCTGTTTCGTTCCAATCCATCAACTCGACTTTCCACCCTTTCCGCTCCGCGAACCGGGTGTACATCCGATGAAGATCCGCCGCAAATATCGCCGCTTCTTCACCGCCGGTCCCGGCACGGATTTCCATGATAAAGTTCTTCGTATCGTTCGGATCCTGGGGCACGAGCAGCATCTTGAGTTCTTCCTCTAATGCAGACACCTGAACCTTCAGGGCATCGTACTCCTCCTGGGCCAGAGCTTTCATTTCGGGATCGGACGACGTTTCGAGGAGTGACTTGCTCCCTTCAAAATCTCCTTTCGCCTTTTTGTAGTCCAGGTAGGTCTTGACAATCGGTTCGAGGTTACGGGATTCGCGCCCAAGGTCGCGGAACTTGTTCTGGTCCGCCATCACTTTGGGGTCACTCATGAGGCGATGGATTTCCTCAAAACGCTGAATAGAATTTTCGAGTTTATCGAACATGTTGAATCACACTTTCTTCACGTTGAACGGAGACTGACTTGTATTTCCAGGACGCATAAACGCCTGGTGAGAGAGAGGTACCTAGCGATGACGGAGGTGTTCGGCCAAACCTGTAGTGGGAACTTCCAGAGGTTTCAGATTCGAGTACTTTGCGGGGTCTTCAAGTCCAAGAGCACATTTGAGGGCAACGATGGCGACTTCGACCTGCGATTCATCGGGTTCTTTGGTAGTAATTTTTTGAAGCCATAACCCCGGCGCAATGAGGATTCTTCCCCACCACGTCGTGCTGTGCTTCGCAGAGAACTTGATGATTTCATACGAAATACCCCCCACAACCGGAATGAATGGAAGGTGCGTGCCCAGACGCAGAAGAAGCGTCATCGACCCCGTCACCTGCATGATGAGCGCATCGAGTAGGGCGAATGTGAGAATGGCGACAAACATGACGATCAGGAGAAAACTCGTTCCGCAGCGCGGATGAAACCGGCTTCGCTGGAGGACCACCGAGGGGAGCAATTCGTCGTTGAGTTCGAATGAGAAAACAGCTTTGTGCTCTCCTCCGTGGTACTGAAAGAGCCGTTGAATGTCCTTCAAAAACGAAATTATGAGCAAATACACGAGCAGCAAGGTAATTCGAACTCCTCCAGCTACCACATTAAACGCAAATGCGTTCTGCTCCAATTGGAAGACCTTTGTCGTCACGACCAACGGCGTCACAAAGAAGATGGCAATTCCCATCGCCAGCGCGATTACCAGTGATGCGATGAGCGCCAATTTCGACTGTCCTTTGGATTGCTTCGGAGCCGGGGTACCGTTCCCGTTCTTTTTCGCCTCAACAGCCTCCAAATCTGCCATGGCCACTTCGGCGGACCAGTTAAGCGTCTGGATGCCAAGATACATCATGTCTATCAAGCCGACGGCACCACGAATAACCGGGACGTTCAGGAACTTGTGCTTCTCGATCAGGGAGACGAATGAATGCTGTTTCACGACGATTGATCCGTCACTTTTCCGAACGGCTGTCGCCACCGATCCCGGTGCCCGCATCATGACTCCCTCCAGAACTGCCTGACCGCCTATCTGCATCGGCTTATTGGGGTCATACGTGGGATTTGTGGGGACCCAGCTGGACTTCTCTTCTGTCTTGCGCAAATCTCTCTCCTTGTTCATTCTGGTATTCAATATACGAAACAATGCATGGACTCGCAACGAAATGGCGGCAGTGTCAAAACGGGACTTACGTGCAGATGATACGCAGGGGTACGACTAAGATGTCTTCATGCCGCTCCTACAGACCTTCAACACAGATGGATCGTTCACACTATATACATGTCGTCCCTGCCTGACGGCAGGCAAGCCTCCGGGACTGTGGAATTGTGGACTCGGATAGAAACAACGTCAATTCTCAAAGCTCCGGTAGGAGCGAGATGTTCATGGCAGCGCAACAGCATCAACGTTCAAGCCCCAGCCGGTCCGCCGGAGTTGTAACGTAGGCGAAAGGGGCGACATGATACAGGTTTTGACCTTTTGCGTAACGTGAGTCAGGGGCTAGATCGAGACGTTAATCGACGAAAAGTCAATTTCAATTCGTTGAGTTCCGCCCGTCCGAACACCCTCAGAAGGGGAAGCAAGGCGAGGAACAGCACCAGGAGCCCGGACTTGATCAGAGTTCCGGACAAGGACAACGGTGTTGGTGCGGCCAGGCGAAACAAGGCAAAAACGATTGCCGCTGAAAGAGCAATGCCCAGCACGCGATTCCATTCATACCTGATGGGATAGTAGCGCTGAGAAGTAACATACATGGCGATGGCCATGCAGAGATAGCTCGCGAGCGTTGCCAGGGCGGCTCCCGATATCCCCAACGGTGGTATAAGAACATAATTGGCGACGACATTGACAAGTGCTCCCATACCGGTCACCAGCGGAAGGTATGAGGTCTTTTTCTCAAGGTAGGTTCCAGCCAGGAAAACAACGTAGGCTCCGTTGAAGACATAGGCGAGCAAAATCCATGGAACGATACCAACTCCCTGCCAGTAGTCGGGATGGAAAAAGTGCTTGCCGAAGACTTCGATTCTGACAAGATCCTCCACAAACAACGAGACCAGGAGAAACATTATCATCATCGAAAGAATGAAGTATGTGAACACTTTGGAGAACAGTGTCTTTGCCTCAGGATCTCTTGCATTCGTGAGGAAGAATGGACGCCAGGCATAGTCAAACATGCCGACGACAAGCATCATGGCAATACCGAGCCTGTAGTTGAGCTGATAAATGCCAAGCATGGAATCATTGGTCAACGCCTTGACGATTGGGCGATCGACGATCTGCAGCGCAATGCCGGCGAGACCCGATGGAATCAACGGCAAACCGAATTTCATCAACTCGCGATAAAGTCGCGTACTGAATGCCGGCACGAAGTGGCGGCGGACGACATAGAATGTGATTCCAAATGTAACGATCGATGCAATCAGATTTGCGAGGAACACCCCCTCCATTCTCATATGCAGCGCAACGATGAGAACGATATTAAGCACCACGGTTGTGGAGATGTTGAAGAGTTTCAGGTACGCAAACGTCCTGGATTTCCCATCCATCCTGAGTGAGGCAAACGGTATGACCGCAAGAGCGTCGAAGCAGAGAATCCATGCCGCGTACCGTATCAACACGGCGTTCTCCTGCGGGATTCCTATCCACAGTGCCAGGATTGGCGCCAACAGGTGCAGGACCAGCGACAATACAAGCGAAGTTAGCGCAAGTGAAATGAACGGCGTACTGAAGTTCTGCTTCTTGTCACCGATCTCGAGCGTCGAGACAAACCGCATATAAGCCGATTCAAGTCCGAAGCAGTAGACGACATACGCAAACGCAACATAGGCATAGAGATTCGCAACGACGCCATTTTCGGATGTGAGAAGGACGTTCGTGTAAAATGGGGCGAGGAGGAAATTGATGAGGCGTCCGAGGATCGAACTCAATCCATAGACGGCCGTATCCTTGCCGAGGCGGACGAGCTTGTTCAGCATTGTCTGACGGAATGAACACCCTGAGCGGCGCGGAAGGGACGTACGCTCGGCAACTTATCCTTTCGCTGGTTCTTCGACCAACATGATCGGTATGTCATCCTTCACCGCGTAGACGTGACCACAGGATTTACAGGTGAGTGTTTGTTGCTCGGGCTTGTAGTCGAGATCGCCTTTGCATTTGGGACAACAGAGAATGTCGAGAAGTTCTTTTTTGATCATGTCAGGCTTTCACTGCTTCGAGGGCATTGGAGAGTAACGTGACAAATTGTCCGGGAGCACGGGTGGGTCTTCCCGTCGCAGCATTCATGAAGCTGTGAACTGTGTAACCTTCGACAAGCGTCTCCGGTTCGCCATCCCGCGTGATCGTATAGTCCAACCGCACCCTGGCCGCAGGGATCTCGGACAGCATCACCTCGACATGCAAAAGATCGTCGTAGCGGGCCGAACGCCTGTACTGCGCATGCGCTTCGATGACCGGCAACAGTATTCCCTGGCGCTCGAGTTCGCCATAAGGCATGCCCAGCGAGCGAAGGAAGTCGGAACGTCCCTGCTCGAAGTACTCGAAGTACTTCCCGTAATAGACGAATTTCATTTGGTCGGTGTCCGCATATCGGACACGAATGTCGGTCGTGCGTCGAATCATCTTGGCGGGCGGCTGGCCTTTTGGACCTACTCTTTCCATGCACCCATGAGCGAGAACTTCTCGATCCGCTGCTTGATGAGCTTGTCCGGCTTCATTTTCTTGAGTGGCTTCAGCTCTTCCAGGAGAATCTTCTTCAGAATCGCCGCGGCTTCTTCGTGATTGCGATGGGCTCCCCCTTGCGGCTCCGGAACGATCCGGTCTACGATCTTTTGGTCGACAAGATCCGGAGCCGTTAATTTGAGCGCCTCTGCCGCTTGCTCTTTGTACTCCCAGCTTCGCCAGAGGATACTGGAGCACGATTCGGGGGCGATCACAGAATACCATGCATTCTCGAACATCAGAATTCTGTCACCCACGCCAATCCCCAACGCTCCGCCGGAGGCCCCTTCTCCAATTATCACCACAATGATCGGAACCGGAAGGTGCGACATCTCAAAAAGGTTGCGCGCGATCGCCTCCGCCTGTCCGCGCTCCTCTGCTTCAATACCCGGAAAGGCTCCCGGTGTGTCGAGGAGGGTAATGACCGGCTTATTGAACTTGGCGGCAAGCTTCATCAGTCGGAGGGCTTTCCGGTACCCCTCCGGATTGGGCATACCAAAGTTCCGATAGAGGTTCGACTTGGTATCGCGCCCTTTCTGGTGGCCGAGAATCATGACTGTCTCTTTGTCCAATCGCCCGAATCCGCCTACGATTGCCTTGTCGTCTCGAAACGTGCGATCGCCATGAAGCTCGATGAAGTCATCCACCATGAGATTGAGATAGTCGGAGGTGTACGGCCGCTCGGGATGGCGGGCGAGTTGGACTCGTTGCCATCGAGTGAGATTTGAAAATATGCTTGTTCGCAACTGATCCACCTTTTTTTCCAGCGTGCCGATTTCATCGACGATGTCGAGATTGTCGGCATACTTCCTCATTTCCTCGATTTTCTGTTCCAACTCGATAATGGGTTTTTCAAACTCCAACGCAACCTTCGCCATTCACTTCTCCTTTCGCACCATCTGATCCTGCAGGTCATCCTCTTTGTTTCGAGCGGTAATTCAGCCATGACTTGATTAAGATCTCCGCATCAAGCATCACAGACTGATTTCGGGCATAGTAGAGATTCATCTGATCGATTTCTTCTTTTGTCAAAGGCCGGCGGCTTGCCTGCAGTTGCACCAAACCAGTCATACCTGCTTTGCCAACAAAGAGCCCTTGGCCCGACGGCTCTTTGATATCCGCCGGAGGACCGACGAAACTCATCTCGCCCCTGACGACCGAAGGTACGTTCGCGATGAAAGGATGCCGTGAAGGATTCTTTCTTCGACCGCTGAGGATAAAAATAGGATAAACGGCGACCAAGAGCAAACTGGATAGCAGGAAATCAAATAGACGTTTCGTGAACCGATGCATGGGCTGTCCGATGTTATAGGAAATCTGCACCAGCGGAACTTCGTTCAGCGAATCAATGCTCCCCTTTCCAATAATGACTTCGAGTGTGCTGGGGACAAGATGGAAGTTGACAGATTCTTCCCTCGTCTTGCTGATCATCGAAAGAATATTTACGTAGGAGACGCTTTGCGGCAGAAAGATTACATCGTTGATGTTGTGCTGCCATACCACTTTTGAAATATTCTCAAAACTCCCAAGGATGGGCAGGCCGTCCAGATGTTCGCCGATTCGTTCCATCGTCGCATCGACGAATCCCACTACCTCGTAGTCCCCTGCTACATAGGTCCGGAGTTTCCTGAGTAATTCATGAGAAGAGGGATCGGTGCCGACGATCAGCGTTCGTTTGCCTACAATACTCCGGCGGCCTGCGACACGCGCCTTTCCGAAGGCCCTCAGAAGCAAGCGCCATCCGGGGATGAGGATCACGCACAGAATCCCGGAGATTCCGATGATCATCCTGCTGAACGCATATCCCTTGAAGAGGGCTGTCAAAGCGGAGATGACAACGTAGCTCGCGAATACCGCCATGAACGAGCGAGAAACCGACATGCTCCGGGCCGTGTACACTCCGGCTCCATACAATGCCCCGATCACGATGATGGGCGGGACAACGAAAACAATCGGATAGGCGTACGACGGATACAGGAAAACTCCTCCGCGCCAAACATATTCTGCAAGGAGAAGGCTGAATACCACGACGGCAAAATCAATCAATGAGTACTTCATGGGCTTGAGAAGAGATTTCACGAGCGCAGCCTGGCCGACAAAAGATATTCCTGCCTTCAAACTCCAGAGCAACAGATATGAGCGTCCATAGTGTTTCTTCACGAACAACCGCATTGCCTCGTAAAACGTCCGGACTTCGTTCAGACTGCTCCGACGTGTGCTTTCTCCTTTGTAATGAATGATCGAAGTCGTGTGGACGTAGAAAATCTTCCATCCAGCATGCTGGAACCGATAGCACCAATCAAGATCCTCCCCATACATGAAGAAATCCTCGTCCAATCCTCCCACCTCCCGGAAAGCGCTGCGACGGATCATCATAAATGAACCGCTCACTGCGTCGACTTCATAGGTCTGATCGGTGGGACGGTACGTCAAATTGTACCGGCCAAACCATTTGGAATTTGGAAAGAGAGTGCTGAGACCAAAGATTTTTGTGAAGGCTACCCACGGTGCAGGGAAACTCCGTCTGCATGCAAGTTGAAATGTGCCGTCAGGATTGAGAATCTTGCATCCCGCCAGGCCGACCTCCGGATGGAGTTCAAAAAAGTCGAGCATGACCTGGAGCGTATCCTCTTGTACGACGGTATCGGGATTAATCAGGAGACAGTACGCACCCTTGGCCTTCTGAAGGCCGACATTGTTTGCTTTGGCAAATCCGAGGTTTGTGGGGCTGGCGATAACGTGAACCCGGGGGAACTGCGTCCGCAGCATTGCCACACTGCCATCTTCGGAGGCATTGTCCACGACGATGATCTCCGACCTGATCCCCTTTCGTGCCTTTTCGATGGAGAGCAATGCATTGTGCAGAAAATCGCGAACATTGTAGTTCACGATAATGATGGAGAGCTGCACGGGAGAAGTCTGTCGTCTAGCGCTTGCTGCCATCAAAGAGACTCTTGATCTTTAGTTTCCACACCATCCATGCGGCCTCAAGGATGATGTTCTTTGACATCTTCGAAATGCCGACACGACGATCGACAAAAACAATCGGCACTTCACATACGCGAAACCCCTTGTGCCATGTCATGAAGTTGATTTCAATCTGGAATGCATAACCGTTTGACTTGAGTGAATCCAGGTCGATACTCTCGAGCACTATTCGCCTGTAGCATTTGAAGCCTCCGGTGGCGTCCCGAACCGGCATCCTGGTGATGAGCCGGGTGTACACATTCGCAAAATAGCTGAGGAGGAGTCGTTGCATCGGCCAGTTCACCACGTTGACGCCCGATACATATCTCGATCCGATGACGAGATCATGGTCGTCCGTCTTTTTCAAGAGAACGGTAAGGGCTTCCGGATCGTGGGAAAAGTCTGCGTCCATTTCGAACACAAATTGGTAGGCGTGTGCCAGGGCATACTTGAATCCTGCCACGTACGCTGTCCCCAATCCCATTTTGCCCGGGCGTTCCAGCAGGTGAATTCGCTTGTTACGTTTCTGCATCTTGCGCACGAGTGCGGCAGTACCGTCCGGTGAATTGTCATCCACAATCAACACGTCGAACGATGAATCCTGAGCCAGAATTTTTGGAATGAGTTCAGGAATGTTTTCAATTTCATTGTACGTCGGGATAATGATGAGTGCCCGTTCCATTGCCATGCGTTTCCAGCCTCTCTGAGTTTATGTGTGTCCTTTTCCGAGAATCATAACATACAGTGTGTTGAAGAGAATTTTTAGGTCGAGTCGCCACGATATGTTTTCTATGTAAAAAAGGTCATACTTGAGCTTTGTGCGAACGTCCTCGACACTTTCATCGTATTTGTGTTTCACTTGCGCCCAACCGGTAATTCCGGGCCTGACTTTGAGCCGATGTTTGTAGAGTGGAATGTCCTTGGCCAACTTCTCCACAAAGTAGGATCGCTCAGGACGCGGCCCCACGAGACTCATATCACCAAGCAAGACATTGATGAATTGCGGTACTTCATCCAGATGTGCCCGGCGGAGATACTTCCCGACAAATGTGACGCGCGGATCATTCTTTTTAGCCCATACAGGACCGGACTTGCGCTCGGCATCAAGGGCCATCGACCGGAACTTGAATAGCTTGAAGATGGCTCCATTTCTTCCCAATCGCTCCTGTTTGTAGAAAACGGGGCCCCGGGAATCGATCTTGATTCCAATTGCGATCAAGAACCAGACCGGAATCCCAACCAGGAGTATCGACAACGAGACCGCAATATCCAATCCGCGCTTGAGGACAGCTTCCCACGGCCGCAGAATCTGCGGCATTACTTCCATCAGCGGAAATCCATAAATGGAGCTGATCCGGGCCTGGCCACTGACGATATCGTAGAGATCCGGCATGATCTTCATGCTGACATGACGCCCACCGCACTTGTTAATGACATCCACGAGTTGCTCGTGTTCCGTCGAGTCCAAACCAATCAGAACATCGTGAACGTCATGTTTCTGGAGGAGAGCTGGAATATCTCCGATGGTACCCAGAACCCGATATTGGCGTTGTCGATTTCCTTTGACGGCCCCATCGCGCACGGACTTCCCTCCGGTCCTAACAAATCCCACGATATTGTAGCCGAGTGCCGGATACTTCTGAATCATGTCATACAATTCAAATGCCTTCTTCGACCAGCCGACAATAAGCGTGTTCCTGGCGCCGATGCCCGCCTGCAATAATCTTCGTTGAGCAAATCGGACTGCCATGCGGCCACTCCCAACAAACGCAAACATCAAGAAGCCGTATCCAACGATCAGGAATCTCGAATAGGCATGCGATTCCGTCGCTTCGTCATCGATGAAGATGGCGAAGAACAAGACCAGCAAACCGACAGTGACGGAACGGAATAACGTCAGCGACTCATCCAGACGCGACTGTGCCATCCCAAACCCATAGAGTCCAAATAAGGCAAACCAAAGGACCCAGTAGCAGCAAATGACAAGCATCGGCAGGATTAGCTCCGGCTCGATGGCGTAGGCGATCCAACCGCTCTTGATGCGCAGCAAATAGTAGACAACAAATGCTGCGTTAATCGCCACTACGTCCATCGTCAAGGTGAATATCCACTCGTTGCGTCGTCTCACTGTGTCGCTCCGTCCATCACCAGGTAATCCAGAATCCGCTCTGCGGCGTGTCCGTCACCGTAGGGATTGAGCACCGGCGTTCGAGGTTGAGTGTGCATGATACGGTGAGCAAATGCTTCGACAATGCGACCGGGATCGGTACCGACCAATTCCGACAATCCCTGTTCGACGCTTTCTATTCGTTCCGTTACATCACGCATGACGATGCAGTACTTGTTGAACGAAGGAGCTTCTTCCTGAATACCACCCGAATCCGATATCGCGAGCTCACAATGCTTGAGAAGCGTCAGCAGATGGAGGTATGACACGGGAGGCATAAGAATCACATTCTCTTCGTCTTTCAGCATCTCTCGCACCGGCCCATCAATATTGGGATTGAGATGGACAGGGTACACGAATTGGTGCTGCGGAAAGCGATGTGCACAGGCCTTCAGTGCTGCGCAGATATTCCGGATTCCTTCGCCAAAGCTCTCCCGTCGATGTGCGGTCACGAGGATAAAGGGTCTACGAATACTGCCGTGGATTTTCGGAGTCAGATCCAACGCGTGTGTTTCAGTAATGATCCGCAGTGCATCGACGATGGTATTGCCAGTGACATAGATCGTAGAATCCGGAACAGATTCCTCCTGTAGATTCGTCTTCCCTGATTCCGTGGGACAAAAATTGAATCGGGCGAGGCACGAAATCACCTTTCGATTCAGTTCTTCCGGATACGGCGCATCCAGATCAAAACTCCGTAGTCCCGCCTCCACATGCGCAACCGGGATCCGCATATTGAAGGCGCAGATCGCCGCCATAGAGGCAGTCGTGGTATCACCCTGTACCATGATCACATCCGGGCGAACCTTCTCGATCACAGTAGGGAGCCGCTCAAACACAGCCTTGGCGACGTCGTTCAAGGTCTGCCCCTCTTTCATGATGTGGAGACTGTCGTCCTCTCTGAGCCCGAAAATGGACAAAGCCTCGTCTGCCATTGTGCGATGTTGTCCGGTGAGGCACAATGCCGCTGAGATTTGGGAAGAGTACTTCTCCCTCGCGCACAGCAGGACGGGCGCAAGTTTGATTACTTCCGGGCGCGTGCCGGCTATGATGAGCAGTTTCTTCATGTATGTTCGGAGGAATCCTTCATCGGTTAATCTCCCACATCGGTCGCTCACGCTTCAGAAGATATCTCACAAAGCCGACTAACAGCGCCGCGTTCGTGGCAAAGAAGTAATACGGTATCCCAAACCATCCAACTGGCAACCTCAGAAGGTCAAGAATGAACCCTGCTCCAGCCACCGCAATAACGAACAGTTCACAATAAAGAATCAATCTGTAAGAATCCAGACTGGAAGCGAGGAACACGCTGGACAGCAGCATGAACAGAATCAGGAATGGAACCATCCACCGGATAATTTTGTGTGACCACAAAGCGAACGCAATGAATCCAGTTCTTGGATGCAGCAGCCTGCTGAACTCGGAAAGACTACTGTAGTTCTGGGCGCTAATGCGTGCTTTCCTCCGAAATTCGCGGAGCACAGAGTCTTCGCTTCGTTCGTACGCCAATGCCGTGGCTTCATATTTTGCCACATACCCCGCCTCGAGCACTTTCAGGGGAACCACGAAATCATCCGTTACGGGCTTTTCTGTGGGGAGAGGGCGGAATAAATGCCTTCGAATGGCATACACTCCTCCTGTTGCCCCCACAACCGTCCGGAGATCGCTCTCCAGTTTTTTGATATGGTTTTCGTACGTCCAGTATGCAGATTCCCCGGCTCCTCCCACTGTCTTCGGATCGGCGTGCAGGATGAGATTGCCACAAACGGCTCCCACAGCGGGATCTGTGAACATGCGGACGAGTTTCTCGATTGTGTCCCCTGCAAACACTGTATTGGCATCGGTGAAGACGATCACCTCACCCTTCGCCGCTGCAACCAGATCATTCAAGACAGCCGATTTGCCTCTCCGTTGATCAAATCGGATCGCTCTCAGTCTCTCAGACTTCATCTCCGAAAGAAGGGCATCGGTTCCATCGGTCGAAGCGTCCGAACCAATCAGGAACTCAATCCTATCGTTGGGATACAGAGAACTCTCGAGGTTGCGAATCCGTTCGCTAAGAACCTTCTGTTCGTTGTAAACGGAGATCACGACGGACACGGATGGCGATTGACGGTCAACCGCCACAACCGATTTCGTTCCGCGCAGTTTTGTTCCGAGAAGGAGCACGGCGGGATAGCCGAAATAGGTGTAGAAGATCAGCCCTAGTGATCCCCAGAATATGAACTCAGCAAGCATCAACCTAATGTTCTTTCTGCATTGTGATCTTCTTAAGCCTATACGAAACGGTAGTCGAGTGAGCTACACTGAACCGATTGAAGCAAGAATCTCATGGATTCGCCTTGCATAGGTGTGATCGCTCAGCGTTCTTTGTTGACCCGCTATCCGAATGGTCTCACGCTGTTCATCGTTTTCGAGATAGAAGCGTATCTTGTCCGCTAGATCGTCCAATGACTTGAAACATACGATTTCTTTGCCAATGGTGTAGTACTCTTCGAGGCCGTCGACTTCAGATGTCAGCAAAAATCCTCCGTGACCTGGGATTTCGAAATTGCGGGCTTTGATCTGGGGACGGTTGCCGGAAAAGAGCGAAAGAGCATGAGATGCCATCATGGGTAATGAATTGAAATGAAACGTATTGTCCGCCCTCCTATTCAGGAATACCTTGGCAAACGATTTTAGTCCAGGAGTATTCGAGCTCTCCGCGAAATTGAGATTTATCTTGCTCCGCCCGAACAACCGAAACATTTCCTCCTGCCCAATCCTCCCCTGATTCCACCCTTTTCCCCAGCATCGGACAGTGATTCCGGCCTGCGAGAGCCGTGAAATGGATCTTCTTCTCCTCGAATGGACCTGGCCGACGAAGCTCACATCAACATCCTGAGATGTCGCACTTGGCATCATCAGATGCTGACTGAATCCCCACTGTGACCTGATCACATTGTGGACGCCGATTGCGTGGTAGCGCTCGACGGCGTTCCGATCTGTGGTCACGACCCAGTGAAAGTGAGGAGCCCATAACTTCGAAAATGTGTCAAACCGCCAATGATCATCACAGAACCAGTTGAGCGTCTTCGCGCCGCTGCGTTCGGAGATCGTCCGGATCGTCTCCTTACTGACTTCATCCGTAAATAGGACAAAGAAACAGATGTCGGGCTTCTCTTCGGCGACGCACTCAATCAGTTTCCTGTTCATTCCGTTTCGTCCTTCCCTCCTCAGGACGTCATCCACAGGGAAAAAATCGACGCGGATGCTTTCCATTTGCTTCATCGAACCGAGTAGGTTCACGTATTCATAGCACAGTC
>Ga0315286_10001609_pt1 | contig 20478 bp, 13 predicted proteins | sample YL17G10_0_MG_FD_205038 | JGI IMG/M metagenome (GOLD analysis project Ga0315286, IMG submission 205038) | Sediment microbial communities from Yellowstone Lake, YNP, Wyoming, USA - YL17G10_0 | ecosystem: Environmental > Aquatic > Freshwater > Lake > Sediment | place: USA: Wyoming | collected... | reverse complement strand
AGATACGCCCGAAGGGCGGGAATAGCGCTCTCCAGGTTCCGCGTCTCCTCGATCCGGCATTTGGCCAGTCCGAGCTGGATGTCCTTTTGGATCAATTGGACCTCCAGCGGGTCGATCAGGCTCTGGGCCACGAGCGACTGGTAGAACCGGATTCCGGCGAGAGATTCCAAGGAGGCCTCGAAGTGGGCGATCGCCTCCTTGAGCTTGAACTGCTGGAACGCGTTTTGTCCCGCCGTGCATTCGTTGCGGGCGTTCTCGAAATCCAGGCTCTCGGCTTGGATCAGGAACTTGACCCGCTCGGCCAGGTCCAGGGACCGTTCGCCCAGGAATTGGGCGAACTGGCGATAGATCGTCCGGTCGCGGGGGAGGATTTTCTCGACGCTCTTGAAGTCTTGGGCGTTCAGCTCCCAGAGGTAGAAGATCGACATGAGCCGGTCCGGGTCCGTGTGCGCCACGGCCTTCTTCAGAACGTCGAGGGCGAAAGCCTGCTCCTCCGGGTGGAGGGTCGTCCAGCGCGAAAGCAGCACCTTGCTGACCTCGAAATAGATCCGGGGCTCGTGGCTGGCCAGGACCGCCGATCTCCGGAACTCCTCGAAATACGGCAAGCTCGGGAACGAAAGCGGAAGGTAGTTCATATAGAGAAGGGCTTGGGCGAAATCGAAGTGGGTGAACGCGTTGAAAGGGTTGATCGCCAAGGCCCGGAGATAATTCCGATGGCTCTTCTCGAAGGCCGGGCCGCTCTGGTCCGGCTGCCCCAGACGGACAAGGGCCTTCTCGAAATAGGCCTTGCCCAGAGCGTTGTAGATATCCGCGTGGACGGGCAGGATGGTCTGTTCGCGCTCGAGGATCGCGATCCGGGCGTCCGAGCCCGACGCCTCCCGGGCCCGATCGATCAGCCGGCTGCCCCGGAAGAAAGCCACGGCCGCCGCTCCACAGGCGATAAGCGCCAGCGCCGCCAGGAGTTTCTTGCCCATGTCAGTGCGCCTTTCGATAAAACGCCATGCCGAAGCCCAAGGAGAGGACGACGGTGAACAAAAGGGCGTTCGCGGGAATGTGGAGGTTGAAATCGGTGATGCTGTGGAAGAGCATCGCCGCAACGGAGACCAGGGCCCCCAAGACGAGCCCCTTTATTTCGGGATTGTTGCGCTGGATCCAGGTCCGGAAGGCGGTCACATACAGACACAGGATCCCGGCCATGAGGAGCCCGAATCCGATCACGCCAAGCTCGGCCAAGTTCTCCAGGTAGTCGTTGTGGGCATGGACCAGCGGATTGTCCAACCCGGTGTTTTCATAAACGGGGAAGGCGGAAGGGAACGTCCCGAATCCCGCCCCGACAAGAGGGAAATCGCCGACCATGGTCAAAACGTTGGACCAGTACTTCGGCCGGCCCTCCTGGAGGAGGTTGTCCATCGAGAAGCGCCGGACGGTGGCGTCGATCCCGAAATACAACACGATCAGGACGACCATGGCCACCATCCCTTTGATGAAGGTCCGTATCCAGTGCAGCTGGTATCGGGACGCGCCGAAAGCGGTGGTCGTCAGCCCGAAGATGAGAAGGATGATGAAGGCGAGGATAAAGGTCCCCGACCGGGAGTTCGATTTGAGGACGCCCAGGAACATGACGAACAGGGCGCTGAGAATGAGGAGGTTGACGAATGTCCCCTTGCCCATAATCAGCGCGATCTTTTCCCGCAGCTTTTTCCCCGGTAGGGCGAAGGCGCTGACCCGCGACAGGACGAGGCCGATGGCCAGGGGGATGATCATCTCCACATAGCCGGAGAAATGGTTGCGGTTGACGAACGTGCCCGATACGGAATCCAGATTGTAGAGCTTCGGATAGAACAGGACGCGGGGGGCCTTTTGGGTGAGCTCGAACAGGCCGTAGAAAACCTCAAAGACGCCCATGCCGATCAGGACAACGATCAGGCGCCGGAATTGGCGGGCGTGAGTGACGGTCCGCACGACCAGGAATCCGATGAGGGCATAGGCTAGGAACTCGAGGCCCGTCCGGAGAGTCTGGGTGGGAACGACCGAGAGGCTGATCGTCCCCGCCCCCGGCCCGCCGGGCAGGAACTGTTCGCGGAGGGCGAAGGCCCGGGGCGAAAGGAACCGGACGATCGCCGCCGGCAGAGGAACCGCCTGGAGGACGATGAAGACGAACAGCAGGCCGAAGAAAAGGCGCGGCCATCGGAGCTTAGGCTTGAGCGAAACGTTGATATGGGGCGGTTTGTCCATGAGAAGATAGAGGAGCGTCAGCCCGACCGCCATCAGTTCCATGACGAGAATCGAAGCGTCCTCGACCGAGCCGATGCGCAAGGGGGTGAAAACGAGAAGGGCGAGGAGACCGTATTCGATGATCCGGCGGAGCAGCCGGTCCTTGGCCGAAAGCTGGGTGAGCCCCTCGGCGTCCGGGCTCACGCCGTTCCGTGCGGACGGAACCGGGGAGCGGCCCTGCCGCTCGGCGGACGGCCGGGCCGGGACGCGCTCGGAGAGTTCCGACATTCTCATGCGCTCCTCCTTTGCGATGCGTCGGCGGGCCGGGCCTCGTCGGCGGGCTTTTCCTGGTAATATTCGTACATATAGTTCGGCGTATAGCGGCCATAGCGGGAGTGGACCCGGGCCTTGGCCCCGTTGAAGACGACACCGATGATCTTGGCCTGGGCCCGCCGGAGCTCGCTCACGGTCCTGAGGACGGGTTTGCGGGCCGCCTTCCCGGTCCGCAGGACGATCACCGTGCTGTCGACATAGGAACTGACGATGACCGGATCAATGACGGCCATGACCGGCGGCGTATCGATCAGGATCACGTCGAACCGCTCTTTCAACGAGCGGACGAAGTCCTTCATCATCTCGGAGTTGAGCAGTTCGGCGGGGTTTGGAGGATGCGATCCGCTTGAGACGAGCCAAAAGTGCTCGATGGCCGTCTTCTGGATCACCTCGTCGAATGCCCGCCGGCCGGTCAGGTAGTCGCTCAGGCCGCCGGTATTTTTGACCTTGAAGATCTTGTGCTGCCGCGGCTTCCGCAGGTCGGCGTCGACGACCACGACCTTCACCCCGAGCTGGGCGAAGGAGATGGCCAGGTTGGCTACGGTGGCCGACTTCCCTTCCTGGGGAGAGCTGCTGGTGAACATCATCGCCCTCGGCCCCTTCCCCGGCAGGGAGAAGAGGATCGACGTCCGCACCGTCCGGTAGTCCTCGGCGATGTTGATCTTGGGGAACAGGTGGTTGATGAGCTCCACTTCGGTGACGCCGGCCATCATTTCGTCCTCGGCCGCGTTCTGCGATTTCCCATAGCGATAGTTGTAGCGATATCTATACTTGGAGGAATAAGCGTATTTCCGGCCCGCGCCGTTGACCGCGAACTGAGGGATCACGCCCAGGGACGGGAGGCCGGTGAGGTGCTCCATGTCCTCGGGTTCCTTGATGGTGTTATCGACGAAATCGGCGAGGAAGGCGAACCCGAGGCCGAAGATCAAGCCCAGGATGAGGGCGATGGCGGCCTCCCGGAGCGGGATGGGCCCGACCGGTTTGTCCGGGACTTGGGCCAGGTCGACGACCTTGATATAGCTCGTCCGCAGCCCGGTCAGGCGGGCCGAGACAAGGGTTTCGTTCTGCTTCGCCACGAGGGAGTTCAGGAGGGTCGTCTTGCTCTCGACGTCGATCTGAATGGCCCGGTAGAGGATGGAATTGTTGTTCATCTTGACCACGTCGGTCCGCTGGGTCTCGAGCAACTCCTTGAGAGACCGCTCGGTGTTTTGGGCGGACCGCAGGTCCATGGCCGCGGCGTCCTTGGCCTTCTGGATCTCGCCCAGAAGCTCCGATTTGGTGCTGTCCATCTTGGCTTTGAGCGCGGTCATTTCCGGGTGCTCGGGCTGGAGAATCTTCCGCTTTTCTTCGTATTCGCTCTTGAGCTGGGCATAAGAGGACCGCAGGCTCTGGACGAGGGGGTTGCTCACGAACTGGGGCATGGCGTCGATCTGCAGGTTTCGCAACTCGTTCAGCTCGGCCTCGGCCTTGATCCGCTTGATCGTCGCGTCGGTCTGGGCCTTGCTGACCTCGCTATACTTGTTGACGACGTTGCTTTCCTTGTCGTTGGGGGAGAGGAGCTTTTTATCCTCGCCGTATCTCTGAAGTTCCCGCTCCTTCGCGGCAAGGTCGTCGCGGAGCTGGGCGATCTGCTCGTTCAGGAACTCCGAGGTCTGCTGGGTGGCCACGTAGCGCGTTTCGATCGAGAAACTGATGAATTCATCGATCACGTTGTTGACGATGTCCGTCGCCAGCCGGGGGTAAATCGACTTGAAGTTGACATCGACCAAATTGGTATCGGTGATCGGCGAGATCGTCAGGCCTTTCTGGATGAATTTGGTATAGACGGTATAAGGATCCGCCTTGAGGGCCGCGGAATCGGCCGCCTCACCGGTCCCACCGGACCGGGAGAGCCATTTCAGCGTCACGAAGCTCTTCAGGTTCTGGAACAGGCTGGCGCTGATCTTCACCGGCGCCTGGAGCTCGGGCCGGGCGGCCAGGTTCATCTTCTTGGCCACCCGTTCGGCCAACGTCCGGCTTCCCAGGATCTTGAGCTGGGTGTTGAAGAACTGGGTCGTGAGACCGGTCCCCTGCCCGGCCGAGCTCAGGATGTCCTGAAGGGTCAGCATATTGGAGGTAGGTTCCTCGATCAGGATGTTGGACGTCGCCCGGTAGACGGGCGTCGCGGTGAAGGAATAAACGAGCGACAGGACCATGAAAATGGTGATGACGCTGAAAATGGCCCACTTCCGCTTGACGACGATTCGCCAATATTCCAGGAGGTCGGCCTGGAAATCCTTCTTCAGCCGATCGTCAGTAATCCTCGCCATGGACGTCACTCTCTTTCATGGGGTCCGCGCCGCCGAGCATCCGCCCGCTTCTGGCCGGGAAATTCGACGGTCGCAATTGTCCTCATGGCCGATTCAATGATAGACCCCCGTCTTCCCCGGGGCAATCGTCGCCGGCGGGGAACCGGGGGGTGATATTCAATCCTCCGGCCTCCTCCCCAGGGGGGAGGGCCTCAACTCGGCACCGCCCTGCCGCCCCTTCTCGGGCGGGGTAGGAAACCCCGCCCTGCGACCAAGAGGGCACACCCCCTTGGAACCCTCGACGAGCGGCTCCCCGGATCAAAATCCGGGGAAAAGCGCCGCTCGTCAAATCCAGGTTTCTTCGACGTAGACCGTATCCCCCTCCTGGAGCCGGAAATCGGGCTTGCCGGCGAGGATGTCCTTGACGTTGATCCGGAACTCCTTCTCCTTGCCGTCGGCATCCCTGCGGCGGACGATGACGCTCGATTTCTTGGCCCGATCCGTGAACCCGCCGGCCTGGGCGATGGCCTGCATGAGAGTCGGAATGTTCGACCGAAGGACGGACAGAGCGCTGGGGTTCTTGACTTGACCGAAGATGTAGATCTGGACGGTTTTGTCGACCTGGGCATTGACCAGATCGCCCGGCTCGAGGGGAATGTTGGCCTTGGGGTCCCCTTTGTTCATGAGATCGTCCACCAGAACCGTGAGCCGGATGGTTGTCCCGTCGGACAGCAGCCGGAGGATGATGATCTCCTTGGCCACTTCCTTGGTCAGGCCGCCGGCATCGGAGATCAGGCCGAGGAGGGTCTGGCGGCCGAGCAGCTCATAGGAGGCCGGCCTTTGGACCGCGCCGACAATAGAGACGCGGTTGCTCCGGAGCTCTTTGATGAAGACCGAGATCTGGGGGTTCACCACCCATTTGTCATACAGCTTGGCCAGCTTTTTCTCGAGCTCGGCCGCGGTCAGCCCGTTGACCTCGACCTCGTTGATCAGGGACAGGGTGACCTTGCCCAGCTCCGAAACCCGGACTTGGGCGGTCAGCTTGTCCTGGCCGTAGACCCGGATCTCGAGGAGGTCCTTTGGTCCGATCTTGTATTCGTTGGACGACGAAGGGGAGGGATTGTCCTGGGCACACAGGGATCCGCATCCCGCGAGCAGGGCCAGGCCCCCGCAGAAGATGGCGATAAGGCATTGGGCATTTTTCATGTCGTTCTCCTCGGCGCTGGGAGGGAGAAGCCGATTCCGGACGGAGGCAATCCGACGGCCCCTCCCGCTGCGCCTAAAACGCCTGCGTGACGTAGGCGGCGATGTAATTCCGTTTCCGCTCGAACCCCTGGCCCGATGAAGTCCACGTGGATTTGTTGAACGCGATCCCGAGCCCGGTGGTCCGCCACAAGCGGACGACGATCCCCGCGGTCTGAAGCTGCTGCCGGTCCGACCGATGCGGAACGGGCGCGAACGCCGTCTGCGGGTTCCAGAAATCGGGATAGTCCGAATCGTCGATCTCGTAGTTGTAATCCAGCCGGAGGAAGGCCGCCGGATAAATCGAAATGCCTCCGGCATACCGGTTGCCGACGAAGGCGAAAGCGTTTTCATAATAGGAAAAAACGAGATCCCGCTGATAGAGCGCCCGAAGGCTGAACCAGCCGAAGCGGGCCTCGATTTCGGTATTACCCACCAGGCCGCCGAAACTCGCCAGGCCCTTTAGGCGCGGCACGAGACGCTTGTACCCGATCGAGAGTGTGCCCCGGAGCCTGCCGAGCAACGGGAAGCGCAGCCCCGCGTACCCCTGGTAGGACGTCGAGTTCCGGTCCGCGGCGAGCGCGCTTTCGAACGCATATTCGGTCGCCCCGCCGCGGAGGAAGAAGAGGCTGTCCGAGAAGACCTGATAATAGAATTCGGCGGCGGCGCTTTTCTCCTCGCGGTTCAGCGTCCGGGCCAGGGCGATTTCACCCTCGGGGGTCAACAGGTCCTGGTAGGAAAACCGGGTGGATTGAACGGAGATCCCGATCGATGTCTTCCGCGCGGTTTCGTAATAGAGTCCGGCGGACAGGGTCCGCGAAACATCCCGCGTCGGCGTCCCGATTTCCGTCGAGATCCGGCGCTGATACTCGTTGTATTGATAAGCGCCGGTCAGGACGAACCGGCGGAAGAGAAGGTACTTCAGGCCCGCGGCGTAGCTGTTGGTGAACGCCCGCAACGCCTTTTCATGGAGGTAGAAATTGTATTCGGGGTTCTCCCGGACGTAAAGGATGAGCGATCGCCGGAAGGGGAGGTACGCCGTGACGGCGGGCGAAACCGTCCCGGTGTAGTCCCCCACTTCCCGGTTATCGTAATAGACGTTGGAGTCGTACCCGAGGTTGCGGAGCGAGAACTCCGGGTCGATCTTGAGCGGCCCCAAAGAGAATTTCAGGCCCTCCACGATCCGCCGCCATTCTTCCCCGAAGGCGACATAGCTCTGGCCGAAGACAGCCGTCGCCCCACAGAAGAGGAGCAGGACGGCGGCCAGGAGGCGCGGCGCGGTTTTCATCGGAGGATCTAAATTCCTTTGGCGACGGGCGCCGAGGCGGCTCAGGACCCGCGGTGTTCCAGGACGGAGAGCTTCTGGCGGATTTCCTTGAAATACGAGAACGGGGGGACCTTCCGGGCCAGGTCGACGATCAGGCCGCTCTGCCAATCGAAGCGGCCCGTATTCTGGACGAGGGGGACGAGGCCGTCGGTCCGGGCAAGATCGAACAGCCGCTCGATCTGCCGGTCCGTGAACCGGGCATAGACCTTGCGGGCGTAGTGGCCGATCAGGATCTCCTTCTGGAGGACGCCGCGCCACGTCCGCTCGTATTCGGCGAGACGGCGCTTGGTGAAAGTGTTCCGCGGGTGGTTCTTCAGGATCACGTCCGCGGCGATCCGGGCCCCGACGAGGCCAAAATAAATCCCCCCGCCGGTCGTCGTTTTCACCTGGCCGGCGGCCTCGCCGAGGGCCAGGATGTTGTCGCCGTAGGTTTTGGACACCAGCCCCTGGACGATGGGTTTGACCTGGACGCGGGACCGGTCGAACGACGGGGCGATCTCGGGATGGAATTTCCGGACTAATTTTTCGAACCAGAAGCGGGGCTCGCCCGACGTTAGAAGGCCGATGCGGGCCCGGTCCCGCCCGCAGGGAACGGACCAGCCGAACCCCCCCGGCGCGACGCTCCTGCCCACGAAAATCGTCGCTTCACCGTCGCCGCGAACATCGAGCTCGGCCTGGGCGCCGATGACGTAATCGCGGGGAATCCCCAGGCCCAGGCGCTCGTTCAGGCGGTGGTCGATCCCCGTGGCGAGGATGGCGACCGCGGCCGAATACTCGACGGGGGCTTCGTCGTGGGTCTTGGCCAGGATCCGCACCCGGCCGTCGCCGGGGACGACGTCATAGACCCGGATCGACGTGGAGATTTCCGCCCCCGCGGCCCGGGCTTTTTCGGCCAAGGCTTGGTCGAACAGCTTCCGGTCCACCACCGAGGCGAAGACCGAGGGATGATGATATTGGAACGTGTTGCCGAGCGCCGAGACCAGCTTGACCGTCCGCAGCTCGCGGAGAATGGGGCCCGTCGGCAGATCGAATTCGGAGAAGACCTCCTGGCCGACGATTCCGGTGCAGACCACATTGGCCCCGATATCCTTTTTTCTCTCGGCCACGAGGACCCGGAGCCCCCCACCGGCCAGGAGTCGCGCGGCATGTAGCCCGCTCGGGCCGCCACCCACGATCAGGACATCATGCGTATTTGTCACCGAAATTCCAGTATCCAAATTTTCATTAATTAATTGCTATTATATTGACAATCGGTGTCATCAATCAACGGGTTTTGACAATTTTTGATAAAGACACCCCAATAGTCGACTATATCTTCTTTTCCCGGGACTCCCACTTCCCCCGGAACGTGATCCAAAAGGAGAGGACAATGAGCTTGAGATCGAATCCGAAGCTCCTCTTTTTGATGTAAAGGAGGTCGACCCGGAATTTCTTTCGGCGCGGCGTATCGCCGGGGAGGAAGACCTGGGTGAGGCCGGTCAGTCCCGGCCGGACGGCATGCCGCCCGGCGAAGCCGGGGATGTCCTCGATGTTCCGCGTGTCGGGGTCGCCGTGGACCTCTTTTTCATGGGGCCGGAGGGCGCGCGGACCGACAAAGCTCATGTCGCCCTTGAAAATGTTGAGGAGCTGCGGCAGTTCGTCCATGGCCGTACCCCGGAGCACCCGGCCCACCTTCGTCACGCGGGGGTCGCGCGCCACCGCCTGCACGGCGCCGCTCCCCTTCTCCGCGTCCGCGATCATGGACCGGAATTTGATCACCCGGAAAATCCGGCCGTTCCGCCCGACCCGCTCCTGCCGATAGAAAACCGGCCCCCCGTCCTCGAGCTTGATCGCGGCCGCGATCGCGAGCCAGATCGGCGAGGACAGGAGGATGCCGAATCCCGAGAGGGCGACGTCGAACGGACGCTTGAGGAACAGGGCTTTCATCATCACGATCGCACGCCGGACATCAAGGCATGGACCTCATGAGGTCCTCGAAGGCGCTCAGGACCCGATCGCGGGAGACATTTCCCAGCGCATACGCCCGACCGGCGGCGCCCATGGCCGCCAGCCCCGGCGCATCTTCCTTCATCCGGCGGATTTCCGCCGCGATCGCGGCCGGATCGTCCGGGGGCGCACAGCATCCGCAGCCGGCGTCGCCGAGGATCTGGAAAACCTCCGAATCCCGGTGGGCCAGGCCGAGGATGGGCCGGCCCGCGGCCATGAAGTTGTAGAGCTTCGAGGGCACGGACAGCAACGACATCTCCTTGTCGAGCGGGACGAGAAGCACGTCCGCCCCGGCCAGGAGCCGGGGCAGGTCCGGATAGGGCTGGAACGGGAGGAAGGTCACGTTCGGCAGGCCGCGCCGCGCCGCCTCGGCCTTGAGTTCGGCCGCTTTGAAGCCTTCGCCGACCACCGCGATCCGAATGTCCGGATCGTCTTTCAGGAGGGCGGCGGCGTCGAGGATCCGAACCAGGGTCTCGTAGCTGCTGATGCTGATCGTGCCCGAATACATCAGCACGAATTTCCCGGTGAGCCCGAACTTTTCCGAGACGGAATTGTCCTTGGGAAGCGGCTGAAGGAAATCCGTGTCCACCCAGTTCGGGAGGACGGCGATCTTCGAAGCGGGCACGCCTTTGGCCACGAGGTTTCTCTTGAAGCCTTCGCTGATGACCACGATCGTCTTGTGACACGCGTAAATCCAGCGCTCGAAGGCCAGGGCCGCCCTGATCGCCAGGCGGTTGCGGAGCAAGCCCGACTCGATCGACAGGTCGGGATGGATGTCCTGGACGTTAAGCATCACCCGGGCCCCGCGGAGATAGCGGGCCAGAATGCCGGTCACGCCGAGCTGGAGGGGCGGGAGGCGGAGGAAAACGACGTCGCCCCGCCGTGCCCGGGCGATGTGGACGAACGCGTACAAGGTATAAATCGACCAGGCGGCCAAGCGCCCGAAGTGGTGCCGCGTGGAATTCGTCAGGACCCGGCGGACGACGAATCCGGACCGCGATTCGCGGAGGAGGAACCGGCCGGCATATTCCCGGGAACGGGGGGACCGGGGCAGGGTCGTCACGACCTCGACCTCGTGGCCCCGAGCCGCGAGCGACGTCGCCAATTCGTTCATGAGGATGGGCGCGCTTCCGAATTCTGGCAGGAAATACATGGTGTGGATCAGGATTCTCATGCGGCCTCCTCGAGGAGGGGCTCCCGGTTGTCGCGCCCCGTCAGCATGATGGAAATGAAGGCCATCGCCGGAACCATCAGAAGGAGATCGACGCCGAAAAAGGCTGCCGTGGACTCGAAGAAGCTTCGGGACGTGAGGAAACCGACGATCAGGACGGAGTCTATGAGCAAGTTCTGGTAAGCCCCGCGCAGATCCTGCGCGACCCGGAATACATTTTTCCAAATCATGACGGCCCAGATCCCGAGAATCGCCGATAGGAACAAGACCATGCCGACAAGCCCCTCTTGGATGGCCGCGTGGAGGTAGGAGTTATGCATATGGGCTCCGCTCAGCATGATCCGGTCGGCATTGAACCCCCATCCCAGGAAGGGAGACATTTTCACCCTGGCGATCCCTTCGCTCCATGCGTTTTGACGGCCGGAGAGAGCGATCAACTGGTCGAATCTCCCATGAGCCCGCGACTGGAAGCCCGCCGTGTAGAGGACGAATAAGCCCACGGCCGCAAACAACAGGAATTTCAGATTGATGCCTTTCAACAGGAAGAAAAGAACCATGACCACGGCCAATCCGAGCAAGGCCGTCCGGGATTCGGTCTGGGCCAAAAGATAAAGGGCCGGACCCATGGGCAGGAGCCAGAGCAAGCGCCAGAGACGATGTTCCGAAATCAACCGGATGGCCGAGACGATGATCACGATCAGGGCATAGCGCCCGACGCCGTTTTTGTTCACGAGGCCCAGGCCCAAAGGGAGCTTGTATATTTGGGAATAGACGGCAAGCCCTCGCCCGATTTTAATCGCGGACGGCAAAAGGGACAGGGTCAACACGAAAAATACGGTATAGTTCAGGTTCATGATGACCCTCAGGCGGCGGACGTTGTCCTTCCCCTGATAGACCATCCAAAATACCATGAAGGGCGCGAGGTAATTGCCCGCCCAGTAAGCCGATTCCCAAGCATCGGTCGACAACACGAACGAAATGAGGACCCCCAGCAAACCATAGGCGAAGAGGAAACCCAGGGGATCCTTGAAGTAGGGGAATCTGGATCTTCGGAAAGCGATCCACATGAAGCTGAGATAGAGAGCTGAGATGGGAAGGAACGCTCGCGTCCCCTGAAAGGTGTCTTTGAAGTTGTGCAAAAAACCGGAGGATGTCAAAGAGGAGGGGCCGGTGAACATCCCCCCCCATATCATAAGCCACAGAACCAGCGAGAAAATCATGACGGGCTCGCGCTCCGGAATGAAGTCATCCCCGGCCTTCCGAACCTCGACTTGCCGGTCATCAAAGCTCCTCCGCAGGCGATGGGCACGAGAACTGAAAGTCCGGACATGGTCATTTCCTACAATCCCATTAAGCCGCTGATATTTCCCAGAGCCCGCTGGAGATGTCCGATCCGGCGTTCCTGGAACGCCAGGACGACGTTGATCACGAACCGGAATCCCAAGCTCAAATAGCATTTCGCGAGAGACAACTCGGGATGCTTGCGGACAAAATGGAGACGGTTTCGGACTTCCTTCCGGCCGAAGGCGAACTTCCCCGCCCGGGCTTCCCAGCAGGGAAGATGGACATAGCCGGCTTCGGCGACGACGACGAGCCGATGGCGCCGGCCGACCTCGTAGCTGAAATCCAGATCCTCAAGATAGCCATAACCGTCAAACCAGACGTCGAACCGGGTTTCCCGAAAGATGTCCCGGCGCCAGACGGCGGCCCCCGACGGAAGCCACCGGGCGCAAATCGTATGGGGGACCCGGCCGATGGTCGTCTGGAACCCCGAGGGCAGGACGTGGCCCGGATGGGTGCTATAGATCCCCAGTCGCTTCAGGAAGGGTAGGCGCTTCAGCCGGAAGAAATCGGACGGCGGATGGTTCAGCATGTTGAAGGACGCGCCGGCCACGTCGTTGTGGATAGAGGCCCAGAAATCCATCATCGCCCGGATCGAATTGTCCTCGAGGACGCAGTCGTCGTCAAGGAACCCGATCAAGGTGATTTCGGGGCCCGCGAGCTCGATCCCCTCGTTCCGCTGCCGCGAAGAAGAGGGCGGCAGCGACCGCCGGTACGCGATGCTCAGATCGTCGAACGCTCCGACGACGTCCCCGACGGGCGCGGTCCCGCCGTCGACGATAATGATCTGCTCCGGGCGGCGAATCTGCCGGCGAACGGTCAGGAGAAGCCGCCGCAGCTCGTCGGGGCGGTCCTTGGTGGCAATGACAAGCGCCAGGCGGTGGGCCGTGCTTCCGGAACCGTTCACCTCGCAGCGGACATACCGGCGGGCATCGGATTCGTCCAGTTCTGAGGGATCCCGTTTGAGTCCCATCATCCGGGCCGCCTCGATGATGATGTCCCGGCCTTTCCCGACAGCGAGAACGCCATACGCCAGGAGTCCCAGGCCGATTGAAGCGATCAGGAGCCAGGCCGGAGAAAGATGGACGGCGGTCCCGACGGAGCCCTTGAAGGCCAGGACCAGGATGATGATCAGAAAGGCCCCGAACGTCGGAAGCCGAAGTTGCCGGAGAAAATCTTTGGAGGAGAGCCCGATGAGCCGGTTGGTGATGACCTGGATCGTCGGCTCCAGAATAAAGGCCAACAAGGCATACGCCACCGCGACCCCCAGGATACCGTAGCGGACGCCGATGAAGAAGGCCGCGGCATCGCAGACCAGAACCAGCAGATTCAGCTTGAAGCTGATGTCGGACCGGCCTTTGGTGTATTGGATGGTCGGGGCGAGCGAAACGATGGACTGCATCGCGCCGACCAGGCAGAAGATCTGGAGGACGGCGACGGCCGGTACCCAGGGGGGACCGTAGACCGCCACGATCAGCTGCGGAGCGACGACAAGCATGCCGGCCATCATCGGGAAAGTGATGAAGGAAACATATTGCACGACCTTCAGGTATCCCGCCCGAATTCGCTGGTCATCGTGCTGAATCAGGGAGAAGGCCGGAAAGACGACTTGGGACACCGAATCGGAGATCCGGGAAACGGGGGTCAACATCAAGCTGTACGCCAAGGAATAATAGCCCAAAGCCTCGGGACCCAGGTAGCGGCCGATGATGATGTTGTCCAGATTTCGGGTCAGAAAATTGAGGAGCTGCTGACCATAGACGAAGATCCCGAATTTCAGGAACTTGTCGATCGATTTTAGGCTGAACATCAGACGCGGACGCATCGAGGCCGTGATCCAGAGGAGGACGACCCGGACGAGAACGCCCAGCATGTAGCCATAGACGAGGCTCCAGACGCCGAGGCCCCGCAGAGCGAGAAGCACGGAAGAGACGCCCGAGACGGCCCATTCGGTGAGTTCGATGATGAAGCGCGTCTTGAATTTGAGCTCTTTCTGAAGTTGAGCCGCGAAGATCGCGCCGAAGGAGCTCAGCAGGAAGGCGGCCGACATGACGCGCAGGATCAAGGTCAGCCGCTCGTCCCGGAAAAATGCGGCGATGAAGCCGGAAGAGGCGATAAGGGCCGCCGAGAGGATGAGGCCGAAAAGGACGTTGAGATAAAACACCGTGGATAGCTGTTGGGGAGTGATGGTCGGCTCATGGACAAGCGCGGCCCCCAGCCCCAGGTCGGCGAGAAGGGTCAGGAATCCCAACATGATGAGAATGATCCCGCGCAGGCCGAAATCGGAGGGGACAAGAAGGTTGGCCAACACGGCCAGCACCACGAAGTTCAGGACCGTGCTCAGGGTCACGGAGCCTCCCTTCCAGAGGATGTTCGTCGCGGTTCGCTGCGTCAGGGTCATGGCGTTTTCGATCCGACGTCTGAAGGCGGAGCTTTGGTTGACAGGCTACCGCCTGTGGAGTTTTGCGCGTCTTTCAAAATTCGATGCACGATGGGCGCGGTTCTGGATCCGCTGGAGAGTCTCGTCCCCGAGGATCCATAGGGAATCATAGCCGGGCCGGGATCAAGAGGACAATCGCCCGAGGGGATGAGACGGAGGGTGATATTGCCTCCCTTCGCCTCACCCTTGAAGGGGATGTCCCCAAAAACCGTTTTAAGGCCGCTTTTGTGACCGACCCGATGCCCATCAACGACGTCCCAAGCAAGTTATCACCTATTATAATAGGCAAATCAGAGGACCTTGTTTATTCTAGCTCAAATGACGATTTTTTGCGGCTCTTCATGAAAGCGAGTGGGTAAAACCAGTGATCGCAACCGCATAGGACGAGGATTTCGTCGCTCTGAAAGGACAGGCGGAACAGCGCCCGGCGGCTCGCTCATAGGGTCCGGGCCGTCGTATTTTCCGACGGCGTCATGGACACAGCGGCCTGAAGGGAAATCGACGGGATATGTTCAGTCCCAGCTCAAACGCAAGATTTGACAATGCCTCATTTTATGGCGCCGGCAACCGGACGCATTCTGCCACCCACCATCTGACCGAACCCCACGCAATTTCCCCAAGCGCGTCTGAAGTAGCCGATATCGCCCAACAGAATGCCTACCCCGACATTGAAGAACATGTGCAACACTAATGAGAGGCAGCACCGGACCAAGGACAATGGGGGGTGTTTGCGCACGAAATAAATCCGGTTGATGACCTGCTTCTTCCCCAATAAATAGCTGTCCTTAATAGGGGAGGAATAATGGGTAACCCAGGCATTGCTCACCACGCAGAGCCTGTACTTCCGACTTATGCTATAGGTGTAGTCCAGGAACTCCAAATAGCTGTAGCCTTCGAAGAAATCATCGAATTGGAACTGCTCAACCACGTCTTTGCGAAAAACGAAACCCAGACTTTCCATCCAATCCACATATGTGTTCTGGCCGGCGGGGTATATGGGCGTTGGAAAGCCAGAGCGCAGCACTCTCCCCTTGCGCTCATTCCGCAGCATGAAGGTGTTGTATAGCCACACGGTGGGACGCAGTTTCCATTTTCGTTCCGTCTCCGGAGCGAGGATATTGCGAAAATTGAACCCCGCGCCTCCTACGTCCGGAGGAGCTTGCTCCCAGAAGGCCAGCATCGCCTCAATGGCGTCTGGCGCCAAGACGATGTCGTCATCCAAAAAACCCACAAGGGTTGCTTCCGGATCCGCTAACTGGAGGCCGGCATTCCGTTGTCGCGACGCGCTCGGACGACTGATATGCAGGTATTGGATATTTAAAGAGGGGAATTCATTCACGACGCCACGAGATTCTTCGGATCCCGAGGCCACGACAGCAACCTGATCCGGCGGAAAAGACTGTATTCGGAGGCTTTCCAGCATGCGTCGAAGTTCCTTAGGCCGGTCCTTCGTAGGCACCACAATGGTCAGCTTGTACTTAGACCTCAACAATCGCTTGACCTCCGTGTACCCCGATTCGCTTGTTTCGTTTGATCGCGCCCCTTAGGAGCCGACGTTCGGCTTGGTTCCCTCGACATAAAGGCTCTCGTTTGTTTTTTCGGCCAAATCCAGGAATTCAATGTCCGGCATGGAGCTCTCGAGATACGAACAGCGCTTCACGTTCGTGAACCCTGCATCCAAGAAGCGTGCCTTCAGGCTCTGTCCATCGTACGCCCAGCAGTGTATGGTGTGTTTTCCCAAGAGTGGTTTGAACCATCGGTCTAAGATTCCGCGCGGCTCGGCCTCCCTGGCCATCAGGAGATCGCGAATAAAAATGTCCGCGGAAAGCTCCCTCTGCTCCGTCTGGCCGTTCGCTCGAGAAGCTTCCGCATATTTACGAATCAACAGCTCCAAATCCGGGATTACAAGTCTAAGGATTCCTCCCGCTTTGAGGACCCGGAAACATTCCCGCAGAAACTTCAGCGCCTGATCCAGGTAAAGATGCTCAAAGCAATGCGATGAATATATGTAACGCAGGGAGTTGTCCTCGTAGGGAAGTCCTTTCCTGATGTCATGGATTCTCAGGTTCTTCAGCCAGCGATCCTCCGATCCCGGAAGAAGTCCGACCGCACCTAAGAAGCGCCTTAAACCTGGGATATTTCGAATACGGGCGTTTACCGACTTGTCGATATTCTCCCAACCGGGACGTTTGCAAGGAGAGGTTCCACATCCGACATTGATCCCAACAATGTTCATGCGGCGCCTACCTATCATGGTCCCCATGCGCTTCTTGACCCCTCTTCAGCCGGCACGTTCAAACCCCTTTTTCCCGTTCTGAAAATGACGACCCTCACAGCCTGACTCTCTCCCGACGGCCCGATTGTTTTTTAAAACCATCCGGCTGCCGAAACAAGCGTTCAAACAAGGAGCTGTCCCGTTTGATAAATTCCCGCCCCGGACGAAAAATCCACCCTTCCCGCCACGCCGAAACTATACCGTCATCAGCGCGGCGATGTCAATAACCCGAAACATGCGTCCGAAGATCATTGGGCCCAAGAAAACCCGCCGATCATCAACAAGTTGTATTCGGCCGGAAAGGAAGGTAAACTAATCTGCTCTGAAGACCATGACTCAACTCGAATCCGCAAAACAAGGGACGTCGACGCCCAGTCTCCAGGCGATCGCCCGGGAAGAGAAGATCTCCGTGGACGATCTCCTGGCCCTGGTCGCCGAAGGCCGGGTAGCGATCCCCTTCAACCCACGCCACCCCCGGCTCCGCCCGATGGGCGTGGGCCACCGCCTCCGGACCAAGGTCAATGTCAACATCGGGACCTCCAAGGATTTCCAGAACGTGGAGGATGAGCTCCGGAAAGTGGACGTGGCCCTGGCCTACGAAGCCGATACGATCATGGACCTCAGCACGGGCGGCGACTTGAAGAAGATCCGGCATCTAATCCTCGACCGGGCGCCGGTTCCCCTGGGGACGGTTCCCATTTATCAGGCCGCGATCGAGGCCATCGACCGCCGCGGGTCGATCGTGGCCTTGACCGTCGACGACCTCTTCGCCGCGATCGAGGACCAGGCGCGGGAGGGCGTGGACTTCATGACCGTCCACTGCGGCCTGACGATGCGGGCCATCGAGCGGCTGAAAAGCCAGGGCCGGGTAGCCGATATCGTCTCCCGGGGGGGCGCGTTTCATCTGGCTTGGAGCCTCCATAACGGGAAGGAAAACCCGCTCTATGAGCATTACGACAGGCTCCTCGAGCTCGCCCGGGCTTACGATTTTACCCTGAGCCTCGGCGACGGCCTCCGCCCGGGGTCCATCCTCGACGCTACGGACCGTCCCCAGATCGAGGAGCTTCTCACCCTCGGCGAGCTCGTCAAGCGGGCCTGGGCCGCGGGAGTCCAGGTCATGGTCGAAGGCCCGGGACACATCCCCCTCGACCAGGTCGAGATGAACGTCAAGCTCCAGAAGCGGGTCTGCCACGGAGCGCCCTTTTACGTGCTCGGTCCGCTGGTCATGGACATCGGGGCGGGGTACGACCACATCGTGGGCGCGATCGGCGGCGCGATCGCCGCGGCCGCGGGGGCCGACTTCCTCTGCTACGTCACGCCGGCCGAGCACCTCGGTCTGCCCTCCGCGGACGATGTCCGCGAAGGCCTGATCGCCTCGCGGATCGCCGGGCACGCGGCCGACATCGTCAAAGGCCTGCCCGGCGCTCTCGAGCGCAACCTCCGGATCTCCCAAGCTCGAAAGCGGCTGGACTGGGAAGGCCAGCAGGCCCTGGCCCTCGATCCCCGCAAGTTCGAAGCCGTCCGCCGGAACCGGCGGTCCGGATCCGCCGCCTGCTCGATGTGCGGGGACTATTGCGCCATGCGGCTTGTCTCCGAATTCCTGGGCACGCCGGGAGAGTCGGATGCCGGCAAGTGCTGACCGGCTGCTCTTCGGAACAGCCGGCGTTCCCGACTCGACTCCTCAGACCTCGACGCTCTCGGCCCTCCAGCACATTCAGGGTCTGGGACTCGACGCCCTCGAGATGGAATTCGTCCGTGGGGTGAAGATCGGGAGCGACACCGCGGCGAAGGTCGCGGTGAAAGCCCGCGACCTGGACATCAGCCTCAGCGCCCACGCCCCCTACTATGTCAACCTCAACTCGCCCGAGGCCGGCAAACGCCTCCAGAGCCAGGACCATCTCCTCCGCGCGGCCCGCGCCGCCGCGCTCTGCGGGGCGAAATGCGTCGTCTTTCATGCGGGCTACTACGGCCCGTCCACGCCCGAAAAAGCCGCCGAGGCCATCCGGCGGGAAATCGGCCAAGTGCTGTCCTCGCTCCGGGCCGAGCGCAATCCCGTCATCCTGCGGATCGAGACCATGGGCAAATCGTCCCAGTTCGGCACCCTGGACGAAGTTCTGACTCTCTGCAAGGATGTCGAGGGCCTCCAGCCCTGCCTCGATTTCTCGCATATGCACGCCCGCGAGGGCAAGGCCAACACGTATCTCGACTTCCACCGCATTCTGAGGAAGGTCGAGAAGCGGCTGGGCAAATCCGCCCTGAAGACCATCCACATCCACATCTCGGGGATTGAATACAATCCGAAGGGTGAGGTCCGCCACCTCAACCTCCCCGACTCCGACTTCCGCTACCACGAATGGATCCAAGCCCTCGGCGATTTCGACGTCCGGGGGAGCGTCATCTGCGAAAGCCCGGCCCGCGAAACCGACGCGGCGATGCTCAAGGGCCTCTATCGGTCATACCGGCTCAAGCGCTGAGCCGGCCCGGTGAGCCCGGCCGTGCCCCAGGGGGGAGACGCGGGGACGACCGCCAACTCCGGCGGTCTTGGGAGATGATAGAGAAACGACAATGAATGCCTTCCGCAAATCCGTCGTCCTCCTGGCGGTCTTCCTGCCTCTCACGGCGAGCGGCCAGAATCCCAAGAAAATCTATATCGCCAACGATTGCCATACGGACTACATGTGGGCGGCCGACGAAGCGGGATACCGTCAGGCGTTCCTGGAGATGCTCGACTATTATCTCGACCTGGCGGACAGCACGGCCAAGGAGGCATCGGATTTCCAGAGCCGGTTCGCCTGCGACGGGTCGTTCTGGGTCCGCGTCTATGAACAAAACAGGTCCGCCGCCGAATTCGACCGGCTCCTCCGGCGGATCAAGGACGGACACATCGCGGTTCCGCTCACGCTCCTGAATCTGTGCTACGGCGGCATGCCCGCGGAGGCCGTCCTTCGGAGCATGTATTACGCCGGCCGGCTCGAGCGTAGGAGCGGCCTCCGCCTGGAGCTCGCCCTGGCCCAGGAAAACCAGACCCTGCCCTACGGCCTGGGAGCGCTCTGGACCGGCGCGGGAGCCCGATATTCGTGGAAGGGCATCTGCGGCTGCGCGTCCCAGGTCCCGGACGCCTGGGACCGGGCGCGCGACATCTACTGGTGGACCGGCCCCGACGGCAGCCGGATCCTTATGAAATGGAACTCCATGCTCAGGAGCAACTATGACGTGGGCGGCTATGCCGAAGCCAACGGCATCCCCGGCGTCATCGATACCGTCGACGCGAGCGCCGCCTTTCAAGCCCGGTATCCATACGGGACGATCGGCATCTTCGGCTACGGCGGAGACGCCCTGAAGACCACGACCGATAAATTCGTCGCCGCCGCGAAGCAGGCGTCGAATTCAACGCGGCGGGTCATCGTCTCGAACGAGACGGACTTCTTCCAGGATTTCGAAGCCGCCTACGGGGGCGACCTGCCATCCCAGGCCTTATCCTTCGGCAACGAATGGGACATCCTGACCGCCTCCCTGGCCGAAGTCTCGGCCCGGGTCAAGCGGTCGGTCGAGCAGCTGCGGACCGCGGAGGCCCTGGCGTCTCTGGTCACCCTGCAGAACCCGCTCTTCATGCGCGGACGGGAGAGCGAGCGGGACCAGGCCTGGATCGACCTGGGGCTCTATTTCGAACATGACTGGACGGCCGACGGCCCCGTCAGCCGCGAAGCCCGAGCGGAGTGGCAGCGGGAGAGGGCGGCGGGGATCGAAGCCTACGTCCGCAAGCTCCAAAGCGAGGCTCTCACAGCCCTGGGCGGGATGATCGCCCGGAGCGGCTCGAACCCCCGGTTCTTCGCCTTTAACCCCCTCGGCTGGACCCGTTCG
>Ga0315286_10001608_pt1 | contig 20488 bp, 23 predicted proteins | sample YL17G10_0_MG_FD_205038 | JGI IMG/M metagenome (GOLD analysis project Ga0315286, IMG submission 205038) | Sediment microbial communities from Yellowstone Lake, YNP, Wyoming, USA - YL17G10_0 | ecosystem: Environmental > Aquatic > Freshwater > Lake > Sediment | place: USA: Wyoming | collected... | reverse complement strand
AGCTGGGTACGAGATGTGGTGGTACATCATTACTTACCTTGTGGGCTATAAAAGAAAGTAAAGTAGACAGACCTTTGATTACGGTAGATCCCTATGGAGATAAACCTTACCGATTGGATGCCGATAGAATAAACGATACTATGGGGTATGGAGAGAGCTTCCAAAGACAGGCTGCACAAGGAATAGCAGAGTTTTGTAAGGAAAACGAACTATCTTGTTGGCATTATAGATTACTGGATAGAGACTTTATGAATATATGGGATACCATAGAGATATGGTATAAAGGACAGCTTTTAGGAAAGAAGTTTGGATATGCCTACCTAGACGCCGAACACGATGTAGATACTGTTCAAACCGAACTGGCGTGGTTTAAGCCGAGAATGTTTGAGAACGGTCTAATCGTGATAGACGACCCACAGATAAGCTATCTTGATGCTTACCGTAACCACGACGGTCATCGTGATTACATATCACTCTAAAATACTAAATATAGTGTATGAGGCTATCATCGAAGTTCCCCATATTCTTTAGGGCAGGAGGTACGTTTAAGTTTCAGATTGTTACTACTGCTCCAGGTCAGACATTTACTCTCCCGATAAGTGGTGGTGGTGTAAGCTATAGACATTTGTTTACTGCTGATTGGGGAGATACAAGTTCTAGCCTTATCTCGTCATATAACGATCCAGACAGAATACACACATACGCAAGCGCAGGAACTTACGACATCACAATGACCGGTGTTTGTCAGTGGTTTAGATTTCAAAATGGTGGGGATAGAACTAAAGTAACTAAAATTCTATCAGTTTCAGATGATATTGGTTTTAAGGAGTTAGATTTTTATGGATGTACCGCACTCAATTCTGTTGTATCTTTGGGTGTTCAATATTCACTAAAAACAGGATATAATATATTCAACGCTTGTACATCTCTTACTTCTGTTCCTGGTGATTTATTCGCAAATTGTCCAAAAATCTCTACTTTTGAGTATGTTTTTTATGGATCGGGATTAACTTCTATTCCAGCAGACCTATTCAAATACAATACAAAAGTTACTGAGTTCAAATTCGCATTTTATTATTGTACATCACTTACATCCGCAGGTGTGCCTGCTGATTTGTTTAGATACAATACTTTAGCTACTTCATTTAGATATACATTTGCCCTATGTACAAACGCAAGTTTTACTTCAATACCTGAGCATTTATTTGATTATAATACAGCAGTTACTAATTTTCAGTATACTTTTACTGGATGCACAAGTTTAACTACTATTCCAGCAGATATATTCAAATTCAATACAGGAGTAACTACAATATGGGATGTCTTTGACGGTTGTACTGCATTGACATCTATACCTGCAGGTTTATTCGCGTATAATACTGCTATTACAGACCCGTCTTGGGCATTCAACGGATGCACTGGATTAACTTCTATACCTTCAACATTATTTGCTAACAATACTGCAATTCAATACTTTGATTATATGTTTAGTGGATGCACCGGCTTAACTACCATTCCGGCAAATTTGTTTAGATATAATACAGCAGCTATAAGTTTTGATAATGTGTTTAACGGATGCACAGGATTAACGGCTATTCCTGCAGACGTGTTCCAATATAATACATCAGCAACTGATTTTAATTATGCTTTCTCAGGATGTAATAATGCGTCTCTTACCTCGTTGCCAACAGATCTGTTAAGATACAATACAGCGGCTCTTACTTTTACTGGAACATTCAGAATGATGACGAACTTAGCATCTATACCCTCAGACTTATTTGCATATAACACATTAGCTACTGATTTTGGGTGGGTGTTTAGCACTGATACAGCATTAACATCTATACCGACTGATTTGTTCAAAAATAATACAGCAGCTACCGATTTTTCATATGCTTTCTACCAATGTTCGGGGATAACGTCTATACCTGCTACTCTATTCAAATATAATACAGCAACTGAGGAATTCCAGTGGAACTGGACATTCGCTTCTTGCACAGGATTAACATCTATACCAACAGACTTGTTTAGATTTAATACGTCGGCTTGGAAGTTTATACGTGTATTCAAAGATTGTACTGCATTAACTACTGTCCCGTCTTATCTATTCAAATATAATACATTAGTAACTATGTTTGTTGGGTGCTTTGAGAACTGCAACGCATTACAACTTGATCCTTGGATATTCTATGCTACTGGGGAGGAAGGAACAAGATTCTTGAACAAATCAGTAGATTTCGGAACTTGCTTTAATAGAGCGTCCTTTACAGGAACTCAGGGAACAGCTCCTGCATTGTGGGATTGTTCTTTCGGAACAGGTTCGATAGTAAAGACCGATTGCTATAACGGAGCAGGCAATAGTCTAACAAGTTTAACAAATTACGCTTCTATTCCAGCTGCGTGGTTATAACCTACCTAATCTCATTTAACTAAATATATCATAGAGACATTCATATCCTCTTATAATGGGGCAGCCCAATCATAAGATGAATATAAGGGAGATGAGACAATGAGATGGAATGGCATAATAGACTTCTCCACATCCTTAACCGGAAGTCAAACAAACAACGAAGGTAATTTAAGATTCCCAGTAGTCCATAAGGGAGCAAGTTTCCCCACAGGCGCTTCGATACCGCAACAGGGTCAGATGTTCTTCTACTACGGAGTTTCAACGGCAAGTATCCCCTCAAATGTGCTTTGTTATTACAACGGAGCTGATTGGGTGCAGGGGTTAAGCGGATATTCAGGATTTAGCGGATATAGTGGTTATTCGGGCATAAGCGGGTACAGCGGCTATTCAAGTTTAAGCGGATATTCTGGTTATTCTGGAGTAAGTGGATATTCGGGATATAGCGGGTACTCTGGATTAGGACACGGATACTACCAGACCTTTAATAATGGCAACCTATCAGGGGGTTCTCTTACAATAACTCACGGATTAGGTATTCAATATAACGTAGTCCAAGTATTTGACAACAATGGTGATCAGGTCCTACCTAATAATGTTAATCTTGTAAGCACAAATCAATTGGTTGTAGACCTAACCGATAACACTCCTATAAGTGGCACTTGGGGAATTATAGTATGTAATGGTGGTGGGCAGCCTGGAACAAGTGGATATTCCGGATACAGCGGTATTAGTGGATTTAGCGGATATAGTGGCATATCAGGTTATAGCGGTATATCAGGATATAGCGGATACTCTGGAACCAGCGGATATTCTGGTATCAGTGGTTATAGTGGCATAAGCGGTTATTCTGGTATCAGCGGTTACAGCGGATATAGTGGCATTAGTGGATATTCGGGTTATTCTGGCATAAGTGGGTACAGCGGATATAGCGGCATATCAGGTTATTCTGGCTATAGTGGAATAAGTGGATATAGCGGATATTCAGGAACAAGCGGCTATAGCGGATATTCAGGAACAAGCGGCTATAGCGGATATTCGGGTATTAGTGGATACAGCGGTTATTCTGGTATCAGCGGATACTCAGGAATATCAGGATACAGCGGATACTCTGGTATAAGTGGTTATTCGGGGTATAGCGGAATAAGTGGATACTCCGGGTATAGTGGTGTCGGAACTTCTGGTTATTATGGATTAAGCGGATACAGCGGATATTCAGGAACAAGTGGATATTCCGGTATTAGCGGATATAGTGGAATTAGCGGTTATTCCGGGTATAGCGGTATAAGTGGATACAGTGGATATTCCGGAACAAGTGGATATAGCGGATACTCCGGAATTAGTGGATATAGTGGCATCAGTGGTTATAGTGGCATAAGCGGATATTCCGGTATCAGCGGCTACAGCGGATATTCAAGCACAAGCGGTTATTCTGGCTATAGTGGTATCAGCGGATATAGTGGATATTCGAGTCTATCGGGATACAGCGGATATTCTGGTTTAGGACACGGATTCTATCAAGGATTTTCTAATGCAACTCTATCTGGGGGAAGTTTAACAGTAACTCACGGGTTAGGTATCCAATATAACGTTGTTGGAATATATGACCAAAACGGAATACAAGTTCTTCCGAACAGCGTAACTTGCCTAAACACAAACCAATTAGTCGTGGACTTAACAGATGTTACCATAACTGGAGATTGGGGTGTCATAGTAACCAACGGCGGTGGTCAAGCAGGAACAAGTGGTTATTCTGGTTATAGTAGCACTAGTGGATATTCTGGATATAGTAGTATTAGTGGATATAGTGGTTATTCGGGTATCAGTGGATACTCTGGCTATAGCGGCATAAGTGGATACTCTGGATATAGCGGTCAATCGTTTGTTGGCGCTTCTGGATACTCTGGGTACAGTGGCATAAGCGGCTATTCCGGCTATAGTGCTATTACAGGAAGCGCAACAAAGACATTCAATTCAGCTGGGAATTTAGGCGTTACAGCTAGTCAAACAAAATATATGTTGGCTGACGGCGGAAACGCAAATGTAACAGATTCTATCGCAACTGGCACAAGAATAGTTGTTCCCGCTGGTGGTCAGGTTTCAAATTTATATGTTGCTATATCAACTGCTCCTGGCACTACAGCAACAAGAACATTTACTGTAAATAAAAACGGAACTCCACAGACTTTATCAGCTGTAGTTACATCGGCAGTTACAACAGCAAACGATACAACAAATAGTTTTACTGTTTCTGCTGGAGATGAACTGAGTGTAGCAATTATTAATAATGGTACTGCTCCTGTTGAGAGTGATGGAGCGCTTGTATCATTCTTAATGCCAGCTGGTACGTTAGGAAATAGTGGATATTCTGGATATAGCGGGCAATCTTTTGTTGGAGCTTCTGGATACTCCGGTTATCAAGGTGTAGTCGGCCCTACTGGCGGTATCGCAATTAACTATCTATTTGATGATACTACTTCATCTCCTCCAGTTGCTGGCGATGTTCGTATGGATAACGCCGCATTTGCGTCTGTAACTACATTATGGATAAGTGATACTGACCAATATTCTGTTAATGTTGATATACTTTTGGATGATATATTACCTGGAGATCACGTTAGGTTACTGAAAGACACAGATCCAACAACTTTTGGATATTTTCACGTAGATTCAAATACTGATAGTGGTACTTATCATACACTTGTAGTTACTTATGTTAGCAGTAATGGGGCTTTGACAAACAATGATGCACTAGATATTAGTGTTACGCAAAGAGGTCCCGAAGGTATAAGTGGGTACTCAGGTTATAGTGGATTATCGTTTGTTGGAGCTTCTGGATATTCAGGTTATTCCGGCATAAGTGGGTATTCCTCACCCGGAGCTTCTGGATATTCTGGGTATAGTGGCATCGGAACAAGTGGTTATTCTGGTTATAGTAGCGTTAGTGGGTACTCTGGTTATAGTAGCGTTAGTGGTTATAGTGGATATTCCGGTATTAGTGGGTACAGCGGATATAGTGGAGCAGCTGGTAATGCGTTTACTTGGATGGGACCTTGGTCTGCTCTTACAGATTATGTTGTAAATGATTGCGTAGAACGTAGTGGTAGTGGATATGTTTGTACATTAGCTAATGGCCCTAGCGGAGTTGGAGCAAAAGACCCTCTTACAAATACACCGGCTTATTGGGACTTATTAACCGAGAGAGGAACTTCCGGGTATAGTGGATACAGCGGTATCGGAACAAGTGGATACAGCGGATATTCAAGCACGTCTGGATATAGCGGTTATTCCGGTATTAGTGGATATTCCGGGTATAGTGGCATAAGTGGATATTCCGGCTACAGTGGTATCAGTGGCTATTCCGGTTATAGTGGAACGAGTGGATATTCTGGTATCAGTGGTTATAGTGGCATAAGCGGTTATTCTGGTATCAGCGGTTACAGCGGATATAGTGGCATTAGTGGATATTCGGGTTATTCTGGAATAAGTGGATACAGCGGCTATAGCGGAATAAGTGGGTACTCTGGAATAAGCGGATATAGTGGATACAGCGGCGTTGGAACAAGCGGATATTCCGGCTATAGTGGCATAAGTGGTTATAGCGGCTACAGTGGCATCAGCGGATACTCTGGATACAGCGGAACGAGTGGTTATTCTGGCGGTGGATCTCTGTTTGTTATGGGATTCTCAAACGGGAACTTATCTGGTGGTAGTTTAATAGTTGGACATAGCATAGGGTCACAGTATGTATTAGTCCAAGTGGCAGATAATACCGACTATAACATAGTTCCGGACGATGTTATTCTTACAGATTCAAATAACGTAACAATAGACTTATCAAGTTATGTGACAGCTGGGGGAGGTTCAATAACTGGAACCTGGCACGCTATGGTAGGTAGTGGTGGAACAGCCACAGATGCGAATGCTTTGGCATTTGATTTATTAGGACTTTTTAACGATTAGGAGAGATTAAAATGGCAATAACAACGACAGGCGGAAGTGGAAGCGGGAGCACTAGCGTTCCTACAGTAGGCACAGTTACTGCAACATTGTTTACAACACCAAGTACAGCCAATGCTATTTTTCTTGTAACTATTACTTGGTCTTCGCCCATAGTAGGTATACATAGTATGGCAGTAGGATCAGTAGGAGCCTTAGCCGCAGGTGTGGGGGCGGCTACACATACAATAAAAGTTGGACCAAGCACAGACGTAAAAATGTCTTGGGGAAATGTAAGCACACCTACAAGCTCTGTAGCGTGGTCTTATAACTGGGTAGGTATAGTAATAACATAAGGGAGAATAATATATGGCACTTCAAGTTAATGGTGGGGCAGGCGGAAGTGGTAGCGTTGCGATAGCGGCTAAGGGATTCGTTCAATCTACGTTATTTACTACACCGGCTACTGCGAATACGTTGTTTATTGTTACTATAAACTGGTCTGTTGGTTGGGCTGGCGCCGGATTTCCAATAGTTTCAACTATTGGTCAGGGAGTAAACTATGGTGCGTCGGGGCCAAGCAATGCTTTTGTAATTAAAGCTGGGCCAAGCACACCTATTAATGTTAGTTGGGGAGAAAGTGCTAACCTAGCAGGAACAATTTACTGGTCATATTCTTACGTATCTATTTTGGTTAATTTGTAAGGAGAATTTATGAGATTTGGAAAATTATTATTTACTACGACAGCATTTTTTAACTCTGAAATAGATAAGGGGAGTTCCGGTACGTCTATAACTATAGATTGGACTAAGGCGGCTAAGCAGAAACTAACTCTGACAGATAACTGTACTATCACACTTACTGCTCCATCAGGACCTTGTAATGTTATACTCAAAGCAGTTAATTTCGGAGCTTTCACTCCTACGTTCTCCCCAGTTCCGAAGTGGCCGGGTGGAACAGGTCCTACTTGGACAGCTTCCGGAACGGACATACTTGCCTTATATTACGATGGAACTAATTACTACGGACAAGCAAGTATAGCCTTTGCTTAAACCTATATGGCAGATATAAATTGGGTAAACGACTCTGGAACTACCTATACCTTTGAACTTACTGGATTAACCGCTGCGGGGTCTCAGGCAGCTGCTCACGATGAAAACGATGGAACTTTCTGGGCTCAAAATGGTAGTGGGTTTCCTGCGAGTTGGGTTTACGGGCATCTTTTATTTAAAGCAACGTTTAGTAAACCAATAACAATTTCCAGATTAAAGGTAGTTCACGCTGAAGGTGCTTACTTTACTATGGAGGGTGGAGCTAGCCAGGATTGGACATTACAATATTATACTACTGGGTGGAATACACAGGATAGCGGCACCGCACGAACTAATTATAATACACCACTAACAAATGACCACACTGGTTTAACTATTGCAAATGTTACGGCGGTTCAGTTTCATAGTAACATAGCTTGGGTTAATTATCATTTCCCCCCCTACGTTCCAGGAGCCGCTTGGCAATATTTGTATGATTTATATGCTTATGGCCCATTAGGTGGTGGTGAGAGTAGTAACGGAATATTTTTCGGGAGTGATTTTTAATGGCTGATATAGATTGGGTTGCTGATGCTGGGACAGTTATATCCTCTTCGTGGACAGGCAATCTTGCTGTTCAACATCCAGCAGGTTCAGAAGCCTCCTGTTACGATCAGAATGATGCTACTTATTGGGAAGGACAACGAGGGGGATATGGCAATACAGCACAGTGGTCGAATCTAGTATTCACAGCAACATTTTCAACGGCAGTATTGATAAATAGACTTAAATTGGTTCACGGTGAGTATTATGTCCTTTGTAATAATCCAGTCAATAGCTGGACACTTGAGTATCAGGATGGGTCAGGGTGGCATACGCAAGGGACAGGTTCTAATGGTGTTGTTGGCATAGGTCCATCTGCACATCAGCAGGATTATACGGGATTGAATCTTACTGGGGTTACAGCTGTCAGATGCACTTTATATTCTTATTATGCAACAGCTACAACACCATCTCCTCCACCATTTACTCCTGGTAGATGTGGTTCAGGATTATATGAACTATGGGCTTATGGCCCAGAAGGTGGAGGTCCGAGTGGAAATGCGATGTTATTCGGAACAGACTTCTAACTAAATATTATATATGATAGACAAAGGCACAGGCGCAGACGGAGCATATACAGCAACAGGAGCTACCTTTACCACAGGCGGAACTGTAACTGTCGACAGCACTCTACACGGTGACGGAACAGAATGCTTTGATGGTGATACTGCTACTTACTGGGAATCCAATGGGGGTGGGGCTGGCCATTTTATAAAATATGACCTTGGTTCCGGCATAACAAAGACAGCAAGACAATTAAGGATATTCAATTCAGGTGCTACTGGGGGTCCTTCTAATAATGGTATAGCAGGATTCAAATTTCAAGGTTCTCCTGATAATGTTAGTTGGTATGATTTAATAGTAGATACGTGTCCGGCAGCCGCACAATGGTATGACTTTTATTGTCCTTCTAATGTTACAGCATATAGATATTATAGGGTATATTCCACAGGTAGTTATCACGTGGACGCTATTATAATAAAAGAATTAGAGTTTATAGGTGATGTCCTCCCTTCCGGAACGTATAACTTCACAAGTCTAACGGTTAATTCTGGTGTAGATCTTATAGCAATTAAACCGGTCACTATTAAGTGTCAAGGAACTGTAACTGTAAATGGTGGTCTACATTGTGGGGGAGTTCTTAATATTAACTCTGATGTGTTGACTATCGGAGCGAGTGGGATAGTTAGCGGTAATCTGACCGTATGGAACTACACTCTTAATAACAGTGGTATTATTACCGGGGATCCTCTTGTAGCTACAGGAACTCCTGAGGTTATAGTACATAGTGCAGGAGCAATATCAGCCGCTTATGATGTAACTCTTACATTTAAAACCCCCAGCGATATAGTTAAAATCACTACTACTGGAAGAGTTGGAGTTAATTCAGATTCAGCATATTTATACTTATATTGTGGAGGAGCAACTGTTTTGGCTTATAGTATTTCTGGACATACAAATTATGAGTGGAGTAATTCAGTAGATTCAACAGGATGGAGTAATGCGACTTATGCTAGAATTCAGCAGGGTGGAGGTAACAGAATATCGGGTTCTTGGGTTGCTGGAATTTGGCAGGATCCGAACGGGTCTGGGTATCCTTATGGACTCACTAATTTTCTTATGGGTATTCCGAGAATTAATAAAGCAATAGGTGGACTTCCGCTTCACTATTTACACAGATAACTAAATACATTGTAGAGCAGTTTAATGGGTAGCAATACCCAATTCCCGTAAGGGAAATAAGGAGAATTACAATGAAATGGAATGGTATAGTAGATTTTAGTCCGTCCGCACCAAGCACAGTTACAAACACAGCAGGAAACGTCAGGAACTTGGTTATGCATAAGGGAGGTACGTTCCCAACAGGTACGTCTATTCCCCAATCTGGCCAAATGTTCTTCTATACTGGAACTTCAACAGCTAGCACTCCCACAAACACGATGTTCAACTACACAGGGTCTTCTTGGGCTATGATGGGTGGTGGTGGTCTTACTACTGGAAAAGGAACGGAATCTCCGAACCAGTTTCCGGCAAGTCCACAGACAGGTGATTTATGGTATGCGACAGATACAAGTAAGATGTATTGTTTTACCGGTCTATCAGGGTATAGTGGAGCTAACGCAGCTGGTTGGTTTAACTTGATGCAATCTGTATACGGTTCATAAGGAGAGTAATATATGGCACATACATTACCGCCTGTTCAATGTGGAGCTAATACTCCGTCATTTACAGATACAGTTACTGCGGATACAACGGTTATTAAGCCGGTGCATATTACCGAACTTAGAACCAAACTAAATGATGAATTTACAAGAAGGGTAAAATCAACGGGGTCATACACAGACCCTACATTATCAGCTAATACTACAATAATAAGGGCAGTTCACGTATCTGAATTAAGAACAGAGTGTTCTGCGTGTAAAGACGGGAGAAGTGAATCTGGATATTGTCCTGAAGATAATTCAGGCTGTATGGATTTTACTGATCCTACGATTACAGCAGGAGCAACGGTAGCTAAGGCAGTTCACCTTACGCAATTGAGGACTAAAGTTACAGCATTATGGCAGGGTTGTATATGCGAAACTGAACAGTGTGAGTATTGTTCGGATTGTGGGTATAAGTATCAAGCGTATGCTTGTCCTTGTCAGAAGGGATGCTATTGCGATAACTCAAAATATAGTGGTGGATGCTCACATAGTTATTGGTATTGGGTATATAATTGTGGAAGTATAAATACTGGTGGAACTCATCCTTATAAATCATATGCACCCGCAGTTACTTGGGATGGAACTGTTCCCTGGAACTGGGGTGATGGTATTCCTGGCGGTTCTTTAAATTGGGCCAGCTATTGGACTTGTAAGTGTAATCCGTATACTTGGTAACATTTGTGATAAAAATGAAAAGGAGTTGGTAATGCAAAAACTATTACCGGAAAAATGTAGGGATATTATAAAACAAAATATAAAGAAGCTAAAGTTAGACCCTCAGCTGATTTATCCTCACGATGGTCTAACTTTTTATTTTCTGATGAGTCAGGATTGTAATGGGAATTGTCCTTACTGCTATCAACCTAAATCGTTCCGACAAAAAGTTAATTTATCAAAGAAAATTATAGACGATTCTATGGATTTCGTACTTAACAACTTTGACGAAAGTAAGATAAAGTTCTGTTTGTTTGGTGGAGAGCCGACTCTTAACTGGGATATGTGTAAATACATCATAGAATCCTATCAAACATTTAGATTCCAGATAATGACCAATGGTATTTTTCTGTATGAGAATCAACAAGAGCTTGAGTGGTTGAAAAGTCAAATGTTTCACGTTGATTTGAGTATAAGCATAGAGCCTCTCAAAAGGCATATCGGAGAAGATTTTAGTTTAGAGAAGATTAAACCACTTCTGGACTGCATTATTCAAAATAAGGCTGATAGAGGTGAGGTATATCTTATAGTTACAGATCCAGAAGATCCTTGGACATACCAGACTTTTGTAGACCTTTTAGAGTTAGGTATTCCAAAAGTCAGAGTTGCTATTGTAAGGCAGAATCAACTTGTGTTGTCCAAATACGATAAGTTCGTTGAATTGTTTAAAAGGTTCGCAGATTACGTCTATTTTCGCACAGAACCACCCCTGTTCGCACGATCTTCCCTAGACGTAGGGTTTACCATTAACGTATGGAGAAAGTATGTCAGTCAAGTCCTTAAACCACTTCCTCCTACTATGTGTGGGTGTGGGTATGCCTATCTGGCCATAGACCACAAAGGGGATATCTACCCTTGTGATTGGTTTGCCAACTTTCCAGAGTTCAAGGTAGGGACTATATATGACGGATTTAATGATAACTCTCGGTTCTTTTACGAGGCTAATAACTGGTTAGACGGAATATATGAAGATTGTAAGGATTGTCCGGTAAGCGACGATATTAGAATGTGTCCAAGAGCTATGTGTTTGGCTGAGAACTACCAGGAGAGCGGTAACCCTCTAAAACCGACTAAAATACACTGCCTGTGCAACAAGATTGAGTATGAGGTTTATGAGTATATAGCGAAAGGATGCGTAGATAGGGGATATGTCCAAAAATACGATATGCTCAACAGATTCAAATAGAATTCCAGTTTACAGAAGTATTATGCTTTTGTTGACAAATGAATGTAGCAATAGATGTTCTTTTTGTTATAGGAAAAACGTCAATAATTCGGTTGAAATGACGAAAGATATGGCATTACAGGTAATGGACTTTGCTTTATCTCTAAATTTAGATGACAACGCGCAGTTTATATTTTGGGGTGGTGAGCCATTAGAGAAGTTTGCGGTGATTAAAGAGATAATCGACGCATATCCCCAATTGAAATACTGTATAGTTACAAATGGTAATGAATTTACTGAGGAAATGTCACAGTTTCTATGTAAAGTTTGTGACTTATCTGTTATTTGGTCTGTCGGGGATGCATATGAGAAGTTCGGATCAATAGAGAACAAGGTCAAGGCAAGCCTGATAACTAAATTTATACGAAATAGGCATTCTATATCGTTCTTGGTTCAGAAGCCGGAAACATTCTATGAGGACTATAAGTTTTTAAGAACTATAACGTCAGAAATAAACGTAGATCTTCCGATGAAGTTTAATGTCATAAATAACGATACGTTTATAGATGAATTTGTGAAGGTTTTGAACGAGTATGGCAATATAGTTATCGGTGGCAGGGATATAGATAGGCATTTAGAAACTGGGTGGAAATTCTGTAATTGTGGTTTGGATAGAATACTCTTTGACGGTTCCGGACAGATATGGCGTTGCGACGGCGCATATCTTAACCAGATAGATAGGTTCGGAGATATCTATAAAGGGATAGATTGGTCTAAACTTGACCATTTATGGGAGCTGAAAGAGAATCCAGAAAGGATGTCAAAAGGTTGTGAGGAATGTTTCTTGTGGGGAAGTTGTCCACGTGTGAAATGCCTGGGTGATAATTACGAAGCTACCGGGGACGCACTACTTCCAGACAAAGTATTTTGCGAGTCTAACAGGACTATAATGAAAGGGATAAGGAGATATAAGAATGCATAAAAAAGAGGACTTAAAAGTAGATTCGATAGATTTGTTCATTACAGAAAAATGTAATTTGAACTGTGTATACTGTTTCCATAAGCAATCTCCACTTACTTTGGATTTAGAACAGGGTAAGAAGATATTGGATAGGATGAAACAGATAAATCCGGACCATATGAGCATAACATTTTTTGGTGGAGAACCATTACTGTATCCGGACCTCGTTTTACAGTTAGCTGAGTATGCTAAGACACTATGGACGACCTTAAAGATGCATATATCAACCAACGGTACTTACTTTGACGAAGAAATGTTCAAGAAGTATAAAGCACTTGATATATCAATGCAGATTAGTTTTGATGGCAACGAAGAAACACAGAACGGTGGTCGTGGAGAGTTTGAGCTGGTTAGGGATAATATAATAAAAACCCTTAAAATTTACCCCGGTATGACCGTCCGTATGACCTATACTCCGGAAACTGTCAGATTTCTTTCGCATAATGTAAAGTTCATACATAGTTTGGGTGTTGAGAACATTATGCATCACGCTACTATGGAAAGTGAATGGAAAGAAAACGAAATAAAGGAATATCAGTTTCAATTGGCCGACTTATATCATTATCGAAGGTTCTGCCAAAGGATGAAAACACCATTCTCGTTACAATTTATAGATAAGACAATGCGTATGCTAAATGATGAGGCTCCATCTGAACTTGACTACTGCGCCGCTGGTAAGACATACATAGGAATACTGCCAAATGGAGATACTTACCCCTGTCATAGGGCTGCCAGCAATAGGATATTCAAACTTGGAAATATATTTAATGAAAAAAGACCATATATTAGAGGTATGTTCCTAACTGTAAATAAGGAAACTACTGGTTGTTCTAAAATGTGTGAAGCTGCTAAGACGTGTCATACCTGCGTGATAACACATTATCTTGTAAATAACGACATAAATAGACCTCTAGCAAAGACAGGATATTGTGAGATATGTAAGATAGAAGATGGTATGGCAAAGTCATATTTGCCAACAGAGGTATCGGACAAACGCGATAGATTACTAAATAGCTTAGGACTGGTAGTGGCGGATATATCCGACAAGATAAATGAATTGGAGGTTAAGATAAATGCTAAAGAATAGACAATTAGCTGCTGATTCCGAGGCTGCTATATGGGCTTACGAGGCCCCTACACTAAGAGGTCTTACTGGTGAGTTTTTATTAGAAGACCTAAAGAGATGGATAAACTCAATAGCCACCGATGATCAGGTTACTGCTTTTATTAGTAAGTATGGTATTCCTGTTGCTGATAGGGCCGCATTAGTAGCTGCTTGTAACTTATTAAATGACGATTTTATCGGTGAAGATGAGATATATGAGGGTAGGGTTCACCCAAAGATTTTGTTTGATTATGAAACTTACATATTAGTTAAGACAAGTCCGATAGAAGCTGATTGTGTTGTGAACACGTATATAGTCCACGAAACTGCTTTGACAGCTGGACAGATAAGCTCTCTTGATACTAAAATGGGGTTCACAATAAAGAGTGATATCAACGCAAATATAGGTGTATTAGAGTAACTAAATATATAATGAAGGGGCTCTTTGTATGAAATTGAATGACAAGATGCTCGTTAAGTTCAAGCACGATGTAGGTGACCTTATTTCTTGGACGATACGAGTTCAAAAAGAGAGCGAACAGATATGTAGGAAAGCTCAGGAGTTAATGGAAGAGCTTTACGAGATGATAGATAATAATGAGGATGAGGAGTAAAATATATGGATTTTTTCGGACAGCAGGATTTTAAGCAAAATCAGCTAAAGCAGGTCGTAATAGATACGGGGACAACGTTTCCAGCATCTCCTATAAACGGGCAGTTATTCTTTAAGAGTAATGATACTCCTAAGAAACTATGGATATTTATTGGGGTATCAGTTCCGGGAACAAATACAGCTGGGTGGTTTTGTCTAAATCACGCGTTTTATGCTGGCGCTACAGAATAAATTGTAAGAATTTACATATATTTGTATTAATATGATAGGAACTATGAAAAACCCTATTTATGTAAAGTTGACCAATAACGATATAGCATATACAAATAAGTTAGAGGATATTACAGACCCACACGAAGTTTATGAAACTCTTTCTTTTTGTCCAGAGCTAGACGGGAAAAATCCATCTGATTTTATAGTTTATGTGGATTTTGATATCCATAAGCAGGTAGTGGGGATAGAGGTGGTATGATATGCCGATAAGACCAGTAGTTTTAACGAGTTGGACAGATGAGGGAGTTTCTTCTCCGTCAACTAGGGTAACAGAAGATATTACCTTAGCAAAGGGGATACATATAAGAGAACTTAGAAACGCTATTGATGCTGAAATGGTAGCTCGGGGAGGATCCGGCTTTCCCTGGACCACGGACCCGGCGATAACCGACGACCAAATTACAGTAAAAGCTTTACATATAACTGAGTTGAGATCTAATTGGTCTACTACACGTTCCACAGATTGTGCAACGGATACTACACCACTTCCTACTTGGACCGATGATCCGTTAACCGAAGACCAGAATCTTGTGAAGGCTACTCATTTAAACGAATTAAGAGAATTTACCAATAATCTTGAGTCAGTATCTTGTCTATGTGATTGTAATTATACGTGTGGAAATAACTATACGTGTGGAAATAACTATACGTGTGGATGTAATTATTCTGGGTGTAACGACCATTAGGAGATATAATGTTATATCACATTATTACTGTTATAAATAAAATAGCTGTGAGAGAATTAGGAGACGTTTCAAAGGAATCTATTGATAGGGTAACTCCGAAGTCTCCATATAGGCTTTTAGAGGACTACTCAAATCCATTAGCCAGGGCCTTACGAGAGAGGGACCATATAATAGATAGGGGATTTGATGGAACTGGGGCTGCTGTCGAGTTCAGGGGGTTTGCTGATACAGAAAGTCCGACTGTTCCGATGCAGTTGTTATTAAAACCTAATAAGGTTGATAATATAGAGGTTGTAGTGGTTGACAGCTCTAAAGATGTAAACGGTAATCCTTATTTCTATATGTTTAAGATGTATGAAAATGGAGAGTGGAAGGATAATCCAGAACTTACAGAAGAAGAACGAATGGAAAAAGCTAGGATATACTTTACGAGATCTCCACTTCCATTAGGTAAAGATAGGCAAGATTATCTAAGAATTGATTATAGTGAAGTTAAAGATTATATGACCGAAGATGAGTATGAAACCTCGTTATCCAAAATGAGAGCTCACGAAAGCCTATCAGAAGAAGAGTATCAAAGATATTATGAAATAACTGGATTTACATTTTCAGGAGATCAGAGCAGAATTCGCTGTAATAATCTTTATCCGATAGCAAAAATTAATAAGCCTATAATATCTGAAGAACTATCAGTTCGTATGAGATATAGATTAGCTTCAGCTAGCAACAGTAGATGTTTGTCTTTTATATCAGGAGCAACAAGCAAAAAGAGAAAGGACAACAAAAATAAATGGTTTACATCTCCATTTATTCTGCCCTCCCTAAAAAATAGCACCGAATGGAGTAAAACAGCCGTGAAATGGTGGGACACCTTAATAGGCACAGAATTGGAGATTAAGGCTATGTCTGAAAAAGCCCACTTATACATAAATACTGAACGAGAAGACGATGCTATGGATATCTACAAAGATTTGCTAAAGAAGCCGGATTTATCATATTCTATATTTACTGACAGCGAGATAAGAGCAAATATAGAAGAAAAGATTACGTATTTTGGATATGGTAGACAAGCTTATAATGACTTAGTTGTAATTTTTGAATCGAAAGATTATCGTAGAGTATTATCAGAATCGGATAAATGGATGAATACAGCCTCCGGAGAGGTCAAAAAATATTTAAAATCAATGATTTTAGAGATAAAATTGCAAAGCAGAATAGAGATACTTAAAGCAAAGCTATCTTCTGAATCTATGGTAATTCCAGACCACGTTCTTCATTTCCTAGCGTGGCTAGATACCGATATCGCAATATTAGAAAGTCGTTTACCACAGTTGAAGTTATTTGCTAGAAATATCAAAAAAGATATTACTGTTGATATTACTAGGATAGCTTTTAAGGATATAATTAATGAGGGAGAAAATAAGTTCCCCTCTTCACCATCCCCACTAAAAAGAGCCGAACCAAACGCGTTCGGAGACGTCTATTACAATAAGTACGGCGTAACTTTTCAGAAAAGTTTACTACAACCAAAAAGGCAGTAGGAAAGGGAATAAAATTATAATGGCTATTACAAAAATAGGTTGGGTAGACCTAATGGTAACTGAGAGATGCAATCTTAATTGTATTTATTGTTTCCACAAGCAAATGCCTAAAGATATGTCGTTTGAAACCCTAGATAATATGATGGAATTTCTTGCCCCCATATTTGAGAAACAGGGTGTCTTTAACTTCTTCGGTGGAGAACCATTACTAAGGCCGGACTTTGTATTAGAAGCTTGTAAGAAACTAAAAGCAAAATTTCCTAATTGGAAATTTCATATCTCTACAAACTGTTCAGTAGAACCTCTCAGAATAAAAGAATTTATAGATAATTATGCTGATAGCATACAGCTTAGTTATGATGGTTTAGACCAGCCGACAACACGTGGAATTCCGGAGCTAGCCGAAGAAAACATAAGGAAATATGTAGAATACGTTGGAAATGATAGACTAAATGTAAGGCTGACATATACAAAAGAAACTGTTGGGAATCTATACAATAACTTAGTTCATATATACAAATTAGGACTAAGGAGAGTAATGCACAGCCCTGATTTCTGCCCCGGATGGTCTCAGGAGCATTACGACGAGTATGAAAAGCAGTTAGATAAGATATATGATTTTGTAAAAGAACATCCTGACTATAAGGTAAAGTTTGCCGATTGCTTAAACGCTATTGAGGATAAGCCGAGCTCAAAGTGTGGTATGGGAGCCCAGTTAATAACAGTTTCGGCTGACGGCGGTATATATCCTTGTCATAGATCGGTATCTCTACCGGAATTTCGTATTGGGGACGTAAATAAGAGGGAGCTAAATAGGGGTTTATTCCTAAAGTTAGAGTGCCACAAATGCTCAAAATGTGAAGTTCATTCTATTTGTCATCATTGTATGGTAGCTGACTATATCTACTTGGGGTCTTTAACCATACCGCAGGAATGTGATTGTGCTATCAATAAGATAGAACTGGGGAAGGCGGCTAAAGCTTATACAGACCTGTATGGAAGCTGTGAAGGATGGGAACATAGGTTATCTAAAATGGTTAATGTTTTTGAGGATATACGCAAAGACAGCCAATTGTTAAAAGAAATGATAAAGAGGAGTATATGATAGACAAGACATATTTAGACAAGATAGCAAGGCTTCTAATTGATGTGGCGGAGAATAATACAGAAATACATAATGACGTTAAAAAGATATTGGATAAACAATCTGAAATAGAAAAAAGGATAGAAGCTTTAGAAAAAAATGAGAGATAAAGCTGTTGATAAGGTATCCTTATACCTTACTACCGAATGCAACTCCCAGTGTAAATACTGTTTCGTTATGAAGTACCGAAAGAGTATTGAGAGTATGTCGTTTGAAATGGTAGACAAGATAATGGATTATGTCGATAAAAAGCTGGCTGAAGGAGTAGCGTTATGCTTTTTCGGTGGTGAGCCTTTACTGAAATTTGACTTAATTAAGCATATAATAGAAAAGTACCCTACCCTAAGTTATGCCCTGCCTACAAACGGTCTTTTATTTAATGAAGAGGTATTTGACTTCTGTAAAAAGCATAGGGATTTTGTATGGGTGACTTTCAGCATAGACGGAGATAAAGAAACACAACTTCTTAGCAGGGGGAATTACCCAAATATAGATATGGTTAAGAAGGCTTTCAGGGAACTAAGAGCCGGTATTAGGATGGTTGTTGAAGATCCTAAAAAGCTATACGAGAACGTTAGATATTTACATAGTTTGGGTCCTTGGAAGATATCTGTAGGCATTCCTAGATATTATGATTTATGTCCAGGTTACGAAGATGAATTTAAGAAACAAATGAAAATGGTAGAAGATGATATGTCTTTACGGAGCATTCCGATAGAACAGGACGAGTCCAATGATTGCACTACGCACTGCGAAGCGGCCTATGACTATATAGCCATAGGTACGAACGGGGATATTTTCCCGTGTGATATATTCTGTGTGAATAATATATGCAAAATTGGGGATATATCTACCGGGATAGACCGAGAAAAGGTAAATAAATTTTTAGATGAAAAATCTTTGGGAAGCGATGGTCCTTGTATAGCATATAAATATTTATGAATAGGTTTCTAAAGTCATTAGAATTGTCGATAACTGAGCGGTGTAATAGAAAGTGTTGTTTTTGTCCACACGGCGTCGGATTTCAGCCAAATATTTCTGATATGACTATAGAAACAGCTGAGTCTATAGCAAATAGTTTAAAAGATATGAATTTTTGTTATAGGCTTGGATTAAGTGGTAGGGGGGAGCCTCTATTACATCCTAATATTCTTGATATAGTTAAAACTCTTAGAAAAGGATTATCCGGTCATTACACGTTTGAAATAATCACCAACGGCGATATGTTAAATCAGGGGTTAATTTTAGACCTATTAAGGTTAGGAATAACTAAAATAATCGTTAGTATGCACGATGGGGAGCATCAGATTCCTTATTTTAATAATATGTTTAAATCTAGATCCGACTCTTTTGTATTAAGAAATCATTGGAACAAAAGTCAAATATCCTTAAATAATAGGTGCGGGGATGCTTATAAGAATGATTCGGAGATACATCGTGTATGTTATATCCCATTTTATAAGGGGTTAATACGGGAGAACGGGGATGTTGGTTTATGTTGCCAAGATTGGAAAAATGTAGTGAGAGCTGGTAATATAAATGACGGTAACCTATCTGATATTTGGTTATCAGATACTCTAAATATGTATCGTAAAAGGCTTGTCTCTGGTGATAGAGGATATTCTCCTTGTAATTCGTGTGACATTCAGGGGGATTTGCGTGGAGAAGACTCATTTAGGGGGTTTGTATATGAATTTGAAAAAAATAACAGATAGAGTAGATAATACTACCCACATACCAAAAGAGCAGTTGGTAGACAGGCCTCCCTTTCCAAAATCAGTTAAAATTGAGATTACTAGTAGGTGTAACTACAACTGTTCCTACTGCGGTCATAAGAATTCTACCCGAAAACTTGGAGATATGTCCCCGAAATTATTATATAGGCTACTTCGGGAGCTAAAATCGTTAGATATACAGGAAGTTGGTTTATTTCTTCTTGGAGAACCATTTTTAGTGAAAGAACTTCCTATGTATATCAAATATGCTAAAACAATAGGTATTCCTTACTTATTCATAACAACAAATGGGTCTTTATGTT
>Ga0315286_10001607_pt1 | contig 20494 bp, 25 predicted proteins | sample YL17G10_0_MG_FD_205038 | JGI IMG/M metagenome (GOLD analysis project Ga0315286, IMG submission 205038) | Sediment microbial communities from Yellowstone Lake, YNP, Wyoming, USA - YL17G10_0 | ecosystem: Environmental > Aquatic > Freshwater > Lake > Sediment | place: USA: Wyoming | collected... | reverse complement strand
GGACGCTATGATGGCTTCTGGGAAATCGGGCTGTCGCCGTGGGACATGGCAGCCGGCGTGCTCCTGGTGACCGAGGCCGGCGGACTGGTTACCGACTTCGCAGGCAACGACAATTTCATGGAGCGCGGTCATATCGTTGCCGGCAGTCCGAAAATCTTCGCGCAACTTCTGCAAGTCATTCAGTCGCATGTGACTGCGAAAATGAAAGGCTGATCGATCAATGAAACGCCACCTGATCGGGTTGCTTGCGCTCGCCTGCGGCGTAGCCGCGGCGCAAGACTCCCCTCCCGTGCGCCTGCGCGCCACGGTGCTCAGTTACGCCGCTCCCAACCTCGTCATCAAGGAGCGCAGCGGCAAGGTCATCTCCCTGATCGTGCCCGACGAAACCGGCGTGGTGGTCGTCATACCTAGCGACATCACGTCGATCCAGCCCGGTTCGTTTATTGGCACCGCGGCGCTGCCGCGACCTGACGGCAAGCTCGAGGCGCTCGAAGTCGTGGTCTTCCCGGAAGCCGCACGCGGCAGCGGCGAAGGCCATTACCCGTGGGATCTCAAGCCGGACAGTTCCATGACCAATGCCACGGTAGCCGACCTGGCGCGCTCATCGAACGGCCGCACACTGCTATTGCGCTACAAGGAGGGAGAAAAAACAGTGATCGTTGCCGATGGTGTGCCGATCGTTACCTTCCGACCCGGCGACCGCGCCCTGCTCGTGCCGGGCGCAAAAGTGTTTATCGTTGCCGACGTGAGCGACGACCAATTTATCGTCAGGCGCCTGATGATCGGCCGCAACGGCCTTACGCCACCGATGTGAGTCGACGGTCGGACCCCGAATTCCGGGGTTCGTGCCAACCGGATCGAGACTCGCGCCGGCTCCCCGCAATTTCCCATTCTTCGCCGCGGCAGACAGCAAGAATGCCCGCCCGATGCTTGATACATGTCACTTGAAACATTAATGTGACACATATGGAAAAGACACAGGTGTATCTGCGCAAGGAAGAACTTGCCGCGCTGCGCAAGGCCGCGGCCCGATCGGGGCGTAGCGTCGCAGACTTGGTCCGTGACGCGATCCGCAAGGTTGTGCTGAAGCCGCACACCACGGGGCCGGTCGCCATCTGGAACGGGGAGCCCAAGCGTCTCTCCGTCGAACACGACAGCGTTCACGACGAACCCTGATGCGGCACGGGGAGGCCGCCTTCGTCGACAGCGGGGCGTGGACCGCGCTTGCGCTTTCGCGAGATCCTCTGCATCCCCAAGCCAGGGAACAGTGGCAACTCCTGCATGAGGGGGGCGCAAGACTTCACACTTCCGTTCCCATCGTCGTCGAGACGTTTACCTTTCTCGAGCGCAACGCCAACCGGGATGTGGCCCTGACATGGAAGGGCTCGATCTATGAACCCGGAACCGTAAAGATCCTTCCCTGCGAGTTGCGCGACCTGGAGCAATCCTGGGAATACTTTCGACGCGCGGACCTGTACAAGCTCTCGGCAGTAGACGCGACTAGCTTTACCATCATGAAGCGCGCACGCATTCGGCTCGCATTCGCGTTCGATCATCACTTCGCGGTTGCCGGTTACCGATTAGTCGCGTAACCGCCACGGAGCCCACGCCGCCGCCCGCTCTTTCGAACCCCTTCCGCTTGATGCAGCGGCGTAAAGCCCGCGAAGTTATTGGGTTTTCGAGCGGCTGAACCGGCGGCCTAGACCGCGACCTACACTGGACCGAAAAATTTGCTGTGAACGGGGCAGGCTTCGCGTTATGCATTGCGCCGACGCTTGATTGATCGGATTGCGCCGCGAGCATGCTTTACGCGACCGGCGGCAACATCGGCTAGCCCCTTGCGCGCCTCATCGATCAACAGCAGGTGGATGCGTTCACGCGCGAGCCGATGGTAATGATCGAGTCGCTCCGCGCCGATCAGCGCGACGTACGGCTCACCGTCCTTGGTGATGATCTTTTCCGCGCCGGCTTTGACCGCTTGAACCAATTCCGAGAATCGGGCGCGAACCTGCGCGAGGGAAACGGCGTCATGCTTCGAGATACCCATAGCCGGGGTCGCCAAGATCAACCGCCCAACAGCCTGCGCGTGAGCAGCACCTGCATGTCCCGCCCGCCGTCGGCGATCAAGTAGATGAACACCTGCCGACCGATCACCCGATAGATGAGGCGATACGGCTTGAAGAAGGTCTGGCGATATTCCCGAATGCCGAGTGCCTGCAACTCTTTCGGACGGGAACCGCGATCGGGGAAAGCAGCCAATTGGTTGGCGGCTTCCACCAACCGGGTCAAAACGTAATCCGCTTTGGCGGGCGAGTCGGAATCAGCGATGTAGTCGTAGATGTGCTCCGGATCTCGCTCGGCACCTGCCGTGAGCAAAACCTCGTGTGCCATCAAGCCGCCATTTTTTTGGCCCGCAACCGGCGGGCGACGTCGGCAAGGGGCGTGACTTTGCCCTCCTCGACCTCGCGGGTCCCCAAGGCCAGAATCTTGAGCAGCGCCAGCGTCTCCTGCGTTTCCTCGTACGACGCCACGTCCTGGATCACCGCCCTTGGTTCGCCGTTCTGCGTTATCAACATCGGTTCCCGAAGCTCGGTCAGGCGGTCGAGCACCTCCGCAGCATTGGCCTTCAGATAGCTGATGGGTTTGATCTGAGATGAGCGCATGGCAATACTCCGGTAGAGGCGTAGGACTGAATTTTCTCCATCATAAGTTCATCGGCGACAAGGGTGAAGTCCAATGACTGGGACTCAGTTCCGGTCACCCGTTTGATTTTTGTCTCCGCCTCCGCCGTTCCACCGCATCAAACCAGCTCAACTCGACCAGCGGCCGGGAATTGAGCCACTGCATGCCGCGTGGCAAACGGCGGGCCGATGTCGATGAGTTTGATCTTCCCGCGCGTGCCGAGGCGATTCTGTCCTTGCTGGTCGGCCAGCAATTCGCGCAACGCAAGCAGGTTGTCGCCCCATACCAGAAAATGGCGCCAGCCATGCGCATGCGGCCGATCGGTGCAGATCGTTCGGCATCGGTCAATGGCGTCATTGTCTTCCCTGGAAGTAATCATTCATTACCGCTGTTTTGCCTTCCAGTCGCGGAATTCCGACAGGCGCAAACGATAGCGGGCAATGTTGCCTTCGTGCAGGCCCTTCAATTCGTCAATTGCCATTTCGACGAATCGCGTCCGATCTTCAGCCGGGACAAGGTTCGCAGCTTCTCGCTCGATGATCAATGGTTCGGCCGCCCATCCTTTGCGTACGATTTCCCCGATGACATCCGCCAGTACGTCACGATACGTTTTTCTGAACGGGTCTGGCTGCGGGAGTGAATCGGCGATTGCACGGTATTGCTGGCAGGATCGTTCATAGGCCCACGCGAATACATCGGCGAGCAGCTCGACCTTGTTCAACTCATAGACAGCAAGTGTTCCTTCGACGTAGGCCCGTTCAGGTACTTCGATAAAGGACAGGGGGCAAAGGTTGTGCTTGAGGAACGGAATGTTGGCACCCAGCCGCGATACCCGTTTGTTCACATCTTCGAAAGGCTGAAGGTAGGGGATGTGCACCATCAGGAAGAACGCCTGTTCAAACGGGTCGCTGATCGCCGCTGCCTTGTCGAGAACAATGCGAAAGAATTCGCCGATCTGTTGCGGGATTGCCAGCGGACGAAACACCGTGCCCGAGATTTCCACGATGCGCTCGCGCAGTTTGCCGCTCGCGCCGGGATCTGCGAGCAGATTCTCCGACAGCAGTGCATGCAGATTTTGAAAGGTGTGGATGTCATAGCCGACCTCGTCGGCTCCATCCACCAGGTACTCGATGGCGCGCTTGTGGTTCAGGATCATCTGCGTTTCGCGCGCGTCCTTGCCAGTGGCCGCTTCACCGTGCTCGATCAGGCGTTGGGTGTCCAGCCGCGTGTAGGTGTTACCTTCGAGTTTGGACGAAGCCCAGGAGAGGTCGATCAACAGCCGCCCGAGCACGTCGCGCGCATAGGTGCCTGCCTGGCGCTCTGTCGAAGGGGTTTCACCCAAGCCGCGCAGGCGAGTTCGCGTCTGGCCTGGCAAATACCAGATTTCATTGGGTCGGTAATCGAGCAGAAATTCGCGCCGGAAGCCGACCGGCGTTCGCAGCGGGAGCGGACGGCGCACAAGGTCGCGCAGGCGCGAACCGTCTGCGGACATCGGGACGTAGATGTCCGCTGAGACTTGCCCGACCTCTCCTTTTGCCGAAACTCCTTCAAGTCGCACCGTAACCTGAGGTTCCGCTGGCAGGCGATACAAGGCGCCGCGTTTGCGCCCCTCGGCAATAAGACGGCCCTGCTTTACCAGTTCGTTCAGCCGGCGTTGCAGCGTTCTTCTGGCTGCGCCCTCACCTAGAACCGACTGAATCATCTCGATACTCGCTCCGTCCGGGCGCCCGCGTACCGCGTTCACGACGACTTCGTACTCGGCGGCTGAGACTATCTTCGGCATGGGTTAGCTCGATGGTTAGGTGCCAATTGCGCCATATCCTACGCCTTTTTTGGCGCAAATCTAATAATGCGCCAATTAAAATGGCGCAATACTATGCTATTTGGCGCAATAACATCCAAATTTACGTAGATTCTATGTTTTATAAGGTATTCATAACCATTATTTATGCTTTATTATGCATTGTATGAAATCAAAGATCTATGAAACCTTTCGAGTGCGGCGGTTTGCCTTAGGCCTGTCGCAAATCGACACTGCGCGCCGCAGCGGCATTCAGCAAAGGCAGGTGTCGACCTTCGAACGCGGGGGAGATGTCACGCTATCCACCCTGCTGAAGCTGGCCCAGGCGCTGGACGTGGAACTCATACCCGTTCCGCGGGAGGACACGGCAAAGGTCGAGTCGCTTCTCAAGACGAAGCGCGGGCTGGCGCCCTCAGTTTCCGCTCCACCCTCTTCCCCTTCCCTGCTCGACCGCTACCAGGTGAAGGACGACGAGGAGCAATCGAATGGCTGATGCCCGCGTCCTGAAAATACTGCTGGGCGATGTCCCAGTCGGCCACCTCACCGGCTTTCAGGACGGCAAGAGCCTCTTCGCCTTCGATGACAGCTACATCGACCTGGGACCCGGCCGGCCCACTCTGAGCTTGTCTTTCAACACGCCGGGCGATGAAGAAGCGACCGAGCGCAAGCTGCGCGAAATTTATTCGAGCCGGATGAAGCTGCCGCCTTTCTTCAGCAACCTGCTCCCCGAAGGCGTGCTGCGGGAATACGTGGTCAAGCGTCTGAGGATTCACCACGACCATGAATTCGATATTCTCATGGCGCTGGGCGCGAGCCTGCCCGGCGCGGTTCGCGCGGTACCGGCAGATGAACTGCCGCAGGCCGCCATCAACACCCGGTCTGGCACCACGCACGCCGCTGCCGATGAGACACCGATCAAATTCTCGCTGGGCGGATCACAACTCAAGTTCTCAATGATCGAGCGCGGCGGGCGATTCACGCTGGCCGATGGCAACGACGAATGGATCGTCAAACCCCCTCACTCGACGCACCCCAACGTCCCGGCGAACGAGTACACGATGATGCGACTGGCGGCCGCTGCCGGAATACAGACGCCTGAAGTAAAATTGGTGAAGCTCGATGATGTTGATCTGGGCGGCCTCACCGGTCTCTCGATACCGCAATGGGAAACCTGGGCCTACGCCATCAAACGTTATGACCGCACCGCGGAAGGCCGCGTCCATGTCGAGGACTTTGCGCAGGTGTTCAACGTCTACGGCGACCAGGAATACAAGGCGACTAACTACGACACGATAGGCAGGCTGATCTTCGATCTTTTTCCCAACCGGTTCGAGCAGATCGCGGAATTCGTCCGGCGACTGGTGGTCAACATCCTCATCGGAAACGGCGACGCTCATCTCAAGAACTGGTCGGTGATCTATCGAGACAACGTCACGCCGCAACTCGCGCCGGCATACGACCTGGTATCGACCATCCAATACGTCGCCAACGACACCCTCGCACTGAATCTCGCTGGGGAGAAACGCTTCGCATCCATCGACGAGGCGCACTTCGACCGGTTGGCTCGCCGCATGGAAGCGCCACCGAAGTTCGTGCTGGACACCGTCAAAGAGACAGTGGCAACCGCCCGCAAGAAGTGGCCCGCAATCATTCGGGAAATCGGCCTCCCGGAAAACATGCGTGAACGTCTTTACGGCTATTGGGGCGGGCTTTCCGAGCTGCTGCGGATACGGCAATAGCGAAACGCCTGGACCGCCATCTCAATTGAAAAGATCGTCGTTGTCGTAGCCACACTACGACAATTCTCTTTTTTTCAATTCAGGGCATCGACGGGCTTTTCAAACAAGAAGCAATCGGGGAGGAACGCCTGAGCCATGTACTCGATGTCCTTCTCAGACACGCCGCAGGCGCGAAAGTGGTCCCTCCAGGTGCGGACGATCGCAACGATCCGTTCGATTTCCTTCCTCGCCGCTTCGGCGGCCATCCCGAACCGCTCGCATTGGGAGATCAGGTTGTAGATGCTCGCCGTGCGGCCATAGGTGCCGACGGTCATCGCAAGGTCGCGACGCTCAAGACTGACCAGCGGCGCAGGCACCAAGTCGTATGCCGGGGTCAGACGCCATCCGCGGCCGGTGCGAAGCACCGCGTGGTTGCGGGGATGGTCGTCATTGTTCGTGACGGCCGCGTTGAAGACGATGCGCCGGAAAAGCTCGACGCGATCCGAGTCGGGCTGCTCCGACCAGCGGCGCAGTTGATCCGCGAGCAACAGATAGGACCAGCGTTCCCGGTCCAGATGACTGTCGTCGCAGTCGAGAAGGGTGAGTCCGCTGACGAGCCCGAAGCGAAGATAGCCGCCCTCCGTATGCTTGCGGTCGAAGCGCTCCACCATGAGCACGTCGTGCCCCGCGACCGGCTGCAGGCGGGCATTGCAGGCGGTGATGCCGCAGCGGCGCGCAAGTTCAAGCGTCGCGTATTCCACGCGCTGCAGGTTGCAGCGGTCCGCTTTTTCCGGGAACTTGCCCAGCCACAGGCGATTGCCGTCCTCGATCGTGGCCTTGGGCCTCGCGCCGCCCATGGAGGTGCCGGGCTCGATTTGCTCGAGAACGTGGGCAGGCACGCGCTTGCCCTCTTCTATCGCTTCCGAAGCGGCGACCAGATCCGCGAGTTGATGGGTGCGGTTGTACCGGCGTTTCGGCACGTGTGGTTCCAGCTTGGCGCCGAAACTCAGGTAGCCGGCACCATCCTGCGGGCCATTCAGCAGGTAGTCGATTTCCTCCAGGTCGGCGGCACTGCGTTGCAGCTTGTGCTCGATTACGCGCCGCCCCCAGGCGTCGGGCCCGGCGTCGCGCACGGCGCCGGGAATACCCTTCAGCTTGGTGAATTCGTGGACGGTATCGCCGAGCGGGAGTTGGAACGGGTCGACCGCGATCGCGTCCTTGCGTTCCAGGTACCGGTCGCCGTAGCGGAAACGGCCGACGAATGTTCCGTCGGGTAGCTTTTCAACCTTCAGCAAGGCCGCCGGCACGGTATCGAGCGTGCCGGGAAGCTGGACAAAGATATAAGCCACGCGCTCAGAAGTCATATTCGTCTTTCGACTTCTGCGATTTGCGAACGCGCGCCGGCCGGCGCGAAGCCTCCAGCGTCTTGCCGTGAGTATCGGCATCGGGATGAGCGACGCCGTCCAGGGTTTTGTCGAGACCGAGCGCCCACAGTACGGTGACGTAGGCCCCCATCGCGACGCCGTGCTTCCCGAGTTCAAGCGCATTGAGGGTGTTGCGGTTGATGCCGGCTTTGGCGGCGACTTCGGCGATCGACATGCCGCGCCGGATCCTGGCAAGCCGCACGCGGTAGCCAAGTTCCTTGATGCGCTCGGTAGCCGCAGTCGGGAGAGTTTTGTTGATGCCCATAATATTAGGCGCTAAGTTAAATAGTGCCTAATATACTAGGCTAAATAAGCAAGATAAGTCAACCGTGAATTACAAATAATGCCTACTTAACTGGGCACTAAACGTTTTAACGCCTAATATAATAGGCAATATAGCTACGAGCGAGCCGAGGTTTCATGATGCGCGATGGCGATCCGAGAACGACGTGCTGGATTTGCGGTGATCCCGCAAATACCCGTGAGCATCGGACAAAGGCCTCCGATCTACGCTCGCTCTTCGGTCTTCCTACCCAAGCTGACCCTATCTACTTCCACCGAACCATTGACGTGATTGAGGATGCGGTCCTGCACGACGCGCGGGCAACCGAGCTTCGCCAGTCCCGTGGCCGCGGTACAGCGCAAATCATGGCGGCAGCCGGTGCACAGCACCAGGGCCAGCGCATCGCGCGCGGTCCGGCTGTAGGGGCTGCGTGGCAGCCAGCGGATGAATGTCGCGAGCTCGGCATCGGTAAACGCGCGCTTCCTACGCACCTGGGGTGCACCTTTGATACCCAGCGTCGGAAACACAAAGTCATCGGGAATGCGCCCTTTGTTCTGCGGCGTGGGCATAGGCGCAACGGATGCGCGAAAGCAGATAGGTGCCGCCGCGCGGAGCGCGTTTCGCCATCGGCCGGATCACTTCATCCTGCAGTTCGCGTCGTGTTAATCCGGCGCACATCAATCATCTTGATCGCGCTCAGTTGGTGGTACCACGGGTGATCCTGGTCCAGGGCATGAGTATCCTCGTCACGCAGCAACCGTAATACCCGCCGCATGCGCGCGGCGCGCCGGTTTTACAGTAATCTCGACCTGCTGGTCGAACGACACCAGCGCCTGCATCAGGCGTTCAAGCGAAATATTCTGGAGTTTGTAGCGGCCAACCTGCGATACCTTGGGCTGTGTCATGCCGGTGATCGCGGCCGCCTCGGTCTGACTGAGCCCCCGGCTCTGGATGAGTTCGTTGAGCTTGACGGCGAGGATGGCCTTCGCGGACAGTTCTTCCGCGTCGTCGAACCCAAGGTCGGTCAACACATTGTCGGTGCTCTTGTGTGTGTCTTTACGTCGCATCATCATCTCCCGCTCAACCCGTGACGGGCAAGCACAGCCTTCAACCGCTTCCCGATCAAGTTCACATGCGGCTGCGGTGTGCTGATGCCGGACTTCGATTTCTTCTGAAACGCATGCAGCACATGGATCGCATCTCCGATGGACAGGTGCTCCTTCTGATAACTCGCCGCTGTACGAGTCAGCGTGTAGCCCTTGCCGCGAATCGCCGCTGCTGTCGCCGCCTCGCGCCGGCGGCGCACCTCATCGCGCGGATCGCCATGCCTGTCCCGAGTGGCGCGGTGATTTCTTCACTCGCCGCGGGCGTCGGCGCGGGATAATGCGGGGAATGACCCGATCAGCAGTTGGGCCATCTTCCCTGCAGGGTCACGGAAACGGTGGATCCACACCTTGGCGCCTGACGGGCGCGCCATGATCCGCAGGCCGGGATGGGTCGGGTCGCCGAGGGAACCGCGTTTCAGGCGCGCGCAGGCCAGGACGGTGAGAGAAGAAACGTTTCGCATTTATTCCGGATTCCAGAGAACATTGTCGGACTTCGATAAACGCCAATGTACTATCACATTCGAGGAAAAACAGGCTTTTTTTGATGGCTGACATTGCTCAACACACGCCGATGATGCAGCAGTATCTGCGCATCAAGGCGCAGCATCCCGACAAGCTGTTGTTCTATCGCATGGGGGACTTCTACGAGCTGTTCTTCGAGGACGCCGTGCGTGCGGCAAAGCTGATGGACATCACGCTGACCCAGCGCGGCGCCTCTGCCGGCGAGCCGATCAAGATGGCCGGCGTGCCCTTCCATGCCGTCGAGCAGTATCTCGCCAAGTTGGTCAAGCTCGGCGAGTCGGTGGCGATCTGCGAGCAGATCGGCGACCCCGCGACATCGAAAGGTCCGGTCGAACGCCAGGTCGTTCGTGTCGTCACGCCGGGCACGCTCACCGACGCGGCACTGCTGGATGACAAGCGGGAAAACCTGCTGCTGGCCATCAATCTGCAAGGCAATGTGCTGGGCATGGCCTGGCTTTCGCTCGCGAGCGGCCGCTTCGTCGTGCTGGAAACCCGCAAGGAAAATCTCGCATCCGAATTGCAGCGCCTGCAACCCGCCGAAGTTCTGGTGGCGGACGACTGGAACGATCCAGGCCTGGCGACTTCCGGCGCAGTCATCAAGCGCCTGAGCGCCTGGCAATTCGACCGCGACGCCGCGAATCGCGTGTTGCTCCGGCACTTCGATACGCTCGACTTGTCCGGGTTCGGGGCGAACGAGCTCGGGCCCGCTCTCGGCGCGGCCGGCGCATTGTTTGAATACGCTCGCGCGACCCAGGCTGCCTCGATTGCCCATGTGCGTTCGCTCGCCGTGGAGCACGATTCCGAATACGTGCGCATGGATGCCGCCACGCGCCGCAACCTCGAGATCTCCGAAACCCTGCGCGGCAACCCTGAGCCCACGCTGTTGTCCCTGCTCGACACTTGCGCGACGTCGATGGGTTCGCGCTGGTTGCGGCATGCACTGCATCACCCGCTGCGCGATCGCACGGTGGTAGCGGCCCGGCTGGATGCGGTGGCCATTCTGCGCGGAGAAAGCGCGCAAGGTCCCGATCGGAAGCTTCAACAAGCGCTGCGGCAGGTCAACGACGTGGAACGCATCGCGGCGCGCATCGCTCTGAGGACCGCAAGGCCGCGCGACCTGTCCGCATTACGCGAAACGCTGACCGCGCTACCCGCACTCAACGTGCTGCTTGGGCCGCTCGCCAGCCCGCGGCTGGCGGCCTTGTCGGTCGATCTCGCCCCGCTGCCCGAGCTCACCGCTCTTCTTTCGCGCGCGATCCTGCCGCAACCCGCCGCCCTGCTCCGCGAGGGCGGTGTCATCAACGACGGCTTCGATGCCGAACTGGACGAGTTGCGCGCGATCCAGAACAACTGCGGGGAATTCCTGATCGCACTGGAAGGCCGGGAACGCAATCGAACCGGCATCGCCAGTCTGAAAGTCGAATACAACCGCGTTCACGGTTTCTACATCGAAGTGACCCATGCCCATACAGAAAAGGTTCCACAGGATTACCGTCGCCGGCAGACGCTCAAAAATGCCGAGCGTTACATTACGGCGGAACTGAAGACTTTCGAGGACAAGGCGCTGTCCGCACAGGATCGTGCGCTGGCGCGGGAAAAGGTGTTGTACGAGAAGCTGCTCGACGATCTGGCGCCGCGCCTGCAAACACTGCAGCGCCTGGCGGCGGCGTTGGCCGAACTGGACGCGCTGACTGCGCTCGCCGAGCGCGCGGCGAGCCTGGGCTACTCGGCGCCCCGGTTCAGCGATGAAGAGCAGATCGAGATCGAGGCCGGACGCCATCCCGTGGTGGAAAAACAGATCGACGAATTCATCGCCAACGACACCCTGCTGCACAGCGGTCGGCGCCTGCTATTGATCACCGGCCCCAATATGGGCGGCAAATCGACCTACATGCGGCAAACTGCACTGATCGTGCTGCTCGCGCACGTCGGCTCCTTTGTGCCGGCAAAGCGCGCCGTCATCGGGCCGGTGGACCAGATCTTTACCCGCATCGGCGCTTCCGACGATCTCGCCGGCGGTCGTTCCACTTTCATGGTGGAAATGACGGAAGCCGCCAACATCCTGCACAACGCCACGCACACCTCACTGGTGTTGATGGACGAGGTGGGTCGCGGTACATCGACCTTCGACGGCATGGCGCTGGCGATCGCCATCGCCCGTCATCTCGCGCAGGCAAGCCGCAGCTACACGCTGTTCGCCACCCACTACTTCGAACTCACCCGGCTGGCGCAGGAGTACCCGCAAGTCGCCAACGTGCATCTGGATGCCATCGAGCATAAGGACAAGATCGTGTTCCTGCACGCCGTCGAGGAAGGCCCGGCCTCGCAAAGTTACGGCATCCAGGTGGCCCAGCTGGCCGGTGTTCCGGCTGCGGTGGTGCGCGCGGCCAAGAAGCATTTGGCGAAACTGGAAGAGGATGCCGCCGGACGCAGTCCGCAGGGCGATCTTTTTTCGGTGCCGGCGACGCCGCACGACCAGGATGAGCATCGCCTGCGGGACGCGTTGCGCGAACTGGACCCCGACACCCTGTCACCCAAGGAAGCGCTCGAACTGCTCTACCGGCTGAAGGCAGTCGCCGGCGAGTCAGAATGAATATTACTGGCTCGGCACCGGTGCGGCCTGCGCCGAGTTCCGGCTTTCACGCTCGCGCGCGATGGCATTGGCAAGAAGAAAAACCGCCATCGCGTAATTCTTGCTGCGGTTGTAGCGGGTGATGACATAGAAGTTGTTCATGCCCAGCCAATACTCCTGACCTTGCTCGATTTCCAGTGCGAACAGGCCGGCCACCAGTTCCAACGGCACGGTCTCCGTGGGCTCGATTCCCTTCGCCTGCATCTGCGCCAGCGTCAGGTGCGGCTTGAATCCCTTGTCGACGATGTCTTTGTACTCCGTGCCGCCGATGCGCGCAGCCACGACAATCGGCTGCCCCGGGACCCAGCCGAAGTGGGACAGGTAATTCGCAACGCTGCCGATGATGTCGGGCACGCTCTCCCACAGATTGATCCTGGCATCGCCATCGAAATCCACCGCGAAACGCCGGTAGCTGGTCGGCATGAATTGCGGCATGCCGATCGCGCCCGCAAAAGAGCCCTTCACCGTCAGCGGGTCGAGCGCGTTTTCGCGCGTGAGCAACAGAAACTGCTCCAACTCGGCGCGGAAGTAAGCCGCACGTTCCGGCATTTCGAAAGCCAGCGTGTAGAGCGCATCGATCACCCGGAACGAACCTGTTCTCTTGCCGTAGATGGACTCAACGCCGATGATGGCGACAATGATCTCTTCCGGCACCCCGTAGACGATCCGCGCGCGCTTCAACTGGTCCGCATTCTCCTGCCAGAAGTCGACGCCACCGCTGGTGCGTGTCGGCGTTACGAATATGTTCTTGAACTCATACCACGGCTTCGATGTCGCCGGCGCGCTGATCGCCTTGACCACGCCTTCGTTGTATTTCAGTTGCGAGAGCATCTGGCGCAGGGCCGATTCATCGAACCGGTGCTGGTGCACCATCTGGGCGATGAACTTCTCGATCTCCGGCTTGAGCTTGACCGTGGCCGGCGCCTGGGCCAGCACCGAGAAACTACCGCCGATGAACAGCAGCCACACCACGATAGTTGCGCGCGACAGCGTCACGGCGCGGCCCCCACCCGGTCGATGGTTACGCGAACGCCGGTCCGGCCGGGCTTGATCTTGTCGCTGATTCCCTCCAGATCTCCCGCCGAGGGCGTCGCGCTGCCGGACCTCGATACGCGCGCGCCGATCACGATGTCGCCGAATCCGGATAATTTCATCTCCGGCACCATCGCCATGGAATCGTCGAACGAGAATCGGTAAGGAAGATCGGCGACTTTTGTTTTCACGATCGCCAGCGGCATGCGCGGTCCCCTCGCGGCACGCGCAAAGACGAACACCGTGTCGTCCGGCTGCACCCTGCTCTTCAGGGAATCATCGAGATCCACGATCCCGGTTACGCGCTCTTTCCCGGCAGCAACCATCGCCGCCGGCTTGCCGGCCACACGCGCCCTCGCTTCGTCCACGACTTTCTGCAACGCCCGGGCAAGCTCGCCGTCGACGCCGGGTTGCATGATGACCGCTTCCCAATAACCGATCGCAGCCTGGTAGTCCCCACGCTCGAACGCCGCGCTGCCCGACAGGGTGAGCACTTTCGTGCTCCGCGGATCGAGTTTCCGAGCGCGATCCAGCAAACGGGTCGGCTCACCGGCCAGCGAGCGGCCCGCGGCCAACGCCAGCGACTCGGCATAGTCCGCCAGCAGGTCGGCGTCATTGGGCTCGAGTTCGACCGCCTTCTTGAAGGCAGCATTGGCTTCGTCGAAGCGCTCCATTGACCGGTAAGCCCTGCCCAGCATTTTCCAGCCTTCCGCGTCGCCCGGATTTTGTTGCATGCGCGCCGCCAGCTTGGCGGTCATATCCTGGAACTGATCTGCAGTGATTGACGACAGACCGGCCGCCGGATGGGGCAGCGCCACCAGACCTTGCAGATTGCCGAGATACAGGTACAACAGAATTGCCGACAACGGAATGGCCGCGCCGAGCACGATCGGAACCGCCTTGCCGGGGGGTGCCGATTGCGGCGCATCGGCCGGCGCTGCAGCGTCCTCGAGGACGCGCCTGTGCAATTCATTTCTTGCCTGCTGGTAGCGCTCCGCGCCCAGCGTTCCGGACTCGAGGTCTTGCTCGAGTTCTAAAAACTGATCGCGATGGATGTCGAGGTTGGCCTGGTCCCGATCGACAACCGGGGCGCTCGAGCGCCGAAGCAACGGCCGTAGCACGATCGCCACCGCGGTGATGAGCAGAAGCAAGGCGGCGCCCGCGAACGCGATCATTGCGGCTCGCTTGCGGAGCCGCCGCGCAATAGCGCCTCGGCACGCGCGCTGTCCGCGGGGGGCAACTCGGCGTCGGGCAATCGACGACGCCGGCTGCGCAGGTAAACCGCCAGGCCCACGAATCCGAGCAGCAGCAATGCGAACGGTCCCGCCCAAAGCAGCAACGTGCTCGCCTTGAACGGCGGGTCGTAGAGCACGAAATCGCCATAGCGGGCGACCATGTAGTCGCGGATCTCGGTGTCGCTCCTGCCAGATTGCATCTGGCTGCGCACCTGATTCTTGAGATCGATCGCCAGATCGGCGTGCGAATCCGCCAGCGACTGATTCTGGCAGACCAGGCAGCGCAGTTCGGAAGTGAGCTTGACGACGCGCCTTTCGAGCGCGGGATCGGCGGCCGTGGCAGGCGCCTCCCGGGCTGCACTGTGCGCGCAAAGCACGAGCAACAGGATTGCGGCAATGACCTTCATCCTTGAAGCTGTCTCACCAGCGGCAGGATCTTCTCCTTGAGTATTGGCACCGTGACGGGACCGATACGCTTGTAGCGGATGATTCCGTTGCGGTCGATGACATAGGTTTCCGGCACGCCGTACACGCCGTAGTCGATGCCCACGCGCCCGTCGCTATCCTCCACGGACAGCGTATACGGGTTGCCGTGCTCTCCCAGCCACTTCAGCGCATCTTCGCGCCTGTCCTTGTAGTTGAGCCCGTACATCGGCAATACGTTCTGCTTCGAGAACTCGACCAGGATCGGATGCTCTTCCAGACAGGCCACGCACCAGGAAGCCCAGACGTTGAGAATCCACACCCTGCCTTTGAGGTCATCCGTGCCAAGCGATTTGCCCGGTTCCTGCAACTGCGGCAGCCGAAACGCGGGCGCCGCCTTGTCGATCAGCGGTGAGGGCACTTCGCGCGGATTCAGGCCCAGCCCCGCGGCGAGGAACACCGCCAGCACCAGGAAAATGCCGAGTGGAAGAAAGCGCTTCATTGAAAATCGGTGAAAGGTGAATCGTAAATGGTGAATGGTAAAACCATTGGTCAGGCCGTTACCGCGCCCGCGGAAACGGCCTCGCGCTCGGCTTTGCGCGCCAATCGATAGCGTTTGTCGGACATGGCGACAAGGCCGCCGAGCGCCATCAGGAAGGCGCCGCCCCAGATCCAGTCCACGAACGGCTTGTGATAAATGCGCACGACCCAGGCCCCGCCGCCGAGCGGTTCGCCGAGCGAGACGTACAGATCACGCGTCAAACCGGTATCGATTGCCGCCTCGGTCATCGGCATCTGCTGGACCTGGTAGAAGCGCTTCTCGGGAAACATCGTGCGCACTTTTTTCCCGCCCTGGCTTACCGTTATCGCGCCGCGCGTCGCCTCGTAATTCGGTCCCGGCGCCTGGCTCAACGCATCGAGCCGGAACGTGTAGCCGCCAACCTCCACGGTGTCGCCGAGTTGCATGCGTACATCCTTTTCCGTTTCGTAGCCCTTCACCAGGGTCACGCCGGCGATGAAAACAGCAACGCCCAGATGCGCCAGCAGCATGCCGTAATAACCGCGTGGAATGGCGCTCAACCGGGAGCCGAAGCTGTGTCCGCTGCCCGCGCGCGATAGTGCCACACGCTGCTTCAGGTTCACCAAACCGGCGATTACCACCCACAACGCGAGCAGCAAGCCGAAGGCGATCATCGGCGTCCATTTTCCCAGCGTGAACGGCAGCAGCAGCGCCGTGATCAGCGCGATCACGAAAGCCCACTTCAGCCGCACAGCCAGCTCCGGCAATTGCGCCTGCTTCCATTTCGCCATCGGCCCCACGCCCATCAGGAAAACGGCCGGCGCCATCAGCGGCACGAACACGGCTTCGAAATAGGGCGGACCGACGGAGATCTTGCCGAGGCCGAGCGCATCGAGGAACAGGGGATACAAGGTGCCCAACATGACCGACGCGGCGGCGACCAGCAACAACACGTTGTTCGCAAGCAATGCCGATTCCCGCGATACCAGCTCGAAGCTTCCGCCCAGGCCGACGCGCGGCGCGCGCCAGGCAAACAAGGCCAGCGAGCTGCCGATGACGATGACCAGAAACGCAAGAATAAAAATACCGCGCGACGGATCGGTCGCGAAGGCGTGCACGGAAGTCAGCACGCCGGAGCGAACCAGGAAGGTTCCCAGCAGCGACAACGAAAAAGCGATGATCGCCAGCAGCACCGTCCACACCCGGAAGCCGCCCCGCTTCTCGGTAACCGCCAGCGAATGCATCAGCGCCGTGCCGACCAGCCAAGGCATGAATGACGCATTCTCGACCGGATCCCAGAACCACCAGCCACCCCAGCCGAGTTCGTAATACGCCCAGCCGCTGCCGAGCGCGATGCCGACAGTCAGGAACACCCACGCCATTGTCGTCCATGGGCGCGACCAGCGCGCCCAGGTGGCGTCGAGTTTTCCACCCAGCAATGCGGCGATGGCAAAGGCGAACGCCACCGAGAATCCGACGTAGCCCATGTACAGCATCGGTGGATGAATCACCATGCCCGGATCCTGCAGCAAGGGATTCAGGTCGTTGCCATCGGGCACGGCAGGCAGCAGCCGCTGGAACGGATTGGAAGTAAACAGCATGAACAGCAGAAACCCGACGGATATCAGCGCCATCACGCCGAGAATGCGCGCCACCATTTCCAGCGGCAAATGACGGCTGAACACGCTCACCGCGAGCATCCACAGCGTCAGCATCAGCACCCAGAGCAGCAACGAGCCTTCGTGGCTGCCCCAGGTGGCGGCAAAACGGTAGAACCACGGCAGGCTGGAATTCGAGTTTGTCGCGACGTTCAGTACGGAAAAATCGTTGCCGACGAAAGAAATTGCCAGACAGGCAAAGGCGATCACCACGAACACGAACTGCCCCTGAGCCGCGGGCCGCGCAACACTCATCCATGCGACGTTGCCACGCGCAGCACCGGCCAGCGGCAGGATCGCTTGCGTGAGTGCAATGCAGAGTGCGACGATCAGGGCAAAATGTCCCAGTTCTGGAATCATGAACGCCCCCGTCCGTTGTTTTTCATTTTTTCTCCACCAATGTCTTCTGCGATTCCTTCATCGCCTTGTTTGCGCGTTCTACGGCGTCGGCGGCTTCCGGGGGCATGTAGTTCTCATCATGCTTGGCCAGCACTTCAGAGGCGGCGAACACACCGTCCGCGCCCAGCTTGCCCTGGGCGACAACCCCCTTGCCTTCCTTGAACAGGTCGGGAAGGATGCCCTTGAACATGACGGGCACGCTCTTCGCGGTATCGGTCACGACGAAGCGCACGGTGACGCCATCGGGCTGGCGTTCGACACTGCCTTTTTCGACCAGACCGCCGATGCGGAAATTGCGCCCTTGCGGCGCCTCGTGTTCGACCACCTGGGTCGGTGTGAAGAAAAAAACCAGATTGCTGCGGAAAGCGCTCAGCACCAGTGTTAGCGCAATGCCGAGAATCGCCAGGCCGGTAACGATCAGCGCGATGCGTTTTTGTCGGGGTTTCATCGAAATTCAATCGGATTGTGCATGCGATCTCCGACCCGCCCGCGCGCGCAGAGTTCGACCTTGGCGGTTCAGCATGATCACTTCGGCGGCAATAACCACCGCGGTCGCGGCGTAGGCGCCCCATACATAGAGGCCGTAACCGCCCATCGCCAGAAACTCCGAAACACTACCCCATTGCATGATTTTCCCCATCACGTATGAAAAACTTTCGCCGCCAAGACGCCAAGAGCGCCAAGAAAACCCGAGAAGAAACTTTCATCACAAGCGCTCAGAACGAACCAATTTCATAACCATTCAGTTTCTTGGCGCTCTTGGCGTCTTGGCGGCTCAATCATTTCTTAGAATCCCGCACCCAGGCGGCATTGCGCTCGCGTTCCAGGATCAGGATCCGCACCCGCATCAACGCGGCGGCAATCGAATACGCCCAGAAAGCGAATACCATCACCAGCATGCCCGCCAGCATGATACCGGCCATGCTCGGCGCCCGCGTGACGCTGATCGACGAACCCTGATGCAGCGTATTCCACCATTGGACGGAGAAATAAATGATCGGCACGTTGATGGCACCCACCAGCGCGAGGACGGCGGACGCCTTGTCGGCGCGGCGCGGCTCGTCGATAGCCGCGACCAGCGACAGATAACCCAGATACAGGAAAAGAAGAATCAGTTCGGAAGTCAGTCGCGCGTCCCATACCCACCAGGTGCCCCAGGTCGGCCGCCCCCAGAAGGCGCCGGTCCATAGCGCAATGAAGGTCATGAGGGCTCCGGTCGGGGCCAGCGCGTGCGCCATCATCGACGACAGCCGGGTATTGAACGCCAGGCCGATGCCGGCCCAGAACGCCATGACCACATAGATGAACATCGACATCCAGGCGGCCGGGACGTGAATGAAGATGATCCGATACGCGTCGCCTTGCTGAAAGTCGGTGGGTGCCGCGAACAGCGCCAAGTACAAGCCGAGCAGGCCGAGAACGACGGCGATTCCAATGAACCACGGCGCCATGCGTCCGGCCAGCGGATAGAAAGTCTGGGGCGAGGAATACTTGAACCAATTCATATTCGACATCTATTCCAGTGAAATTCTCAATGCCATTGCGGTTGCCCATGGTGCAAACACCAGCGCGGCCAGCGTCATCGCGCCCAGCAGCGACACCTGACCCGCTGCGCCCATCCCGGTTGCCGATGCGCTCACCGCGCCCGCGCCAAACACCAGCACCGGCACATAGAGCGGCAACACCAACACCGCCGTCAGCGCGCCGCCGCCGCGCACGCCCAGCGTCAATGCCGCGCCCACCGCACCGATCAGCGAAAGCGCCGGCGTCCCGATCAGCAGCGACACCAGCAACGTCGCCAGGGCATCGGCCGGCAAACCAAACTGCAGCCCCAACAGCGGCGCCACCAGCACCAGTGGCAAACCGGTCGTCAGCCAATGCGCCAGCACCTTCGACAAGACCAGCAGCGTCAGCGGCTGCGGGGTCAACACCAACTGCTCCAGGGAACCGTCGGCGTAGTCCGCACCGAACATCCGCGCCAGCGACAACATCGCAGCGAGCAGCGCCGCCACCCACACCACCCCCGGCGCAATCTCGCGCAGCATATCCGGCTGCGGCCCGACACCGAGCGGGAACAGGCTCACGACGATCACAAAAAAGAAGAACGTCGTGAGCACATCGCCGCGACGGCGCGCGGCGATCAGCAGATCCCGGCCCACGACGGCGCGGCAGGCGGCGCCCGCCGTTGCTTCCATTTACCGCGCGCCCAATTCGAGCGCCTGCACTTGCGCCCCGGCGAGTTCGACTTCCTGGTGCGTCGTGAACAACACCATGCCGCCGCTGCGCAAGTGCGCCAGCACGACGGTCTCGGCGCGCCGGACCGAGGCGGCGTCGAGCGCGGCAAACGGCTCGTCGAGCACCCATAACGGCTTGCCACCGGAAAAGCCGAGTCGCGCCAGCGCAACGCGGCGTTTCTGTCCCTGAGACAGCAGTTTTACCGTCAGGTCCGCCACGCCGTCGAGCCCCTGTTCGGACAGCGCGCTGCGCAACGCCGCGTCAGTGGCACTCACGCCGGCAAGCGCCAGGGCATGGCGCAGATTTTCGATCGGAGTGAGATCGTCTTTCAGCCCGTTGGCGTGACCGAGAAACACGAGATCGCGCCGATAGTCCTCGCCCGATGCGGCGATGCGGCCCGCTTTCCACAGGATTTCGCCTGATTCGACCGGGGACAGGCCGGCAACCATTCTCAGCAGGCTGGTCTTGCCGCTGCCGTTCTCGCCGCCGACACGCAGCGCCTGATTCGCTTCCAGCCGAAAAGACAGATCGCGGAAAAGACACCGGTTGCCGCGGACGCATTCGATCTGACGGACCTGAAGCATTGGGATTCGCAATGACACGGGCGCGTCATTATAGACGAGGTGCGAGGTTCGAGGTGCGAGGTGCGAGGGGCGAGGTGTGAGGTGTGAGGTGCGAGGTGTGAGGTGCGAGGTGTGAGGTGCGAGGTGTGAGGTGCGAGGGGCGAGGTTCGAGGTGCGAGGTGCGAGGTTCGAGGTGCGAGGTATGAGGTGCGAGGTATGAGGTGCGAGGTGCGAGGTGTGAGGTGTGAGGTGCGGGGAGTG
>Ga0315286_10001605_pt1 | contig 20495 bp, 10 predicted proteins | sample YL17G10_0_MG_FD_205038 | JGI IMG/M metagenome (GOLD analysis project Ga0315286, IMG submission 205038) | Sediment microbial communities from Yellowstone Lake, YNP, Wyoming, USA - YL17G10_0 | ecosystem: Environmental > Aquatic > Freshwater > Lake > Sediment | place: USA: Wyoming | collected... | reverse complement strand
GCTGCGCTCGTAGTCGTACATCATCTCGCCATTGACGGTGGTCTCCGGGTACGACCGGACGGGTCCGGCCGCGAGGACAAGGCCGCGCAGGGTCATGATGTCGTAGTCCTTCACGATCAGACTCACCGTTTTGCCCTTGACCTGCCTGGTGATGGTCAGGGCCTGTTTCTTGACTCTTTCCAGCAGGCTGTTGCTCTTGGGGGGCTTGCCGGCCGCCGTGCCGCGAAACGCGCTCTCGAACCCCTGGGCCTTGCCCGCTGCATCGACAGCAATCCGGAGGGTGCCCTCATCGAAATGATAGACCCCCTGCTTGTCGATCTGCACTTCCCCCACCAGTTTGCCTACGGTTTTCTTCTGCGTCAGATTCGCAGGGTTCGCGATCGATAAATTCAGGTTATAGGTCAGGGCCGCCCTCTGCCGCTCCGATCCCATCCGAGCGGTCAGGATGGTGGGCAAGGCCTGGATCGTCCCCTGGAAGCCGAGCGTATCCGCCACGGTCACGTCGAAGGTATAGACGTCCTTCACGCCCACCGTAGGACTTCCGGCGCTGTCCACCTGGACCCGGCTGTTGAACTGGATGTCCAGCTTGCCCTTGATCGTGTTGTCCGCGGCGACCGCGGGCAGAGCGATCATCAACGCTACCACAACCATCATCAGTGCTTTCCTCATTTGTGATCTCCTTAACATGAATTCTGAATACCTGTTCCACGTCCAATATCATCTTGCTTCATCAATAGACGGCTCTCACCGCATTTTCTTCAATGCATCTTCGGCCTTTTTCTTGGTGGCATCGTTTTTCGCTTTTTCGACCACCATCTGCAGCGCCTTCTCACGTTGCTCTCTGGAAGCCCCTTGCATGTTCCTGCCGGTGAGGTTGACGATCGCGGAGCAGGCGTCCTCGGCAACGGCCGGGTCCGACGCGAGCGTCGTCAGCAGTTCCAGCGCACCGGCGGTTCGGATGGCGCCGACGACGCCGATGACCAGCCGCTTCTCCTCGGGCCGCTGGATCGAGGGCAGCAATTCGTTGACCTTGGCCACTCTCGCGCTGTCGTTGAGCTTCTTATCCCCACGGACGTATTGCAGGTAGCCCCGCAATCCCAGCACCTGGTGCGACATCGTCTTGCCGGACTTGGCCAGCGACAGAAGGGCTTCGGCCGCCGCCGTGTCCCCGGGCCAATTGTTCGGCCAGGTCGATAACGTCCGCGCCGCCTCATCCTGGACGGCCTCGTCCTTGTCGGCGATGGCGGATCTCACGGCGGCCAGGGCATCGGGCCCGCCGGCCACGGCCAGCGCACGCAACCCGATTGTGCGAAGGGCGATGTCACTATTCTGCATGAGCGGCAGCACGTGCGGCACGCACGTCGCTCCCCAGCGTCCACTGATCGCCAGGAGGGCCTTCTCGATGTCGGCGCGTTCCTTGGGACCGGAGGTCTTCTGAAGGAGCTTCACGAGGTCGGCCGCCTGCTTGTCCTCGCCCATGACGCCGATGGCCTGCACGGCGGCGCCGCGAATCCCGGCATCCGCATCCTGGACACTGGGCATGATCGCGGCAAGGGCCCCGTCAATTTGTCGCTGCCCTGTCAGTTCTATGAGGGTCTGGCGAGTCTTGCCCGCCGCTTGCGGCAGCCGCCCAAGAAGGTCGGCGTCCACGTCCTTGCCGGGCAGCCTTGTCAGCGTCTCTTTCGCCGCCTGCGCGAGCTCCGCATCGCTTTCCGTCGCGGCATCCAGCAGCACCGGCACGCACGAGACATTGCCCAGTCGCGTCAGCACGCCAAGGGCCGTGATCCGCAGCTCTTTCGAGCCGCTCTTGGCCGCTTTGAGGACCGCGGGCAACACGGCGGCGTCATTGCGATCCGCCAACGCCAGAAGCAGCAAAGGCTGGCGGTCCGGGCTCAATCGGTTGATTTCGACGGCCAGAGTCTCAGTCACCTCCCGGCCGGCAAGCTCGCGGGCCGTACGCAATCCGATGCCGAGTTGCGCCTTGTCCGGCGACTCCAACTGCTCGGCCAGCAGCCCTATCCCGGCCGGCCCCTGCGCCAGAATCGCCCCGCGGGTCGCTTCGAGGAGCTTCTGCTTGGGCAGGTTCGTCCGGCGAACGGTATCATACAGCTTCACGGCATCGGCGGATTTCCCTTGGGCAAGGGACTTCTCCGCGCACAGGATGCAGCCCTCGGCAACCGCTGGACGGACTGCGGCCGGCACACTGGCCAACGCTGCCTCCAAAACCTTGGCGGCCTGCTCGCCACCGATCCGGCCCAAGGCGACAGCGGCGGCCGACGCCACCTCCCCATCGGCATCCTTGAGCTTCGCAGTAAGTCCACCCACGGCCTGGGCGTCACGCCGAACGGCGATCGAATTGATCACCCCCACCAGCAGCCTGCCTTCGGCCTTGCCCATCGCGTCGCGCAGGGCCGCGTCCGCCGCTGGGCCGGGAATCGCCTCCAGGGCGGTCCGCGCCCACGAGGACAGGTCCTTGTCCAACAGCAGGGGCGCCAGGGCCGGGACCGCCTCCTGCGAGCCGTAGATCGCCAGTCGCTTGCAAGTGATCGCCTTTTCATCGGGCGACGCGTTCGACTGGAGTACGGCGATCAGCTTGAGTTCTCTGTCCTTGGGGTTCTGGTTGTCGGCCGCGGTAGTACCGCTCTGACTGGCAGTTACCGTTGACACCGCCACCATCAGGAGAACGGCACACCATGCGAAGTATCGACTTTTGAGCACCATAATCATCCTCATGCAGCCCAGCCGCCCTCGGCTGAGGAAGTTCAAGGAGACGCCCCCGAGGGCGGGGGTGCGGGCCCCTCAAACACGATGCGTCGCGTTCGGGAACCCTGCCACATTTTCAACCTCTACAATCGCCACGGCTCGCGTAACGCTTCGGAGCGCAGCCGATTGGCTTCGTCGTCACCAATGAATTCGTTCTTCACCGGATCGTAGTTGACCTTGCGGCCCAGGAACAGCGCGATGTTGGCCGCGTGGCAGGCGATATGCGCCTGGCAGGCCGCGTCGGCGTCGGCCCGCGTCTTGGCCCGCGTTTTGACACAATCAAGGAAGTTGCGGATGTGGAAGTCCGCGGGGTAGCCAGGGATCTTGGCTCCCCTTCGGGCGAGCAGGGCCGGCGAGCTCGCGACGATCTCGGCGTCGTCGCCGGTCTCCACCCAGCCCGTTTCTCCCTCAAACCGCACCGGGCACGAGCCCAGCGGCAGCCATCCGTCGTTGCGTATGATCAGCTTGACGCCGTTGGCATAGCGCGCGTGCAACTGGTTGTCCTTCGGCTCATACTCCACGGGCGCCGTCGCATCGGCGTCGTTGGCCCACTGGCACAGGTCCACGCAATGCGAACCCCAGGGCAGACTCCCGCCGCCGACGAGGCCCCCGCCCTCTTCGAAGTCAAAACTGCGAAGGTGGTTGGGATTGAAGGGCCGCCAAGCCGCCGGTCCGAGGTACAGGTCCCAGTCCACCTCCTCTCTGGGCGGCTCGGGCACCGCCGGGAGCCAGCCGCTGGTCTCGGTTTTCAGGGTCATCGGGTGGGCGTGGAGGGTCTGGAGCCTTCCGAGCTTGCCGCTGCGGGCGAGCTCAACCGCGTAGGCGAAATTGGGCAGGCTGCGGCGCTGCGTACCCGCCTGGAACACCCGGCCGGTCCGCCGGAACGTCTCGGCCAACGCCAGGCTCTGCGCGATGTTCTTCGTGCAAGGCTTCTCGCAATACACGTCTTTGCCGGCCTTGGCCGCCAGGACCGACGCGGTCGCGTGCCAGTTCGGACCTGTCGCGATCAACACCGCGTCGATGTCCCTGCGGGCCAGCAGCTCGCGCAGGTCGATGTACGTGGCGCAGTCCTGGTTGCCGTACCGGGCATCAACCATTTCTTTGACCACCTTGCGGCGATCGCCCTTCACATCGCAGACGGCCACAAACTGGACGTCCGGCTCGTGCAGGAAGCACCCCAGATCGTATGTGCCTCGATTGCCGATCCCGATGCCGCCGAGCACGATTCGCTCGCTGGGGGCGACACTGCCGTTCTTGCCCCGCGCGGTGCCGAAAACCACCTGCGGCATCGCCAGCACAGCGCCGGCCAGCGCCGTTGTCTTCAGCAGTCGCCGCCGGCTGAGAGGGACTCCGTCCTTGCTCATGCTCGATCTCCTGATTCTCACCACGGGCGAATGATTATTGGCCCCTACAGTCGCCACGGCTCGCGCAGGGCTTCGGAGCGCAGCCGGTTGGCCTCGTCATCGCCGGGGAATTCGTTCTTCACCGGATCGTAGTTGACCTTGCGGCCCAGAAACAGCGCGATGTTGGCCGCATGGCAGGCGATATGCGCCTGGCAGGCCACGTCGGCGTCGGCCCGCGTCTTGGCCCGCGTCTTGACGCAATCGAGGAAGTCGCGAATGTGGAAGTCCGCGGGATAGCCGGGGATCTTGACCCCCTTGCCGGCGAGAAGCGCCGGCGAGCTCGCCGCGAACTCGGCGTCGTCGCCCGTCTCCACCCAGCCCGTGTCGCCTTCGAACCGCACCGGGCACGACCCCAGTGGCAGCCACCCGTCGTTGCGCAGGATCAGCTTGACGCCGTTGGCATAACGGGCGTGCAACTGGTTGTCCTTCGGCTCATACTCCACGGGGGCCGTCGCGTCGGCGTTGTTGGCCCACTGGCACAGGTCCACGCAATGGGACCCCCATTCCAGGCACCCGCCGCCGCCGAAGGCGCCAACCATGCCGCCGCCTTTTTCGAAGTTGAAGCCGTCGAGCAGCCTCCGATTGAAGGGCCGCCAAGCCGCCGGCCCGAGGTACATGTCCCAGTCCACCTCTTCCTTGGACGGTTCCGGTTCCGCCGGGAGCCAGCCGCTGCTTATGGTTTTCAGCCCCATCGGATGAGCGTAGAGAGTCTGGAGTTTGCCGAGCTTGCCGGTGCGGGCCAGCTCGATGGCGTAGGCGAAATTGGGCAGGCTGCGGCGCTGCGTGCCGGCCTGGAACACCCGGCCGGTCCGCCGGAAGACTTCGGCCAGCGTCAGACTCTGGGCGATATTCTTCGTGCAGGGCTTCTCGCAATACACGTCCTTGCCCGCCTTGGCCGCCAGGACCGCGGCGGTCGCGTGCCAGTTCGGACCCGTCGCGATCAGCACCGCGTCGATGTCGCTGCGGGCCAGAAGCTCGCGCATGTCGACGTACGTGGCGCAATTCTGGTTGCCGTACCTGGCATCCGCCATTTCCTTGACCGCCTTGCGGCGAGCGGCCTTCACGTCGCAGACCGCCACGAACTGGACGTCCGGCTCCTGCAGGAAGCATCCCAGGTCGTACCCGCCCCGACTGCCGATCCCGATACCGCCCAGCACGATTCGCTCGCTGGGGGCCGCCCGACCGCCTTTGCCCAGGGCGGTGCCGGGAATCACCTGCGGCAGGGCCAGCAACGCGCCGGCCTGGACCGCGGTCTTCAAAAACCGCCGCCGATTGAGATGAACTTCTCGTTTAGACATGCTTGGCCTCCTGTTGGGTAAGCGTTCACAAGCTACGGTTGTCGCACACTACGTCGACCAGCTTACCAACAAGTCCAAGCGCTGTCCATCCCGACGAGCCAAAGCTTATGCCATGACCGGGTCGGGCCAAACAGAATGTGCCGCATTTTTCATGAACTTGCGTACCGGGTGCCCGTATCCGTGAGTGAACGAATCAGCTCGATTCGCAAGGTGTGGGCCGGAGCATCAGGGTCGTTGATCCGTGCATCAGGCAGGGTGAAATTCAAAGCAGGATGTAAGGGTATCATTATGGACAGGGGACGAGAGACACCAGTGTTGACGACAATCGAAAGAACAGGCAGAGGAAGCGCAACGGAATGGGGAGATACGAAAATGAAACGGCACTTGAGTACCCTACTATCGGTTTTTTGTCTTGCTGTATTGTTTTGGCCGCACGGCGGACTGGCCGCCGTGGCCACTTTGACCGTGGTCGAGGATACGTCTATCAGTAGTGGCAGCCCGAATTACAACGCCGGGGGACACCCCTGGTTTGACGCGGGCACGGACGGCGCCGGCAGCGTGCGCCGAGGTTTGCTGCGATTCGACCTGAGCAGCATCCCGCCCAGATCGACCGTCACGTCAGCGGTGCTTAGACTGAGCGTTGTCAGGGTGCCAGGCAACGGCGCGGCCGATTCCACATTCGATCTCTTCCGTCTCCTGGCAAGCTGGAAGCAAGGAAACAAGGTCGGCAACAGCGGGGCGCCGGCAACGGCCGGCGAGACAACCTGGAACGCGCGGATGCTGGGGACGGCGAACTGGACGTCACCCGGGGCCAAGAAAGACACGGTGGCGACTGCCAGCGGCGCGGGGGACGAGGGCCAAGGAGGATATTCTTGGAGCGGTTCCGGCCTGGTCACCGACGTGCAACTCTGGGTAAACAATCCATCGCAGAATTTCGGTTGGCTCCTGGCCTCGCGAGAGGAATCTTCATTCCGCTCGGTGCGAGGCTTTGCGTCACGCGAAAGTGGCAACGATGCCGGCACGCTCGTGGTCAGCTACACCGCCCCACCCAACGTGCCGCCTACCGTGTCCATCACCAGTCCTGCCAACGGCGCGACATCCATCTCGCCCGCGAGCGTGACGATCCAAGCAACAGCCGGCGACACAGATGGGACTGTGGTAAAGGTGGAGTTCTTCGATGGCTCGACCTCCCTTGGGCTCGTCACGACCGCCCCGTTCACCAAGACGGTCACCTTGTACGCCGGCCCCCATCCTCTGACGGCCGTAGCCACGGACAACCAGGGCGCCGCTGCGACTTCGGCGGCCGTGACGGTGACCGTGAACACGACGCCCATCGCGGATCCCATCCCGGCGCACATCGTCAAGGATGGCACCACCATCGAGCTGCAGCCGGTCGTCGACGGTCTGGCCGCGCCATTGGGTCTGGCCGCGCCGGATGACGGCAGCCGGCGTCTGTTCGTCTACGATCAGGCGGGTCTGGCGTGGGTCGTGACCGACGGGGCCGGTAAGCTGCCAACGCCCTTGCTGGACGTGCGCAGCCGCCTGGTGACCTTCGGCAACTACGATGAACGAGGTCTGCTCGGCATGGCGAGTCATCCCGATTTCGCCCATCATCCCCTCATCTACACCTACACGTCCGAGCCGATCAGCGGCGCGGCGGATTTCATCAATGTGATGCCGGCGGGGGTGACGAACAACCACCAATCGGTCCTTGCCGAGTGGCGGATCGACCCCGCCAATCCCAACCAGGTCGATCCGGCCAGCCGGCGAGAAATCGTCCGGATCGACAAGCCTCAATCCAACCACAATGGAGGCACCCTGCGATTTGGACCCGATGGGTACCTCTACATCTCGCTCGGCGACGGCGGCCAGGCGAATGACGTGGCGAACGGCCACGTGCCCGGCGGCAATGCCCAAAATCTCCAGCGAATCTACGGCAAGCTCCTGCGCATCGACGTCGACGGGACCAACTCCGCCAACGGCAAGTACGGCATCCCGAGAGACAATCCGTTCGTGGGCCAGAACGCCGTCCAGGAGGTCTACGCCTACGGCCTGCGCAATCCGTTCACCTACAGCTTCGACAGCCTTACGGGCGACTTGTACCTCGGCGACGCCGGACAGAACAACATCGAGGAAGTGGATCTCATCGCCAAAGGCGGTAATTACGGCTGGAACATCAAGGAAGGCTCCTTCTGGTTCGATTCGGTCACCGCGAACACCGGCAAGGTTGTGACCGGTCCCGTGCGTCCGGTGCCCGCGAACCTGATCGATCCTATCGCCGAGTACGACCATGGCGAGGGCGCCGTGGTGATCGGCGGCTTCGTCTATCGAGGCAAGCAGGTCCCCGTCTTGCAGAGTCGCTATGTGTTCGGTGACTGGGGCTCGTTCGCCGCACCCAGCGCCAGGCTCTTCTACCTCGACCCCGCCTTCGCCATCAAGGAATTGCGCATCGGAGTGGCAGACCGGGCGCCCGGCTTCTGGCTGAGAGGGTTCGGCGAGGATGCCGACGGCGAGTTGTATGTCTTTGGATCGACCGTCCTCGGTCCCACCGGCACCACCGGCCAGATGCTCAAGATCATTTCCAGCTTGCCCACCACGTATCTCCAGCACAACCTGGTTTCGGATCTGCCGGGCATCGCGGACCGCACCGATCCCAACCTGATCAACCCGTGGGGAATCGCCTTCGGCCCGACCACCCCGTTCTGGATTGCGGATAACCATACCAGTGCCAGCAGCATTTACGACGGCAATGGCGTGCAGGCCCGCGCGGCGGTGCCCATCCTCGGCGCCCCCACCGGCATCGTCTTCAACTCCTCCACGACGGACTTTGCCGTGGCCCCCGGTCAGCCGGCGAAATACATCTTCGCCACCGAGGATGGCACGATCGCAGGCTGGAATAGCGGAGCCGCGGCCGTGACGAAAGTGGACCTTGCGGAGCTGGGGGTGGTGTATAAGGGCCTGGCCCTGGGCAGTGTCGGAGGCAAGAACTACCTGTATGCGGCCGACTTCAGCGCCGGGCGGGTGGATGTCTTCGACGCCAATTTCATTCCTACGACCGTCGGCTCCTTTACCGATCCCAATCTGCCGGCCAACTTCGCACCGTTCAACGTCCAGAATATCGGGGGCAAGCTCTATGTCACGTATGCCCTGCCCGATGCCGCGAAGCACGATGACGTGTCCGGCCCCGGTAATGGCTACGTGAACGTTTTCGACACCGGCGGCAAACTCCTCCAGCGGTTTGCATCGAAAGGCCCGCTCAACTCGCCCTGGGGTGTTGCATTGGCGCCGGCAGGTTTTGGTGGCTTCGGGGGAGCCCTGCTCGTCGGCAACTTCGGGGACGGCCTGATCAACGCGTTCAACCCGGCCACGGGCGTATGGCTCGGCGCGCTCCGGGATGAGTCCGGCAAGGCCATCTTGATCGAAGGACTATGGGGTCTGACCTTCGGCAACGGCAACAAAGCCGGCGACACTCGTACCCTGTACTTTACAGCGGGCATTGCCGGCGGCGGCATCGTCGAAGACCACGGCCTGTTCGGCCGCATTACCCCAACCGGTCCCAAGTAGACGGTGTCATACACAAAGGGCGGCGTGACGAGCCGAAATCAAAACGGGTTCGTCATGCTGAGCCCTCTCGATCTCGCCGATGGCGAGCCTTGGGGATGGCCGGACGCTGATGGCGTCAAGCCATCCCCAAGCTTTGTCTGAGAGACGGCCCCTCGTTCTTGACTTGACTGCCCCTTTGACGTATCGTTCGTAACAGTGTTCGTCTCTTGGCTCGATTCAGTCTTTGCCACGTGGTTGGAGGTCGTTATGAAATCATCGAGAGTGGTTCTTGGCGTCTGGCTGGCTTTGTTGTTGGCGACTGGCGCCGCCTGGGCACAGGGCAATTTCTATCTGAAGGACGGCGACCGGGTGGTCTTCTACGGGGACAGCATCACGGAACAGCGGCTGTATACCACCTTCGCCGAGACCTACGTGGTGACCCGTTTTCCGCAGCTTCAGGTCAGCTTCGTCCATTCCGGCGTGGGCGGCGACCGCGTCACGGGCGGCTGGGCCGGTCCCATCGACGTGCGTCTGCCTCGCGACGTGTTCGCCTACAAGCCCACCGTCATGACCATCATGCTCGGCATGAACGACGGCAGCTACCGGGCGTTCGACCCTGCGATTTTCAAGACCTACTCGACCGGCTACCAGCACATCGTTGACAGCGTCAAAAGCACGCTGCTGGGCGTGCGCATGACGTTGATTCAGCCTTCGCCCTATGACGATGTCACACGGCCGGCGGGCTTCGAGGGAGGGTACAACGCCGTGCTGGTCCGCTACGGGCAGTTTGTCAAAGAACTGGCCCAGAAGGAGAAATTGGATGTGGCGGACCTGAACGCCTCGGTTGTGGCGGCCCTGGAGAAGGCCAAGACCACGGACCCCAAAACGGCTGAGAAGATCATTCAAGATCGCGTTCACCCCAGCCCCAGCGGGCAACTGCTGATGGCCGAAGCCCTGCTCAAGGCCTGGAACGCTCCGGCCCTGGTGACCGCCGTCGAGATCGACGCGGCCAAAGTCCGGGCCGTGCGAGCGGAAAACACCGCCGTCTCCGACCTCAAGGAATCCAACGGCCTGGCGTGGACACAGAGCGACAAGGCCCTTCCTATGCCTGTGAACTTGAAGGACCCGGCGATGAGACTGGCGATCCAAAGCTCCGATTTCCTCCAGGCCCTGGATTGGCAGCCCCTCAAAGTCACCGGCCTCAAAGGCCAACGCTATCAGCTTAAGATCGACGGCGAAGAGGTCGGGACATTTACCCGCCAGCAACTGGAGGAAGGCGTGAATCTGTCGGACCTGCCCACCCCTATGGCCAAGCAGGCTCAAGCCGTGCATGACCTGACTGTGAAACACAACAACATCCACGCCACCTGCTGGCGGGAGCTGCAGGTGACGCTGGCCCAACTGTCGCTGCCGCATCTGTCGCAGGCAATCGAGGCCCTGGACGACGTAGAAGCCGATCTGGTCGCACAACAGCGTCAGACGGCACAGCCGAAGGCGCGTCATTACGAGTTGCTGTTGCAGGAGTAATCCCACATTTCGCAAGTCCTCGGACTATGCGGGAGGAGATTACTTCCCCTGCCTCCGCGGGGGCAGGCTTTGCTTTGCTCCTCACAATGACATATACGGGCATTCTATGTCATTGCGAGCGTAGCGAAGCAATCTGCGGTCGCAGGATCGTGGCTATGCACACTGTTCTACTTCTTGCGGCGGGCGATTTGGCGGGGATCGACGATCTGCTTGGCCGGCACGAGGGCCCGGGCCAGGACGAGCTGCGCCCAGCGTGTGTTGCCCAACCCCGTGCGATGGTCGTCGGAGGAGACCTGGAACTTCACCCCTTCGGCGACGAACACCTTGACGAGCTCCACGTATTGGGCCGTGAACTGGCGCGGGGCGATGGATGCCTGGTGGAACCAGTAGATCATGTCGTTCATCACGTCGAACACCTTGCCCGTGGCCGCCATCTTGGCCGCCAGCTCCCGCAGGAGGTGCGGCGGATAGTCCGAGGGCAAGGCCGCCGGACGAGTGTTGCCCGTGTTGAAGGGATGCGCGATCGCATCCAGGTATGACACGTCGCAGAGGCCCAGGTAGGTCTGCACCACGTTTTCGACGTACTTGGGCTTGTCACTGGGCGTGCCGCGCAGCGTGCCCTCCGACTGGCCGCCCAGGTCGCACAGCAGCCATTCCAGCCTCGCGGCGTGGCGCTCGTCGATGCTGATCCGGCCGGTCGCGTCCAGCGCGGTCGCCTCGGCGCCCTTGAGTACGATGACATCCTGCTGGTTCGACCGTTCCCGCTCGATCTCGGCCAGGTAGCGGTCAAACTCGGCCTCCGACCCGTGGATCTTGCCGCCGGGGGTGTAATGGTCCGTAATGGCGACCGCATCCAGCTCGAATGCCCGAGCCTCCAGAATGTGCAATGGAATTGAGCTGGCGCCGTCCGAATAGATCGTGTGGGTGTGCAGGTCGTGGTTGACTTCAATCGACGGTTGCGGCGTCGTTCTGGAAGAGACCGCCCCTTGTACTGCCGTGCCTGCGGTCACTATCGCGGAAGCCTGAAGAAGCTGTCGCCGAGTGGAGGTTGCCATGTGTCCGTCCTTTTGGGAAGAGCCGCGACTATCGTGCGGTTATTGCTTGTTGGCCGCCTTCTGACGTTTGGCTGCTTTCTTGCCGGCTTTGCCCTTGGAGTCCTGGGGAGCGTCGTCCGTGAACAGCCGGGGCGGGACGTCATTCGCAAGCAGCGAAGCCGCCAGCGGATCGTTGTGTTCCCGCGAGAACTTCGCCAGCAGTGCACGGTGCTCCAACAGCGTCTGCCGATGGGCCGGGTCCCGGGCCAAATCTTTCGACTCGCCGGGGTCGGTCTGCAGGTCCACCAGCGATTCCCGCCGATTGCCCTGGCTGTACACGCAGTATTTGTACCGCTCGGTCCGCACCATCCGCCCCTGCATCGACGGCCGGATGTCCCCCACGGCCGCGGCCTGATCCATGTGGTTCTCAAGGACGAGGTGATCGCGCCATTGCGTGACGGCCTGCCCGGTGGAAAGCGGCTTGAGGCTGCGTCCGGTCAGCTTCTTCGGCTGCTCGATGCCGGCGAAATCGAGCATCGTGGGCAGGATGTCGAGACCCGTGTTCACCATCCTGTCGGAAGTACCCTGCTTGGTCACGCCCTTTTGACTGACGATGAGCGGCACGTGCACGGATTCCTCGTAGAACACCGTCTTCTGATTGAACCCGTGGGCCCCGGCGCACTCACCGTGGTCGCAGGTGAAGATGATCACGGTCTTCTCCTCCAGGCCGGCCTGCCGCAACGCCTGGAGCACCCGGCCGATCTCGGCGTCCACTTTCTCGATCATCCGATAGTAAGTCCAGCGAAGCTGCCGCCATTTCTGCGGGCTGAAGTCGCCCACCGGGAACATCGGGCTTGCGTGGTAGCCTTTGCGCATCATAGTCATACTGTCCGGCTCATCCTCCGGCGGCGCCAGGTTGGCGGGGGCGGGCGGGCATTGTTCCGGCGCCGGTGTCTCTCCGATGGGGCCGCACGGCAATTCCTGTCCCCGGGCATACTCGCAGATGTTGTGCGGGTTCAGGAGGCTTATCACCAGCAGGAACGGTTTTTCGTGCTTCTGCGAAATGAATCGAGCCGCGCTGCCGGCGGCCCTTGCGTCCTGGTCCTGCGTTTTGTCTGTCGGGCCGCGGGGCGTCTCAAAACCGTGGGCTGCGACATCCTTCTGATCGAGGCTCAGATGCCATTTGCCATAGTAGGCCGTTTCATAGCCCGCTTGCCTGAAGTAAGTGCCCATACATGTGAATTCCGCCGGGTCGAGCTTGACCACCACGTTCCTTGTGACCCCGGTTTCATGCGGATATCGCCCTGTGAAAATGGAATTCCGCGCGGGCATGCAGAGGGGATTCGGCGTGTAGGCGCGAGTGAAGACCATGCCGCTCGCGGCCAGACTGTCCATGGCCGGTGTGTTGATGAGGCCCCTGCCCATGCGGCAGCTCATGGCATCCGCGAACTGCTGGTCCGTCATGATGAACAGCACGTTCAGCCGGCTCGACGCGGAGACCGGACCGCCGCGTGCCATCATCTCCGGCGCGAGGATGGACCCTGCCAACACGGAACAACCGGATTTCAAAAGCGTTCGTCTGCTGATCATGTTCTTACTCCTTTTGCCTTGGCACATGCTACCAGATTCGCCCTCCACGGGACAACCCAATTGCCCACCCCGCCGTCTTCGAGTAGACTCCGAGACGGTCGTAACCGATGCTAACAGCCAAACAGACACGAATGGAAGCTTTCGGATTGGACGGTGTCCTCGCATGCAAAGACATGGATTCCTCATCAGCCTGCTCACGTTCACGCTTCTCCTGGGACACGAAAGACTCAACGCGGGTTCCGCCGACGATATCTCGAAGCTGCGGGCGCAGCTCATCGAGAGCTACACCCGCGGCGCGCCGGCGGCAAGAACAATTGAAGGCTACGTTCGGGCCCTGAGGCCGGATGGCTCCTGGCCGGACATCGACTACTCGAACAAAGAACCCGGCTCATGGTTGACCTCCCGCCACTTGAGCCGGCTGCTGACAATGGCGGAGACCTACAACAAGCCCGGCCATCCGCTGGCCGGCAACGCCGAGCTGCGCGCCGCGATCCTCCAGGGCCTTGGTCACTGGACGCAGAACGACTACGTAAACCCGAACTGGTGGTATCCTCAGATCGGCGTCCCCCAAGTCATGGCCCCCATTCTGATCTTGATGGGCGAAACCGTCCCGCCGGAACTGAAGGAGCAGACGGTTCAGCGGGTCCTCGGCCGCAGCAAGATGGGGATGACCGGCCAAAACAAAGTCTGGCTGGCGGGAATCGCGTTGATGAAAGGGCTGCTGGCGAACGATCCGAACCTCATTACACAGGCGCAGAATCAGATCTTCAGCGAGCTGCGAGTCACGACCCAGGAGGGAATCCAGCCCGACTACTCCTTCCACCAGCATGGGCCGCAACTGCAATGGGGCAACTACGGCGGTGCTTTCGGCGGCGACATGATCCACTGGGCGAGTATCTTCCGTGGAACCGGCTTTGCCCTGGAGCCACAGCGATTGGAGGTCTTGCGCAGCTATCTGCAGGAAGGTCCCGCTTGGATTCTCTGGAACGGCCGCATGGACATCAGCGGTTGCGGCCGACAGATTTTCCGGGATTGCCAGCTCAGCAAAGGCCGTGCCGCCCTCCGGCAACTGGAGTCCATGAAGTCCATCGATCCCGCCGAGGCCGATGCGTACACGCGTCTGATTGCTTCCGGTAAAGACAACGGCGAGAACACGCTCATCGGCAACAAGCACTTCTGGCGCTCGGACATGACCGTACACCGGCGGGCGACGTGGTATGCCTCCGTGAAGATGAGCTCGACCCGCACGATCGGGGCCGAGACCTGCAACGGCGAAAACCTGCTCGGTCTGCACCTCGGCGATGGCGTCACCTACTTCTACCGGACGGGCAAGGAATACGAGGACTTGTTCCCGGTCTGGGATTGGCAGCGTTTGCCGGGCACTACCTGCCGGCAAGACCAGGGGTCATTAGTACCGAATGGCAAGGCGTGCCGGGGTCGGAGCGACTTCGCAGGCGGGCTATCCGACGGCGAACGAAGCATCGCGGCCATGGAGTACATCCGGGACGGCCTGCACGTGCGAAAGGCATGGTTCTTCCTCGATCGCGCCGTCGTCTGCCTGGGAGCGGGGATCGACGGCGAAGGCTCCGAGCCGGTGTTGACCTCGGTGAACCAATGCGTCTTGAACGGCCGCGTCGCCATCGGTGCGAATCGGCAAGTGCGGGACCTTCAGAGAGAAGAACGCTTCTCGGGCGACCTGCAATGGGTTCACCACGATGGAATTGGATACGTCTTCATCAAGCCCACCACGGCGACGGTCGCCGCCCAGGCGCAAAAGGGAGACTGGCACAGGGTCCACAGCCGGGAATCGACAGAGGCCGTGGAGCGTGACGTGTTCAGTCTCTGGATCGACCACGGCCGCAAACCCCAGGGCGCCCAATACGCGTATGCCGTCGTCCCCGGCGTGCATGTTTCGGTCATGGCCTCCTTGTGCAATTCCCTGCCCGTCTCGATCCTCCAACAAACGGCCGCCACTATGGCTATCGCAGATCCCAGTGGAAAGCTCGTCCAAGCCGTGTTCTTCGAGCCGGGCCGATTAGCTTGGGGCGACGGCTCGTTTATCGAGGCTGATGCCCCGTGTCTGGTAGCGCTCGGCAGCACCGCGGACAGGATTCGCCTGCATGCGGCCGATCCGACCCATACGCGCCAGACCGTGAAGTTGCGGCTATCCGGCAAGTACACCGGCGGCGAGACCCGATACGACGAAGGCAAGAAGCAGACCGAGTTGACAGTCAGCTTGCCGCAGGAGGGCTTTGCGGGCCGGACGGTGAGCCTGGCGCTGTGAATCGAATCCAGCGGAAAGTGAGGCGGAGTTTGCTGAATGGATTGTTGTCAAAGAAGGTTGTGCTGGCGCTGCTGCTGGTGGTCTCGTTGCGGGGATGGGCTGGGGATTTGGCGGAGGACTTCCGCAATCCGCCGCTGTCCGCCCGGCCGTGGGTGTACTGGTTCTTCATGGATGGCAACATCAGCCGCGAAGGCATCACGGCGGATCTTGAGGCGATGCAACGGGCCGGCATCGGCGGCGTAATCCTCATGGAGGTGGATGTGGGTATCCCCAAGGGCCCGATCAAGTTCATGAGCGAGCCGTGGCGGGCCTTGTTCAAACATGCGGTGACTGAAGCGGAACGCTTGGGTCTGGAGATCACGCTGAATGCCGGGCCGGGCTGGACGGGCAGCGGCGGGCCGTGGGTCAAGCCGGAGCAGTCCATGCAGCATATCGTGGCGAGCGAGACCCAAGTGGCGGGAGGACACCGCTTCGAGGGAGTCCTGCCGCAACCGAAGCCGCGACCACCATTTTTTGGCCCTGTGCCGAAGGACTTGGAGCCGCTGCGAAGCGGCTTCTACCGCGACATCACCGTATTGGCATTTCCCTCGCCTGAGGGCGAGCATCGCATTGCCGATCTCGACGAGAAGGCGTTGTACGTGCGAGCACCCTATTCGTCGCAGCCAGGCGTCAAGCCGTATCTGCCCGCGCTGGCGGAATACCCCTCGTTGCCTGCCGGGGCGACAATCGCCCGGGACCGCATCGTGGACCTGACGGATCGCCTGGACCCCAACGGCCGGCTCACCTGGGACGTGCCCGAGGGCAACTGGACCATCCTGCGTTTCGGCCGCACCACCACGGGAGCGAACACACGGCCGGCGCCCCAGCCCGGGCTGGGCCTGGAGTCCGACAAGTTCGATCCGGCGGCGCTCGATGCGCACTTTGATGCGTTCATCGGCACCTTGTTGCGCGAGATTGGTCCCCGCCCGGACAACCGCACCACGGGCTGGACCATGCTCCACATCGACAGTTGGGAGATGGGCGCCCAGAACTGGACGGCGAAATTCCGCGCGGAATTCCATCGTCGGCGCGGGTACGACCCGCTCCCGTACCTCCCCGCCATGACCGGGCGGGTCGTGGAAAGCCTCGAAATCTCCGAGCGATTCCTGTGGGACTTGCGTCAGACGGCCCAAGAGCTGGTCATCGAGAACCACGCCCAGCACCTCAAAGCCCTGGCCCATCGCCATGGCTTCGGACTGTCCATCGAGCCCTACGACATGAATCCCTGTTCCGACCTGAGCTTGGGCGGCGTCGCGGATGTCCCGATGTGCGAGTTCTGGGCCCAGGGTTACGGGTTCAACACCGCGTTCAGTTGCATCGAAGCGGTTTCGATCGCCCACACGCTCGGCCGGCCGATCGTGGCGGCGGAGTCCTTCACCTCCGACCACAAGGAAGCCTGGCGGCTCCACCCGGGGGCCATGAAGCCCCAGGCCGACTGGGCTTTCTGCATGGGCATCAACCGGCTGGTCATCCACCGCTACGCGCACCAGCCGTGGCTGGACCGCTCGCCGGGCATGACGATGGGGCCTTACGGCGTCCACTATGAGCGCACCCAGACCTGGTGGGACATGGCCGGGGCTTGGCATCGGTATCTCGCCCGCTGCCAGACCATGCTGCGGCGAGGTTCGCCCGTGGCGGACATCTGCTATCTCGCGCCGCAAGGCACCCCCCACGTCTTTCGCCCCCCCGCCTCGGCCTTGCAGGGATCTGCGCCGGTCCCTGACCGCAAGGGCTACAATTTTGACGGCTGCGCCCCCGAAACGCTCCTGGCGGGAGCGACGGTGAACGATGGGCAGTTGGTCCTTCCCAGCGGAATGAAGTACCGCGTGCTTGTCCTGCCCATGATGGAGACCATGACTCCTTCCCTGCTGGGCAAGATCCGGGACCTCGTGGAAGCAGGCGCGACCGTCGTCGGTCCACGCCCGCGCAAGTCCCCCAGCTTGAGCGGCTACCCAACGTGCGATCAGGAGGTGCAGCGATTGGCGGAGGAACTGTGGGGCCCCGGTTCTCCTGATGAGAACCAACCGGCGGAACACCGGCTCGGCAAGGGCCGAATGGTGATCGTGAAACCGCGGAGCGAAGTCGACAAGACGGCCGGCCCGCAGGAATACCCGGAGTTGTATGGCCCTTATGACTCGGTCACCAAAGTGCTCGCCGGCATAGGGGTCCCGCCGGATTTCCGGTCCGATGCGAGCCTGCGATACACGCACCGGCAAGAGGGCGAGACGGACATATACTTCGTGGCCAACCCGGCCGAGCAACGCGTGGTTGCACAGTGCTTGTTCCGAGTGGCAGGCAGGCAACCCGAAATCTGGGACCCCATGACCGGCACCATGCACGCGATGCGGGAGTGCGAGGAGAAGGATGGGCACACGCTTGTGCAACTGTCGCTGGAGCCGAGCGGGTCGGCATTCGTAGTATTCGGCAAGCCCGCACCCGACAGCAACACCCCCGTGAAGTCACGCCGGAGCGAGGAGAACGTCTCCGCGAAAACGGAGATCCGGGGGCCTTGGCAAGTCCGGTTCCAGCCCGGGCGCGGTGCTCCGGAAAAGACCGTGATGGACCAACTCACTGACTGGTCGCAGCGCCTGGAGCCGGGCATCAAGTACTTCAGCGGTCAGGCCACGTATCAAACAACGTTCTCCCTCGATGCCAAGCCCGCGGGGGACTCAAAGTTGATGCTCGACCTGGGCCAAGTGTTCGTCTGCGCGCAAGTGAGACTCAACGGCAAGGACTTGGGCGTCCTCTGGAGGGCGCCGTTCAAGCTGGAGATCACCGATGCCATCAGGCCCGGCGAGAACACCCTGGAAATCACCGTGGCCAATCTCTGGCCGAATCGCCTGATCGGAGACCAATCCCTGCCGCCGCAGGAGCGAGTGGCCCGGACCACCTGGAATCCGTTCACAAAGGACACCCCCCTGCTGCCCTCCGGCCTGTTGGGACCGGTCCGCCATGAAACCGTCACGGCGACCGATACACTGCCATAGGAGGGTTCCGCTTGCGCTTCGATCCGGACAGAAGTAAGTACCAGGAGCCTTGCTGGTAATCTTCTTGCAGTCCAGGCCCGTCTTGTGTAATGTAAGCGAGAGCTTGTTGGAGTGTTCCGCGCCGGCGCAGCTTGACCATGCAGCCGTGTGAATACTCGCAAGTCTTTTTGAAAAAAGCTCTTGCGCCCGTAGCTCAGCAGGATAGAGCATCGGTTTCCTAACGCGAACAGGCATTTCCCTAAGTCCTTCCCCCAAAACCACTTGTGCTTGTGTAATAAGCACTTACGGCATCAGCCGAGAATCACCCGAACGTCAACCGAGAACGAACCGAGCATTCTTGGCACGCGCTTGGCACGCGCGCCCTGGGTTTGAAGTTGGCAAAGCCGATCCAAAAGGTTCATCATGCAAGCGAGAGCGATCCAAGAATTCGGGAAGGAACTGCATCGCGACTTCGAGGTACACGAGAACTGCTACGATTGCGGGGAGTTCTACGACGGCTGCGAAGGTTGGCGGCCATCTCAGGACTTCGACTACCGCCGATACTACCGGCTGCCCAACGTTCTACCCGGCACGTGCGGTCAGAGAATTCCCCCGCCCCGCCGGCAACCCCCGGTCAGTTTCGAGTTCAAGCCCATCGAGCATCAGCCGGCCGAGAGCAGCCGACAGACGGATTCCGAGCCGGACATCGCCACCCGCCCCAAGTCGAAACGCCGCCGAAGACCTCGCCGAGCAATCAGCCCGGCCCGCCAACGAAACGCAAGGACCGGAAATGCGGCGGCGGCGCGATCCGGCCCACAGGCCGGCGGCGGTCGGCTCTGACCCGCATGTGCCTCTTCCTGCCTCAGGAAGGCCATCTACGCGGGCAAGCGGCGGCGATATCGCCTTGACCGGCCAAAGAAAGTGGGAGGGGGTGCCCGTTTTGGCCAAACTTCTGTACTAACAAAACGCGTTCTAAGGAAAGGCCAGACATGACAGAAGTCCACCCGCGTGTCACGTCTCCCGGCATCAGCCGACGCCCAGCCAGGCGCGACGCTCCCGGATTGTCAGGACCCCCAAGATGAAGGCCATAGCCGGTCAATCACTGTGGCCGCCCGGGATGAGCGACGGAGTCGGGGCCAATGCTGACAGATCCGCGTCGATGAAGGCTTAACGTTGGGGGTAATCGGACTTGTTGAATGTTGCGCCTCACGATCTGACCTGGCGCCGTGCTCGAGTTGGCGGATGTGACTGAGCCAGCTCCGATCCCGATTTGCCACACAGTACTTGAATCGCAAAGGCACGGGAGATAGCATTCCCTCCTGGTCAAGTAGGGGATCGTAGAGCAGGGAAAGAACTTGCTGCTCGATGCTGATGTGAACAGACGTGTCATACGGGAGCTATCCGCCCACGGCGGACGCGTTTCTCCCTGGAGGCTTATCATGACAGCGGTGAGAATCATCTTGGGTGTCGTCATCACCTGCATAGCCGGGGCCCGTGCGGAACAAACCGATGTCGTGATCGAGAATGAGCATGTACGGTATTCGATAGCCCCAGATGGAAGAAACCTGGGATTCGTGGATCGTGCGACGGGAATCGACTACCTCAAGCGGGACAGGCCTTCTTCTTGCGCACTGGTCAGGCGGGATGGGAAGGAGCATCCCGCGACTTCTGTCTCATCAGCGGGTGGCCGTCTCACCCTCCGGTTCGGGGAGGCAAACGTAGAGGCTGCCCTTCGCGTCCAGTCACAGGGCTCGTACATCCGCCTGACGGTGGAGTCGATAGCTGGTGGCCAGATCGAGTCGCTCGTGTTTCTGAACATCCCCCTCACTCTGAAGGGCCGGCCTGAGGAGCCGTTTGGGTCCTGTGCGTTCTCTCTCAACCTCATCACGCGGGTGGATCAACTCCCCGCCCTCCAGACGGAACTCCGGGCGGCGTGCTACCGGAAATTCGGCCTCGCGGGAGCTAACCCAAGTTACACAGTTAGGAGGGTGAATAGGCTTTTTTGATAGCGCCAGGGGCGTTTTTTGTCAAAAGTCGTCACTACATTT
>Ga0315286_10001604_pt1 | contig 20498 bp, 22 predicted proteins | sample YL17G10_0_MG_FD_205038 | JGI IMG/M metagenome (GOLD analysis project Ga0315286, IMG submission 205038) | Sediment microbial communities from Yellowstone Lake, YNP, Wyoming, USA - YL17G10_0 | ecosystem: Environmental > Aquatic > Freshwater > Lake > Sediment | place: USA: Wyoming | collected... | reverse complement strand
TCCGATGCCGGCTTTTTTGAATTCATTGAAGACGAACTGGAAGGCATTTTTGATATCCGGAGGTATCTATACGGCATCTTCCATCTTCTTAAATATATCCATAACATACAGATAAGCATTCCTGGGAGGCACATTTAAGAAATCCGGCCAGTCTTCGGCAGATGGCAACCTACGGATCATCTCAGACATCTTCCGGAGCTCCCCAGCTACTGTCTCGGAGATATGAGGGATCCCCAGCTTCTCGGCTAGTTTATCCTTTTCGGCCTGGGTCTTTAAGCCTTTAGAGAGCTTTTCATAATTAGTTATGCGCTCTTTTTGTTTAATGTTACCCCGGGCTCTCTGGACTTGTCTCTCCGCGTACTGGAGGATCCCTTCCGGACTCAATCTCTCATACATGGCCAAGGCCTGAATAGCCTGGCCTAAAGAGGTATTCTTTTCGGCAAGTGTTTCTACAAGCCTTATAGCATCAGCCCAGCGCATCTCAGCTTGAGCTTTATCGATCAAAACGATACCTACTGCGTTCGTAAAGGTACTCGTTCGGCTAGGGCCTTCTACGAGCTCAATGGCATCGTTATAATTAGCTGCCACAAAATCCTGGGCCTGCTTAAGAGTCTCCTTGTTAGTTATAGGCTCATAGCGCGATTCTATCTTAGCGGCTACCTCCGGAGCAGTCTTAGCTGCCTCTTTAACTGTGGTAATGAACTTGCGGCGCTTACCAGGAAGAATCTTATCCAGCATTTTCTGTTGGAGCTTTTGATTCTTCTTAGCCTCCCGGATCACCTTCTGCAAACTAGCTCGATCTACCTTAGCCACCGGATTAGAGGCCTGGCGCTTGATCTCTTCCAGGAGATCATCGCTTGAGTCAAAGTGCCAGCCAAAAGTTTTAAGCTCAGAGACGATGCTATCCATGGTACTGCCGGTCTTAACATTCTTAAGATAAAAAGGAACGCTCTGGAGCTCTTCGGCTAGGAACTTAGTACCGGGCTCTGCGCCAGTTGAAACATAAGGCTTGATGCCTCCTAGTTGTTTAATTGCGATAAATAGGTTGCCTTCCGGAGTCTTACGGAGATCATCCATCTCGAGCTCATAGCGCGCCTGCTCTTCTGGAGGAAGTTTATCAAATTCTTCCTGGATGATACTAGGGACTTCTTCCGGAGATACATTCTGAGGAATCTCTTTGATATTTTTAACAATAAGATATCCCCCCTGGCCATCCGTTGCTAAAATAAGAGGATTAGGACCTAGTTCTACTTGATCTACTTCTTCTCCGTAATCCTTAGCATTTTTCTGATTCTTTGTTACCCAAATAACATCTTTCTCCGGGATATTCTTAAGATCTAAACCTAAAGAATTAGCTTGTGTTCGTATATCCTCATTACCTAATTCGTCCGCCTCAAAATCTATAATTTCTTTAGCGGTTTTACCTTTAACTACCAAATTAGTTTCCACACGAAAACCCGGACCAATAAAAATATCTCCAGCTACTTCTTTACCTTCTCCTGCTTTCCCTTCTCCACCGCCTGCCTTAGATATTCCACCCTTACCTCGTCCGGATCCCGTACCTTGTCCTGCTGCGATTTTTTCTGCATCGTTAGCTCCTTTGTCTATTCCCCTGGGAAACTCTCCTATCTTGGTATTTACATCCCAGGATGCGAATTTATCCGCTAATCCTTTAAGCGCCTCATAATTCTTATCTAGTTTATATTCCCCTACTCCTTCGATATATTCCGTCGAAACAAATCTTTTATCCTCCAAAAATCTCTTATAGGATCTTTTCTTCGATTCTATTGTTGATAACCGGTTATAATTAAGCTCTATTGAATACCCGGCATCCCGTAAGGCCTGGATCACTTCCTTAACCTTCTCAGGATTCTTCCCGACTAGCGGCCAGATGATATTTTTATTCTGCTCCAGGGCCTTCTGGAATAAAAGCTTATCCGCCATGTAAGCTGATTCCTTATGTACATAATCGGCCACGCTAGGATCCTGCGCAGTCTCCGGGATGAAAAATTTAGCGTCATCCGGATCTATTTGTATATGAGTCTTATCTAATCCTTGCGCCTTAGCCATCTGAGTCTTCCCGGATCCCGGAAGGCCCATCCAGATAATCGCCTCCGGCTTACCTTGCGCTGCCAACACATTAGGTTTAATAAATTTATCCAGGTAAGGTTTGTAATGATCCGGCCATTCTTCCGGGTTATCCGATTCCGCAAAGACTTTCTGGCCCAGTTGCTTATTGCGGATAAGCGCCTTCTGGTAATGCGGATCGTTATTGATCATCTCTTCGATGACTTCGGGATTCTCAATCTTAAATAAATTCTTTACATATTCCTTCTTATCCTCCGGGACCTTCTTAAAAAAATCATCCGGGACTTCCTGCGGCTTAAGCCCGGTTGCCTGTATATTATTTAACTGAGTAGCAAATTCCTTCCCCAGCGTCGAGACTATAACCGCATTATCTCCGACGATCTTAGAAATCTTCCCGACAACTCCTGCGACCTTTACGATATCGCCTTCGCTGAAAGGTAAAACCATCTGGCCTGCCTCCGGAGATGGCATAACCTCCGGGATCCTGGGTTCGTAGTATCTCTTCATTCTATCGGCAGCGATCACAATCTTAGAAGTAGAAAAATTATTCTTAACAACTTCAATCGTAAGGCCGGCCCGAATCATCTTTGTCAATTCTTCTTCGCTGGGAGCCTGGCCATATTTAGCGGTATAATTCTGGACCATGGCATTGCGCAGATCCTGATCATTCTTTACAAGAGTCTCAGCCATAACATCCAGATTCTTATTCTTTACTGAGGTATTGATTTTATCTATCGCATAAGGAGTCAATTCAAAAACCGCGCTTAAGGCCGCAGTTGCTAAACCAGTCATAACTGCCTCTTGAGTCGAAGTTCCAGAGACTTTCTCTATGCCTCCGGTCCCGGCTCCGCGTACTGCGCCCCGGGTAAGAATAGAGGTTATAGGCCCTCCCAGGCTGATCGCTTTAGTGTAATACCACAAAGGAGCCATGGCTGCGCTCTTTAAGGTAGCCTTAACGATCCTTTTTTGAGCAGCCTCTTGATCCATAAGGCTAGCTTGAGTCTTCTCAATTCCTATCTGCCTTATGGCCCCGGTCCCGGCAAAGGCAAAGATCTGGCCCAAGAGAGTCTCCGGAGCGATTGTAATTGCTGCCGCGACCGGAGTAAGCCCTCCGATCGCCTTCCCTACTGCTGAGGCTATCGGATTATCCTTTTCTGCCTGTTTAATTTCTTCCGGGGAGAAAGTACTGCCAAAAGGCTCCACTCCGAAAGGCCTGGTAAAGAATCCGGCAACTCCTTTAACATAAGGAATCATAAAAGACTCAAAATCAGACATTTTCTCCGGATCCCTTAAAAGCTCTTCATGGGGATATTCTTTTTTCTCTGCCAACTGCTTATTGAATTGCCCATGGACATAACGATCGTAATCCGTATAACTGGCCTGGAGCCGCTCAACCTGGGCCTTCTTAGCATCCAGGAAGGCATGATATTGCGCCTCCTGCTCCGGATTCTGAGCCGGATGTTCCTTGAGGAACTCTTGCGTCTGCTCTAAAGTCCAGACTTGCGGATCTGTATTAGTATAGTATTGAGGATGGCCCGGGAGTTTGAATTCATCCGGCATCCGGAATTGCTTATGCTCCGGCCTAAATTGCGGAGACTCGGCCTGGCCTGCCTGGATAGCATCAAAATAAGCCCGGTAATCGTAAAAATGCTGAGGATTATCCGGATTCGGATCCAGTTTATTAGCCTTAGCGATATCCGCATAGAATTTCTGGAAGGCCTGCTCCTTCTGAGCTACTGCCACTTGATCAAACTTTTGCAGCTTGATCATCTCTTTCTCATTATTAAAAGCAGACTCCAGGTTCAAAGCCGGATTAGGCTTAGTCTCCGGAGTAAATCCCAGGTCCTCAGTTGCTGCCTTCGCAGTCTTATCCGCTACAAATCCAAGATCTTCATCTTGGACAAATCCGAATTGATTAGTCATAAGTTACCTCTTTTTCCAGCCAGCCTTAAGAGCTTTCTCTAGATTCGCCTTAGGAATAAACCCTGGAGTCCCATCCGGCTTATAAACTGCTACCAGATCCTTATTCTGCAAGACATCAGTAAGATCTTCTTTTTTAGCCGGCTGCATTTTTTTAATGACTTCATCGTAAATCTTCTGTTCCCCGGATGTAAGCTTTTCTCCATTCGCCATCTTATCCAGGATCTTCTCGCTCATCTTCTTCTGAGAAGGAGTTTGTTCCGGGACCTCTTTATTCTTTATGGCCTCGTCGAGTAAATTCTCATCCTCCGTTTTATGTTTAATCGTATCATCATAGACTTTTTGTTCTCCCGGAGTAAGCGGTTGATTCCTGGCAATTTTATCCAGGATCCTCTCCCGGATAGTTTTCTTTAAAGAGAAATCTTCCGGGCCCGGAGGAGTAAGCTTTCTTTTTGTTACCGCATCATAAGCGCTCTGAGGATCATAACCGGCATCTCTCAAAGTCTTATAAAAATCCGCGTCTGTCTTGGCCGACTCCTGCTGCTTTTTAATCTTTTCTTCGATCTCCAATTTGTTCTTTTTCAAAACCCGGACCAGATTGCTTAAAGTATCCGTTCCGTAATATCCCGGCTCCCCTCCTTCTTCAACAATAGTCTTTGGAGTCGCTCCTTTCGGAACTGCCCCCATCGCCGCTAAAATTCTTTCAAAATCTGCCATCTCTACCTCCTTAGCTTATTTTCCTCCGAATAATCCTCCTAATTTGCTCCAGATTGTACCTCCTCCGCCCATAGATCCCCAATTCAATCCGCCTAATGTACTTAAGAGGCTACTGAGGGAATTAGTATTCTCTTTCGGCATCTGCCAATTCTGTATCCCATAAGGCTGCTGCGTAGAATAAAGCCCTTGGGCTACGCTTATCGGCTGGGCCATCTCTGTATGCTTGCGCAAATAATCATTATATCGTCTTTCATAATCTGCCTGTTCTAAGGTCCGGCTTAAAGCTCCATAAGTCTGAGATGCTCCTACCTTAGCTAACGGAGCGGTGGTAAGCTCATATTCATCCATGGCATTGGCCAGAGGGACTGTGCTCAACATATTCTGCCGCTCATTCTGGATAAAATTCCCGATAATAGAATTAAGATTCGTAAGGTTCCTAGAGGTAAGATCTTTAGTCTCTCCGAGTGCGGCGGTACTAAAGAATTTACCCCGGGCCCCCAGGCCTTGAGTAGATTTATTTATTGCATCCTGGAGATCCTGCGCGCTCATATTCTTCATCGCCTTAATGAAAGGAGACGCATTCGGATCCGCATATTTACCCGAGAGTGTATCCAAAACTTGACTCTTGCCAGCCTTAAAAAGATCTCCGATATTAGATCCTCCTAAAAACTGATCCAAAAGACTCATCCCAGACTGTTCCTGAGAACTCATCCCGGCTGAAAGCGCTCCTGGATAAGTCTCTCCGGGCGCATATTGATCCATGTATTTTTTAATCCACTCAGCAAGTTTCTGTCCAGCCCCTGCCTGGAATTCCGGGATCATCTGTTTAGCGCTGATCGTCTGGCCTCCTTTGCTCTTATTCCCAAACATCCCGGCTATGGTGCTGCCTATCCCAACCGCACTTCCTATCGCTGGTAACGCTGCAACTATTGGCATTTTTTCCTCCTTGGCTTAAACTCATTTTTTAACATGCCGAATAAATGGCAGTCTATCCTCTCGCCTTCCCGGGACAAAAGTAATTTCCGGATGATGCCTTCTTCCTTCCATCCGTATTTAATAGCAACCTTTCTTAATGCTGGGTTATCTCCCAGGACATAAGTATTGACCCTAAACATTTTCATCTCATTAAAAGCTATACCCAAAATCTTATCCACGACCTCGACGCATACCGGCTTACCCAGATATTTAGTTTCTCCGACGATGGTATGTAGATCGCAAAAACCGCATTCCAGGTTGATGCCGGATAATGAGACATAGCCGATATAAGATCCTTTATACTCGATCATAAATACCCTGCGCGCCGGATCCTTCTTCCAGACCATTAAAAGCTTAGCTGTCTCCTGGACATCCGGAGGTTTAGTGCATCCTATCTTAGGGCCTATCCTGGGCTCATTATGCCACTTATGGATAAGCGGAAGATAATTAAGAATCTGATCTTTTACTTCTATCAATTTAAGCATCTCAAAATACCAATAAGGTTAAAGCAGTATTCGCTGTACTGTATTTTAGATAAATAGCTGTATCTGTCCAGGCAGTACCGGAATCATAACCATTCCCGGTCTTATCTTTATTTATAATCAAAAATCCTGTCGGGACCCTTTTTAAGGTATGCGCTACGCTAAACTCGGTACTGGCAAGCCCGGTATCCGCAACCTCTATAATCTGAGCATCAAAATTGTCGGAAAATTTTAACCCCTTATCTAAAAACCCGGATAACTCTAAACAAAATCTCTGCAATTCCTGCTCAAGAGATTTTTCAAATGCGCTCTCCGGCTTTGCTGTCTGAATTCTTAATCTCATATAAAGCCAGCTGGCTAAAAGCCAGCGCCTCCTCTTATAATTTGAATAACAAGCGGATCGTAAGGATCACGCTTGCATATCTTAAAAACTCCTCCGCAACATCCTTCCCCCAATAAAGGACCTTTTTAGGAAGGTATTTATGCAACAAGCCCCAAATCAATACTAAGAGGCCCATCCTCAGTACGAATCCGATCCAATGGCCAGAAACCCCAGGATAAAGTACTGCGCTAAAACCTACCAGAGCTCCGGCGGCCCAATAATTATCGTATCCAAAAACTTCATCCAAGTAAGTCGTCAAGGCCCCCATCAGCGCCAGGAATCCTATTATGTAAGCTCCCAGATATAACCAGTTAAAATCCTTAATAGTCATCCAAACCATTAAGGCTGTAAAGATGGCAGCTATGCCTTTATCCCTGGTATGGGTATTACGCAGCCAATTCCAACCATCATCCGGGGCCTTTTTTTCTGCGCCTCCGCATCTCCCCAGGATCCCTGCTAAAACCGCAGCCGCTAAAATAACAATAAATATCCACATTTTATATCTTAGCTATGTAACTTTTAATCAATGGCGTAACCCCGGCCGCATTATGCGCTCCGGAAAGGATCGACTGGATTAAATCCCATTGAGCTTTCAAAGCAGGATCATCCTTAATTTGCTTAATAGCGGAGACAGTTGCCTTTAATCCTTTACCTATCTTCGCGGCTTTATATTTTTCAAAGCCATTCATTACCAAAAGCAAGCCATTCAAAGCTATACTCCCCATTCCATAAGGCAATAGCCCGGCTGCTGCCTGCTGCTGAGAGCTTGCCTGATGCGTACCCGGGATCGGATTTCCGCTTGCGTCTAGCTGAGAGGGAAAAGTTTTATTTAAAAGCGCGCATCCGGCCAATGTTAAAGTAAATAATATACATAATACTAAAACAAAAATCTGAAAAGTTCTCATCTCATCCTCCTTTTAACTGTTTTTATTTTCTCTCTTAAAACTTCCCTTCCCGTTTTCATCACCTCCTTTTATTCTTCAATTCCTAATTTAATTTTAACTTTGATAAGGCTTTCTTTTATCTCCGGAAGACATTCTAATTTTTCATCTATTCTTTTATGTATCTCTTCACATAACCCGATATTAGGATATCTCTCGTCGCTCTCTCTAAAAGTCGGCCTCTCAGATAAATCTTTCTGCAATCTTACCGCATCGATCTTATCCTGTACTCCATTTAACCTCACCCTTTCGGTATTATTATTGTTTTTCTCTGAATTATTATTACTCTGTTTTTTACCATCCCAAGCCATCTTGAGTACTGCTATCGATACGCTTATAAGACTTATGGCCATACCTCCCTCTGTAAAATCCATCAAATCCCTCCTTATCTAGCAGTCTTTTTCTGCTCTTTTGATAAATAATAAGGCTGCAAACCCCGGATAAAAAAGAGCTCTCCGGATTCCGCATTCCTGGCCCTAAATCTTATCCCCTTCTCCGACGCATAAACATCAAACCAAAAATTATACAACGCTATTTTCTCAGCCAACTTGCAGTACGCCTGGCTGCTCGTATAAGGTATATTAACCCAAGTATCTCCTTCATCGATCGAATAATCAACATAAAACTTGGCTTCGTAAGATCCCCTGGCCACAATATCCAACTGCTCCCAGCGGATCTTCTGCCCTATCTCATCCGCAATAAAATCCTTCGTTTCAAAAACCGCCTCGACTGCCACGCTCCCGTCATCTGCTTTCGTATAATCGAGCCTTGAAGTTACTCCATCCTTATCCCCAAAAACTATCTCCTCCCAATTTTTGGTAGAATCCCCGGCATCCCATACATCCAAGGCCTCATCCCAGGTCCCAGCATCATCATCCCAGGTCTCGCTGGCGATCTTCTGCCACTTTATGGCCGCAGTAAGCTCCAGGCATGTATCATAATACCAGAATCCGGTCCGATAATTAAACTTCCAGACTTCTGTCGGCCAGGATGCTCCGGAAACCACAATATAAAACCAAATTTCAGTCAATTCCTGGACATGGAGGGCAAAACAACGCATAATCTTCTCCCGGTCTAACCGGCTAAAGACTTCATCCCTTATCGGGCCTCCTATCGACTCCTCCCGGATCCCATTCCATCTATAAAAATCATTCGCAGCCATAAAATAATGCATCCCCTCAGCCTCAGCCAGGGCCCGGGATGCAGCCAGGCCTATACCGGATTTGATAGGAGAAAACTGAAAAATATCGCTATTACTCACCAGCTGGCCCAGGCATAAAGCATCCTGCTTATAGACTGCGGCAAATTCATTAAGCCTCATGATATTCATGATCGGAGAAGGATCCCTGGATAACATATCAGATCCGGATGTACCACCGGCCCAGAGCTCCGGATTCCCAGCATCGCACCATTGTACCTTCCAGGGATTTATACTTGCTCCATCATCTATATGCGCCAGCAGTAAATACGGAGTTAAATAAGTCATGTATTTAGCTTTTGGAGGATCCCCTCCTAGCGCCGCCGCATTGCCGGCCCCTGTCCACTTCCGAAGTAAATTGTATCCTCCATTACTGATAATCAGTAATTCACTCTCCGGGATATTGGCAAAAGAGAAAAAGTTTTCATCCCCTCCGGTAAAATCTGATCCACTTATAGAATCCCAAACCTTCGTAGTGGTATTATATTTCTCTAATTTTGTCTTAGAGGCCCTAACTAAATACTTAATACTGGCCAACTCCATAACTCCAAATCCCATGATCTGGCCTCCGGAGATAGCATCCCCGAAAGTTGTCTTACCTGGACGCTTGCCTAATTCTCCCCGGTAAAAACGCATATTCTTCGAGAAGGTATTTTGGTCCGTTACATAGCTGGCCGGGACGCTAAAATCCACTCCCTTAGCCGGTAAAATAATCCCTTTTCTTAATAGAGGCATAATCCCCTCCTTATATTAAATCTCAAAACTCTCATATCTAACGACTGTCGGAGTCATATCGCTTGAGGTAGCTGCTACCTTCCAGTAATAATTAGGAGGAACTACCATAACAACCTTCCCCCAAGTGGACTGGCTGGAATCAGATATATCGGAATCTTTATCGACGATCGTCGAAGGAGCAGCATTAGCATCACAATAACCCGTTATAAATAAATCATCTTTACCCACAAAACAGGCAATGACTAATAATTTCTTAGCCGAGGTATTCTGATAAATCGTATCTTTGACATAAGCGGATCCGATCGCGGCAGTATCTGAGGCCGCGGCTGCTATCTGAGTATCCGCATAATCCTTCGCGACCTGCTTTGAATCATCGACGAATTTCTTATTTGAGATATCTGCATCCTGCGTCGGAGCTGCGGAAGTTGCTAACTGCGCGCCATCCGGCAATACCGGCTTATTGGAGGCATTAACTTTAATCATATCGATATAAGCATTCCCGGCCGCATTAAGAGCCTGGAGAAAAGTATTATTAGGTAAATATCCTCCATCTAAAATTAACTTCCCTCCCTTTGTGATCTGTAAAACATTCCCAGAAGAATCTTCATAAAACAATTCAATGATTCCGGACATAGTTTTTGTATAAACATACCCAACATTATCATAACTCGTCGGATCAGCCGCTAAAGCCGCCATTGTAACTTGCTTATGGGTCCCGACTAGAGTCTCTCCGGACTCATTCACAAAACCAACATGATCGATCTGCCAGCGTTCCCCTAGGGCCTTTTTCATCGCGCGTATCCTATCATCTCCCAAGGATTTGGCCTCTGTTCCGGCCGGTATTGATTCCGCCCAAGTCTCTGTATGAACTATCGCTTTATCTGCCATTTTAACCCTCCTTATAAATCGTTATTTTGTACCTGGCCTATGGCCTTAGATTCTCTATCTCTTTCAATATCCAAAAGCCTTTTTAACATCCCAGCCGGATTCCCTTCTTGATCTTGGTAAAGAGAGGCCCAGAATGCCGCCTCCTGGAAAAGCTCTAGGCCAGCATTAAGCCTGGCCAGAGTCATACATTTTAAGATCTCATCATATTCTGATCCCAAACTATGAAGATCGCTATCCCCGGATAAAGCAACCGGCCGCTTGGACCAGTCGATTTCAAAAAGATAAGTACTGAGATCCGGAATCGGACTAGGTAGAATTGATCGGGAAAAAATACAATATCTTACGGGCTTGCCGGTCGAAGGACTGGCCCGATTAGGATTTATCTCGTACTCATCATATTCCTGCTTTGTGATATGATCCATCGGATACCCGGAATCATTAGTACCGGATCCTTCCAGGAGCCGGACCGGATGAATAAGATGAATCATATCTGTCGGCAAAGGATAATCCGGCTGAGAGGCCACCGAAGGAAGATAACTCTGATATTTATACCCTCCATGTGGCATAAGGACTGCGATAAAAACAATCGAATCATTATAGGCCTGGACCAATTCTGTATCTTTATCTGTCCTCTTAAAATCTTGTTTTACATAAGTCTTAAATAATGAAAGTTGCATATCTCCTCCTTATTGCATTGTTATGGCATTGGTAAAAGCCACCCAGGGACAATGAGCAGTATTTTCATCATTATCTACTTCTAAAATATCAGTTGAGCCCGTAGGATCTCCGAATCGTAATGAAGAATCATGATCATAGGATGGATTTCCCCCTACCCCTATCTCTACAACAACACGATCCCCTTCTTGCGCTATTACTTCTGTCGATGTAGCAGAAAAATATCTGCTAGTAAGAATATCCCAATCCAATTCAGTACCATCATGAGTAAGCGCTAAAATTGTTCCCCGAAGAGTCAATCCATCTCCCGACATTATTTTAATTACCAAAGTAAGATATAAATTATTTGTATAATGCGTTTCTAACCCCATTACTACACTATCTACTATCTGAGATGCAATAGTCTGTGCTTTAATGGGAGCAGATATAAATTGTATAAATAAAATATCTTTATCGACAGAACTATTATCATTAAAAGGCATGGTAGTTAATGCTGAATTTGATTTAGTAGTTACTAATGGCACTCTTAAGGCTATGGATGTATCATCCCAGGATGCTGTGTATGCCGGGGAGACCGCGGCTGATCCAGAAGACGGAAGATAAAATTTAGTTACTGTGGTAGCTGAACTGGATGAAGATGAGGAAGATCTTGAACTCGAGCTTGAGCTGGAAGAGGATGATGAAGAGCTAGATTTTGAGCTTGAAGATGAAGATGAAGAACTGCTAGAGCTGGAGCTCGAAGAACTTGAAGAAGAACTTTGACTCGAGGATGAACTCGAGGATGAAGAAGAAGAACTAGATGAACTAGATGAAGACCTAGAGCTACTCGATAAACTAGAGCTCGAGCTGGAAGAAGAAGATGAGCTAGAAGATCTAGAACTCGATGAAGAAGAGCTCGAACTAGAAGAAGAAGAACTGCTCGAACTGCTCGAGGAACTAAAAGATCCACTCTCTGAGCTGCTAGACGAAGAAGAACTTAAAGAAGAGCTCGAACTAGAAGATGATGAGCTGGAAGACGATGAAGAGCTACTGCTTGAGCTGGAAGACGAAATAGATGAAGACGAACTTGAGCTCGAGCTACTGCTGGAGCTAGATGAGCTCTCCCGGGCCTGCCAATTAGTATCTTGTTCCGCGCGATCAATCCATGACCCAGTCTTTTGGGCTCTGTCTGTCCAGGTCCCGGATCTCTCCCCCCGGTCTATCCAGTAATGAGAGCTACTTGATGAAGAGGAGCTAGAACTAGAAGAACTGGAAGATGAAACGGAAGATCTACTACTGCTAGATGAAGACGAGGAGCTGGATGAGCTGCTGGATGAGCTGCTAGATGAAGACGAAGAGCTACTGCTGGAAGAAGAAGATAAAGAACTAGCCGAGCTGGAAGAAAAACTCGAACTAGAAGAGCTACTGCTGGAGCTAGATGACAAACTCGAGGAAGACGAGCTTGAAGAGCTAGAGCTTGAACTCGAACTAAAAGATGAAGATGAGCTAGAAGATGAAGAAGAAGAGCTAGATCTCGAGCTTGAAGAAGAAGAAGAGCTTGAACTGGAAGAAGAAGATGAAGACGATAAACTGGACGAAGAAGAAGATGAAGATGAGCTAGAGCTCGAGGAGCTTAAACTACTTGAAGAAGAACTGCTGCTACTCGAGGAAGAAGAAGAACTACTACTAGAACTCGAGCTAGAAGATTCCGTACTGGACGATGATGAGCTCGATGAGCTCGAAGAAGACTTACTCGAGGAAGAAGAGGAACTTGAACTCGAAGATGAAGAACTGCTAGAATTGGATAAACTGGACGAAGAAGAAGAACTAGAAGATGAAGATGAACTAGATGAACTCGAGGAAGAAGAAAGACTAGATGATGAACTGCTCGAAGAACTACTAGAAGATAAGCTGCTTGAAGAGCTAGACGAAGACGAAGAGCTAGACGAAGACGAACTCGAAAGACTTGAAGAGCTACTACTAGATGAAGAAGAACTCGATGAAGACGAAGAGCTCAAAGAACTGCTGGAGCTAGAGCTTGAAGAGCTGGAGCTACTGGAACTCAATGAAGAAGATGAGCTACTGCTCGATGAAGAACTAGATGAACTCGAGCTTGAACTAAGAGAAGATGATGAGCTTGAAGAAGAACTTGAAGAAGAGCTGGATGAAGACGATAAGCTACTAGAACTCGAGGACGATGAAGATGAACTAGACTTACTACTAGAGCTCGAAGAAGAACTTGAAGAAGAGCTGGATGACGACGATAAGCTACTAGAGCTCGAAGAAGATGATGAACTTGAAGAAGAGCTGCTGGATTTACTCGATGAGGAAGAACTGGATGAACTTGAACTACTAGACGAAGACGAACTTGATGATGAACTCCCCCCCCCTGCGGTGTAGGTGGCGTAGATAGATGCTGTAAAGTTTGAATAATCTCCATCATAATCCGAAGCAGCAGATGCTGGAAAAATTCCAACTTCACGATAGCTCTTTGCCTGAACACCATCTTGGTCAAAATACCAACTTCTTCCCGATTCCGCATCGGAACTCATTGCCCCCCAATAACGAGTGGAAGCAGTCAAAGCATAATTCATATCTACTGGATTAGTGTAGAAGTTTTTTCCTGTTGTCCCAAAAGCCCATTCATCCACATCTCTAAATAACCTTGCATCTGGAGCAGGACCTGTCTTAGTTGAATATAAACCAAATATTGTCGTTTCAGATGCCCAAGGAAAAATACAAATACTAATATAATTTAAAGTATTACTTCCAGTAGGAGAATCAACATTAAAATATAAATAAATAGTTTTTCCTGGACCAGTATATCCATCACTTGCTCCTTGATTTGTATATCCAAAAGTGGCATTACTCTTTACTGGATAAATCGCAGAATCAAGAAAATCTTGAGGGCAGGTTTCGGTTAAAACTCCGTCTTTTATTTCTATCTCTCCCCAAACCCATTTACCAGTAGCGTCTATAAATTTGGGTCGATGAATATCACCAATCTTTCCAACCATATAATTAGTCTGACCTATAATATGGTGTTTCTTATTCTTATGATATACACAATAGCCACCACCTATTCCAGCAGGACGGAATAATTTTGCTTTATGAGGTAATAGACTTGTCTTTTCTTCTTCACTATCAGAACATTTCTCCCAAGAATTGCCTTCAGTATCCACATTAGAAAAAAGAGGCTGAAAGTTAAAATCATATTCTCCGTATTCAGGAATTGTCGCCGACCATTTATTTGAGATAGGTTTTTCATAGAAGATAATCCCAAATTTCATATTCTCCACACCATCAGGATTAGCATACCAGCCTATCTTATCCCCTTTGTGTTCAATCTTGTTTCCTACAAGTGAAGTGGTGGCATTAGGTATATCAAAGAGGGGTTTGATAGTGAGGGAGTTTTCTTTATTCCATTTGGTGAAGGTGATCTCTGGCTTAAAGACAGATGACTTAAGGTTGCCTATAATGACTTCATCGGCCTCAGAACCTAATGCCGCCAAATAAACCTGCTTATTGGTAACTTTTACTAAATTCCCCATTTATCCCTCATAAGCTAATTCCGGATGCCTATAATTAAGACGAGGTATAACTATCTTCCAATCTAACATCTTCAAAAAGTTGCTGTATAATAAATCCATCGCGCCCCTGGCCATATCATCGCAGCATTCCGTAGCCTTTATGTATCCGGCTGCGCAATTATGCCGGTTAATCAGTTGCTGATCGCGCCAGCCCTTTATGTAATACTGGCCATGGTAAGAGAAGATCTCCAGGCCATTCTCCGTAAAAATCTGGCCGCGCCTCTCTACTACCCGGATATAAGGTTTAAGATGCTGCTCATTCGTCCCCAGCCATTGCAGGCCCGGCAGTTTAACAATCTTATCATAGGCCCAAAAATGTAAAAAACTTAAATTCATGGCATCCATATCCGGGGCCCGGAATCCCCCCTTAATAAAGATCTCCCAGGACCAGCGCAGCGCAGCTTCCCATTTATAAGGATCTATAAAGACCGGACAGTTGCAAAGATCCTTATCGTTATAGTATCCGCGCTCGATATTCCAATACCATCCCAGCGGCTTATCGTCATATTGAAATTCATGATGCGGATCATCATAGACTTTATTTTGTTCCTTCGATGGCCCCAGGATGTAACCGGTTTTAGCTGCGATCTGGAAGAATTGTACTGGATCCCGGCAGAAAACCAGGTCCGCATCCAGAATACAAATTGCCTCATATCCTAAACCCAATTCAGCCGCATACCAGTATCTCTTCCGGCAGACTATCTCTGATCGGCCGCCCTCCGGCTGCCATTCCGACTCCGGGATATTATGAAAAATCACCTTATAAGAAAGCTTATCGAACTGCTTAATGAAATCCTCTTCCAACTCTATCCCCAAAACATGAACATCCGCCTTAGATCCTACATAATCCAGGCTATTAAGCATGGCGCAAAGCTCCGGGGTATATCCGTAAGTCGCTCCGACGATAAAAGCGTATTTATGCATTCTGATCCTTTTTAGCTCTTAAATCTAATTCCGGTTATCTCTAAGTCATAAGAGATATCTTCTTCTCCGTTTGTCTTTGTTATCCGAATCTCCCTGGGAGTAATTTTAATTTCCGCATCTAGAGAGATATTAAGATCTTCTTCTGAAATGGGTAGTTTTATCTTACGAAGATAAACTACCGGCCCCCTAGGTTTAGGCTTTTCCGCTTTTGCCTCCATAGGCATCTGGCCCATCGTTTCGGGTTTCTCCTTTAAGTCTATAAATGGATCATGCTTTTTCGCTAACATCTTCTCCTCCTTCTAAGGTTTTTAACCATGCCTTAACTTCTCCCCCCTTATATTCCCCTGGGAGTATAGAGGCCCTGGCAACGGGAAGACGAGTAAAACACTCGAGCTTGAAGTGTTTTTGCAGGAAAAATATCCTGTTACTCGGCAAGATCGCCAGAGCCAAATGCAAATTGCCGCTTACCACTCCCACGAATCCGGATAAGCAGCCAACTAGGCTTATCAGATTCGAGATCCTGGCGCGCGCCCTCCTTACAGAACAATCCACAAAATCAAACTTCTTATTAACCGGGTTATGAAAAACATGCTCAAAATGGGTTTCTATGGGAATAAAGCCTGCCTCCAGGATCTCATCCCAAATAAGCCTTGCGGTCTCTTCTGAGGGATTACAGGCATCCGGAAGGCATGTTATATTGAAATGGACCCCGATCAGCCGGCTGGCGCGTACTGGTACAAGCCTATGGCCATTTATAGGAGCTATGCCAAGCTCATTTACGCAACAAAATTCTCCCTTAGTAAGCTCTACCTGGCCCTCAGACATAGGAAAATGGACTTTAGCCACAATATCGTAATCTAAAGTCTCCAGAGTATTCATATCATCCCCGGTTATAAAGCGCGCCCAAGGCACGATATCCTCAAAAGAAAGGCCTTTCTGGACCGCTAGATCGAATTGGATATCCGGATAAAGCTCCCGGAGCCGGTAAAAGGGATTCAAAAACATAATCAGATCCCCTAGCCCATGCCAGAAAATAATTAGCACTCTCTTAGTCTCAGCGCTAAATTGCTGGACTAACTTTTGATCTTCATAAAAAGGCTCAATTACTTTTGCCATCTTTGATCACCCACCAGGTAAAATCCTCTCCCAAATGGATTATTTGCTCTTTAAAGCAGTCATGAAAGACTGCCCGGGTTACTCCATCCTGCTGAATAAAATCATGGCCGGCAATGATCCCTCCGGGCCGGACCTTAGATCCGTAATTCTTAATATCTCTTAACACTTGATCGTAAGCATGATCTCCATCTATAAAAACAAAATCTATCTCATCCGGCACATCCAGAATCGCCTCATCGCTTGTTTTACGGATGATAATGGATCTTCCATTATATTCTGCTAAGCGCGCCTGCGCGATCCGGTAATTCTCATCTAACTCTTCTTGAGTAAGGCCACATTCAAAAAAAGCCCCATCTATATGCTGCCAGGGATCAATAGAGTATAAAATCAAATTAGATAAGAACTGGAGCATGGTAACGCTGCCGGATCCGGTTAAGACCCCAATTTCTACTCCGACGAGCCTCCGCTCTGATCCAAAATGAGGCAGATAAACCTTCCTCGGCATAAATTCATGCTGCAAGTACATTTTCTCTTTCCTCTTCGTATCTAGGCCTCAGTATCTGGCCATGCAGATATTCCTCAGATCTGATCTCCGGGATCATGTTATTGAATCGCTCCATAAAAGTCTTAACGATATTATAATTATGCTCATTATTATCAGCCAGCCGGATCAGCTCTTTATGATCCCCGGGCCCGGATAACTCTTGCTTAAAACTGCGCCATTCCGCCTCAACCCGTCCCTTCTGCCACCAGCGGCAATGCCAGGCAGAAAGCGGTATCTGTAAATGATTATAAACCTTATCTCCGCCTACATACAGCCTAGTATAAGGCCAGATCGAATCGCATACCCATAATCTTCCCGGTAGCCCCAGGACCTTGCCCCTAGATCCATGCCGGCAGACTGATCTATTAAGCGCGATAACTGAATGATTCGCCTCCCCCCGGAAGGCATCCTCAATCTGAAAATCTATGATATCCCTAGGTAGCTGAGCGTATTGCTGGCCGATAAAATTCATCCCATCGAAGATCGCAGCCTGGGATCTATCCCAGATATTCTTATCGTCTCCGAAAGGCAGCTCTTCCGCCCTTAAGAAATTAAAAGGATATTCCGAATTGACCAGGATCCCGGCAGCTGCTATGTTAAAAATCGTATCTAAATTCACAAAGACAAAAGTATCCGCCTGGATCACGCAGACTGCTTTATATTTTTTCTCCCTTAAAAGCTTATGCGCCAGGAGCCAATAAGCCAGCCACATCCTATCCAAAATCCCGGATCCTTCTTTTCTCTTATCGACAACCTCTTCCATCAACTCAGAAACCGGAGTCCAGGTAACATTGAATCGGAAAGCCTGGCTTACCTTCTCTCTATATTCCGGATCAAATCCCTCATAAGCTACTTCCCAGTCTGCATCCGTTCCAAAGTAATTCTGCGCATTCATGCAGGAGATCATCCCGAAAGCATACCCGGCATTGCAAGATAAGACTATTGCGTAATCGCTTTTTTTCTTCATGAGATTATAGGTTTTAAAGATCCATCATCATTCCGGATATCCGGCTCCGGACCCTGGGGCCACATCTTTTTGGGATCCTCGATATAATTATCCATCTTTCTTAAAATAGCCAGGCCATAATTAGCGAAGAATCGGATATACTCCCATTTATATTTAGGATTATTATAGATCTCCTGTACCGGCTCCATCACCCAACCATAAACATCATGGATAACTAAATAACCTCTCCCGGCATCCAGGAGCAACGGATAAAGGATCTCGACTTCTTTTAAAAGATGCTGCCGGGAATGCCAACCATCCACAAAAGCCAATCCCAGCTGACGATCTCCAAAGGTATCTTTAGTCATATCCCAGGAGTCCATCTGGAGCATCGTAACCGGTAAGCCCTTTTCCCGGAAGAGCCTCTGGAACTCCGGCAACTCCCCGGAGATATCTATCCCATAATATTGGCCATCACATTTATACCGGCTCATATTGTCTTTAACCCCGGAGGCCAAAAAATAAGAACTATACGCCTTACAGACTCCTATCTCGACGACAAAATTTGCATCCGCGCATCTAGTAAGCCAATAAAGCAACGGGCCATAATAAGGAGTGCTATGATTTATTGTAGTCTCAATATGGTCCTTGCAACTAGCCTCGAATATCGGCGCAGGATATTCCTTAAAATAACCATCATCTCTAATCATTTACCCTCCCTTTTTGCTAGACATTTTCTTATCCCGGTTACAAGCTCATACAAAGAATACTTCTTACCCTTACGACAACTCAAAACATTAACTTCTTTTTCGATCAACTTAACCGCATCCTTAACATACAAAAATTGGAATTTGCGGCGCGTATCTATCTTAGGGATCTTGCCGGTTTTTACCTCGGAGATAATCTTCGTAACTATCTTATAAGGCCTGTCTCCGGGCCCATAGACGATCGGCAGCCTAAGGATCCTTACCTTTAAGCCTCTCATCTGATAGATCCGGCAGATCTCTTCTCCTATCAATTTGCTCAACCCATAGATATGTTCATCCATGACTTGAAAAGTAGAGACAAATAAAACCCAAATCCTTCTCCTTAAAGCTACCTCTAAAACATCACATAAAGCCAGAAGATTTATCTTTATAGTATCCCTGGGATTCTCTTGGCATAACTTGCGGCTAGAGACTGCGGCCAGATGCACGATCCCAGAAACCCCTTTCGTTTGTCTCCAGATAGAATGGATCTTAGTAATATCTCCGGTAAAAGCCTTACCTCCCCGGATAGACTTGCCTATAAAGCCGCCTGCGCCTGTAATAAGAACATTTTTTCTCATGGAAAATTTACCATCTTCACTTTCTTAGCCCGGTCCAGGATCTTATTGATCTCATGATTTTTACAGCAATTCTGGCACTCCGGCACAACCGGGATCTTCTTAGCTATCTCCGGCCAAATATCCAGGATCCTGTCTTTTTTCAGATCCCCCAAGATGAATCTTTTATCCCCGGACAAATAAAGGCATGTACTCAACATTCCTTCCCAGTCTATCGAAGGACAAAAATTATACCCGTAACAAAAATCATAACTCCGGGCCTGCCGGGCATCCCGGTATTTATATTCGGTAAGATATACTTCAAAGCCTTTTTTCTCATATTCTTTAAGATATACCGGTATCTCGAGTTCCGGTTGAGAAAGATGATCCCCTATAAGAGCAGGGCGGACCTGGAGATAGCTGGACCCCAGGCCGCGCGCCTGCAAGCAAAGCATCCGGAGGTCCGTCTCCCCCAAAAGCTTCGTCTGATTTATGCAGATTCCAAAAGGTACCTTAGGTTTGATTGTCTTCTTAAGCCCGGCATCAGTTAAAGATATCCGGATCCATTCAAATTTATCTTGATGAGGAATCTCCTGGAGCCCATTCGTAAAAATCCCCTGTTCTATCCCCAGGAAAAAAGCGCGCTCGACGAAATCCTTAAAATGAGGATGCAAAGTCGGCTCCCCTCCTCCGGTCCAATTTATGGCCTTGACTCCCAGTAGGGCCAGATCTTCGATGATCTCCATCATCTTAAGGCTGTCTATCTTGGCATCGCTCTTCCTATCCTTAAAAAAACACCAGGGGCAAGAGGCATTGCAGAAAGCTGTCGGAGCTATCTCGACAAGAATAGGCAAGGATCTATCAGATTCCAGCCATCTCTTTATCCTGTCTCCATGCCATAACAACTTCTCTACGGGCCCGAATATCATTAAAACCTCCGGATGATTATCTTGCCGGCCAAAACGAAACGCTCCCAGACAGTTAGATCATTATTAACAAAAGCCTTAAACTTAGGGACCATCTGCTCTGTCTCCTTAGCGGCCATACGCCTGGCCTCTCTCCTTAACTTCTTAGCCATCCTGCCATTCATGGGCT
>Ga0315286_10001603_pt1 | contig 20506 bp, 20 predicted proteins | sample YL17G10_0_MG_FD_205038 | JGI IMG/M metagenome (GOLD analysis project Ga0315286, IMG submission 205038) | Sediment microbial communities from Yellowstone Lake, YNP, Wyoming, USA - YL17G10_0 | ecosystem: Environmental > Aquatic > Freshwater > Lake > Sediment | place: USA: Wyoming | collected... | reverse complement strand
CCGAGCAAGACGGGGGATGTGACGAAGAGCGCGGAGATCTGGTCGTATGAGATGAAGCAGACCTGCTCGACAGTAGCGGTGCATGATGGGCTGGTGTATGCGGCGGATTGCGGGGGGCAGATTCACTGCGTGGATGCGGCGACGGGGAAGGGGCTGTGGGTGCATAAGGTGGATGGGGAGATTTGGGCGTCGCCGATGGTGGCGGATGGGAAGGTGTACATTGGGTCGTGCGGGGGACAGTTTCTGATCTTCGCGGCGGGGAGAGAGAAGAAGCTGTTGAGTTCGATACAGTTGGATGATCGGATGAGCGCGACGGCGACGATGGCGAATGGGGTGGTGTATGTGACGACGTGGTCGAAGATGTATGCGGTGGCGAACGGGAAATAGGGTTCAGGGTTCGGGGTTCAGGAAGGAGAACGTCATGAGGTTGGGTGCTTTGTTCACGGTGGTGCTGGCGGCGCTGGTGGGGTGTGGGCAACGAGCGGAACAGGTGGATTTGGTTGGTCAGCCGTATCAATTGGATACGGGACTGGTGTCGCGGTCGATCTCGTTTGAAAACCAGACGGGGGCGTCAGGTGAAGGGGGGAAGACGGCGAGCAAGCTGGGCGTGGGGCGGAAGGGATTGCCGTCGAAGAAGATCAAGCCGGGGGAGACGGTGCAGTTGTGCGACATCGAGGGGCCGGGGACAATTCGATCGATCTGGGTGACGTGCGCACATGATCCGGTGGCGCTGCGGAGCTATGTGATCCGGGTGTGGTGGGATGGGCAGGAGCATCCGAGCATTGAGTGTCCGATCGGGGATTTCTTTGGGATGGCGCACGGGAAGGTGATGCCGTATGCGTCGGCGGTGCACTCGATTGGGCCGACGGCGGGGATGAACATCTGGTTGCCGATGCCGTTCACCCAGCGAGCGAGGGTGACGCTTACCAACGAGAGCGCGAAAGAGACGCCGCTGTTCTATCAGATCGGGTATACGCTTGGGGACAGGCATGCGGCGGATGTGGGGCGGTTGCACGCGCTGTTCCGGCGGGAGAATCCGACGACGGAGAAACAGGATTTTGAGCTGCTGCCCAAGAGAGAGCAGAAGGGTCGGTTCATCGGGTCAGTGATCGGCATTCGCAACCTGCATCCGCAGCAGTGGTGGGGCGAAGGCGAGATCAAGGTCTACATGGATGGCGACAAGGAGTTTCCGACGATCTGCGGGACAGGCAGCGAGGATTACGTGGGGCTGGCGTGGGGGATTCAGCAGAACCCGTATTTCTACAACGGGTGCAGCCTGTTCCAGAACAACTTCGTTTCAATGTATCGGTGGCATCTGCCGGACCCGATCGCGTGGAAGAAAGAGGCGAGGATCACAATTCAGCAGATCGCGTGGAAGAGCGGGCTGGCGGAGACATCGGACGACTGGAGCTGCGCGACGTTCTGGTATGAGCCGGTGCCGAGCGCGAAGTTGCCGGCGATGCCGGATGTGAATGCGCGGACGGCGGATGTGTGGGTGGCGCCTGTGGAGAAGAAATGACGAACGAGGGGATGGCGGGAATTGCATAGGGGTGAATGGACGGGCTTGGCCTTCGGGGCGGGTCGGCTCGGGAAGGGCAAGCACTTGCGATGACGCGTTTGGCGAATACTGGTTGCTGGTGGCAGGTGCGGTGGGTCAAGGGGTTGCAGGAGGGTGTTGAGATACGCTCGGCGGGGTGGCGGCGGGGTGGTTTTGGTCGTACCAGCGGGTGGCGGAGTAGAAGACGGCGGAGCATCCTACGAGGATGGCGGCGAAGAGGATGCTGCGGAGCAGGTGCTGTTTGCCGAGGGTTTCGAAGATGGTGTAGCCGGCGACGTAGACGAGGATGAAGCCGAAAATGAGCTTGAGCGTGCGGTCGGAGAACTGCTGGGCGATGTGGCTGCCGATAATTGCGCCGAATATAAAGCCGAGTGCGATCCAAGCGGCGGTATCGAGTCTGACGTGGCCTTCGCGGTAGTAGCGGATGACGGCGGGGAGGGTGACGGGGGGGAGCATGACGGCGAGGCTGGTACCGACGGCTTGGTGCTGGCTGAAGCCGAGGATCAGGACCATGATGGGGATCATGATGGTTCCGCCGGCGAGGCCCATGATTCCGCCGTAAAGGCCGACGACGACGCCGATGGCCAGAAGGATTAGTGGATTAATCAAAGCGGACTCCTTGGAAGAAGTCCCGAATATACATCCGGGGCTTTGGGAGAGCATAATGGGGGGATGATGAGAGGCAAGAGCGACGCTGGGTGGCCGGAGTTGCTCCAACGCTGGAAGGCGGAGCAGAATGAGTTGCGGCAGCGGATCGTCGTGCAGCCGCTGGGGGAACTGCCGAGATACATTGGGGGGGCAGACGCGGCGTTTTCGGGGGACAAGCGGACGATCTATGCGGTGGCGGTGGTTTATGATCGGGAGGAGAAGCGGATTGTGGAGGTGGCGGAATCGGTGAGGGAGGTGACCGTGCCGTATGTGCCGGGGTTTTTGAGTTTTCGGGAGGGGCCGGCGATTTTGGAGGCGGTGGGGAAGCTCAAACAGGAGTGGGGGGTGATCTGTTTTGATGGGCAGGGGTATGCGCATCCGCGGCGGTGCGGGGTGGCGGCGCACCTGGGGATAACGCTGGATCGACCGGGGGTTGGTGTGGCCAAGAGCCGGCTGGTTGGGATGTTTGAGGAGCCGGAGGAGAGTGCGGGGTCGATGTCGCCGCTGATGGATCGGGGGGAGCAGATCGGGATGGTGCTGCGGACGCAAGATGGGGTCCGGCCGTTGTTTGTGAGCGTGGGGCATCGGGTGGATATAGAATCGTCGTGCAGATTGGTGATGGCGTGTTGCACGCGATACCGTGTTCCGGAGCCGACGCGGCAGGCGGATATTGAGGTGGCGAAGCTGAAGAGGCGGTATGAGGGGCGGGAATGCTGAGGTTGAAGGGATGGGCGAGGGGGTATAATAGGTGGAGATGTGGCTGTGGTACTAGGGAGGGTAATAAGCAGGAAGCGTCCCCCTTTTGGGAGATGAAGTGATGCAGGATGTGTTTGGGCGAGCGATCGGGTATTTGCGGCTCTCGGTAACGAAGGAGTGTGAGAGCCGGTGCGTTTATTGTCGTCCTTCCGAAAGCCATGGATCTGCAGCCGGGGCTCTGTCGGCGGGGGAGATCGAGAGCCTGGTGAGGCATTTGGTGGGGAAGCACGGGGTCCGTAAGGTGCGTCTGACGGGGGGGGAGCCGACGATCCGGGCGGACCTGATCGAGATCGTGCAGCGGCTGGGGAAGATCGATGGCCTGGAAGACCTAGCGATGACGACGAATGGGCTGACGCTGGCGGGGCAGGCGAAGGCACTGAAGGAGGCGGGGCTGAAGCGGGTGAATATCAGCCTGGATTCGTTGGATTCGGAGAAGTATCAGCGGATTACGGGGGTGGACGGGCTGGGGCGGGTGCTGAGGGGGATCGATGCTGCGGTGGCGGCGGGATTGGCGCCGGTGAAACTGAACACGGTGGTGGTGCGAGGGGAGAACGACCATGATGTGGCGGACCTGCTGCTGTTTGCGGTGGACCAGGGTTTGGAGATCCGGTTCATTGAACTGATGCCGATGGGGCCTTTGGCGGGGCAATGGGAGCAGCGGTATGTGCCGGAGAGCGAGATCCGGCAGCGTCTGGGGGATGTGGTGACGACCTGGCGGCCGGGGGTGTCGGGGAGCCATGCTGCGCGGCGTTATCGTGTAGGGCTGCCGTACGGGCGGCGTGGGGTGGTAGGTTTTGTGACGGCGATGAGTTGCCCGTTTTGCGATTCGTGCAACCGCATTCGTATTGCCGCGGATGGGACGTATTACCCGTGCCTGATGGACCGTCCGGCGGGGAGTATTGTGGGAGCGCTTCGGCCGGTGTTTGAGCCGGATCTGCTGGATCGGTTGCTGGAAAAGGGGTTGGTGGGGAAGGAGCGCGAGCATCCGCGAACGGGGACGGCGGTGATGACGCACATTGGAGGATGAGGGGCGGCGAGCAGGCGCATCGTATCATGAAGTAGGATGGTAGCGGCGGCGTGGTGAGGCATCAGGCGTGTGTGAACGGCCAGCACCGACGGATTCAACAGCATCACTTCCGGCGACACCTGCGGATGGTTCGAGCATTGCGGGTATGGGCTACACTGACCTGCAAAACGCTCTAAAGTAGGTGCTCCAAAGTAGGCGTATGATGGGGCCGATAAAGTAGTTATGTATATGGGGGGCAGATGGTCGGCATTGCGGGGCGCTGACTGGCTGGACAGGGCTGTTAAGTTTTTGTACGATATTCATTATCTAGAAGTGCCTACTGATGTATGGCGTATGGGTGAGCGTGGGACTAGATACTGCAAGGGGCTGCATGGAATCACTGGGTAGCAAACTACGTCGGAGGCGTTCGAAGCTGGGATTGACACTGGATGAGTTGTCGGGGCGGACGGGGATATCGAAGCCCTATCTGTCGCTGATTGAGACGGGGCGGGTGTCGAATCCTCCGAGCGACGAGAAGTTAAGGCGGTTGGAGCAGGCGTTGGGGTTTACGCCTGGGGAGCTGGTGACGCAGGCGCATTTGCAGCGAACGCCGCGGGATGTGAGGGCGGTGCTGCAATCGCTGCTGGAGAAGGGGTTAAGCCGGGAAGGCGCCAAATTGCCAAAGCAGGATGCGGGGGATGGGCCGGATGTTGAAGGGGTGAAGCAGGGGGTGGATCTGGATGATGTATATCTATCGGGGGTGCTGCAGGATCTGGTGGAGAAATCAGCAGGCAACGTGGAACAGGTGACAACGAACGCGGTGCCGGTGATCAACAAGGTATCGGCGGGGTACCCGAAGGATTTCACGGACCTTTCGTATCCGCGTGGGGTGGCGGACGACTATGTGGCTTGTCCGGAGGTGAGCGATCCGGATGCGTTTGCGGCGAGGGTGCATGGGGACAGCATGATGCCCAAGTTCACGGAGGGGGACATCGTGATTTACTCGCCGGCGGCCAATCCGCGGAATGGGGATGACTGCTTTGTGCGGTTTGCAGACGGGCATACGACGTTCAAGCGGGTGTTTTTCGAGACGGACGAGAGCGGGACGGCGGTGTTGCGGTTGCAGCCGCGGAACGAGCGGTATCGGCCGCAAGTCGTGGCGTCGGAAGAGGTAAGCGGGCTGTATAGGGCGGTGTACCGGTATCAAAGGATCGACGAAGAGTAGGGCGGGGCGACTCGCTCTCTAGTTCTGGATTTCCAATCCAGGGTTAGGTCGCGCGGGGGGCTGGCTGTCTCTACGACAACGATCCAAGCATTATATTGACAAACTGGGCGCTGCGCGATCGACTAAAATAAAGTTTTTTTTCTCGCATTTCCCTAGGGAAACGATCAGGGCGGTCGGCGGCGCTGCGCGCGCGGTTGTCTGATTGCGCAACAAGGGGGATAGGGTGGAGAGATGTGACGATGACGATGAGCAAAAGCAGCGGGGCTGCGAAGGGTCAAGGGTAAGGAACCCCTCGCCCGGCGTACTGGAAGAGGGGACGTGTGGGAAAGATCGGAGCGGGAAAAGGAACGGTGGAGCGGGCTATGGCATACCAACTGGAAAAACTGAAGGCGGCCAACGGATGCACGACGGTGAACGCGGAGGCGCTGCGAGGGAGGATTGAGCGATTGAGGGGCGCGGAGAGCACAAGGCTGAGGCGGCTGTGGGCGTACTACCGGAACCCGGTACGCAGCATTGGGCTGAGCAGCGTGGACAGCGGCTGCGACCGGCCATACCGGCAGGCGCAGGAATGGGGGATTCCGTCGCGGATCACGGGAATGCGCAACGGGCGGGAGCCGTTCGAGACGCAGGTCGTAGAGGGCGTGACGCGGAAAGAGGTGGTCATTGAGAACGACATCGGATGGCGTATCGACACGATGGTGGACTACCTGTTTGGCAAGCCGGTGGTGATTCGGTCGTCGGCGCCGGATGCGAAGAGGCGTGAGGTGATCGATCGGCTGGTGCGGGCGATTGTGGCGCACAACGGGGGGCTGCTTTTCCTGCAGCAACTGGCGCTGATGGGGGCGGTGTACGGGGTTGTGGATGTGCTGGTGAAGCTGGACACGGAGGTTTTCTGCGGGGCCGGCTGGCCGAACGAGTCGGGGGACAGAGAGCAACTGCTGGGGCACGGCGGGTGCGGCAGACAGGAATTGGGTGAGCCACCGCTGGGAGCGGAAGCGGCGAGGATCGAGAGTTCGGGGGATGGGAAGGATGAAGGGGGCGGGGGAGCGAAGGGCGTGGAGCCCGCGTTGCCTGCGGAGCTGAATGCTTCGCTGGCCCAGGAGGCGGAAGTCGGGGGGTCTCCGAAGGCGGCGGACGATCTTGCCGAGACGGGCGCGAGGAAAAACTCGCTCGAAGCGCTGATCCAGCGCATCGCCCGGATGATTCGGCTGGAGATCGTGGAGCCGACGCGGGCCCTGCCCTTTCTATCGCAGGAGGACTATCGGATCGTGGAGGTGTATGGGCAGTGCTATGAGCTGCCAGTTGCCAGTTGCCAGTTGCCAGGGAAGAGCGGGCAAGGAACGGGCAGGGGACGGTGGTGGGAGCGGTTGTGGCGGAAGGCAGGGCAACTGGCCGAGGCCGGCGCCGGGCAGATGGGGCTGACGCGGCCGGAACAGACGGTGGCCGTAACGGAGCTGATCACCCGCCAGCGGTGGCAGCGCTATGAGGGCGAGGAACTGGTCAGCGAGGGCAAGAATTCACTAGGCGAGATTCCGCTGGTGCACATTCAGAACACGGCGGTGCCGTTTGAATACTCGGGCGCCAGCGACGTGGAGCCGTTGCTGCCGCTGCAGGATGAACTGAACACGCGTCTGTCGGACCGGGCAAACCGGATCGCGCTGCAATCGTTCAAGATGTACCTGGGCAAGGGGATTGACGGGTTTACGGACCTGCCTGTGTCGCCGGGGCGGATGTGGACGACGGACAACACCGACGCAGAGGTGATCGAATTCGGGGGAAACACGGAAAGCCAGGCGGAGTCGCTGCATATTGCGGATCTGCGGGAAGCGATGGACAAGGTGAGCGGTATTTCGCCGATTGCGGCGGGCGCGATCAAGGACCGGATTGGCCGGCTGACGAGCGCCGCGGCACTGCGGGTGACGATGATGTCGCTGCTGGCCAGAACGGAGAAGAAGCGGACGACGTATGGGCTGGGGCTGCAACGCATGATCGATCTGGCGTTGGCGTGGCTGGACCGCGCCGGGGTGTTCGCAACGGGGCCGGAGGAACGGCGTGTGGAACTGCACTGGCCGAGCCCGCTGCCGGACAACCAGACCGAGAAGCTGGATGAAGCGGAAGCGAAACTGCGGCTGGGCGTTCCGAAGGAGGTGGTGCTGCGGGAACTGGGATATTGAGAGGAGCAGAGTTCCGAGTGCTTAGTTCAGAAAGGGGTGATGCGATGGATGAGGTGAAAGTGGCAGTGGTGGAAGGACCGCCGCCGGCGGCACAGCCGGCCAAGCAGGAGCCGGATCCGAGCGGGCGGCTTCATGAGATGGCCCGGGAGCTGATGCGAACCCGGAACCGGCGGCTGCTGTTGGAGTACCTGCGGCTGAGACGAGCGGTGAGGTAGGCGGGAACTGGATGTAAGGGGACGTAAGGTCAGAGAGAGTGAACAGAGAACGAAAGGAGCAATGCGATGTCATTTACGGGGAAAGCGACATATTCGGCGGGCGCGACGTTGCCTGAGAAGGCGGAAGACGTGAGCGATCTGGTGGGGATTGTCTCGCCATACGAGACGCCGCTGCTTGATGCGCTGGGTGATCCGGCGAGGCCGGCGCGAGCCACCTTGCATGAGTGGCTGGAGGACACGCTGCTGCCGAACACGGACGTGATCAATGACAGCGTGTACGGCAACGCGACGACGGACACGACATTTACAGTGGCCAATGGGTCGCGTTTTCGGGTGGGGGATCAGATCCAGGCGGACCTGTCAGGGGAAGTCATGTTCGTGACTGGGGTGGCGAGCAACGATCTGACCGTGGTGCGCGGGTATGGCGGGACGACCGCTGTAGCGTTGGCGGACCAGAAGGTGATCCGCATCCTGGGCAACGCATCGCTGGAAGGCGATGACGCGTCTGCGGCGAGGTTCACTTCGCGGTCACGCGTGTCGAACTACACGCAGATTTTTGCTTCGACAGTGGAAGTGAGTGGGTCAGAGCTGGCGGTGCGGCAATTGGGCGTGGCCGACGAGCTGGACTACCAGAAGCAGCAGCGTTTGCGCGAGTTGATACGCGACCTGGAGAACTGCGTGATCAACGGCGTGGCGCCGACGGCGAACCAGCAGGGGTCGGCGACGGTGCGGCGGACGATGAAGGGGCTCTTCGGGTGGATCAACACGAACAAGTTTGCACCGGGTGCGGGCGGATTCCCGTCGGGCACGACGCTCAGCGAAGACCAGTTGAACACTGCGTTGCGCACGATCTGGCAGAGTGCCAGCGGGCAGGTGGACCTGATCGTGGTGAACGGCAAGCAGAAGCGGGCGATCAATGCGTTCATCGGGACCAGCCGTCGCTTCGCGGTGGACAGCGGGACGTACAAGGACATGGTCGGCGTGTACGAGAGCGACTACGGCGTGTGCAAGGTCGTCCTGAGCCGCTGGGTGCCGCCGGGGAATGTGCTGTTGTTGGACAGCAGCCGGATCGAAGTGCTGCCGCTGGCCGGGCGTAGTTTCCAGTACCGGCAACTGGCCACGGTGGGCGACCGCGAGTCGGGCCAGATGATCGGCGAGTACACGCTGGAGCTTCGCAACGAGGCGGCGCATGGTCTGATCAAGTACCTGGCGACCTAGCGCGCGGGATCTGGATCTGGGGATTGGGGCTACAGGCGGAGTCGAGCCGCGGAAGCGGCCAGACGCCAACGGGCGGGGGCGGCCGGGGAGAGGGGCCGCCCCCGTTTCTCTGACGGAGGATGACATGACATTCTGCACTGATGTGGATCTGCTGCACTGGGAGCCGAGCCTGTTTCGCGACGCGGTTTTCGCATCGCAGCAGTTGCTCAGCGGAACGGGAGACCTGAATGGAACGACATTCACACTGGCCAGTGGGTCGCTGGTAACGGCCCATGTGGCAGCGAACCAGGTGATCGTGCTCAGCGGCTCGTTGAGCGGGAGCTATCCGATTGTCAGCGTGAACAGCGCGACGCAGCTCACGCTGAGCGTGCTGTATGACGGCTTGTTTCCGGATACGGGATCAGCAACGCCGAGCCCAGCGGGAACGGCGGCGGCGCTGCCGTTTGCGGTCCGCACGTTCTGGCCACAGCGCAAGGTGGTGAGCGATCTGATGATGCGAGCGGCCGGGATTGATGTGGGATCGGTGATCACACCGGATGCGCAGATTGTGAACACCGAAGCGATGCGCCGGCCATGCGTGCTGGGGACGCTCCAGATGATTTACAATGCCTTGGCGGCTGCTGCCGCGACGCCGACCAACTTTCAGGTAAGGGCCGACCTGTACGAGCGGCTCTATCGCCGGGCGCTGGGTCAGGTGCGCGCCGAGGTAGATATGAACGGGGACGGGGCGGTGGACGTCTTGCGGCGGCTGAACGTGTTGGAACTGACGCGGGCATGATCTGCCTACGCCGCCGATGGATGAACCAGCGAGCGGATGACCAGAGAGGAGGCTCAGATGATCTGGGGTCTACTTGGCGAGACGATGCCGCTGGCCGAGCTGACGAATCTCGGGGCAGCGGGGCTGATGGGGGCGATGTGGCTGTGGGAGCGCCGCACGAGCCGAAAACGAGAGGAACAACTCGACGAGGCTCACGTGCGAATCATGACCGACCGCGTGCAGTTGGATCAGCTCATCGACCTGGTGCGGCAGAACGCCGAAGCGATGAGCCGGCTCAGCACGGTGCAGGAACAGTTTCTCCGGGAGCTTGATGAGAAGAAGGCGGGATAGTGAAAACAGGGGGTTGCCATGAAACAAGCCGTGATGCTGTTGGCGCTGCTGGCGAGCGGATGCAGCGCGTATACGGAAGCGCAGATGCGCCTGGTTCACCAGGCGAACCGCGGGGTTGAGCTGTGCCGGGCAGCGCAGCGCGAGCGATCGCTGATTGTAGAGCAATTCCATCAACTGCAACGACAACGGATGGATGAAGCGTTCGATGCGGATGTTCGGGAGAACTCCGCGCTCTTGGCCGACTGGGTCATCGAGCATCGCAAGGCATATGCAGCGGCGCTCGATGCACTGTCGCGGCAGCGAACAGCCAGCGCCGAGGCGCAGGCAGCGGCGGAACGGAATCTCGATGCGGTCGAGCAGGCGCTGAACCGGGTTCTCTGGTTGCAGTCGGTGCAGCTGAAGCTGACCGAATGGGATGGCACGGCCAACCTGGAGATCCCACGGGAGAAAACCAGCAAGTGATGTGGAGAGATGAAATGACAAGACCAGACAAGAGGGGAGGCGAACATGGTATCGATAAGCCTGAAAGACCATGTGCAGAAAGTGGTGGCAGGTGAGTGGAAAGCGTTTGCCGAGCGGCATCCGCATCTGGCCGAGGTGATCGATCAGACACTGGTGGTGGAGCAGGCGATGGCCAGCTTGGCGGATGATCCGGAATTCCGTGAGGCGATGGATGCGGCGATGGTGACCGGGGTGACGGCGGAGGTGATAGCGGAAGTTGTCGAGCGATTTGTGCAGGGATGGCTGAAGAAGCTGATCTAATCGCGGAAAACTCAAAGGCCTTCAGGGGCACGGGCGGGCGGCTTGCCGGGAATGACGGCTGGGCCGCCCGTCGCATTTTCAGGCGGTCGTGCTTGACATTGGCATCCGGTTGCGGTCCTTTAGACGATTGGATTGGGTCCGGCGGGGCAATGTTGCAGGGAGGAGTTCATGTCGCGCTCGCTCTACGCACGTCTTGTGCAGCGATACGGATCGAAACCCGATGCGGCCAGCCGCCGCGAGGTTCTGAAACTGGCGGCGGCGGCATCGGCCGGGGTGTTGATCGGCGGCTGCGCGGCCGGAGCGGGTGGACTGTTCAAAAAACGAGTGGGCAAGCGAGTGATCATCGTCGGCGGCGGATTTGCCGGGCTGGCGTGTGCTCACGAGCTGCATGAGGCGGGTTACGATGTCAATCTGTTCGAGGCCCGCCGGCGCGTGGGGGGGCGCGTGGTGAGCCTGACAGATTTCGTGCAGGGGAAGGTTGTTGAGGGAGGCGGCGAGCTGATCGGGGCGAATCATCCCACCTGGATGGCGTACAAGGATCGGTTCAAGCTTGAACTGCTCGAGCTGCCCGAAAACGGGAGCCTCAGCGGTCCGGTCGTTATCGAAGGAAAACGGCTGGATGAGAAACAGGCAAGGGCATTGACGGAGGAAATGGACGCGGCGTTGCGGCGGATGGTCGACGATGCGCGGAAGGTGAACGCAGATGAGCCCTGGAGGAGCCAAGACGCGGGCAAGCTTGACCTGCGGACGGTGGGCGATTGGGTTGCCTCGCTGGATGCGTCGCGGCTGTGCAAACGCGCCGTCATCGCCGACCTGGAAGCCGATGCAGGCGTGGCCGTCGCAAGGCAGAGCTATCTGGCAAAACTGACGCAGGTCAAAGGCGGCGGCTTGGAGAAATATTGGGAGCAAAGCTGGCGGTATCGCTGCAAGGGAGGCAATCAGGAACTGGCGGTGCGATTGGCCAGATCGATCGGCATGCTGCGACTGAAACTGGGAACGCCAGCGGTGGCGATCCACGCGACGAACACCGTGGTTTACGTGTCAACGGCGGACGGGAAGACCTATGAGGCCGACGATGTCGTGCTGGCGATCGCGCCAAGCGCCTGGCCGAAGATCCAGATCTACCCCGAGCTGCCGGCAGTGTTGCGAGTGCAGATGGGTACCGCCGTGAAATACCTGATGGCGATGAAAGGCAGGTTCTCCAACCCGGCAGGGCTCGCGGTCGGCGGGTTTACCGACGGCGCCGTCAGCAGAACATGGGACGGCACGGCCGGCCAAGGCGAAGGAGAAGCAGCCTTGGTCGCATACTCGGCCGGACCAGCGGCAGAGGGGATGCGGAAACATGAGCCGGAATTGCGGGACGCGGCGTATCTGGCCGAGCTTCAAAAGCTGTATCCGGACATCGGCAGGCAATACAAGGCATCGCGGTTCATGGATTGGCCGGCCGACCCATGGACCCGGGCGGGGATTTCGTTTCCAGGTCCCGGCGACGTTATGACCACAGGGCCTCTGCTGCGCAAGGGACACGGACAGATCCATTTCGCCGGCGAGCATGCATGCTATAAGTTTGCCGGATCGATGGAGGGAGCGCTCAACAGCGGCGTGTCGCTGGCCAGGCGCCTCGCGGTGCGCGACGGGGTGCTGGAGGTATAGCCATTGGAGCCGCCGACTCAAATCGATGCACGCAGACCCAATGCACCGCCAGGTGAGTTCGCGTCACGGCGGCGGACCTATGATATGACCCGAGGCGCGGGTTAATCTGGCGCCGCGATGATATGGCCGAGATTGTACTGACCACCCTCAATGTCAAGTACGCGCACTCCGCGTTTGGCTTGCGCTATCTGATGGCGAACCTCGGCGCGCTGCGCGAGCGAGCGCGGATCATGGAGTTTGACGTCAATCAGCGGCCGGTGGATGTGCTCGAAGCCATTCTGGCGGAGAACCCGCGGATCGTGGGAGTGGGAGTGTACATCTGGAACGTGAGCCAGGCGACGGAGCTTGTCGCGATGCTCAAGCGGGTTTCGCCGCAAACCATTGTCGTGCTCGGCGGTCCGGAAGTGAGTTACGAGGCTGATCAACAGGAAATCGTCCGTCAGGCGGACTACGTGATCAGCGGTGAGGCCGACCAGGCGTTTGCCTCGCTGTGTGAAAAGATTCTGAACGGCCAGCAACTGCCGCATAAGCTGATGTCGGCAGAGTTGCCGGACTTGGCGAAGACCGCACTGCCGTACGACCTGTATGATCAGCGCGACATCCAACAACGGGTGATCTATGTCGAAGCGTCTCGCGGCTGCCCGTTCGGATGCGAGTTCTGCCTGTCTTCGCTCGATGCAGCGGTGCGAAATGTGCCGCTGGAAACGTTCCTGACCCAGATGCAGCATCTGCTCGATCGGGGCGTGACGCATTTCAAGTTCGTCGACCGGACGTTCAACCTGAACATCAACACCGCCCGCGCAATCCTCGAGTTTTTCCGTGATCGCTATCAGCCGCCGCTGTTTCTGCATTTCGAGATGATCCCGGACCGGTTGCCGGACGGGCTGCGCCAGACCATCAAGCAGTTTCCTGCAGGCGCGCTGCAGCTCGAAGTGGGCGTGCAGACGTTCAATGAAGAAGTCGCCCGGCGAATCAAACGGCGGCAGGACAATGAGAAAGTCGAGCAGAACCTCCGGTTTCTCCGCGACCAGACGGGCGTACACGTGCACTCCGACCTGATCGTCGGCCTGCCCGGGGAAGACATCGACAGCTTCGCGGCCGGGTTTGATCGGCTCATTGGCCTCGGGCCGCAGGAGATCCAGGTGGGAATCCTCAAACGCCTGCGCGGAGCGCCGATCGCGCGACACACCGAAGAGTGGCAAATGGTGTATTCGCCACACCCGCCGTACGAACTGCTGCAGACAAAGGTGACCAACTTCGCAACGATGCAGCGGCTGCGGCGGTTCGCCCGCTACTGGGACCTGGTCGGCAACAGCGGCAATTTCGTGCAGACGCTGCCGCTCTTGTGGCAGGGGACCTCGCCGTTCTGGTCTTTCATGGGGTTCTGCGATTGGTTGTTCGAGCGAGTCGGGCGAACCCATGCGATCGCACTGGAGACGCTGGCGGAGCGCCTGTTCGAGTACCTGTGCGACGCGCTGCAACGCCAGCGGCAACCCGTCGCGGAAACGATCTGGCGCGACTACCAGCGTGGCCGACGCCGCGAGATGCCCACGTTCCTGCGCGAACAGTTGCCTCAGGAGAAGGCTGCCGCCGCCGTACGCACCGCAACGCTGCGCCGCCAGAGCAGACACCTGGGCTGATACAATCCCCGATTCACAGCAACTCACCCATGAGATTCACCGCAAGCCGCTGTCGATGATGTTCTGGATGATCTGCTCAACAGTCGCGATCTTCCGCTCGATGGTGGGATACGCATCGACACAATAGAAGTGAGCATGATGAGACCACAGCTCCCGCAATTGCTGGCCGAGTGCGATGGCGACGGGTGCCGCCTCGTGCCGAGCCGAATTCGACGCCCCGCCGTCGTACCCGCCGATAGCGGCACTGGTCTGCAGCCAAATTACGGCATCGTAGCGAGCGCACTCGGCATTCAGCGCAGTGCCGAGCTGCCTCCAATAGTCCTCCGGCCCATCTGGCCAATAGGCGGCTCCGTCAACCGTCCCGCGGTCCAGCAACAGCGTCAATCCCGGAGCCGACGCCGACGCCGCTTCATCCTGCTCGAGCTGCAGACGATAGATCTGCCGTTGCACGTCACGGCGGCCGGCAACGTCGAGTTGGCTCCAACGTTTCCCCAGCCGCTGGTAGACCAGCGTCGCTGCCTCGGGAACCACCGCGAAGCGATCCGGGCATCCAGCCGCCAGGCGCGTGGCAACCACCGTCTTCCCTGCACCCGGACCACCTGTCAACACGATGCGCCGCATACGGTTCATCAAAGGCTATACAGCAGCGATGCGCCCATCCAGACCTGGACCCCCACCGCGAGCGCCAGCAATGCCATGCCGATGATCGTGATCCACTTCAGCCGCCAGCCGAAGCGTGTCACCAGCGCCAGAATCAACGACAGCAGGACGATCATGATTGCCAGCAACGCGTGGATCAACATCCGCGTCTGCTCGGCCGTCATTTCCGTCCGGCCGGTTGCCGACGTCGCCTTTTTGAAAAGCTCCTGCGTTTCCGGTATCCACCAGGTCAGCCCTTCAGTGGTCCACAACCCCGCCACGCCAGCCAGCAACGCCAAAATCCCCGCGATCAGCCAGAACCGCGCCGGAAACAGCGGAGCCGCCGACGACGAGATCGCATCAGTCTCCGGTGGCTGTATATCGAATTCCATCGCCGGCCGCTGTGACCCGACCGTCGGCGGGGGAAATTCGGGCGGCACTTCGCTGAGGACTGGCTCCTGCGCCCAGCGGCGGAACGTCACCCCAATCGCGCCCGCCGCCACCAACAGCGTCAGACCGATCAGCAGCAAATGCACTTGCGCCGGATCAACCTTGATCGGCATCGACCATGGGTTCGTGGTCGCTACCGACCCACCGCTCATCCGAGGCTCCGCCGCCACGCCCAACAGGTAAACTGCTTCGCCGCTGAACCACGCACCCACCGCCGCACCCCCCAGCGCCACCAGCAACGCCGCCAGAATCGGCCAGCGAAACTTAGCTCGCGTACCATCCGAAGAACCCACCCACGTGATCGCCGCCAGCAAAAACAGCCCCACCGCGCAGCTCATCAGCCAGATGTGCATGCGCATGTAAAACCACTGCTGCGGCCCCCAACTGCTGGCTTTGACCAGATCCTGCCAAGTCTCGCCCGACGCCCTGCCGCTGTGATGAACCACGTCGTAGAACGCGTAGATTCCCGTCGTCGCCGCCGGCAATGCCGACAACGCCCCCAGCAGGATCATCCATCGCCCCGCGGCGCGAACGCTGCTCCGCTCCCAGAGAAAACTGAACAGCTCGATGAGGATCCCCGCCACCAGCAGCCCCAGCGGTAAATGGATGAACAGGACGTGCCAGTTCGGATGAATCAGTACATTGTTCACGATAGCTCCAGTGCGTTAGATCGGTAAGTCCATTGGAAGTCCGCGGCCGCAGATTGTCAATATTCTATCTTCCCTGACCAGCCCCGCTTCCGCCCCTGTTCCCCGCCCGCGGCCCTGCCCCTATAATCACCACCCGCGATGTTGATCAAGGTAAATGGCCAAGACAAAGACGTACCCGAAGGCACCAGCATTCTCAGCCTTCTCGATGCCTTCAAACTCACGCCCGACAAGGTCGCCGTTGAACTGAATCGCCGCCTGGTCAAGACGGCCCTCTACGGCAACGCCCTCAAGAGCGGCGATCAAGTGGAGATCGTCACCTTCGTCGGCGGCGGCTAAGAACTCCCAGGTTCAGACTCAGGATTTCAGATGGATGTACTACGCATCGGCAAATTCGAAGTGACCAACCGCCTGTTCGTCGGAACCGGTAAATACGCCACCTACGAACTCATGCAACAAGCACTCGCCGCCAGCGCCTGCCAGGTTGTCACCGTCGCGGTCCGCCGCGAACGACTCGTGGACAAAGAAGGCCGCTCCCTCCTCGATTTCCTCGACCTCAGCAAATACATCATCCTCCCCAACACGGCAGGCTGCTTCACCGCCGACGACGCCATCCGCGTATCGCTGCTCGGCCGCGACCTCCTGGAGAAGCAAGGCAACAAAGGCGCCGGCTGGGTCAAGCTCGAAGTCCTCGGCGATAAAAAAACCCTCCTCCCCGACCCCGTCGGAACCCTCGAAGCAACCAAAGAACTCGTCAAAGAAGGCTTCACCGTTCTCGCCTACACCAGCGACGACCCCCGCTCCGCCGTCCGCATCAAAGAAGCCGGCGCCGCCAGTGTCATGCCCGCCGGCTCACCCATCGGCTCCGGCCAAGGCATCCTCAACCCCCTCAACATCTCCCTCTGCCTCGAATTGCTCAAGGAAAACGACCGCGGCTTCCCCGTCATCGTCGATGCCGGCGTCGGCACCGCCTCCGACGTCACCATCGCCATGGAGCTTGGTGCCGACGGCGTCCTGCTCAACACCGGCATCGCCCACGCAAAAGACCCCGTGAAAATGGCCACCGCCATGCGCCACGCCCTCGATGCCGGCCGCCTTGCCTACCAATCCGGCCGAATCCCCAAGAAACGCTACGCCACCGCCTCCAGCCCCTTCGAAGGCGTCATCAGCCACATCCCCGGCGAATGAGATCTTGGACGTAGGGTGCGCTTCAGCGCACGCGGGATACCCCGGCGTGCGCTGAAGCGCACCCTACGCATCGTGTTGCCATGAATGCACTCTGGACCCAACTTGCCGCCGCCGCGGGTCTGAGCCTCAGCGAGTCTCAACATGCCCTCCTCCATCGCTACCTCGACCTCCTCCTCGAGGCCAACAAGACGATGAACCTGACGCGGATCGAAGACCGCGCCACCGCCGAGATCCTCCACATCGCCGACGCCCTGACGCTCCTCCCGTACCTTCCTCAAGATCCCCATCGCCTCGCCGACGTCGGCAGCGGCGGCGGCGTCCCCGGCATCCCCCTGGCCATCGCCCGCCCCGACGCCCAGGTTTTCCTCCTCGAATCCACCAAGAAAAAAGCCGCTTTCCTCGACCGAACCGCCACCACCCTCGCCCTGTCCAACATCCGCGTCCTCCCCGACCGCGCCGAGGACATCGCCCACAGCGACCTGCGCGAATCCTTCGACATCGTCGCCGCCCGCGCCGTCGGCGCCATGAACATCCTCGTCGAATGGTGCCTCCCCCTCGTCAAAAAAGGCGGCAAACTCCTCGCCATGAAAGGCGCCAAGCTCGCCGAAGAACTGCCAAACGCCCAGAAAGCGATCCGTGTCCTGAATGGTGGGCCGCCGGTGGTGCATCCGGTGCAACTGCCCGGAGCTGAGCATCACATGATTGTGGAGGTCCCGAAGTTGGGGCGGACGAATGCACGATACCCACGAGCGGCAAACCAAACCAGGAACTCGCTGTGAGGATGCGCGACTATCGATGGATGTGGAGCTTCCGGTTTAGCTTAAGACCCGGCTGAAACTGACGAGGACGTTGGGTGCCAATCTCAATCAGCAGCCCTTGCTTCACCAGCCCCAAAATGTCCGTCCGCGCTGTCTGGTGTGTGATCCCGTGCGAGTGCCTGTGACTGTTAAACGTGTAGACCTGATTGGGGTGGCGCAAGGCATGGTCCAGCAGGGCCTGTTGCCTGGCGTTCAGACCCGCAGCAATTCCGATCGATTTGGTTAACTGTTGTCGCTCTGTGATCTCTTTCAGTCGTTTGCGCAGGTCGCCCAGCGCTTGATCAGTTACCTTGAACTGGAACATGAGGAAATAGGTCAGGTCGTTGTCGTCCAGCTCCGTGTGTAGAAATGACCGGTAGTAGCTCATACGCGAGGCATGGATCATGCGGGAGATCGTGAGAAACTCGAACAGCCAATAGCCGTTCTTAAGCATTGCCCAGTAGAAGATCGCACGCGCAGTCCGGCCATTGCCGTCTACATAAGGATGCTCATAAGCCAGCCAGAAATGCAGGATGGCCGCGCGAACGAGTGGATGGATGAACGGCTCCGACTTGGGGTCGGCGTTGGCGAAGTCAATCAGTTGCTTCATGCGCGCGGGCAGTGAGCCCGCCGGCGGGGGCGTGAAGACGACCTCGCCATCCCGCGCGTCCACAATGCGCACCTGATCATTCTCGGTGCGGAATCGACCGGCGTGCGCGGAATTCTCAAGCGTATCACGCGTCATGCTCTCCTGGATCTCGTGCAATAAATCGATGTTCAGCGGACGATCAAGACGCTCACGAAGCAATCGAATGGTCCTGTACCCATTGACGATCATCTGCTCGGAGCGGTCTCGCGGCTTTCTGCCGGTGCGGAGCATGTCTTTGGCCACATTCCGTGTGGTCACGGCGCCCTCGATCTGGCTCGTGGCCACAGCCTCCTCCATCAGCGAGTCAATCAACACTCGCTCTCTCATCTGTCCCAAGACCACAGGCTCATCAACCTCGCCGCCCAATGTCCCGCCTCCCTGACGATCAACCGTGTGCAGGAGCTTCAGGGCGCTGTCTGGAAGCCGGTAGCTGAACCCCTTGCCCCCAGCGTCTGATAACGGCAGCCATCGGCGTCCATGCTCTCGGTGTAGTTTGATCCCTGCCCAGAGGTCTTCCGCGGACAACCCCGGAGGTAGGGGACGGCGTCGAATGTCATCCCAATAGTAGTACTCTGAGTCGGCCTTTTCCATGAAAGACCGGATATCACGCTGGCGGCCAAGGAGTTTGCGGAGCCGGAGGGAATCGGGAGCGGGTGGCTTGGGAAGCGACCTCATGCCCTGAGTATAGTAAATGCTAATCGGAATGCAAATTAGTACAAATTAGCACAATCTAGTACAAGGCTTCGCAAACCGTCTGGACCATCAGATTCCCCAAGAACAAAGCTATGGATGCCACCCTCACGCCGTCGCCAACTCCCGAACCCCCGCCTGCTTCAGCTTCCCCTTCAAATACTGCCCCGTATAGCTCCCCGCCGCCTTCACAATCTCCTCCGGCGTCCCCTCCGCGATCACCCGCCCACCCTCATCCCCACCCTCAGGCCCCAGATCAATGACCCAATCCGCACACTTGATCACGTCCAGATTGTGCTCGATCACCAAAATCGTATTCCCCAAATCCGCCAGCCGGCTCAGCACGTTCAAAAGGTTGTGAATGTCCGCAAAATGCAGCCCCGTCGTCGGCTCATCCAAAATATACAGCGTATGCCCAGTCGCGCTCTTGCCCAGCTCCGTCGCCAGCTTCACCCGCTGCGCCTCCCCTCCCGACAACTGCGTGCTCGGCTGCCCCAGCTCCACGTACCCCAGCCCCACATCATTCAAACACTTCATCATCTGCTGAATCCGCGGGAAATTCTCAAAAAAACCCAACGCCTCCTCCACCGTCATGCTCAGCACATCCGCGATCGTCTTCCCGCGATAATGAATCTCCTGTGTCTCCGCGTTGTACCGCGTTCCGCGGCAAACTTCGCAATCGACATACACGTCGGGCAGAAAATGCATCTCAATGCACTTGGTCCCCTGCCCCTGGCAAGCCTCGCACCGCCCGCCCTTCACGTTAAAGCTGAATCGCCCCGCCTCGTACCCCCGGATCTTCGCCTCGCGCGTCTTCGAGAAAACCCGCCGTATTTCGTCAAAAACACCCGTATACGTCGCCGAATTCGACCGCGGCGTCCGCCCGATCGGGCTTTGGTCGATCTCGATCACCTTGTCGATCTTGTTCGCCCCCGCAAGCTGCTTATGCGCCCCCGCCTTCACACGCGAGCTGTAAATCTTCCGCTTCAACGCCGGCAGCAGCGTCTGATTCACCAGCGTCGATTTCCCCGACCCGCTCACCCCCGTCACGCACACCAACCCCCCCAGCGGAATCCGCACGTCAATGTTCTTGAGATTGTTCTGCCGGCAACCCTTGATCTCAATCCCGTTCCTCTCCGGGTCCATCGGCCGCCGCGTCGCCGGCAGCATGATCATGCACTCACCGACCAGATACTTCACCGTCGTGCTCTGCCGATTCTCAAACACCGCCGGCACCGGCCCAACGCACACAACCTTCCCGCCATGCGCCCCAGCCCCAGGCCCAATGTCGATCATGTAATCCGCCGACCGAATGCACTCCTCGTCATGCTCCACAATGATGACCGTATTCCCCAGATTCGTCAGCCGCCGTAGTGTCCGGATCAGCCGATCATTATCCCTCTGATGCAGCCCGATCGTCGGCTCATCCAGCACATAACACACCCCCACCAGCCCCGACCCCACCTGCGTTGCCAGCCGAATC
>Ga0315286_10001602_pt1 | contig 20516 bp, 20 predicted proteins | sample YL17G10_0_MG_FD_205038 | JGI IMG/M metagenome (GOLD analysis project Ga0315286, IMG submission 205038) | Sediment microbial communities from Yellowstone Lake, YNP, Wyoming, USA - YL17G10_0 | ecosystem: Environmental > Aquatic > Freshwater > Lake > Sediment | place: USA: Wyoming | collected... | reverse complement strand
CCCATGTTCGGTCCGGTGACGACAAGGATGCGGGTACCGGCGCTCCCATCTTGACTGCCTAGCCGGCAGTCGTTGCCTACGAAGCTTGCGCCATCGCCGCGGGCCAAGGTCTGCTCGACCATGGGGTGCCGTCCGTCCTCGACGGCAAAGACGAGGCTCGCATCAATCTTGGGGCGGACATAGGACTGCTCGACCGCAAGTTCGGCGAGCCCCGCATAATGATCGACCTCCGCCAGGCTCGCGCTCGCTGCCGCAAGCGTGCCCTGCTCGGCGAGGATCGCCTCGGCGAGTCTGGCGAAGATGTCGAGCTCGAGCGCGAGCGCCCGATCGGCGGCCGTGGTAATGCGCGCCTCGAGCTCGGCGAGCTCGAGCGTTGAGAAGCGCATGACATTGGCGAGCGTCTGCCGGTGCACAAAGATCTCCGCGTGAGGCGGCTTGCTGAGAGCACCGGCGTTCGATGCCGTGACCTCGACGAAATAGCCGAGCACGTTGTTGTGGCGGACCTTCAGCGATTTGATGCCGGTTGATTGCGCGTAAGCAGATTGCAGGCCGGCGATGACCTGCCGGCTGCCGTCGCGGAGCGCGCGGTGCTCGTCGAGATCGGCGTCGAAACGATCGCGGATAAAGCCTCCTTCGCGCTTGTTCACCGGAAGCTCGTCGGCGAGCGCGGCGGCAAGGGCGCCTTCGATCCTGGTGGGGACCGCGCCCAGCCTCGCCGCGATGCCGTTGAGCTCTAGCGGCAGACCGAGCATTTCGGCCGCCCGCGCCAGGTGCGTGGCGAGTGCGCGGGCGCTACGAATAGCGTCGCGCACCGCGCCCAGATCGCGCGGACCGCCTCGCCCGAGCGCAAGACGCGCGAGCGCGCGGGCAAGGTCCGGCGCCCCCTTCAGCTCTTCGCGGAGCGTCCACCTGAGGCGCGGCTCGCCAGCGAGATAGCCCACCACGTCGAGACGCGCATTGATGGCGCCAGCATCGGTCACCGGGCTGCCGAGGCGGCTCGCCAGCTCCCGCGCGCCGGCCCCCGTCACGGTGCGGTCGATGGCCGCGAGCAGACTGCCGGCCCGGGCGCCTTGGTTAGAGCGCATCAGCTCGAGATTGGTTCTGGTCGCGGCGTCGATGATCAGCAGGCTTCCGGGCGCCTCTTTTCGCGGGGCGCGGATCAGCGGGGCCCGGCCGACCTGCGTGATTTCCACATAGGTGAACAGCCCGGCAAGCGCCGCGAGCTCTGGCTTGGTGAAATCAGCGTAGCCGTCGAGCGTGGCGACGCCGAGGCGCGCCTTTAGCGCACGCTCCCCACGCAGAGAATCGAAATGGGCGCGTGGCACCGGCGTAAGCGCCGCGCCCGCCTCCTCGATCGAGCGGCGCAAAGCTGCATCGCCCGCGAGGTCGTCGCCGACCAGGACCTCGCGGGGGCTGAGCCGGGCAAGCTCGCCCGCGAGATCATTAGCGCCGACGGCTGCCGTGAGCAGCTCGCCGGTTGAGATGTCGAGGGACGCAAGCGCGTAGGCGCGCTCGGTCTGCTCGGTTTGGGGGCCGCAAAAGATTGCGGTGAGAAAATTGTGCGAGCGCGCATCGAGGAGACTTTCCTCGGTGAGCGTCCCCGGGGTGACGAGGCGGACCACGTCGCGCCGCACCACCGCCTTCGGCCCACGCTTCCGCGCCTCGGCGGGGTCTTCGATCTGCTCGCACACCGCCACGCGGTGGCCTTGCGCGATCAAGCGTTGCAAATAGCCGTCGGCGGCATGGATCGGCACGCCGCACATGGGGATGTCCTCGCCCTGGTACTTGCCCCGCTTGGTCAGCGCAATGCCGAGCGCACGGGAGGCGATGGACGCGTCCTCGAAGAACAGCTCGTAGAAATCGCCCATGCGGTAGAACAAGAGACAGTCCGCATTGGCGGATTTGATCTCGAGATATTGGGCAATCATCGGGGTGGCCGAGCCGGCTTGGCTCGCCGCCCCAGCCTCGTCAAGTCGCGAGGAGGCGCCAGCGGCGGCGCCGCCCGCGCGTTCGGCTTCCGCCCCGGTCTCCGCCTCGGCCATGGCCAAGGGTGGTACCCGCTCCAATCCCCGCGTACAAGGCCGCGCCGCTGACCACCTGTTAATCTTCCACCAGAGCTAGGCTCGTCAGTCCGTTGCTCGCGTGGCCGCCGTCCTCTAGGGTGCCACGCTCTAGCGAACTTCAAGCGGAGACAACATGCGCCCTTCCAAACGCACGGCGGACGCCTTGCGCCCTATCAGCCTTGAGCGCGGGATCTCCCGTCACGCCGAAGGCTCCTGCCTCGTACGCTTCGGCGAGACGCATGTGCTTTGCCTGGCAAGCGTCGGCGATTCCGTTCCGCCGTGGCTGAAGGGCGGCGGCCGGGGTTGGGTGACGGCGGAGTATGGCATGCTGCCGCGGGCCACGTCGGAGCGAACGCGGCGAGAAGCCGCCACGGGCAAGCAATCCGGACGCACGCAAGAAATCCAGCGCCTGATCGGACGCTCGCTCCGCGCCGTCACTGACTTAACCGCGCTCGGCGAGCGGCAGATCACCGTCGATTGCGACGTGCTGCAGGCCGATGGCGGCACGCGCACCGCGGCAATCACCGGCGCCTGGATCGCGCTCTACGATGCGGTCCACTGGATGAAGGCGCGCAACATGACTAAGAGCGGCGCGCCTTTGCGCGACCATGTCGCCGCCGTGTCGTGCGGCCTGTATGGCGGCGAGGCGATCCTCGACCTCGACTACGCCGAGGACTCCGAAGCGCAAGCCGACGCCAATTTCGTGATGACGGGCTCTGGCGGCATCGTTGAGGTGCAGGGCACGGCGGAGAAGGAAGCCTTCAGCCAGGCGCAGTTCGATGCGCTGATGGCGCTCGCCAGACGAGGCATCGGCGAGCTCGTGCAGTTGCAGAAGCTGACCGTCGCCTGAGCGATCGCGTGAGGCCGGGCTGATGGCACAAAGTCTGCGGCGGGGGACCCGCCTCGTCATTGCCAGCCACAATGAGGGCAAGGTGCGGGAGATCGCCGATCTGCTCACGCCATTCGGCATCGAGGTCGTGTCGGCGGCGGAACTTGGCCTCCCAGAGCCGGAAGAGACGGGGACGAGCTTCATCGAAAACGCCAAGCTCAAAGCGGTTGCCGCAGCGAAAGCCGCCGGAATGCTCGCGCTGGCGGACGATTCAGGCTTGGAGGTCGCAGCGCTCGGCGGCGAGCCCGGCATCCATTCGGCGCGCTGGGGTGGGGAAGCCAGGGATTTTGGGGCGGCCATGGCGCGCGTCAATCGCGAATTGGAGGCTATCGGCACCCCCGACCGCAGAGCCAACTTCACCTGCGTCTTGGCCCTGGCGGCACCCGACGGACGCGTCGAAGCGTTTGAAGGCAAGGTCTTCGGAAGACTGACCTGGCCGCCACGAGGGACCCGCGGTTTCGGCTATGACCCGATTTTCGTACCGGAGGGACGTGAGGAGACCTTCGGCGAGATGGAGCCTAAGTCCAAACATGCCATCTCCCATCGTGCCCGCGCCTTCGACATGTTGATCGTGCGCAGTTCGATTTCCTATGCTGAAGACTAGCACCTCACGCGCCGCTTGTTCTCCGGCCGCTGATGACCGCCCTCTTGGGCGAGGGGGGACGGCGGAGCAGGAGCCGTTCGGGGTCTATGTCCATTGGCCCTTCTGCCTCGCCAAATGCCCCTATTGCGATTTCAACTCCCATGTCCGCCATGGCGGCATCGATGAGGGCAAGTTCCTTGCCGCCTATCTGGCCGAGCTAAACCATTTCGCCTCACTCGCACCGGGCCGCCGCGTCTCCAGCATCTTCTTCGGCGGCGGCACGCCGTCTTTAATGGGCGCCAATACCGTGGCCGCCATCCTCGAGACAATCGCCACGCTTTGGCCGGTCGCAGCGGATGCGGAGATCACGCTCGAAGCCAATCCCACCAGCGTCGAGGCGGAGCGCTTCGCGGGCTACCGCGCGGCCGGCGTCAACCGCGTGTCGCTCGGGGTGCAGGCACTCGACGATGCGAGCCTCAAAGCGCTCGGCCGCATGCATACAAGCGAAGAGGCGCTTGCCGCATTGCAAATCGCCAAGCGGCATTTCGAGCGCGTGTCGTTCGATCTGATCTATGCGCGGCAGGGACAGGCATTGCAGGCCTGGCGTGAGGAATTGACCCGAGCCCTTGGCTTGGCCCACGACCACCTCTCACTCTATCAGCTCACCATCGAGCCTGGCACGCCGTTCGCCGCGCGCCACGCCGCCGGCACCTTAACGATCCCGAGCGGCAAGCGGGCCCGAGCCTTCTATCGGCTGACGCAGGAGCTGTGCGACGCCGCGGGGCTGCCGGCCTATGAGGTGTCGAACCATGCGCGGCCAGGGGCGGAATCACGCCACAACCTCCTTTATTGGCGAGGCTACGACTATGCGGGCGTGGGACCCGGCGCGCATTCCCGCATCACCAGGGACGGGACCAAATGCGCGCTCGCGGTGCGCAAGTCTCCGGAAGCCTGGCTCGAAGCAGTCGAAACGGCCAGCCATGGATTAGAGCAGGACGAGGCGCTCAGCGCGCAAGAGCAGGCCGACGAATATTTGCTGATGGGCTTGCGTCTTGCTGAAGGCATCGATGTGAAGCGGCTCCAAGCGATCGACGGCCGGGTCCTCGAGGAGAAACGCCTTCAGGAGCTCGAGGGGCAAGGCTTGCTCAGGCGGCGCGAGGATAGGCTACAAGCCACCGAAGCCGGACGCCTTGTGCTCGACCGGCTGATCCTCGAGCTCGCCGCTTAAGCGGCTCGCCACCTAGAGCCATCAATATTGCGCGCTGGTGAAGCCATTCGGCGCGGGCTCAAGCAATTGGGGCCCGTAGTCGCGCACTTGGAGGATGGCGAGCCCGCGCTCGGATGTGCCGTCGGGCAGCAGGCGAAACAGGCCATCGACGCCGGCAAAGCCGCTTCCCCTCGTCAACTGCGCCGGCGTGTAACGCTGCCCCGGCGGATTTTGCGACAGCGACACAGCGAGGCTGACGGCGTCGTAAGCGAGGCTCGCGATGCGCGGCGGGGTGGCGCCATAGGTCTTCGTATATTTCGCGGTGAAGTCGCCCCAACCCTTGGGGTCGGGAGCCGGAAACCAGCCGCCCACCAAGGCCTTCTCTCTGCCGACATTGGGATAGTCCCACTGCCCCGTGCCGATGAACTGGACGCGCGCGCTGGTCACCTCGTTTGACGCGAGCAGTGGCGCCAGCGACTGAAGGTCCTCCGGGCTCGCCGGCAAGAACAGCGCATCGACCTGCTGCCCCGACTTGATGGCGTTTGCCACTTGCCGCACCGGTCCAAGCATGGCGTTGGCGTCGTTCGGCGGGAAGGTGGCGCGGACCACGGCTTGCCCTCCAGCACGGCCCACACTCTTGGCGAAGGCCTCCTCGGCCACCCTGCCATAAGGCGATTGCGGCACCAGCAGCGCGAACTTCTTTTTACCGTGGGCAATGGCGTAAGCAACGATCCGCGGCACGTCGCGGCCGGCAAGGAAGCTCAAGAGATAGACGCCGCTGCCGGCCACCTTCTCATCGCTGGAGAAGGCAATCATCGGCACATTCGCCTGGCGCGCCACCGGTGCGGCGCCCGTCACTTCCTGGGCGAAGAGCGGCCCGATGATCAGCTCGGCGCCGTCCTGAATGGCGCTCTCGGCGGCGGCTCGCGCACCCTCCGGCGTGCCTTTGGTGTCCTTGGGCACGAGGGAGACGGAAGGATTGTCGAAGTCGAACAGCGCAAGCTCGGCTGCCTGCTTCAGCGCCTTGGCCACGCCCGGCGTGTTGCCGGAGCCGGTGATCGGCAGGAGCAGAGCAACTTTCACCGCGCCGGTGCTGCCGCTGATGGGGCCGCTCGCCGGGCCGGGCCCGCTGCCTCCGCCGCAGGCCGCAACGAATGCTGCGGTAACCAAGCTCGCCAGCACGAGCCGCATGGCGCCAAGGGTAAGACCGATCCTGTTTGGAAGTCGCATGAACCCCTATGCTCCAAGTCCCGCGACTCTTTCTAGGGCGTCGCGAGGCTTGTGTCTCCAGCGGCAGATGTAGGAATACACACGTCCCACCGGGGCTTCAGACCTGCCCGCCGCTCGCCCCCGCCAGCCGAATCTCGGCCGCAACTATGGCTCAACTATAATCTGCACTATAGCATGTTAGGTCTAGAAGCCTAGCGCCGGCAGGCTCTTCGACTTTAGGCAGTCAAGCGGAGCGCAAGGCAAGACTATGAGCGCCAGCGTGCAGGATCGCCAGCAAGAGGACCCCAACGCATCGTCGCGTGTACTTGAGCGCGCGCAAACCGTGCTCGCCGAGCAGATGGCGCAGCCGCTGCCGCCTGGCCTTTGTCTCGTCGCGACGCCGATCGGCAATCTCGGCGACATTTCGCTCCGGGCGCTCGCGGTGCTCGCCCGCGCCGATCTGATCGCGGCGGAAGACACCCGCCACAGCCGCAAGCTTCTCACCCATTTCGGCATCAAGGCTGAGCTCACCCCCTATCACGAGCACAACGCAGCGAAGGAGCGCCCGCGGTTGCTTGCCCGCATCGGTGCCGGATTCTCCGTGGCGCTGATCTCCGACGCCGGCACGCCGCTGATCTCCGACCCCGGCTACAGGCTCGTGCGCGAGGCACTGGATGCAGGGTTCACCGTGATCAGCATCCCCGGCCCCTCCGCGGTGATAGCCGGGTTGACATCCGTCGGGCTCCCCACCGACACGTTTCTGTTCGGAGGCTTCCTGCCTCCCAAATCCGGGCCACGGCGGAAGCGGCTCGAAGAGCTGAGGCCGGTGCCCGCCACGCTCGTCTTTTTCGAGACGGCGCCGCGTTTGTCCAAGAGCCTTGCTGACATGGCCGAGGTGCTCGGGCCGCGCGAGGCGGCGCTCGCCAAGGAGCTCACCAAGCTGCATGAACGTGTCGCGCGCGGCACTCTTGCCGAACTTGTGAGCGCGATCGCGTCTGGCGTCGAGCTGAAGGGCGAGTTCGTCGTGGTGATCGGTCCGCCCAGTCCGGACGAGGCTCTGATCGGCGATGACGCCATCCTGGCTGAACTGAAACAGGCGCTAGAAGACGAGAGCTTCCGCGACGCCGTGCGCAGCGTCGCCGAGAGGCTCAGGCTCAAGCGGAGCCGCGTTTACGAACTTGGACTGACGCTTCAGCGCGAAGAGCGCGCCGAGGGGTGAGAGAAAAGCGCGTCACGGCCTATCGCCATAGGCTGCTCGCGGAGACGATCGCAGCCCTCCTGCTCCGCCTCAAAGGCCATCGCATCCTCGCCCGGAGATACAAGACCCGGTGGGCGAGATCGATGTCGTGGCGCTGCAGGGCAAGCGGCTCGCCTTCGTCGAGGTGAAGCAGCGCAAGCACTTCGAGGATGCTGGCTGGACGCTACCAACACGGGCGAGGCGCCGCATTGTCAGGGCCGCGCAATATTGGCTTAGCAGTCACCCGGACTTTGCCGGCCACGACATCGCCTTCGACGTGGTGCTGGCGGCGCCTTGGGTCTGGTCCCATTATATCGAGAACGCATTTCCCGTTTGACGTCACGGGCCGTTTGGCGCGAGCTTCGCCGCCGCCCCCGGCTTGAGCGAGACAGCTGCATGGCCCTCAATGTCGCCTTCCAGATGGACCCCATCGAGCGCATCGATATCAGGGGCGATTCGACCTTCGCACTGCTGCTTGAGGCGCAATGGCGCGGTCACGACGTGTTCTATTACACGCCGGACAATCTCTCGCTCCGCGACGGGAAACTAATCGCGCGGGGTCACAGCCTCACCGTCGAGGACAGCCCAGGCGACCATTATCGGCTGGCGCATCCAAGGGACGTGGATCTCGCCCAGTTCGACGTGGTGCAGCTCCGGCAAGACCCGCCCTTCGACATGGCCTACATCACCACCACGCATCTGCTCGAGCGCATCCATCCCAAGACGCTGGTGGTCAACGATCCGGCAAGCGTGCGCAACGCGCCGGAGAAGGTGTTCGTGCTCGACTTTCTCGACCTGATGCCGCCCACGCTCGTCACCCGCTCGGTGGACGCGATCAAGGCGTTCCGCGAGGCGCACAAGGACATCGTGGTGAAGCCGCTTTACGGCAATGGCGGGGCCGCAGTGTTCCGTATTCCCGAAGGCGATACCAATCTCAACTCGCTGATCGAGCTGTTGGGCATCACCTTCCGCGAGCCGATCATGGTGCAGCGCTATCTCCCCGAAGTCCGCAAGGGCGATAAGCGCATCATCCTTGTCGACGGCGAGATCGCGGGCGCCATCAACCGCGTGCCTTCCGCCGACGAGACGCGCTCCAATCTGCATGTCGGCGGCATGGCCGAGCCCGCGCCGCTGACCGCGCGCGACCGGGAGATCTGTGCGCGGCTCGGGCCGGAGCTGAAGAAGCGCGGGCTGATCTTTGTCGGCATCGACGTGATCGGCGACTATCTCACCGAGATCAACGTCACCTCGCCCACCGGCATCAGACAGGTGGCGCAGTTCGGCGGGCCGGACATCGCCGCCATGATCTGGGACGTGGTCGAGGCGAAGGTGGTGTCCAAGCCTGAAAAGCTGAAGGCGAAGCGGTGACCCCCGACCCCAAGCATCTCGGCGCAATGTTCGACGCCCGATGCCGAGTTCAAGACACGCGACATCGACGCCACCATGGCGACGATCCCCGCATGCGACCCATGTGCCGACCATGACAGGCGGACACGGGACGGAAGCGGTGAGCCGCTTCTACGAGACTTGGTTCATCGGGCGCTGGCCCGAGGATATCGAGATCACGCCCGCCTCGCGCACGGTCGGCGAGGATCGCGTGGTCGATGAGCTGATCATCCGCTTCACCCATGATTGCGAGATGCCGGCCGCACCCTATATCCCAATGCTGTATCCCAAGACTGTCACAAAGGCTTCGAATTGGTTTGCTAACTGAGCCTTGTTGTGGCCGAATCGAGGCTGCCGCGCGCGGAGTTGCTTTAATCGTCACGGCGTCGCGCGGCCGTTTCTCATTACAGCGAGCCGGGCTGAAACATGCCAATGAAACTGGCGTCCGGGGGCATCGCGGAGCGGTTCCGCGACAACCCGATGTCGATGTTACGGTCAAGTCATATTGGTTTGCTGCCCTTCGGCGGGGGTTTGCCCTTCGGCGGGCGGTGGCGGACGAAGCCCCTGCGGTTCGGGCCGTGGCACCCGCCCAAGGTCTATGGCCGCATCGGCTCCCTGGAAGTGCGACTTGCCCGCAAGCGCGGGGAGATCCGGCAGGCCCAACGCCTCCGCTACAAGGTGTTCTACGAGGAAATGTCAGCGATTCCCGGCGCGCTCGCCATGCTGTCGCGGCGCGACGAAGATGCCTACGACGCCGTCTTCGACCATCTGCTCGCGGTCGACCACGGAACCGACACGAACGCACATGGCTGGCGCCGGTCGCGCGTGGTCGGCACCTACCGCATGCTCCGCCAGGATGTCGCCGACCTCAATGACGGCTTCTATACCCAGGGCGAATACGACATTCAGCCGCTCCTTCGCGCGAGACCCAATGATACCTTCATAGAGCTCGGCCGGTCCTGCGTGCTCAAACACTATCGCAACAAGCGGACGCTCGAGCTGCTTTGGCAGGGCGTGTGGTCCTATGTGCGCGAGCATGGCGCCAATGTCATGATCGGTTGCGCGAGCTTCGAGGGCACCGACCCAAAAGCGCATGCCGCGGCGCTGAGCTACCTTCATCACACCGCGCTTGCGCCCGAGGATTGGCGGGTCAAGGCGCATGACCATCTCCGCGTCGACATGAACATGCTGCCGTTGGACGCCATCGACATGCGTGCGGCGATCAGGGCGCTGCCGCCGCTAATCAAGGGTTATCTCAGGGTTGGCGCCTATATCGGCGACGGCGCCGTCATCGACCATCAATTCGGCACCACCGACGTTTTCGTCATCATGCCGGTCGAGGCGATCCAGATGCGCTATTTCGCCCATTTCGGCGCGCCTGACGAGATGACCGCACCGATCGCGCAAGCGTTCGCTGCGCTGAACTAGAAGCCTAAAACTCGACGTCGAAAGCCGGAATTTCCCTTTACCATCGTGGCTTTCGGCTTGTGGCTTGGGCTCCAGGGCATTTGACGCCTCGGGAGCCCGCCCCTAAGTTTCAACCCAACATGCGCCACACCGATGTCAACGCCCTAAGGCCCGCGAGCGAGGGAGCCGTGAGCTTGCGCCAGCTCAACGAACGCTCGCGCGAGATCTTCAAGCGCGTCGTCGAGACCTATCTCGCCACCGGCGAGCCGGTCGGCTCGCGCAATTTGAGCCGCGCCTTGCCGATGACGCTGTCGCCAGCCTCGGTGCGTAACGTCATGTCGGATCTGGAGGCGCTCGGCCTCATCTACGCGCGGCACACCAGCGCCGGCAGATTGCCCACCCAGTCCGGATTGCGCCTGTTCATCGACGGGCTGCTCGAGATCGGCGATGTGAGCGAGGAGGAGCGGACCGAGATCGAGAGCCGCATGGCGGGCAGCAGCAGGCACCGGGCCGCGGCGGAATTGCTGGCCGAGGCCGGCGAGATGCTGTCCGGCCTCTCGCGCTGCGCGGGCGTCGTGCTCGTCGAGAAGCAGAGCAAGACGCTGAAGCAGGTCGAGTTCGTCAATCTCGGGCCCGGCAGGGCTCTCGCGGTGCTGGTGAGCGAGGACGGCGATGTCGAGAACCGCATCATCAGTCTGCCGGAAGGCCTGCCGCTTGCTTCGCTCATCGAAGCCTCCAACTATGTCAACGCCCGCATCGCCGGGCTGACCTTGGCGGAGGCGCGCGCCCGCATCGAGACCGAGATCGAGGCACGACGCGCCCAGCTCGACGAACTCACCGCGCGCGTCGTCACCGAAGGTCTTGCCACCTGGTCCGGCAATGGCGACGAGCAGAAGAGCCTCATCGTTTGCGGGCGCTCGCACCTGCTTGAGGATGTGAGGGCGATGGAGGATCTGGAGCGGGTGCGGCATCTGTTCGAGGACCTCGACACTAAGAAGGACCTGATTCAGCTCCTCGGCCTCGCCGAACGCGCCGAAGGCGTGCGCATCTTCATCGGCTCGGAGAACAAGCTGTTCTCGCTGTCAGGCTCGTCGTTGATCGTCTCGCCCTTCGAAGACACCGAGCAGAAGATCGTCGGCGTGCTCGGCGTGATCGGCCCGACGCGGCTCAACTACGCCCGCATCATCCCCATGGTGGATTACACGGCAAGGCTGCTCGGGCGCCTTGTCCCTTGATTTTTGCCGGTCTGCGGTGGATATCCCCCGGTGAGGTTGTCCAGCGAGACCCCTTTTCGTAAGAGAGCCAATGTCCGACGACGACACCGATCCACGTCAGGCCAACGAGGGTCAGGCGAAGCCTGCCAACGCTGATACGCCAAGCGTCGCCGCCGATCCTATGGCACAAGCAAGCGCCGAGCTTGAGGCCATGATCGCCGAAAATGCCGACATGCGCGACCGGCTGCTCCGCACCATGGCCGACATGGAGAACCTGCGCCGCCGTACCGAGCGTGAGAAGGCCGACACGTCGCGTTACGCCATCTCCAACTTCGCGCGCGACGTTTTGACCGTGGGCGATAATCTCCGCCGAACCATCGAACACGTGCCCTCGGAAGCGGCGAACCAGGACCCAGCGCTGAAAAGCTTCCTCGATGGGGTGGAACTCACCGAGCGCGAGCTGCTGAACGTGCTCGAGCGCTACGGTGTCATGCGCATCGAGCCGCTCGGGCAGCGCTTCGATCCAAACTGCCATCAGGCCATGTATGAGGTACAGAACCCCGACGTCCCGGAGGGTACCGTCGTCGACGTGATGCAGGCGGGCTATGTGATCGGCGACCGTTGCCTCAGGCCCGCCCTTGTGGCGATCGCCAAAGGGGGAGCGAAGCCCGGCGCGCCTGGACCAAGCGGCGAGCCGAGCAAGGCCGCCAACGACGATTTCCCGCGGGGTGGAGCCCCGCGGGGCGGACCGCCCGGCAAGGACACCCGCGGCAAGTCCTAGTTTGGCTTCGTCACCCTCCGCAAGGTCAGATTGAAACGTCCGCCCTCGGGCAGCAGGTCCGACGTGCCGGGCAGGATACGGTCGATGCCGTGATAGGCAAGCCGATCCTCGCCACCCAACACCACCACATCGCCAGACTTTAGCTCAATTTTTCGCGTCGGAACTCGGCGGATGAGCCCGCCCACGCGGAAGATGGCGGCACACCCAAGCGACACCGATAGCACCGGAGCCGCAAGATCCTGCTCATCCTCGTCGCGGTGCAGGCCCATCCTGGCGCCCGCGGCGTAATAGTTGACGAGGCAGGCCTCGGGCGGCGCGACATAACCCGCAACCACCTGCCATAGCTCAAGCAGCGCATTCGGCATCGCCGGCCAAGGCTTCCCCGTTTCGGGATGGGTTGCCTGATAGCGATAGCCGCCGTGCCGGTCCGAGACCCAGCCGAGCGGTCCGCAATTCGTCATGCGCACCGAGAAGGGCTTGCCCGTGCGCGGCATCGCCGGGGTGAACAGCGGCGCCTCGGCAAGGATCGCGCGCAAGGCGCGCAGCAGCGCTACTTGCGCTGCACGGTCGAGCCTTCCTGGGAGATATTGCAACGGCACGCCTTTGCCTCGAGCGCTGCGGCATCCTACCATCCGCCACATTGCCCGTTTAGAAACGATCTTACCGACGATCACGAGGTGAGCATGGTTAAGGCCGGCAAAGCCAGCCCCGACGGATATGTGCATGCGCGGGACGCTAAAGAATATCGGCGTCTGCGCGATCAGGCGCGCATGTGGGAAGCAGCTACGGCGCAGGTCCTCGATCGGGTCGGGCTTAAGCCCGGCATGAGCTGCCTCGATGTGGGGTCAGGGCCGGGCGCCGTGATGCGGCTGATGGCCGATCGCGTGGGCGCGGAGGGGTGCGTCACCGGCATCGAGATCGACGCCGAGCTTGGGCGCCAAACGTTGCAGGAGCTCCGCGCCGAAGGCGGGACGCGGTTCGAGCTCATCACCGCCGATCTCATCGCGCTCGACGCACCGGCCGGCGCGCCCTTCGATCTGACCTTCTGCCGGCTCCTGCTCATGCATCTGCGCGAGCCCGTGGCCATCCTCGAAAAAATGCATGGCTGGACCCAGCAAGGTGGCACCGTCGTGGCGCAAGAGTTCGACTTCGGCGCCATCACGGTGGAACCGACTTGTCCGGCGATGGGCGAATTCAACCGCGTGTTCGAGGGCGTTTTCCGCGGTCGTGGGCGCAATTTGCGGGCTGGGCGGCAACTCCCTGCGCAATTCGAGGCCGCCGGCCTCGGCACGCCAGACGGCACCCATGCTGCCGTCCATTTCCTGCCGCTTGCGGAGATGGCCAACATGCTGATCGGCGTTTATGACGGCCTCTACGCCGCTGGCGCCGAGCTTGGCCTTGCCGATCCGGTGCGGGCTTCGGCCTTCCGAGCGGAGATGACGGAGGCAGCCGAAGACGGGCGCTATTACTGTCTGACGCCGGTCCTCATCGCCGCCTGGAAGCGCATCGCTTAACAAACGCGCCTCTCCCGTTCGCCAATTCCCGCGCTTCTCCTTGCGGCCCATAGGCTTGGCACCTATATAACCGCGGAAACCTGCCGGATGAGTCGGCGGGCGTGCCGATAGTGATTAGGGGACCGGTGCTGCGCGGCTGGATGCGTGGCACGCGCGAGTGTAGCCGGGTGCCGATTGGGCCCGGACGGTCCGCCAGAAGGAGAGGCTACGGATGGCGAAAGTGATCGGAATCGATCTCGGCACAACCAATTCCTGTGTCGCGGTCATGGAAGGGAAGAGCCCCAAAGTTATCGAAAATGCCGAAGGCGTACGCACCACGCCGTCGATCGTGGCGTTCAACGAAGACGGCGAAAGACTCGTCGGCTTACCCGCCAAGCGCCAGGCCGTTACCAATCCCGAGAACACGTTCTTCGCCATCAAGCGTCTGATCGGGCGCCGCTACGAAGACCCGATGGTCGAGAAGGACAAGAAGCTTGTCCCCTACGAGATCGTCAAAGGCGACAACGGCGACGCGTGGGTCCAATCCCGCGGCAAGAAATACTCTCCCTCGCAGATCTCGGCCTTCATCCTGCAAAAGATGAAGGAGACCGCCGAAGCCTATCTCGGCGAGAAGGTCGAGCAGGCGGTGATCACCGTTCCAGCCTATTTCAACGACGCCCAGCGCCAGGCGACCAAGGATGCCGGCAAGATCGCAGGGCTCGAAGTGTTGCGCATCATCAATGAGCCGACCGCGGCCGCGCTCGCTTACGGCCTCGACAAGAAGAAGGAGAGCAAGACGATCGCCGTCTACGATCTCGGCGGCGGCACCTTCGATATCTCCATCCTCGAGATCGGCGACGGCGTGTTCGAGGTGAAGTCGACCAATGGCGACACCTTCCTCGGCGGCGAGGATTTCGACATGCGCCTCGTCGACTATCTCGCCAATGAGTTCAAGAAGGAAAGCGGCATCGATCTGCGCGGCGACAAGCTCGCCCTGCAGCGGCTGAAGGAAGGCGCCGAGAAGGCCAAGATCGAGTTGTCCTCGACGACGCAGACCGAAATCAACCTGCCCTTCATCACCGCCGACAAGACCGGGCCGAAGCATCTGACCATGAAGCTTACCCGGGCCAAGCTCGAAAGCCTGGTCGACGACCTCATCCAAAAGACCATCGGCCCCTGCCAGAACGCGTTGAAGGACGCTGGCCTGAAGGCTGCCGAGATTGACGAAGTGGTTCTCGTCGGCGGCATGACGCGCATGCCTAAAGTGGTCGAGACCGTGAAGACCTTCTTCGGGCGCGAGCCCCACAAGGGCGTGAACCCGGACGAAGTGGTGGCGATCGGCGCCGCGATCCAGGCGGGCGTGCTGCAGGGCGACGTGAAAGACGTGCTCCTACTCGACGTGACCCCGCTCTCGCTCGGCATCGAGACCTTGGGCGGCGTGTTCACGCGGCTGATCGACCGCAACACCACGATCCCGACGAAGAAGAGCCAGGTGTTCTCGACCGCTGAAGACAATCAGAATGCCGTCACCATCCGAGTGTTTCAAGGCGAACGCGAGATGGCGGTCGACAACAAGCTGCTCGGCCAGTTCGATCTCGTCGGCATCCCGCCGGCGCCAAGGGGCGTGCCGCAGGTCGAGGTCACCTTCGACATCGATGCGAACGGCATCGTCAATGTCGCGGCCAGCGACAAGGCCACCGGCAAGGAGCAGTCGATCCGCATCCAGGCCTCGGGCGGCTTGAGCGACGCCGATATCGAGCGCATGGTTAAGGAAGCCGAAAGCCACGCCGACGAGGACAAGAAGCGTCGCGAGCTGGTCGAGACCAAGAACCAGGGCGAGGCGCTGGTGCACTCGACGGAGCGGATGCTCAAAGATTTCGGCGACAAGGTCCCGCAGGCCGATAAGAGCACGGTGGAAGCAGCGCTTGCCGAGCTCAAGACGGCGATCCAGGGCGAGGACAAAGACCTGATCAAGCAGAAGACCGACGCTCTCGCGCAAGCCTCGATGAAACTCGGCGAGGCGCTTTATCAAGCGAGCCAGGGCGCGGCCTCGGGCGAAGGCGCAGGCTCCTCGGCGGATGCCGGTGGCGGCGACAATGTCGTCGACGTCGACTTCGAAGAGGTCAAGGACGACGACAGCAAGAAGTCTGCATAAAGGGGTGCGTTGACGGATCGGCGCGGGGCTTGCACATTTTTGGTGCGGCCCCGGCTGAAGCCCAAGCAAAGAGGCTGAGCGCCGCCCGCAATTAGGGCGGCCTGGTGGGGAAGGCCGGAAGGGGCGAATGGCGAAGCGAGACTATTACGAGGTTCTGGGTGTTTCGAAAGGGGCCTCGAACCGCGACCTCAAGGATGCTTTCCGCCGTCTCGCCAAGGAATGCCACCCCGATCGATGCAACGGCGATCCGGATGCCGAGGGGCGCTTCAAGGAAGTCGGCGAGGCCTACGAGGCGCTGAAGGATCCGCAGCGCCGGGCCGCCTATGACCGCTTCGGCCATGCCGCGTTCGAAAGCGGTCTCGGCCATACCGGCGCACACGCCTTCGGTGCCGATTTCTCCGCCTCCATGTCGGCCATGTTCGACGATCTGTTCGGCGAGTTCATGGGCCAGCGGCGCCCGCGGCAGCGCTCGGCGCGGGAGCGGGGCTCGGACCTTCGCTACAACATGGAGATCACGCTCGCCGAAGCCTATGAAGGCAAGACGGCGCAGATCCGGGTTCCGACCAGCGTGACCTGCGAAACTTGCACGGGCTCGGGCGCCAGGGCCGGCACGGCGCCCACGGCCTGCCGCACCTGCGGTGGCATCGGCAAGGTGCGCGCGGCGCAGGGCTTTTTCACCATCGAGCGCACCTGCCCAACCTGCCAGGGACGCGGCGAGGTGATCGAGGCCCCTTGCCCCGCCTGCAACGGATCGGGGCGGGTCACGCGCGAGCGCACGCTATCGGTGACCATTCCCGAGGGCGTCGAGGACGGCACGCGGATCAGGCTCGCCGGCGAAGGCGAGGCGGGCTTGCGCGGCGGCCCGGCGGGCGACCTTTACATCTTCCTCTCGATCAAGCCGCATGAGTTCTTCCAGCGCGACGGCGCCGACCTGTTCTGCCGCGTGCCGATCGCGATGACGATGGCCGCGCTTGGCGGCCAGATCGAGGTGCCGACCATCGATGGCGGCAAGTCGGGGGTGAAGATCCCCGAGGGCACCCAGGGCGGCAAGCAGGTCCGCCTCAAAGCCAAGGGCATGCCGGTGCTGCGCTCCAAGCAGCAGGGCGACCTCTACATCCAGGTCGAGGTCGAGACGCCGAAGAGCCTGACGCGCAAGCAGCGCGAGCTCCTAAAAGAGTTCGAGAAGGCCTCCAACGCGAACACCAACCCGGAATCCACGGGCTTCTTCGCCCGCGTGAAGGAATTCTTCGAGGGCCAGTAGAGCTTCCGGCGAAACGGCCCGCGCTCAAGCGCGGAATCTCGAGTTCGTTTGACCACGCGCTCTCCGGTCGACGCCCGAGCGCCAGGAGTTGGGGATAGCCATGACCGACGGCGCAGCCAAACTGAAGAACCCCATCGTCAGCCAGGCGCAAGGGCTATCGCGGCCGGTCATGCATACCGCGATGCGGGCCACCATCGGCGTGGTCATCATCCTCGCCGTCGCCGCAGCGCTGTGGTACGCGCGGACCGCGATCTTCCTTGCCTTCGCCGGCATCCTGCTCGCGATCGTGCTCCACGGCGCGAGCGACGCCCTGGCCCGGATCAGCCGGCTGCCCAATCTCGTCGCGCTAACGATCGTCGTGGCGCTGATCGTGGGCTTTTTCGCGGTGGTCATCGACACCTCGGGACCGACGATCTCCCAACAGATCACCCAGCTCGCGACGCGCATCGGCACCGGCCTCACCACTCTCACGCAAGAAGTCGCCACCGCGGCCGATCAGCGGAACCTGTTCCAGGACGTCGACATCACCAAGCTGTTGAGCCAGTTCAGCCCGTGGGGCATCGCGAGCGGCGCGACCTCGGCCGCGGTTTCGATGTTCGGCGTCGTCAGCGCCTTGCTGATTGTTCTGTTCTTCGGCATCTACTTCGCCGCCGATCCCCACACTTATGTCGAGCTCGCGGCGCGGATTGCTCCGGAGGACCGGCGGAGCGAAACGACCGCCATGCTGTATGAGACCGGCGATCTGCTGCGGCGCTGGCTTATCGGCCAGGGCATCGCCATGGCCGTGATCGGCGGCGTCACCTATGTGGGCTTGCTCATCCTCGGCGTGCCGATCGCCTTCGTGCTGGCGCTGTTCGCGGGGCTGGCGGGCTTCCTGCCCTATCTCGGGCCGATCATCGGGGCCGTGCCCATGGTGCTGGTGGCCGGCGGAGAGAGCTACACTCTGGCGCTGTGGGTGACGGGGCTCTATGCGATCGTGCAGTTCCTCGAGAGCTACCTGCTCACGCCGTTGATCCAGGCGCGCGCGGTGTCGTTGCCGCCGGCCGTGGTGATCTTGAACCAGCTCGTGCTCGGCGCCTTGTTCGGCATTCTCGGGCTGGCACTCGCGACGCCACTGGCCGCCGCGGCCATCGTTCCGCTCCGCAATTGGTTCGGTTCGGCCGATCCGGAACTCCGTTAGGGCGGTTGCGAGCTTGCTTGATGGCGCGCTGCTTGGCGGGTAAGCCTGTCGCCAGGCCTTAATGGGGACCGAAATGTTGCGTTTATTGTTCTTCGCCGGCAGCACGCGGCACGGCTCCCACAACAAGAGGCTTGCGCGGCTCGCCCAGCACATCGCCACGGCCAACGGCGTCGAGGGCGTCTTCGTCGATCTCTCCGACTATCCGATGCCGCTCTATAACGGCGATCTGGAAGCCGAGCAGGCACCGCCGCTGAAAGCGGCCGAGTTCAAAGCCCTGCTTAGCGAGTATCAGGGCGTGTTCATCGTGAGCCCCGAATATAATTCCTCGGTCACGCCGCTGCTCAAGAACACGCTCGACTGGGTGACGCGGGTGAGGGGCAAGGGCGAGACCGGGCTCGAGATTTACAAATCGCGCGTCTTCGCCATCGGTGGAGCCTCGCCCGGCTATTACGGCGCCATGCGCAGCCTGCTGCATCTTCGCCAGATCCTCGAAATCGGGCTTGGCGCGACAGTGATCCCGCAGCAGCTCGCGCTGCCCCGCGCGGGCGACGCCTTCGACGAGGACGGCAGCCTGAAGGACAAGGCGCAACAGACAGCGCTCAAGGGCGTGGTCGAGGCGCTCGCCATCGCCGCGCGGAAGTTCGCCTCGCAATGAACGGGGCCCGCGACCGGCTGATCGTCGCTCTCGATGTGCCAAGCGTCGCGCCGGCGCAGAAGCTCATCGATGAGCTTCAGGATAGCGTCGGGGTCTACAAGATTGGGCTCGAGCTGTTGTTCTCCGGCGGGCTCACACTCACAAGCGAGCTCGTGGCGCACGGTGCGTCCGTGTTCATCGACGCCAAGCTGCTCGATATCGAGGCGACCGTCGAGCGCGCCACCGCGGCGATCGCGCGAACTGGCGCGCAGTTCCTCACGGTGCATGCGGTCGACCGGAAGACGCTCGATGCCGCCATGCGCGGCCGCGGGGACAGCGGTCTCAAGCTGCTAGGCGTCACGGTGCTCACCAATCTTACGCCGACCGATCTTGCGCAACAGGGTATCGACGACACGCCTGCGGAGCTCGTGCTGCATCGCGCCCTGCTTGCGCGAGATGCGGGCTTCGACGGCGTCATTGCTTCGGGACAAGAGGCGGCGGCGATCCGTAAAGCCGCGGGCGATGGCTTGCTCATCGTCACGCCCGGCATCAGGCCCGAAGGCAGCGCGAGCCATGACCAGGCGAGGATCGTCACTCCGGCAATGGCCCTTGCCGCCGGCGCCGACTATCTCGTAGTCGGGCGTCCTATCACCGCCGCGCCCGACCCCCGGGCCGCTGCTCTCGCCATCGGCGAGGACATGGCGCGGGCATTGAGCGCGAAGTGCTAACCGAGCTCGACGAGACGGGCGGCGATAGTGCGCGAAAGGGCCTCGGCATCGCCTTCAATCGCGACCTGCTTCAGCCGCGACTTGCCCCCATGCGCGACCCTTACGCTGGAGGGCGGCAGCCTGAGCCAGCGCGCAACGAGGGTTTCGAGCGCCGCATTGGCGCGGCCGCCTTCCGGGAGCGCGCGCACGCGCGCCTTCAGCACCGCTTCGCCGGCGTAATCCTCAAGCCCCACGATCTCGTCGGCTCTCGCCTTCGGTATCAGCCGCACGGCTAAGATGACGCCGTCACGGCCGCGGCGAAGGGAGAGAACGAGAGGCTGTGTGGGGGGCAACGCTACATCATGGCCGGATCTGCCGCCGGTGCGAGCCAGCCGAGCAGCACGACGTCGCGGATGAACAGCATGAACAGGATCAGGATCACGGGCGAGATGTCGATGCCGCCGAGATTAGGCAGAATGCTGCGGATCGGCCGGAGCGCCGGCTCGGTCAAGCGGTACAGCGTGTCGGCGATCGTGAGCACGACGCGATTGTTCGTGTTCACGACGTTGAAGGCGACCAGCCAACTCAAGATCGCGCTGGCGATGACGACCCAGATATAGAGGTCGATGACGAGAACAAAGAAACCGATCAATGGACCCATGAAGCCCCTCCTCGGACGGTGCATCATCTAGCGGAGAGGCGATGACGAGAGCAAGCCTTGCGTCTGCTTAAGCCAAACCGAAACTAGCCTCGCTTGACACGCCGGAAGCCCGATCCCTAAATGGCGCCTGTTTTTCAGGGGCCGTAGCTCAGTTGGGAGAGCGCAGCAATCGCACTGCTGAGGTCGTCGGTTCGATCCCGTCCGGCTCCACCACTTAAACACCTGCAAATAGAAAAACAAAAAACAAGACAGACCTCCCGGTGCACGTTTCCCGACACCTCCGTGTCAGCACCATGTCAGCAGCCGAGAGAAGCCCCGTGGCGGGCGAACGCGATTCGCGGATGCCCGTGCGGGGAAAAGTTACGGCGTTCAGGGGCGACCCTAGAAGGCCAAATGCGCGAATGCGCAGGCGAGAAATTTGGTTCACCGGTTCGCCGCCTTGCCGTATC
>Ga0315286_10001601_pt1 | contig 20521 bp, 21 predicted proteins | sample YL17G10_0_MG_FD_205038 | JGI IMG/M metagenome (GOLD analysis project Ga0315286, IMG submission 205038) | Sediment microbial communities from Yellowstone Lake, YNP, Wyoming, USA - YL17G10_0 | ecosystem: Environmental > Aquatic > Freshwater > Lake > Sediment | place: USA: Wyoming | collected... | reverse complement strand
GGACCATCGTGCCGCCGATGGTCTTGAGCATGATCGCGGCGCCGGGGAGTCCAGCGCTCATAGTCCCCTGCATCTATCGCCGCTCGAACGCCGCGACGCTACAACTGGACCGCCAGCCAGTCCACGACGATCTTCGGACTGGCATTGTGCCGTTCCACCGCAGCAAGCGATCGTCCTACGGCCGAAAACGCGCGTTCGAGCCTGGCCCGGTCGTAGTGCCTCGTCAGGGATTCCAGTTCGTTCCTGATATCGAGGTTGACCAGCGCCTCATCGGACGCGCGTGCTGACAAAACCGTGACGTCCCGGATAATTGACGCCAGCGCACTCAAACGGACCGCCAGCGCCCCGCGGTCCGACACGGCTTGCGACTTGTCCCTGCCCTTCCGAGGCCCCGCTGGCAACAGCGCGGCGCCCGCCGCCAGACGGGCACGCGGATCGCTCTGGCGCGCAACTTCCTGCAGCACGGCCACGGCGACGGCCCGCGCCTCGGTCGTCTCGCCCGTTCCCGCTTCGAGGGCCTTCCGAAAACTGCCTCCCGCCAGTGCCGCCGCGGCATTTGCGTCTGGCTCGGTGAAGCCATGCCGCTCAACCAGCGCCAGGGCGATCTCGTGCGGCGCCAGCGCCGCAAACCGGACCTGGCAGCAGCGGGACCGAATCGTCGCGAGCAGCGTGTCCGGCTGCGCCGTGACCAGCACCATGATCGTGCGCTGCGGCGGCTCTTCGAGCGTCTTCAGCAGGGCGTTCTGCGCGAAGTTGTTCATCTGATCGGCCCGGTCGATGACGACCACTCGGTAGCGCCCTTCGAACGGTCGGAACGTGACCTGCCCGACCACCTGGCGAACCGCCTCGACCTTGATTTCCTCGGTGTCCTCCGGCTCAATCAACAGGACATCCGGGTGGATGCGCCGGGCGATCTTGCTGCACGCCGGACAGGTTCCGCACCCGTCACGCCTGCCGGCCGCCCCATCGACGGCCGGGGTCAGGCAATTGAGCGATTGGGCCACCGCCACGGCGACCATTCGCTTGCCGATACCTTCCGGGCCTGAAAACACGAGGCTCGGCGGCAGCGCGTCGGCCCCAAGAGCCCGAGCGAGCAGCCCAATCTGGCGACGGTGGCCGACGATGTCACGAAAAGCCATGGCTGAAGGAAAGTCAGAAGGATGCTACCACACGTGCCCCTTAGGACCCTGGCGGCAATGACTTCACCATCTTAGCCGCCGATGCATCCCGCTGGGCTGCGTTGCTCGTCGGTCAAATACTCCCGGTATTCTCCCTCCTCGCGCCTTGCCGATCGGGCGCCTCGACGCCCAAGGTGGCGAACCCATTGCCGTCAGGGTCCTCACGCCAGCCAGCGGGCGCAGGTGGCCAGGGCACCGACGACACTGCCCAGCACGAGCAGCACAGCCCCCGCACGCAGCAGGCCGGACCGCCTCCAGAGTTCGGCGGCCCCGTAGCCTCCAAGCAGCGCGACCGCGCCCGACGTCGCCAGGTGGTAGCGCATCTCGACGGGCGTCCACGTCCCTGCCAGGAAGAACAGCAGGAACATCGCGAGCCACCCCACCAGCGCCAGGGTGAGCGGATCGCGTCGCCGGCTCCGGCGAAGCTGCCACCCGCCGGCAAGGGCGAGCGCGAGGGTCGGCCAGCCAAAGCTGGTTCCGGATTGCGCGACCGGCTGCACGAGACGCATCCAGAACGGCGGCGCCGCAGGGGTCGTGCCCCGGGCCACATCCCGCCTCTGCGTCGGATCAACAAGAACGAACGTGCGACTCGCAGGCAGGTTGCCGGTTTCCGCACGCACGCGCTTGATCTGGCCCAGGTAGGTATCCGCAAAATGCCCGTAGTAGACACCTACCGCCACGACAATCATTCCCGTCACCAACACGCCCGCAACGAGCGCTCGCCTTTTCACCACGTCGCTCCCCCAGAACCACACGGCGGCGGAAGCGGCCAGCAGTGTCACCGACAAGGTGGCGAACGTGCTGAGGTGCGACAGCAACGCGACGACTATCAGCGTGGCGACGGCCGGGACGGCCCAGGCGAGCCGTGACCAGCGGTCGATCAGCCAGACAAATGCGCAGATCGCGACCGGCGCCATCGTCTCGCCAAATGCGTTGGGATGATTGGCCGACGCGACGACATCGAAGACGATCGGCACGGTGTTGAACAAGACGGCCGCGAGTGCGCCAGCCAATCGGTCGTGCCACACGCGCGCCGTGACCAGGTACAACGCGACGCCCGCCGCCATCCACGTCGCGAGGACGATGACCCGCAGCAGCGACACGTGATCCATCAGCGCCGCGAACGGGGCTGCCACCAGGTAGAGCCCGATGGCGTACGGAAACTTGTAGCCGCGCGGTGTCACCGACGTGAAGTAGTACTGTCCGGCCAGCACCCACTCGAATCGATGCGCCTGAAATATGGCATCGACCACCTCCTTGGCGGGATGCAACAGCGCCAGAAGTTTGAGATAGAAGCTGGAGGCGGACACGAGCGCAACCGCACGCTCATATGCGACAAACTCCCGGCGTCGGATCGCCTGGCACGCAGCCAGGACGAGCAGCGGGCACCACGCCCAGGCGGCCATCCATCGCACGCGGACGGCGTATGCGCCGTAGGGGGCGAACTGCACGGTCAGGGGAAACGCCTGCAGGAGCGCGATCGCGATGCCCGCCAGGACGGTGCCGGCGGCGCCCAGGCCCAGAAGTCCGGCAGCGGCCGCAAATCCTCCCGCGGCAATCGCGGCCGATACCATTGCTGCCGCAGGCGGAACCGGCCAGCGACCGGAAGCTGGCGCGCATGCCAGATGTCCGACGGCCACCCCAAGGTGCCGCCGATCCTGGTCGCCCGGAACAAATGACGCGGATGGGCGGATGGTCAGCATCAAACCTGCCACCTGCGGCCGGGGCGGGATCTTCACGGAGTAGTCCGCGAAGGTGCCGGTTGGCGTGACCCGCGACAAGACGATGCCGTCAGCCGAGAACGAGACGTCGGATGGGATGGGCACGTGCAATGGCCGCATTCCACCCGTCAGGCGGACGGTACAGTTCCATTCGATGCGGCGATCGGCGCCGACAAGCTGCAGGCTGCCCTGCTCGGCCGTCCAGGCAAACAACGTCTCGCCGGCCAGTTCCGGCTCGTAGAATCCCGGCGTGAGGTCGGGAAGATACCGGCCCATGTCGAGTGACACGCCTGGCGCAGAGGCGTACCCGACGGCGATCGCCAGTGCGCCGGCCAGGGCGCCCACCGTCAGTCCGAGCAACGCGCGAGCCAGACGCGACTTCATCTGCGCACCGGCTAGTTCAGCCACGCGGCCTTTGCGGCCAGCAGCATCATTGCCACGCCAAGGCCCACGATCGCCCGCCACTCGCGGTTGCGCCACGCACGGGCCAGACTGAAGGGCCGATCGACGCTTGCGGCCCGGCCGCGGCAGTAGTCGTCGTACTCTTCACCGAACTGGCGGCGGAGAAACGCCTCTTCGGTGCGAATCGCGGCCGTCAGAGTGACGACCAGGTACACGGCCGTCACGATGGCGACCCACCCGCTCGCCGCCGCCACGGTGATCCCGCACGCCATCAGCGTCGAACCCACATAGAGCGGATGCCTCGAGAAGCGGTACGGACCAGAGCGTGTGACTTCGCGTCCCTTCTCGAGATGTCCCGCGGCCCACACGCGAACGGCCTCACCCGCCGCCGCCACGAGCATCCCCCAGAGCAGACTCGTCGGGTTCGGGCGCGCCAGCACGATGGCGACCGCGGCTGCGCCAAAACCGAGCGGCACTCTCAACCGCGCGAGGCGCGGCAGCACGTCATGCACGGAACGTCACCTGGTGACATCGCCGGTCGACCGCCTCAATCACCTCATCGACTCCGATGTCCTGCACGCACGGCTGACTCCTTCGGCATCGCCGCTTATGATGACACTCACACTGTTCGAATCGCGAGAGCGTCACATCCGCCTGCGACCAGGGCCCGTTGCGCGCGGGATTGGTGGGCCCGAAGATGCCGACAGCCGGCGTACCGAGGGCGGCCGCCAGGTGGAGCGGCCCGGTGTCGCCCGCGACAACGAGCGCCGCCGCTCGGGCCAGGGCCAGCACGTCGCCCAATCCGGTCGGCGGAGCGATGCGCGCCGTACCGTCGGACGCGGCGGCGACGGCTCCGGCCAACGCCTGTTCTCCCGGACCCCAGAGAACCACCGACGGCCACCCGTGCTGCCTGGACACATGCCGCGCAACCAGGCCGAACCGCTCGGGCGGCCACTGTTTGTTGGGCCAGCCGGCACCGGGATTGAGCACCGCAAACCGATGGTCCTGGCCGATTCCGAGCACGCCACGCACCGCGTTGACGACACCGGACGCCGGCACGGTCAGCGGGAATGTCCAGGTCGTCGGCGCGACTCCCAGCACGCGCAATAATCCCATGTTCTTGGCGATGACGTGCCCGCCTGCCTCACCATCCGCCTGCGTCGTGTAGAACAGGCGTGCGGCCCGTTCACGAAGAAGCGCTGTCGCGAATCCCGCCACCACACGTGCGCCCGACAGCCGTGCCAGCACGGCCGACTTGATCAGGCCCTGGAGATCGATCGCGGTGTCGTACCGCTCGCGCCGAAGCGATCGCACCACGCCTCCGAAAGACGAGTCCGGATTTCCGAGCACGATCACGCGATTCACGATGGGGACGAAGTCGAGCAGCGCGCGATACCGCGCGTCGACGAGCCAGTCGATCCGCGACTCCGGCCACGCGTCCCGCAACGCCGCCACGGCAGGCAGGGCGTGAACCAGGTCACCGAGAGCGCCGAGCCGAACGATGAGAACGGAACGGGCCATCTAGCCTTGTTTCATGCGCGACAATAGACCGCGCGTCGAGTGGTCTTTCGGATCGCCGACGATCGCGGTGCGTCCCCCGTACGACTGCACAACGGGCCGCTCGGGCACGGAGTCGACGGTGTAGTCGGTGCCCTTGCAGTGCACGTCCGGCCGGAGGCGCAGCAGGACGTCAGTGACGGTGCGGCCCGAGAACAGCACGACATAGTCAACGCCTCTGAGGGCCGCGACCAGTTCGGCGCGATCGGCCTGGTTCATCACGGGCCGCCCCTCCCCCTTCAGCATCCGCACCGAATCATCGTCGTTGACGGCAACGACGAGACGATCGCCCTCGGCCGCCGCGCCCTGCAGGTAGCGGATGTGCCCGACGTGGAGCAGGTCGAAGACGCCGTTGGCGAGCGCGATGGTGCGGCCGGCCGCGCGGTCGGCGGCAACGAGCGGCTCGAGTTCGTCAAGCGAGACAATGCGGGCCATACGGGTTCAGGGCAGCGGGTGGGCCTGCAGCCAGACCACGGCGTCGATGAGGTTCTCACACACGGCGTCGGCCGACACGCCGGGTGGGGGCATGGCGGCCTCCGTCGCGCCATACCCGGTCTTGACGAGGATGCCGCGTCCGCCAATGGCTTGTGCCACGGCGAGGTCGCGCCAGCGATCGCCGACGACGACCGATCGCCGAAGATCGATATTGAGCTCCTGCGCGGCGCGCACCGCCATCCCCGCCTTCGGCTTCCGGCACTCGCACTCGACACGGTACTTCTCGATGACGGCCTCCGGTGAATGGGGACAGTAGTAGTGACCATCGATGCGCGTTCCCCCCATCCGGGCCCGCTCCGCGAGGTACCGCCCGGTCTCCTCGACGAAGTCCTCGCCGTAGAGCCCCTGCGCCACGCCTGCCTGGTTGGTGATGACGACGACGAGGTACCCCATCTGCTGCAACAGGCGGATTCCGTTGATGGCGAACGGAAACAGGATGAGCCGGTCGAGGCGATCGATATATCCCGCCTCTTCGTTCAACGTCCCGTCACGATCGAGAAACGCGGCTGGGCGTGGCGTCATCACAACACGTCTTTCAGGGCACCGACAACCGTATCGACCGTGATGCCGGTCAGGCATCGATGATCGAGCGGACATTCGCGCAACATGCACGGCCGGCACCATGCCGGCGCTGTCAGCACCGAGGTGGCACGGCGGCCGACCGGAGAAGTGGCGCGCTCGCTGGTGGGGCCAAACAGCGCCACCACCGGGACGCCCAGCGCGGCGGCCAGGTGCATCGCGCCCGAATCGTTCGAGATGAACGCGGCACCACACGCGAGCACGCCGCACAACCGCGGCAGGTCGGTGCGACCGACCAGGTTGATGACCGCGCCCGGTGGCGGCCGTCGGTTGATCTTACCGAGTTCCGCCTCGATTGCCATCGCGGTCGTCGAATCGGCGTCACCGCCAACGAGCACGCAGGTGAGGCCGTAGTCCTCGGTGAGTGCCGCGATGACGCGCGCGAACCGTTCCGGCGGCCATCGTTTCGCCCCGCCGTAGGCCGCGCCGGGAGCGATGCCCACCAGGCGGCGATCGCCGGTCCACCCGCATTCGGCGAGCAGCCGCCGTGCCGATTCCACCGCGTCGGCCGGCACCGTCAACTCCGGTTCGCGCGGCCCATTCCCAAACCCCAGCGCCGCGACGAGATGGCGATAGTCGTCAACCTGGTGCAGATTGACCGACGGTCTCGGGACCGCACGCGACAAGAGCACTCGGCGGACGTCCCGGCGGTAGCCCCATCGTTCCGCGATGCCGGCTCGAGCCGCCACGAACGCGACGTGCATCGAGTTCGGCAGCAGGATCGCCACGTCGGCCCCCGACGCTCGAATGGCCCGGATGTCCTGCCCGAGACGGCGAACGGCACCGAAACGTCCGTTGCCCGCCAGCGTCACGACGCCGTCCGCTCCGCAGGCGAGGCTCATCAGCCCGGCGACGGCTGTCCGCGCGGCGACCAGCAGCCGGCCGCTGCCCGCATGACGACGAATGTCCGCGATGGCGGGCAGTGCCATCACCGCGTCGCCCAGCCAATTGGGCGAGAAGACGATCGTCGTCATGCCTGGTCGCCTCCGCCGTCGGATCCAGTGAGCGGGAACATGCCGACGGCTGTCGCGTCGATGCCGTCCTCGTCGCGCCAGCGGCGATGCATCCACAGCCAGAGTTCGGGGTGGCGGCGCACGTACATCTCGAGCACGTCGGTGCATCGCTGGGTGAAGTCGAGAATGGCCTCGGGGGAATCGTCCTGAGGCGGGTCCATCGGATGCTCGAACACCATGCGATAGCGGCCAGGCGCGGTCGACATCGCGAACACGGGGATGACGGCGGCGCCGGTGCGCCTGGCCAGCATCGCGAGGGCCAGCGTGGTCGACGCGGGCCGGTCGAAGAAACTGACCGTCACGGCGTCTGGAGCCTGGATGTGCTGGTCGATCATGATGGCTACGCTCTGGTTCGACTGGAGCGTGCGCAGGACGCGCCGGATCGCACCACGCCGGTAGATCGAGAAGTTGCCGGTGCAGCCTCGAATCTGCTCGAGCAGTTCGTGGAGCGCCGGATTATCGAGCGCACGCGCCAACACGCCGATGGACCGGTTGGAGGCCGCGGCATGCGCGATCGCCTGGATTTCCCAGTAGCCGAAATGCCCCGTGAAGAACAGCACGCCTCGTCCGGCGGCATAGGCGGCGTCGGCCCACCGCTCGCCCTCCCACTCGACGCGCGACAGCATCTGCTCGCGGGTGAGGCCGCTGAACTTCATCAACTCGAAGAGCAGGCGCCCGAAGTGGACAAACACGCCGCGCGCGATGGCGCGCCGGTCGGCACGTGCACGGTGTGGAAACGCCGCGGCGAGGTTGGCGAGCGCAATCCGGCGATGGCGGCGATCGAACAGGTGGAAGAGACGCCCGACGCCGGCCCCCATGGCTCGCGTCATGCGCCACGGACACCGGCGCGCCAGCCACATCGTGAGGCGCACGAGCCAGTACTCGAATCGGTACCTCAGGCGCGTCATCTGGGCGACTCCGCGCCAGAATCCGTGGAGGCGCGCCGGCCGACCGCCCGGCGCGCGTCAGCGAGTTTCGCTGACAGCCAGGAACGAAAGCGATCCTCGGGTTCGATACGCACGGTCAACGGCACCCAGATGACCGGCAGCGCCAGCGGCCGGAACGGCAGCAGCCGCATCAGGTCCTTCTCGGTGGTCACCAGCGCCGCGGCACCCGCCGATTTGGCCGCACCGACGATGCGTGCGACATCACCGACGTCGTACCGATGATGGTCTGCGAACGCGAGCGTTCCCACCAGCGCCCATCCGTCACGTGACAGATCCTGGAAGAACCGCTCCGGGCGCTCAATGCCCGCCACGGCGTAGGCGGGGGTGTTCCTCGAAGCCGACACGGCGGCGGACAGCACATCGAGCCTCCGCGGCTCCTCCGCCACGCGCGTGATCCCGAACGTCGCCGCCACACCAAGACGTGCGCCGATCTGCTGCGCCGCCTCGGGCGACACGCCGGGCACCATCACGGCGTCGGCGGCCGCAGCGGCCGACAGCGGTTCTCGCAGACGGCCGCCGGGCAGGGTTCGGGGGTCGGCGAGATCGTCCTCGCTGACAATCAGCAGATCGACATCGCGAGCGAGCGGCAGATGCTGAAATCCGTCATCGAGCAGGTGCACGGTGGCGCCCAGGTGCTGCTCGGCCACGACGCCGGCGAGATAGCGATCCTGGGCGACCAGCACCGGCACGCCGTCAAGGGCGCGTGCCAGCATCAAGGGTTCGTCGCCGCTCGCCTCGAGATCCGCGCGCATTCGACGGCCATCCGACACGACGACGACGCCAGCCGGCGCGTGGCGCCTCGCGTAGCCGCGGCTCAGAATCGACGGCCGCTCGCCCAGATCCACAAGCGTGCGCGCGATGCACGCCACCGTTGGAGTCTTCCCGCTGCCGCCGACGCGCAGGTTGCCCACGCTCACCACCGGGCGGCGGAGATGGCGTTGCCGCCCCTCACGCTGACAGGCGCGCCGTCTGGCACAAGCGATCTGCGCGTACAGGGAATTGAACACAGCCTGGTCTTTCAGCGTGCTGCCGGAAACGGCACGACATTGTCCGACGCCGCCGATGGCAGGGGCAGCAACGACGCGATGGCCTCGAGGCTCCGATCCTTCGCGCCCCTGTTCGCCTCGACCAGCGCCCGGGCCGCGTCGCCAAGTTGCTCGCGGCGGTCGCGGTTCGAGATCAGGTCGAGGAGCGTGTCTTCCAGCTCGCGCGCGGAATGGATCTGGACGGCGGCGTGGTGTTCCAGAAACGACCGCGCGATCTCGGCGAAATTCTGCATGTACGGACCGAACACGATCGCCTTGCCATGGATGGCCGGCTCGAGGATGTTGTGCCCTCCGACGTCGACGAGGCTGCCGCCCACGAACACGGCCGTGGCCGCCAGATACACGTGCGCCAACTCGCCAATCGTATCGAGAATCACGACGTCCGCCTTTGGCTCCTCGTCGATCGTCAGCGCCGATCGCCTGACGGTCCGGAACCCGGCCTGCCGCGCCGCCTGTTCAACCGCGTCGAAGTGCTCGGGCTTGCGGGGCGCAACGACGAGCAGTGGGTGGCGGGCCAGCGTGCGGATGCGCTCGAAACACCCCAGCACGATCTCGCTTTCGCCGGGCATGGTGCTGCCGGCGACGATCACCGGTCGCCCCGCCGGCACCCGGAAGAAGCGCAGCACCCGTTCGGCGCCTCTGCCGAACGCCGCCGCGCCGCCCGTCGCGTGCAGCGAATCGAACTTGAGGCTCCCCGTGATCGTGATGCGCTCGGCAGGCGCCCCGAGATCGACCAGCCGCGCAGATGTCTCCTCGTCCTGCACGCAGAACCTGTCCACCAGCGCCAGCACGCGCCTGAACATCGGCCGCACGAGCCGGTACCGCGGGTACGACCGCGCCGAGATACGCCCGTTGATGACGATGGTCCTGACGCCGCGATCGCGGCAGACGCGCAGCAGGTTCGGCCAGATCTCGGTTTCCATCATGACGAACAGGCGCGGCCGGACCACGGTCAGCACGCGATTCACGATGAACGGCAGATCAAACGGAAAATAGAAGATGCCGTCAGCCATCTGGAAACTTCGGCGGGCCACTTCCTGGCCGGTCATCGTCGTGGTCGACACGAAGAGCCGGAGACCGGGATACCGCTCCTTGAGTTCGCCCGCGATGGCGCGCGCCGTGAGCGCCTCACCCACCGACACGGCGTGAATCCAGATTGAGGGGTCCCGGTCGAGATTGAGCGACAGCGGCAGGAAGCCCAGCCGCTCAGGCAGGCTGCCGATGTACTTCCGGTAGCGGATGGCCTGGTAGACAAAGTAGGGCATCGCCAGGACGAAGACGAGCGCGGTCGCCAGGCTGTAAAACGCGTACATACGCCGAATCAAGATACCACGCGTGTTTGACCCTGCCGCAACGCGTTCAGTACAATCAACGCTCTGCACGACTGGAGGCACGCAATGGCGATCAGAGTCGGAATCAACGGGTTTGGCCGGATCGGCCGCAATATCGTCCGGGCGGCAATGGGAAATCGCGACATCGATTTTGTGGCGGTCAACGACATTACCGACACCAGGACGCTCGCGCACCTCCTGAAGTATGACTCCATCCTTGGCAACCTGGACGCGGCGATCGAGGCCGGTGATGGCTGGATCAGCGTCAACGGCGACAAGTTCAAGGTGCTGTCGCAGAAGGACCCGGCCCAGCTTCCGTGGCGAGACCTCGGCGTGGAGGTCGTCTTCGAGTCCACCGGCCTGTTCACCAGGCGTGACGATGCCGCCAAGCACGTGGCCGGCGGAGCGAAGCGCGTGATCATCACGGCGCCGGCGACCGGCCCCGACGGCTCGTTCGTGATGGGCGTCAACCACGAGCAGTACGACCCGGCCAGCCACGTGGTCATCTCGAACGCGTCGTGCACGACCAACTGCCTGGCGCCCGTCGCGAAGGTCCTGCACGACTCGTTCGGCATCAGGAAGGGCTGGATGACCACCATCCACTCCTACACCAACGACCAGAAGTTGCTCGACCTGCCGCACAAAGACCTGCGGCGGGCGCGCGCCGCGACGCTCTCGATGATCCCGACCACCACCGGCGCCGCCAAGGCCGTCGGCGAGGTGCTGCCTGCCCTGAAGGGCAAGCTGGACGGGTTCTCGATGCGTGTGCCGACGCCGAACGTGTCGGTGGTCGACCTGTCCGCGCTGCTCGAGAGGAAGACGACGGCCGACGAGGCGAACGCGGCGTTCCGCGCCGCGGCGGCCGGACCGCTCAAGGGCATCCTCGCGGTTGAGGACGCGCCGCTGGTGTCGATCGACTTCCGCGGCAACCCGCATTCATCCATCGTCGACTCGGCGTACACCAAGGTGATGGACGGCGACTTCGTGAAGGTCCTCTCGTGGTACGACAACGAGTGGGCCTACTCGGTGCGGTGCGTCGACCTGCTGGTGTACATGGCGGGCCGGGGCATCTAGCGAAATGGGGTCTGACCCCGTTTTCGCTCGGGGGCACCACGTGGCCAAGCTGTCCATCCGCGATCTCGATCTGCACGGAAAGCGTGTGTTCGTCCGCGTCGACTTCAATGTGCCCATCAAGGAAGGGCGCCTCAGGGACGACACCCGGGTGCGGGCGTCGTTGCCGACCATCGCCTATGCGCTCGAGCATGGCGCGACCGTGATCCTGGCATCGCATCTTGGCCGGCCCAAGGGAGGGCCGAGCCCGGAGTTCAGCCTGAAGCCTGTTGGCGAGCACCTGGCGCGGCTGCTCGGCCGCGCCGTCACGTTCGCCGACGACTGCGTGGGCGAACCGGCCCGCCGCGCGATCGCGCAGGCGCAGGCCGCAGGCAATCGCGTCGTGCTGCTGGAGAATGTCCGGTTCCACCCGCAGGAAGAGAAGAACGACCCCGCGTTCGCGAAACAGCTGGCAGCATTGGCGGACCTCTACGTCAACGACGCCTTCGGGTCGAGCCATCGCGCGCACGCATCGACCGAGGGGATGGCCCGGCTGATGCCGAGGGCGGCCGCGGGCTTCCTGATGGAAGACGAACTCAGGTACCTTGGCCACGCCCTCGAGGCGCCGGAGCGGCCGTTTGTCGCCATCTTCGGCGGAGCCAAGGTTTCGGACAAGATCGAGGTTATCGAGAACTTCCTTGGCCGCGCGGACGCGCTGCTCATCGGCGGCGCGATGGCGTACACCTTCTTCAAGGCGCAGGGGCTGCCGGTCGGCACGTCGCTCGTCGAGGGCGACAAGCTCGATGCCGCTCGAGAGATTGTGAAGCGCGCGGCCGAGAAGCCGATCCTGCTGGAGCTGCCGGTGGATCACGTCGTGGCCGCGAAGATCGAAACAGGCGCGGCGACATCGACGCTGGATGTGACCGATGCGGCCATCGGCGATCGCATGGGTCTGGATATCGGGCCGAAGACGGTCGAGCGCTACGCAGGCCTGATCGGGACGGCGAAGACCGTCGTGTGGAACGGCCCGATGGGTGTGTTCGAAACGAGCCCGTTTGATGCCGGCACGACGGCGGTCGCCCGGGCAGTGGCCGGGGTGCATGGCACGACCATCGTCGGTGGGGGCGATTCCGTATCGGCCGTTGCGAAGGCCGGCGTCACCGGCAGCATCACGCACATCTCGACGGGCGGCGGCGCGTCGCTCGAATTCCTTGGCGGGCGTGTGTTGCCGGGCGTGGCGGCGCTGAGCGACACGTAGGATCTTTGTCTGGGATTAGGGGTTGGGGATTGGGGGTTGGTTGGGAACGGGGATTCGGGATTAGGAGTTGGCGAGTACAACCATCGACCGACAGATCCATGCTATCGGCCACGCGGTCCCTGTTGGCCAAGCCCCAATCCCCGGTCCCCGGAGAAGGTACCCCATGCGCATTCCCTTCGTCGCGGCCAACTTCAAGATGTTCAAGACCGTCGGCGAGACGGTCGCCTACATCCACGAACTCCGGGAACTCGCCAGCGCGGTCACCGATGCGGAGATCGTGGTGGCGCCGCCGTTTCTCGCGATCCAGGCCGCGGCCCACGCGACGCGCAACAGCCGAATTGGCATTGCCGCCCAGGATCTGCACTGGGAACGGGAAGGCGCGTTTACCGGCGAGATCAGCGCCGGGATGATCAAGGACGCCGGCGCGGGTTACGTGATCATCGGCCACTCCGAGCGCCGCCGGCTCTTTGGCGACACGGGCGAGACCGTGCGCAAGAAACTGCTGGCCGCGCTGGCAGCCGACCTGACGGCCATCGTCTGCATCGGCGAGACACTCGAGGAACGGGACGCCAATCGCACAACCGAGGTTCTCGACCGGCAGCTCGACGAAGCGCTTGGCGGCCTCGGGCCCTCGCAGGCGGCCGCACTGGTCATCGCGTATGAACCCGTCTGGGCCATCGGCACCGGACGCAACGCCACACCGCAGCAGGCCGGCGACGCCCACTCCCACATCCGCGGATGGCTCCGCGACCGGTTCACGCCGGAGAGCGCCGACCAATGCCACATCCTGTACGGCGGAAGCGTCAAGCCCGACAACATCCGGGAGTTGATGGCCTTGCCCGATGTGGACGGCGCGCTGGTGGGCGGGGCCAGCCTCAAGGCGCAGTCGTTTTTCGACATCATTTCCGGCTGCGTGCAGTAATTGGGGTCTGACCCCAATTTGAGCGACTACTTCCAGGCAGACCCGTCCGGATACCGGTACGCCTCGCGCGACTCCGGGCGAATCTCGATGCTGTAGCCAGGCCTTGATGGCACCTGGTAGCAGCCGCCCTTGACAACAACCGGATCCACGAAGTGCTCGTGCAGGTGATCGACGTACTCGATCACGCGATCCTGCAGGCTCGCGGAGACGGCCACGTAGTCGAACATCGACAGATGCTGCACGTGCTCGCAGAGGCCGACGCCGCCGGCGTGCGGACACACCGGCACGCCGAACTTCGCGGCCATCAGCAGCACCGCCAGGTTCTCGTTGACCCCGCCCAGGCGGCAACTGTCGATCTGACACACATCGATCGCGCCTGCCTGGAGCAGTTGCTTGAAGATGATGCGGTTCTGGGCGTGCTCTCCGGTCGCGATGCGAACCGGCTGCACCGCCCTCCGAATAGCGGCGTGGCCAAGCACATCGTCCGGACTGGTCGGCTCTTCGACCCACCACGGATCGAACGGTGCGAGCGCCCTGATGTTCTCCACCGCCTCGGCGACACCCCAGCGCTGGTTCGCATCCATCATCAACCGGCGCCCCGGCCCGATCTCCTCGCGGATGAGCGCCGCGCGATGAAGATCATCCCGCAGGCTGGCGCCGACCTTCATCTTGAAATGCGTGAACCCCTCGGCGATCGCCTCGCGGCACAAGCGCTGGACGTGCTCGTCGGAATAGCCCAGCCAGCCGACTGACGTCGTGTAGGCCGGATAGCCTGTGCGCAGCAACTGGGCCTGCCGTTGATCTTTCGTCCGCGCGTGCCGATCCAGAATTCCAATCGCTTCTTCGGGCGTGATCGCGTCGGTGATGTACCGGAAGTCGATGCACGAGACGAGCTGTTTTGGCGGCAGGTCGACGAGCAGCTTCCACAGCGGCTTGCCTTCCGCCTTGGCCCACAGATCCCACACCGCGTTGACGATGGCCGCCATCGACATGTGGATGACGCCTTTCTCCGGCCCGAGCCATCGCAACTGGGACTCGCTGGCCAGCCGGCGCCAGAACCCGCCCATGTCAGCGGTGATCCCCTCCAGCGTCTCCCCGACCACCAGGTGGCGAAACGCCGCGATCGCCGCCACGCACACCTCGTTGCCGCGGCCGATCGTAAAGGTCAGGCCATGCCCTTCGGGCGTTGACGGACTGTCGGTCTTCAGGATGACGTAGGCGGCCGAGTAGTCTGGATCGGTGTGCATCGCGTCCGATCCCGCAAACGTGCGGGACGTCGGAAACCGCAGGTCGAGCACAGCGAGATCGCGAATGCGGATGGCCACGGGCACCTCAGGATGTGAGTTGCGTCACTGTTTCAGCCACTTCGACAGGTCCGGCGAGAGCAGGTCGCGCACCGCGGGCTGGTCCATCGTCTCGCGCGTGACCAGCGTCACGCCGGTGTCCACGCGCGCCGCTACCTGCTCACCCCTCAGATGCGCCACGAGCGTCTTGACGCCCAGGTAGCCCATCTTGACGGGGTCCTGAACGACGAGCGCGTCGATCGCCCCGTCCCTCATCGCCTGCACCAGCCGATCCGAGGCGTCGAAGCCCACGAACTTCACCTTGCCGCTCCAGCCCATCGTCTGCAACACACGCATCATCGCGAACGTCGTCGATTCGTTCGGACAGAACACGCCATCGATGCCAGGACTGCCGTCGGCCTTCTTGTAGCGGCTGAGCAGCGACTCGCCTTTCTTGTAGGCGCTCTCGACGTCGGTGCCCCCGTACTGATTCGAGCTGACGACCTCGATGCCTGGCGAGGCCTTGATCGCATCGAGGAATCCCTGTTCGCGCCGGGTGGAGCTGTCGTGGCCCTCCGCGTACCGCAGCAGCACCACCCTGCCCCGTCCACTGAGCAGCTTCGCCAGTTGCCCGCCACCCAATTCGCCGCCCTTGCTGTTGTCGGTCGCGACAAAGCTCGCGTGGGCAGTGCTCTTAAGGCCAGAATCGATGACCACGACCGGGATGCCCGCCTGAACGGCACGATCCACCGGTCCAACCAGCGCCGTATCGTCGAGCGGCGCGAGCACGATCCCCGACACCCGCCGCGTCACGAAACCTTCGACCTCGGAAATCTGCGCGTCGCGGTCGTCTTCGCGTATCGGACCGCGCCAGATCACGTCGACCCCGAGTTCGCCGGCTGCCTTGATCGCTCCGGCGTGCACACTGCGCCAGAAGACGTGTGACGTTCCCTTTGGAATCACCGCCACCGTCAGCTTGACGGCGGATGCCGCCGGTGTCCCGCCGTCGCCAGAACGGGCGCCGCCGCACGCGGCGGCCCCTGTCGCCACAAGCACCGCCAGCACGAGAGCGCAGTTGCTCGTTGTCATGGGGCTTCAAGCCTCCAGAATCGTTGCGCGTTGAGGCCCAGCACGAGGTCCCGCTCGCTGTCGCTCAAGCGACCGACGTAGTCAATGACGAGCGTCATCGTCCGGGTGTAGTCGGCGGCCAGCGTGCACACCGGCCAGTCCGATCCAATCATGAGGCGCTCGGCGCCGAACATCTCCATCGCCGTGTCGAGACACGGCTCGATACCGGCGGACGTCCAGTCACTCCAGTCCGCCTCGGTCACCATCCCGGAGAGCTTGCAGGACACGTTGTCGAGCGCGGCCAGGTCGCGCAGGTCGCGCGCCCATCCGGCCAGCTCACCGGTCCTGATGGACGGCTTCGCGAGATGGTCCAGCACGAAACGCTGCCGCGGGAAGCGGCGCGCGAACTCGACGGCGACGGGCAAGTGTCCTGGAAAGATCAGGATGTCGTAGGCCAGGCCGAACCCCTCGAGCCGGGCGACACCTCGACAGAAGTCGGGCCGAAGCAGGAACTCGTCGTCCGGTTCGCCCTGCACGATGTGGCGGATCCCGACCAGTTTCCTCCTGTCCGTGAGCGCCGCCAGATCGTCGGCCACGCGCGGCGAACAGAGGTTCACCCAACCGACGACGCCCAGGATGAATGGGTAGTCGTCGGCGAGATCGAGCAGCCAGTTCGTCTCGTCGAGCGTCTGCCGCGCCTGCACGGCCATCGACCCGTCGAATCCGTTTGCCGCGAGCAGCGGCGCGAGGTCCGGCGGCAGGAAGTCGCGGCGCAGCACGTGCATGTCGTCCGAGATCCAGCCGTAGTCGGTCGCGCTGTAGCGCCAGAAGTGCTGATGCGCATCGATGCGCAAGGCGCCCATCTCAGCCTTCCACCGGCGGAACGGGTGTGGCGCCGCGCGCGCTCGACTCGTAGCACGCGTCGACGAGCGCCATCGTCCTGATCGCGTCCTCGACCGAGGTCAGCAGCACCGTGTCCTCGCCGGCCACGTAGCGCTGCAGGTTCGACATCGGCCCTTCGAACGCCTCGATAAACCACGACCCGCGCAGCGTCACGCGCTCCCAGGCGCCGCCCTCCAGGACCACGTCGAGCGTGTCGGGCCTGCCGGTCGGGTAGTCGAGATTCACGCCCATCGAGAGGAGGGCCGCGCCGCGTGTGCCCTCCACCTTGAACGCCGAGGTCTCGCACCGCTCGCCGAATCGATGCGTATGATTGAGTGACAGGCTGCAGCGAACCCGATCGCCGTAATCGAGGATGATGCTGCTGCGGGTGTCGCGGAACTCCGGAAACTCCGGGTGCCGCACGCCCTTGCAATAGACGCCCGCGGGCTCGCCGGCGAGCATCCGGATGGTGTCGAGATAGTGCACCGAGTGGTACAGCACCTCGACGCCCGGGGTATCTTTCAGAAACGTCCAGAGATGCCACGGCTGATTGGTGACCAGGCGCACGTCGATGTCGAGAACGTCGCCAAGATCGCCGTGCGCCAGAAGATCGCGCAGCGCCAGCATGTTCGGGCTGAACCGGAGCTGGAAGTTGATGGCGGCAGTAAGGCGCTTCGCGCGGCAGGCCGCCAGGATCGCGCGCGCCCCGGCCAGGCTCTCGCCCATCGGCTTCTGGACGAGGACCGCGGCGCCTGGGGGCAGATGCGCCAGCACGCCAGGCACCTGGTCGGCGGGCACCGCGACATCGAAGATGACATCACGCTCTGCACAGCACTGGCCGAGGCTGGCGTACACCGTCTCAACAGCGAACGCCGCGGCCGTCTCGCGCGCCGCATCGGGTCGAATGTCGTAGACGCCGGCGACCGGGAACCCGAGCCGGCGGTAGACCGGAAGGTGCGCCGTGCGCACGATGCCGCCGGCGCCGATGATGGCGATGGGACGGGGGCGCGCGGGCAAGGGCCACGCCTGGATGAGATCGCGCATATCGGGGTTTATCTCAATTGATACACCTGTATCATGTCGGCCCACCACTCGCCCTCCCTCGCGCCGGGGACGCGTTGCTGGAAGGTCTGCATCAACGCTTCCCACTCCAGGCATTTCGGGTCCGCCAGGTGCGCCGCGAAGGCCGTGCCGCGATCAAACCCATCGCCGGTGTCCATCACCATCACGAGCCGGCGGCCGATGAGGTAGATGTCCATCCGCTCGATGCCGATGCGCCGGAGGCTCTGTTCCACGTCGGGCCACACTCGGGCGTGGTGCGCCACGTAGGCGTCGACGACGCCTGGATCGTCTTTCAGGTCGAGCGCTTGCACGAATCGCTTCATACCGGGGGTGTGACCTCCTGCCGCGAACTGCCGAGGCCGTCGATGCCCAACTCGACCACGTCGCCAGCCTTGAGGTAGATCGGAGGTTTGAAGCCGAGGCCCACCCCGGCGGGTGTGCCGGTGCTGATCACGTCTCCCGGCAACAGCGTCATGAACTGGCTGATGTAGGCCACCAGATATGGCACGTCGAACACCATGCTGGCGGTCGTGCCCTTCTGGCGCAGCTCGCCGTTGACGCGCAGCCACATGTCGAGCGTCATTGGGTCGGGCATCTCGTCGCGGGTGGCGATAAACGGCCCGAGCGGCGCAAACGTGTCGGCGCTCTTGCCTTTGACCCACTGACCGCCGCGCTCGAGCTGGAACGCGCGCTCCGAGTAATCATTGTGCAGTGCGTAGCCGGCGACGTAGTCCATCGCATCGACGGGATCGACGTAGCGGGCCGTGCGCTCGATCACGACGGCGAGTTCCACTTCCCAATCGACTTTCGTGCCGCCGCGCGGGATGACGAGCGGATCGTCGGGCCCGCAAAGCGCCGTGGTGGACTTGAAGAACAGCACGGGCTCTTTCGGCAGCTCCATGCCGCTTTCCGCGGCGTGATCCCGGTAGTTGAGGCCGATGCAGATGATCTTGCTCGGGCGCGCGAGCGGGGGGCCGAGCCGGACCGTCGACTCCACGCGCGGGCAGGACGCATCCTTGCGGGCCAGCCACGTGCGGAGGGCCGCGATGCCGCCGCCGCCGAAGAACGCTTCGTCATAGTCGGCGCCGAACGCCGAGACGTCGATACGCGTGCCGTCGGGTCGTTGAACGCCCGGGCGCTCCTTGCCAGGATGGCCGAATCGAATCAGTTTCATTGCGCGAGCACTCCCCCGTCGATCGGATAGGCCTGGCCCGTGACGAACGACGCTTCATCCGAGCACAGGTACAAGGCCAGGGCCGCGACCTCGTCAGGCCGGCCCATGCGGCCGATGGGTTGATAGGCGGCGAGCGTCGCGAGCATCTCCTGCTCGCGTCCAGGATAGGTGGCTTTGAGGAAGCCATCGACAAACGGCGTGTGCACGCGGGCCGGGCTGATGCAGTTGCAGCGGATGTTCTTCGTCACATAGTCGACCGCGATCGATTTGGTCATCATCAGCACGGCGCCCTTGCTCATCGCGTACGCGAAGCGATCCGGCAGGCCGATGTGCGACGCGATCGAGGCCATGTTGAGCATCACGCCGCCGCCATGCCGCAGCATGATGTCGAGTCCCGCCTGGGCGCACAGGAATACGCCTTTGACGTTGACGCGATACACGCGCTCGAAATCCGCTTCGGTCGTCGTCTGGAGACTGCCCACGTGTGCGATGCCGGCGTTGTTCACCAGGATGTCGATCGTGCGCAACTGCGCTTCGACCTCCCGGAACACCGTCGCGACACTCTCGGCGTTCGCCACGTCACAGACGAAGCGTCGGGCCCGGTGGCCGGCGGTCTCGATGGCCGACACCGTCCGGCGAGCGGCGTCCTCGTCTATGTCGAGGACCGCGACGACCGCCCCCTGCCTGGCGAACAACTGCGCGATGGCCTGGCCTATCCCGGAGCCGGCACCGGTGACGACGGCTGTCTTTCCTTCGAGACTGAACATCAGTGGCGTCCTTATCGGCGTATGACGTCGTCGGAACTGGATCGGAACTGGAAACGTCCGGAAGTATGGTCGAACTGCGGGTGGAACTCAACGGAGAGGCATAGCAGACGAGCGAGAGCCTTCCGGAAAGGTCCCTGGGATCGCCGCGCTCCAACGTGGCTGGGACACGAGCCGGGCTGGCCTTCGCCCCGTCGACAGGCTCAGGGTCGCCCCGAGCCAGGCTGAGGGGCGACAAGCTCAGGCCGGAGGGCCGGGCGGTTCCAGGAATTCGTCCCTGACACGGCCCTCGTCTAGGTTTTTTCAGTGGCTCGCAACTGGCCCTCCGTGTTGGGTATAATAGCCGGATGTTGTATTACGTGGTGACGACTCTGTACGTGGTGGTATGCCTGCTCCTGCTCGTGGTCGTGCTGCTGCAGCAGGGCCGCGCGGGCGACATCGCCGCGGCGTTCGGAGGCAGCAGCAGCCAGACGGCGTTTGGCGCGCGGTCCGGCGCGACGTTGCTCACTCGGGCGACGAGCGTGCTGGCGGTGCTGTTCCTGGTTGGCTCGCTCGCCCTGTCCATCTACTGGGGGAAGGGTTCGGGCATGGCAGGGAGCAGCATCAAGCTGCCAGCTGGTCAGAGCGCTCCCGCGGCCCCGCCGCCGGCGCCAGCGAAGAAGTAGATTACGGTAGCCCTCCTCGCGGAAGTGGCGGAACTGGCAGACGCACCAGCTTGAGGGGCTGGCACTCGCAAGAGTGTGGGGGTTCGAATCCCCCCTTCCGCACCAACCTTCGCTCACCCTCAGC
>Ga0315286_10001600_pt1 | contig 20521 bp, 28 predicted proteins | sample YL17G10_0_MG_FD_205038 | JGI IMG/M metagenome (GOLD analysis project Ga0315286, IMG submission 205038) | Sediment microbial communities from Yellowstone Lake, YNP, Wyoming, USA - YL17G10_0 | ecosystem: Environmental > Aquatic > Freshwater > Lake > Sediment | place: USA: Wyoming | collected... | reverse complement strand
CCGCCTGGGAATAGCCCTGCCTTCTGAACGCTTGGACCTGTCTGAACATCGCTTTGTTGATCATTCCGTCTCCTGTAAGGGTTTTTCCAACCTTACAGGAGTCCCAAGAGAATGGGAATTCCATTTACCGTGGCCATGGGATTTCTGCTTACCGCGACCATGGGATTTCTGTTTACCATGACCCTGGGAATTCAGCTTACCGTTTCCAGTGTTCCTTGACCAGGTCATAAAGCAGGCTGTGATGGGAGGAAAGCCGCTCCAACTGCATGGCTTTCTTAGAGCCCTTCGATGAATCGTGCCCGGCTTGCACATGCTTTATGTTGATGACTTCGCAGTTATCTGACTCGGCCCACCTTGCCGCGTTAACAAGTGTCTGAAAAGCGCATCTCGCGTCGCCCCCGGCAAGCGCTGCGATTTCGTTCAGGGCAGCGCCTTCGCACGCACCAGGCGAAAGGGCCGAATCCGCCCTGAACTTCAGGATGGACGCGACGCTTTCCTGGGGATAAGGAGAAAATTCAATGTGCCTGGCATTGAGCCGGGACTTAATCCTCTCGTCCATGCTGAATACCACGTCCCGCGAATTCGAGATGATTACGAGCCCCACGTTCCCGATGTTGCCCAGGTTGTAGATTATCGAGTCGCGTTCCGCACGTTTCGGCTGGTCTATCTCGTCAAGGATAATGATGAACGGACGTTTGCCGACGAAATGGCGGAAGCGCTCCAGCTTGAATGATGCATTCAGCTTCTCAGCCCCGAGAATGCGCAGCTCCCGGACGAGCTTGTCCAGGACGGCGTAATGGGAGTTATGCTCCCAGCAGTTGATGTAAATGCCGCCAAGCTTGCCGGATTTGGACATCTCTTGCAGAACGTATTTTGCGACAAGCGTTTTGCCGGTTCCGGGCCGGCCGTAAAGCCAAACATGAATGGGCCTGTTCTGGGAAAGCGCAGGCTTCAGGCAATTCTCAAGTTCAGTGATTTCCCGTTCTCTATAGGAAACTATAGAAGGAATGTGCGCTTCTTCCAGCAAGTCTGGTTTCTTCACGATTCCGCGGCCAATATTCATAGTGAAAGCGGATTTAAGACTTGTTTTCCGGCTTTTTAAACCTATGCCGGCCGCATGCGGATTATGCGGATAATGAACGCTTTTAAAGATATCGTGCAAGGCCACCTTTGAAGGAGACCGCCAGGGAAAAGCCTTTATAAATATTAAAAAAAGTGCTTTAATTGTAATCCGCAAAAAACCTCTAGGGAAGGGATGATAATGCCTGAAATCGAAGCAAAAGAAGTCACCGTTGGAAAGCTGTTCGGCCCTGATTTTATTTTTGAGATCCCGATTTATCAACGGCCTTTGAGTTGGGCGCGGGACAATTTCGACGTCCTTTTCGAGGATATTTATGACGCGCTCACGAGCAAAGAACACCAATATTTTCTCGGCTCCATCATTCTCCAGGAGCATGAGAACGCGAAGAGTCGTTATGACATAGTGGACGGACAGCAGAGACTGAGTGCGCTGGCAATTCTAATGGCTGTAATTCGCGACCGGACTAATAACGCCGAATTGAAGAACAATCTCGAAACTTACCTTTACCACAAAGAGGATAAGTTCAAGAATATCCCCGCGGTCATGAGCATATCTCCCTGGAAGGATTTGAGGGAGATTTTCACGAAGTACATATACGAAGACGGCGGCACGAAAAAATACGTCGATGAAATCGATAAAAAGCACATCAAGTATACCGATTCCCAGGACCCGCTTTATCATTTATACGAAGCAATCACAGTCTTTAACGAAAAACTCGACCAGAAATTCCCGGCGAATGGCCAGATTGAAAACTATGTGATTTATCTTCTCAACAACGTCTATCTGGTCTACATAAAAGCGACAGCATTCGCTTCGGCATACCGATTGTTCAATGTTCTCAACACCCGGGGTATACCGCTTAATACATCGGACCTCCTAAAGAGCGAAAACATAGGCGAAATCAAGGACGCGGCTATCCGCGTCCAGTATTCGAATGTCTGGCGCGAAATCGAGAACAAAATCGGGAGGGACGAACTTGAGGATCTTATCGCCATCATCCGAACGATTCTGCTGAAGGAAAAGGCGAAGGTAAACATATACGAGGAATATCGCAAGCTGATATTCGACAAGCATGTGAAAAAGGGGAAGGAATTCATCGATTATCTAAAGGAAATGTCGGATATTTACAGCGACAAGGTTCTCGATGCCGATATCGGGGACACCAATTCGCGGAAGAACGAATACAAGAACATTCTCATAATGATGGAAAAGAATGTCCCGTTCATAGATTGGGTTCCCCCGATTCTAGCTTTCTATAAGAAGTTCAAGGCCGACAAACAGATGCTGGACTTCTTGCTCCGGCTTGAAAAGAAGGTAGTTATAGAATGGATGGCCGGATTTTCTACCACGGAGAGGACTACGAGCCTAAACAGGTTGCTCAAGCTGATTAGCGAAGAAGACGACGCGCAAAAAGTGATCGATAGACTTCTGTATTACAAGGTGGAAGAAGTCGTTCCCGGCAGGGCGGCGCGATCCATTGATTATACAAAGAATGATTCGGTCGAGTCTGAATTGAACCGTGTTTTGAATGATAGCCAATTCTATAGTATTTATGGAGGCAAGCTCGCCCGGTACATTCTACTGAGAGTGGACCAAAATATGTGGGAAATGGAGAATTTTGCTGGCTATCCCGGGACCATTACAGTCGAACACATATTGCCCCAGTCTCCGGAAAAAACGAGCGATTGGATCACCTTGTTTAACGAAAACGAGCGAAAGGAATGGACCCATAAGCTCGGGAACCTGGTTCTTCTAAGCGGCATGAAGAATTCTAAAGCGCAGAACTTCGAATTTGCAAAAAAGAAGGAAGCCTATTTTAAGGGGAAATGCACGTCCTTCAAAATAACCCAAGAACTCGAAAAGACCGATAAGTGGACAAAAACCGAGGCAGAGGCGCGACACAAGAAAATTGTGCAGGACGCAAAAAATATATTTATGGGTTACTAATAATCAAATGAATGTTCTTATTGAAATAAATTAAAATACTATTATTTCTAAAAAATACATGCAATCCAAAAATATAAAAATATTAAGCTCGCGAGAGTATAAGATAAAGAATGCGTATAAAACGCGGTTTTAATATGTCTCAATATAGCCAATTTACATTTATCTTCAGGTTTTTGTTTAATCCAATAAAAAGGAAGAATGCCGCCAATAATAAACATTAAATTAATTCCAGTTAGTAAAAGAAATTCTGGAGGAATACGAAATTTGTTTTCATTAGAAACAAGATATGGAAGAATTCCGATCACTAAGAAGGCGGTAATTAGCTTTATGCCGTTTTCATCTACCAAGGTAATCCTTTCTGTCTCGTTAGGGAAATCAGCATTATCTAAATCGAATCCTTCAGAAAATAGGTTCCATGATTCAACGAAAGCGAATACAAAAATAGGTACCCACCATAAATAACTAGAGTTCAGTCTGTAAAATCCAACGATATTAAACCAAATGAGAAACCATATCAGAATTGAGCATATATGAATAATAACAATTCTTGCCTTAATTTCATTTGTCGTCATTAAAAATCCCCTCTCCCCCGAAAACTAAATCATTTATAACTTTTCCAAATAGCGATTTGAAATTCGAGTCTTGCCAAGACCGCATTAAGAGCAGTACCCAGGATTCCAGTTAAAACAATGCCTGCCCACATTTTTTGCGTTGCGTATATATAATAAGAATTTAGGATATATTGACCTAATCCTTTTTCTATCCCCGATATCATTTCACATACAATTACAATAATTAATACTACTGAGATTCCTATCCGAAGACCGCCAAATATTTCGGGCAGTATTTCTGGGATAATAACCCTGACAAATATATCGCTTTTTGAATGGCCCATGAGGCGCGCAGCTTCTCTTCTGTGGGGGTGAGCGTTTTGAACACCATAGACTGTATAAACAATAATTATTAGTCCACAGGAGAATACCGAAACGCCAATAATTGGTTTGTCACCCAATCCTAGAAATAGCATAAAAGCGGGGAAGATTGCACTCGCTGGCAATGATCGAAAGAAATCAATAATCCATTCCAAGCTTTTAAACGTCTTCTTTGATAGACCCAAAACTAAACCAATGGGGAGTCCAACTATTATTGCCATTATGAAAGCTATGATGACTCGAAAAATAGTAATAAAAAGAGGAATTGATATTTCTCCGGACAAAATATCCTTTGTCAATGAACTTATTACTTCAAGGGGAGTAGGAAGAATGGCCGGACTAACTAGTTTAAGAAGGCAAAAAACTTGCCATAAGATTATCAGACAGACTAATGAAATAATGCTAAGCTTATTTTTCATCAGTGTCTTAGAACATAATTGATGGATTATTGCTTATTTTTTTCGTTGTATAAATAATCGCTTATATCAACAGATTCGTTGATTATTATATTTTCTACTAAAAATCGCACATAATCATTGAGCTTTATTAAGGGGTCCATGTTCGTCGTCATATAATCCCTTAAAGATGACGATTTCCAATGAGAAGTAAACATGATATTTTTGGCCACATCGGCCGGCGTATTTAGATACTTCTCAAGTATAGCAAGGCTTTCATTCCTATTCGTTTCAATATAGGAAAAAGCCTTATATATGGCATCTGCCACTTTATCGCACGTCTTTGGACTTTGTATAAAAAGCTTTTTGGAAAGCACACCACATCCTCCTGGCCAAGGATTGATCACATGTTCCTCGACAGGTCCGCTTATTAATATTTGCCCGATATTCCTCGTCACTATTTCGCTGACATATGGCTCATAAGTAAACAAAACATCTATTTGGCCCTGCTCTAGGGCTTGAAGCTGAATTGTCGGAGGAAGCTGTTGCATTTGGAAGTTTTTATCTTGCTCCAAGTTATAGGCTTTTCTTAATATTATTTTAGTCATGGCCGTTGCAGTTGGGCCTGGAAATATACCTACTCGAACTAGTCGTCCGCTTCCTTGTATCGGAAATCGCGCTCCCTTTTTGATCAAGAGAGCATCATGCGAGGCGCCTTTTTTCGAAATGGTAAAATGAAATATCTTAAAAGCTTGTTTGTCCCTAATCAAAACATTAAGCACTGCATCGGTTCCCAATTCGTATCCTACTTCCAAATTTCCCGATAGAAGAGCATCTATCATAGAAGAGCTAGAAGAAAAACGAATAAGCTTCGCATCAATTTTATTTTCCCTAAAAAAGCCATTTTGTTCAGCGACATAAAGAGGCAGATGAGAAGCAATACCCAAATGACCTATGCGAACAACTTCATTCTGTTTTTTGCTGATAATGAAGGCGACAATTAATATAGCTAATATAGAAAGAACAGGAATCCAGATTTTAATTGTTTTTTTACTCATATCTTTTCTTCCTCCCCAATTATATTTATTAGTCTTTTTCTTGTATTAAGAAAACAATCGCTGTTTTGAAAATCATAGGTTCGTTTTCGGAGGTCAGCTAGCTCAATGTCAGCAACAACGCGAGCAGGCAATTTTGATAAATAAATTATTCTATCAGACATAAATATTGCTTCTTCGAGATTATGTGTGACCAAAATCACGGTCTTTTTTTTATTAACGAAATATTCCCTTAAGGATATCTGTGCTTGAATCCTTGAAGTATAATCAAACGAATTAAAAGGCTCATCTAACAAAATGATGCTTGGATCAAATGCGACGATTTGAGCAATTGCCACTTTTTGCCTATTTCCACCAGAGAGTTGATAAAGTTTTTTATCTTTTTCTTCAATTAAATTAAACATCTCTAGAACAGAATCTACTTTTATTTTTTGCGTAGACTTTCCTGATGTCTGAGCTTCCAATGGGAAAACTATATTTCCAAAGACGCTTCTCCATGGCAAGAGGGAATTGTAGGAGTCCTGAAACTGCAATCCAATTGAATTTAATTCGGTATGATCTTTACCGTTCCCTGACGATATTTCTCCAGAATCCGGTGATAAAATCTTTGCAATTAAAAACAATAAAGTGCTTTTGCCGCAAGCGTTTGGCCCCAAAATCGTAGTAACACAATTATCAGAAAAACTCAGAGACAAATTTTTAAATACAACGATCTTTGTTGAGTTGGATTCATAGGTTTTTGTGACGCCCAATATCTTTATCAATCTAAATAATCCTACTATTCATGATGCTGCATCCACTCGTCTACAATTTTTATACTGGATTCCTTAGATTCAGCTAATCGAGGGTATCGATGATTATAAATAGCTTGATATTGGTCGAAACAAGCTTTAAATACATCATTTGGAGGAAGATCTAAGAGATGGCTCTTTAATCGAAAATATTTTAGTAGCTTTTTTATGCGTTGGCCTCTACCTCTGTTTCCAATTGGTATCTTTTCAGATAGCGCAAACGATAAGGCTTTGCATACATCTGCCAATTGCCATATATCACGTTTTATCAAATCGATTGGAATATTATTATCTAGCATTGTAGCAATTGATGCGACCGCGTTTTTATATACAGAAGTTTCATAAATAGAATTTGTTTTATTTATCGCCATTAACAATCTTTCGATTCCAAATCCTCCGCCCCCGACTATATTCGGGGAGAATTCTAAGTCGCCTTTAAAAAAACGATGTATTTCAAAAATCACGGTGCCAATTTCTAAATACTGCTCGGGAGCATTTGTTTCTGTTACTTTAATTAACAATTCCGACCTTGGGCCTGCGCCTTCTCCGTCTGATTCTAGAAAGAGATAGTTTTTAGGACCTCGAATTCCAATTAAATTCGATCTTTTTATTCCAAGCTTTTCCCATATAATTGGGGTCTCTTCGTCAGCTGGAAACTCTCGACCCTTGATTTTCCCGCCCGCAAAATATGTAATGATTAACGCCTCGACTTTGATTCCGAGCGTTTTTGTCAACAAATCGAAACCAACCTTTATAATCTCCTCTTTGTTAAGATCGCTTTGTGGCAAGCTCGATATATATACTTGCATTTCGAATAGAAGAGAATGAGAGCCAACGCCGATATTATCAAAGTCGATATGTCTAAAACATGGATCAATCGAAAATATTTTTAATTGCTTTTTTAGCGGGGAAGCCAATGACAAGCATTTTCTTACTATGTCATGGCCTCCACTTGGATTGAAAGTATCCGGAAATGTTGTTGATATTAAGCTGGCCGGCTTTTTTGGCACAAAACCCAAAGAGCAGAAATGCTTTTGGATCTCCTCTAATAATTCGTTGTATTTAATCATTACTATTATGAAATTAATTAATTATTGTGTTTCCTTAAGTAATCTATAATAATCATCAAGCGTATGCAAATAGTTGCTCTTGTTATTAATGGGTAACCCTCCAAATGACCATAGTCTATCATAATTCGTCGCACTGGCTATTGTCCTGGTGATTATTATTTCCTCGATTGTCATCTTGCATAATGAAATCTGTGAATTCTATGACAGATATATCGTTATTATAGATCCTTAGTTCATTTAAACTTCGGATTATTTCGCCACGCGATTTTTTTGATAAGCACACAAAGACGAATTTACTGAAGCCGCCAGGAAGGCTCTTAAATAAGTTATTGATTGAGTCGCTCTTTCCTGTCTCAACCTCGATTGCGATGCGCTTCCCGTCCTTCTCTGCAACGACGTCCACGGCGCGTCCTCCGGGAAGCTTGTATTCTATCGTCACGGCATACCCCTTAGCCCGGTAATGCTCCGCGACCTTAGTCTTCGCGACCGCGTGCTCGAATGACTCGTTCTTGTTGAACGCCTTATCGACGCGGACGTCTGGAATCGCCTTCTTGCCCGCATCCGTCAGAACGAGCACCTTCAGCCGGCCCGTCTTGGTCGAGACCGCCCGCCAGGATATTAGTTTCTGATCCAGAAGCTTGTTTTGAATTTGATTGCCCTGGTATCTGTTCATCCCAAGTCTCGCATAACGAGCCACGACGCCCGAGATAGGATGCAAAGCGATGTCCTCCAGGAACAGCCTTTCGCTATCGCTCAGAATAACCTCCGCGCCCTCATTATTAACAAGACCTTCAAGCGTCCTGACAAGCCCGTCAACGCCGCGCCGGAGCCTGACAACTTCGCTTTCTGCCGAACTACAAGGATTCCGCCTGAGCAGGTCGGAATCGGACACGCTTCCTTTCTGTATCGGGAAAAGAGGAACGCGCACAAGAAAGGGCTTGAAGTATCGCCCCTGGAGCTTCGTTATCGCAAGGCCGGTCTCAAGCTGGCCGAGAAAGTCGATTTCATCCCTTGACAACAAAAGCGAATCCGCAATCGTATGCATGTCCGCCCGATGCTTCAGGCCGAAGCACAGCGTCGTGTACGTGTTCCCAAGCGCCGGCAGCGAGATAAGCGAAGGATGCTGGTCGAGCAAAATTATCGCTTCGCCGAGCTCTCGGATCTCTCGAAGAATGATGTCCGTTATCGCCTCGCTCCCGGTCATCTCCTGCTTCTTGCGAAGGAGAATGTGATGCGCCTCCTCAATCAGAATTGCGTGCCTGAAGACTTCGCGCTCCGACTGCGACATGCGGTAGTGATGAATCCACAGAAGCAAAGCCTCGATGAAGAAGGTCTTGTCTGAGTTCGTCAAAGCGTCGAGCTCCAGCACCGCGCTCTCGGCAAGAAGCGAGTCGATCCGAGGCGGATGCGCAATGTTGAGCACCCGGCCGAATTCGCCGAAGCAGAGGACGCCAAGCGTTCGAAGCGTCGAGTCCATCCAAAGGGCCTTCCTGCCCTTGACTTCCGTCTTCTCAAGAACGGCCAGGACGTCGCGGAAGGTCGGATATTCGCTAGCGCTTCCGCAATAGACGCCGAAGTCAGAATAAGTCTGGTCTATCGCCTTCTGGAGCAGGTAAGCAACGCCCTCGCCCAGGAAATAAGCATGGCACATCACTTCGATGAGCTTTTTTAGCCAGGTCTGGGCGCTCGTCCCAGGCGGAGGAATAAGGGGATTGAACAAGAGCGGCGATTCCTCCCGTCCAACCGTATAGACTTTCAAATCGGCGAATTCCGAAAGCGTAAGCAGATCGCGATAGTTCCGTTTCCAGTCGAATACGAGAAACGGTTTGCCCATCCGGCGCAGTATCGACAGCAGGATGAAAGCGCAGTTCGTCTTTCCCGAGCCCGTGGTGCCGAAGAGCGCGATGTGGCGGAGCCATTCTGCCTCCCGCAAGCCGAAGGAATAATACTCGCGCCCTCCGTAGACCACGCTGCCGATTTCATAATCGCCGGCGCTCTCTTCCGCGGAGGGAAGCGAGAGAAGAACTTGCTTGTCAAAAGTCTCGTCCAGGTATTGCGACGCAAGCGAGTAGAGCATGCCCAGAACCTCCGCCCTTGAGCGAGGGTCAGTTTGCGTATGATACGCCAGCCACAGCGAATCGATTTCCTTCCCTAGCACGGGCTTTAGTTTCCTGAATAGCGACTCGATTTCATCCTGAAACGCCATGCACTCCGCCTCCGTTCTCGACCAACTCTGCCATGCGCTTGAGCGCCTGGTATTCGAATATGATTTCGCGAAGCTCGCGGCGCAGCGAAACGAGATCTCGCCATAGCGACAGTGAAGACATGCGAAGCTCTTTGCGCAAGCCGAGAAGCGAGCGCTCCAGGTCCATCCGCCTCAAGTCAACTGAATGCTTCGTTCCAGGCTGATAGAGCAGAACGTCCTGCAAAAGGCGATTGAGCTCTTTGGCGTCCCTGGCTATCTCGTCCTCCGCATTGCGGTGGACTGCTTTCCTGGCTTCAGCGTCGGCAGAGATTTTGTCTATTTCTTCCTTCAGCACCCGCGCCTTATCGGCGAAAAAGGAAATGACCGGCTTTTTAAGTTTTCCATTCGCCTTCAACAGCGCACTCATGTCCGAGCCGTTCTGGCCGCTTCGCTTCTTCAGCTTGCCGTTCTTCGAGCCGTTCCCGTTCTCCAGAAGGGTATCGAGCCCGTCGACGAGCTTCTTTGAAAGATCGCGGGAGAGGAAGGACCTGAATTCCGCGCCTTCGTCGTAAAGCGAGTAAGTCAGGCTTTTCGTGTCGACGTAGAAGGTTTCCTTCGCATAGACGTCATACTTGTTCGGCTTCTTGAGAACCATGAAATCCCCGGATTTTAGACGGGTTCGCCGAGCAGATTTATATCGGGGATGGGGAGCGGATGCGGATTAGGCGGATATTGTTTCATCAAGCAAAGTTAAAAAACTTCATTCGAATTATTTAACGATGAATCTAAGCAATTATTAAGATCGTAAACGGGGATGGAAAAAGTATGAGGATAAGAGCTAGTAAAATTTTAAATACACTATCTGAAATTTGCAGCAGTTATAGTGACGACCCTGCGAATGAGATTAACAAACTTGCAAATATTGGATATAGCGAAGGAACTATCAATCTTCCCAGATATGAAGTCCTTCAGTATCGGGTGCCATTTCCGGGATTCGAAAAGAAAACTCTAAAAGAGTTGGGATTAAAGCTAAATGTGACCGGAAACAGAGTAAGGCAACTCGAAAAGTCAGCGTCTTTTATTATTATGAGGAAATATTTGAAAGATCGTTGGTCTTACGACGAAAATAATAATATTGTTATTATTGATTCCGGCTAGGCAAGGAAAGTTATAATAAATTGATGAGCTTTCACAGACGCGGTCGAAGACAATTTCTTGGGAAAGAGGCATATATCCAAGGCCTACGTCAAAGTGTTTCAAAATACTTGAAGAGAAAAAAGCCTTTGCGGTCAATGAGAAAAAGAATTGCTCAGGCCAGAGGCTTGGGTTGTATTAACGCAAAAGGTATATGGCATTTGGCCAGGAGGCTAGCAGATTTATCTAAAAGTAAGGAATTCTTATTTGAATGGAATCGGATTAAGGTAAAAAGCGCCGATATATTCTATTCTCCAGGAAGCACAAGAATATACTTCGACCTTGAATTCTGTGATTATTTTCAATTTAGGGAGTTTGAGCTTGGTTCCCGCATCGCGGAAAAATATTCTTATGTAAAGAAAGGCGCGCTAGACGAAATAAAAGCATTTCTAGATAAATACAGAATCGATGCTGTTAATAACGGGAATCCTCTTGTTGATATATTTTACTTCCGATCTGACAGGGTGCTCGATAAATCACACAGGAAGATATTTCAAATTGAATTGCCCCTAGTGCTCCACGTTAGGGAGGCCCGTAAAATATTTGAAAGTGAATATAGCGGGTTTAGGAAAGAGTTTATTATCGAAAGCTCAGACGATAATTGGCCGTTTGATTATGATATTCCAAAGAAGCGGTGGGGAGAGAATACTGGAAAGAATATGTACTATAGAGAAAGAGATCATAAAATCGTTAAGGAGTATGTTAAATTAAAATGTACAGGGCTAACTGATGATGAGATATATTTTCGAATATTCGATAAGCTGAAATTGGAAAATGATATGAGCGAGTATGATTCTATAAAGCCGATAATCGACGCATATAAGAAAAGCAAGCTTAAGAAATAAGTCCCACTTGTTCTTTCCTTCACATTTAATCCGCTAATTCCTATCGTATAGTCGAGGCCGGCCCCCTGGACTCCAGGAGCGGAATTCCTGGAGTTAAGTGGCAATCCCTGTGCCGTAAAAGGAGGTCGGTCTATGCTCACAGACTTCGTTTGCGTTGCCACGCCACCGATTAAACAGTCCTGCCCGATTTGCGGGCACCAGCTCCCGCTCGACGAAGAACACTTCGACTTCTGCCCCAGGTGCGGCCGGCTCGTCTGCAAGGAGAAGTGCGCCAGGACGTGCCCGTTCTGCCAGGTGAGCCGGTGCGTCCTTTGCCTGGAAGAAATACACGGCAGCACACGCGGCAACTCATGCGAGAAATGCACGCCCGCGTTCAATGCGGCCATGCAAATCAAATAATCAAAGGAGGAAGAGCATGAACGCTCAAACGGAATTGGTCAGAACGGATGCGAAGGAACGAAGGGAGTTGAAAAGGGCTCGGACAAAGACGGCGTTTCCGGTGACCGTCACGGCTTGCCGCGAGCAGGCGTCCCTTGTTCCCTGGAAAGGCGGCCCGCTCGCGGTCGGAATTCTCGACATCAAGCTGATGAGCGGCCCGGTCGTGCTAGTCGACGGCAACCGCATCGAAATTCCTTTCGGCGCGAGGAAAAGGATTACCGTCAGGGCGTTGAAGGAGTTGGCGAAGGCATACGTCGGCAGCGTCATCATGGCGAAGCGCGGCGCGTCCTACGTCCGCATGACGGACTCGGAAGTCATCGAAATCCCGGAAGCCGGCGGGCAATTCGAAATCAAGAGCCTGCCGTCCTTCCAGACCGAATGAGGCCTCGCCGTGCTCCGGGAAATCCTGGGATCAAGAAAGTTCGTTTTAGGCCTGGCTGCCTTAATTGTAGGAACAGCGGCGCTTTGGCTGGCGTCAGCAAGGCCGTTCGAAAGGGGACCCGAAACTCCTGAACCGCTCCCTAATGTGGCGCAGGTCTTAGCACAGGCGATGCAATACGACAGAAAAACAAACGATGCCGACGACGCGCAAGATACGCTACGCGAAAAGAGGCGGGAGCTCGAAGCAAGGGTGTCGCAGAAAATCGATAGGGTCCTGGGCGTTATCGATGACGTCTTGGGCGATAAGTGAGGAAAAGCCCATGAAGAAAATACTTTATATCTTTTGGATCTTACTTGCGGCCAGCCTCGTTCCAGCCGATGGCTTCAGCCAGGCGAGAATCAAGGAATACCCGTCCCGTATCAGCGTAATAAGGACCTTTAGTTACTCGCATCCGCGGACGCTCCCGGGCCGGCCTCCCGTCTATTATCGCGCATATCGCGCACCCGTCTTTATGCCGAGCGTCCGCGAGCCAGTGCAAAGAAACGAGCCCCGAATAAATGAACAAATCTTTGAGGAGCGGGAGTCCCGGCAAGCGATCGAAGCGAACGATGCAGCGTTCGACCTGAGTGCCCTGGAGAGGGACCTCGCCGCTCTCAAGGAGGAGGTCGGGAGACTAAGCGCTAGGGTTGCCGCCCTTGCGGCGGAGAGCCGCGAAGCGAGAAAGCCGGGCGCGGACATCGCGAAAATCGAATTGCTGAAGAAAGAGCTCCGCGAGCTTAGAGCGCTCCTTAGCGAGCTGAAGGAACGATAGGAGCGAAAGCGCAAGACGAATCGACTCAAGGAGGAATCTCATGAATTTCCTTTTCGGGATTCTCGTGACGATCGGCCTTGGCCTCATGGCCGCGGGCCTGGCGGAGGCAGTGAGGCGGATTAGATGGGGAAGCCAATTCTCCGGCGGAGTAAGCGACGTGCGGGATATCATGAAACTCCAGGAGCTCAACAGAAGAACCCGCGACGACATCGCAGCAGCGGTCGACGGCGCCAACAACTGCTACCAGATTTTCGCCATCATCGCTTCAACGCGGTTCAGGAACTCTGCGCAGCCGGCTTTCCTGGTGCTCAGGGACAAGACCTGGAGCAGGGCGAGAAACGCGGCTATGAGCGCGGCGAAAAAGGGCTTCTCGGATTGCGAGCGTTTCCTGAGGCAATCGACTGACTCTTCAATTCTTCTGCTGAGGGAAGCATTCCGCTACGGCGTGGAAACCTGCATGGCCTGCCCTCTCGCCCAGGGAAGGCCGGGCGACATAAATCACTGCCCTATCACGGAGACGCTGAAGAAAGAGGGACGAGCCCAATGAGCTACACGTCCGCGAGGCTGGCGAAGCAGGAGAAGCTATTCGGCCGGGCGGCCATGGTAGCCATTGCCGAAACACGACTCTGCGTTATAGGGTGCGGCCGGAACGGCAGCGCGTTTGTAACTCTCGCCGCATACGCGGGCTTCCGCAGATTCTTACTCTTCGATGCAGACGTTGTGCGCGCTCATAACCTCAATGCAACCATCCCGTTCTTTCGTGCGGATATCGGCAGGCCGAAGGTCGAGGTGCTGAAAGACCGGCTGAGATCTATCGACCCTTCGATTGAATGCGAGCCCATAAGGGAAAGACTCGGATTCTCTCCAGCGGATAAGGCCCTGGAAAGAGCGGACGCGCTGGTGGACGCGACGGACTCAATAGAATCCAAATTGAAGGTCAACGGTTTCACGGCCCGCCTTCACGAGAAGGGACGCGAGACAAAGCTCCTTTCGCTTGGCTCGGGCGCTTATGTTGGCGACGGTCGCATCCTACAGCTGGGCGCGCAGGCGACTCTCTATGAGAAGGGCGGAGCGTGCCTTCTTTGCGGCTCGCTCGATGAGGCTTATTACTCGAACCTGTCTGCCGTCTCGTTAGTCGTGGTCAATGCCCTCGCTTCTCTCCTGGGGCTGAATCTTCTTTTGTCCGCTCTTATTGATCCCGCCGGCCTTGCTGGCGAGAGAAATAACTTCGTCCTTTTCGACTGCCTGAAACAGAAGAGCGTCAGTTTCAAGCGGGTGCCCCGGCCGGACTGCGCATACTGCGGCGTTTGGACGGTGGGCGGGGAGTCTTGATTTTCGCGCAGGAGGAGAAACATGAGCGGCGAAACCGAAATCAAGGTCACGATTGAGCGCCTGGGCAGACGCGTCGGAGCGGGTGGCGCGTCGAAAACGACCTCGTACATCGAATCCGTCGACGACGAGGGAACGATTCACAAGACGACCGAAGTCGCGCAGAACGTCCACGACTGTGGCCATGCCGGAGAAAGCGGAGGCGTTTGCCATGTATGCGGCTCGTTCACCGTATGCACGGCCTGTGCGAGGGACGCGAAATTCGCGTGTTCGAACTGCAAGCGAGTCGCTTGCCCGGCTTGCTCCAGGGAGAGCCTGCTCCAGCCGGGCGTCAGAATCTGCCGGAGATGCGGAGTGCGCGGAATCCTCAGAGCGTCGCTGACAAGGAGGCCTTAATGTTTGGACTCGTCGAAATTGTCATCGCGCTTTTAGTTCGGCTGGTCAGAGCGGCGCTAAGGAATGGCCGCTCTTTGGCCGCGCTTGCGATTGGCGCGGGCTCCGGCGTCGCATTCGGCCTGTCTCTCGCGAAGTTCAGCCCGCTCCCCAAGGGCGTTATGTTGATGTTCGTCGTCATGGGCGTTGCGATTGTCGCGCCGGCGATTATCGGCTTTCTTAACCTGCTACTCCCCAAAAAATGAGCGACTACTTTTTCGAAGAACTGAAGGCTTACGCCGAGCTGCTCGGCATCGACAGGCCGGAAATCGTCAAATGCCTGGAGAACGCCAGGCGGAATCCGGATACCGCTCCGGCTTACAAAAAGCATTTCATGCGCGAGCTTCGCCGGCGCGGCCTGACGCTGAGCGAGCTGCCCGCGTTCGGCGTAGGTCCATCCTCCCCTTGCGACGGCGTATCGCCCGGCGACGTTCTCCTGGGCGAGCGCAAGGTCAAGGCGCTAGCGCTTGCGCCCGGCTCTTTCGACGAGCACGCGCTAATCGTCGGCCACAGCGGGAGCGGGAAGTCTTTCCTCATTCGTCATCTAATACCCCAGTTCGCAGCGCGAGGGATTCCTAGCTGGATATTCGACCCCGAGAACGAATACAAGGTCCTGCTGAGGCGGATTGACCCGGCGAAGTTCCTTGTCTTGACGCCGGCGAGCGACCGCGACAACTTCCTCCAGCCGCCGGCCGGCGTCGCGCCGCAGGAATGGCTTGGCCGGCTGAAGAACCTCTGCCGCGAAGTCTTCTATTTCCGCGACGGCTCCATCAATCTGCTCGACGGCATTCTCAGGGGGCTTTATGCGAATCGGGGCGTTCTCGACGGCGGGAGCGATTACCCGAGCATCGCCGACCTGGTCGCGACGCTCGACCGCATGGAGTTCAAGCCGGGCACGCGCTTCTCCGGCTATCACGAGAGCCTGGTCAACCGCTTCCGCAGCCTGGCCGCGAACCTCGAAAAGACGCTCTCGTGCAGGCGAGGCTTCGACCTCGCTGCGCTGGCGGCGAGGACGGTCGTCTTTCGATTGTCGGGCATGAGCGACGAAATCCGCAACTTCTACGTCTGCCTGAAGCTCCTGCGACTCTCGTCCTACATGGAGCAGTCGCTAGCGTCCGGGCTGCGCATGCTAGTGGTCATCGAGGAGGCGCACAAGCTCTTCAACGAGCGGATATCCAGCCGCTACGACCTTGGCGAGGGCATGATATTCGGGAGCGCGAGAACCTTCCGCAAGCGCGGCATCGGATTCGTCTATTCGGACCAGGTCCCGAGCGCCCTGCCGGACCCGCTCCTGGCGAACGTCAACGCACGCTTCGTCATGCGCCTGGTCAACGGCAAGTGCGGCTGGCGCATGGCCCAGGCCATGAACCTCACGCGGGAGCAGGCGGACTTCATCCCGCTCATCCCGAAGCGGCGATGCATCTTTCAATCGGCCGATTATCCGGAGCCCGTTCTCTTCGAGGTCCCGCTGCTGACCTTCGACTGCGTTTCAGACGAAGAAGCGGAGCGGCATTCGCAGTCGGCGCTAGCGACGCTTGATTGGGAGCCGCTCGCAGGCGAAACGCCTGCTGCCGCCGAATGCGGGAAGCCGCTCCCCGGAGAGAAACGCCGCTCGTCAGGCGCGAAGCCTAACAAGGCCTGGCAGGAAATCTGCCGGGCGCTCGCAGAGAGCGGCTTCCTTTCGCTTTCCGAACTCTACGCCCGGCTTGGCAACGTCACGCCCTGGCTCGCCCGCAAAATCATGAACGAGATGGAGCGCCAGGCGCTCGTCGAATTGTGCCCGCTCTCGCTAGGAACGCGAGGCAATCCAAAAACTTTCGCAGTCCTGACAGAGAAGGGCGCGCAGTTCGCCGGGCTCGATTACGACAAGATCCGCCTGGCCGGACGGGGTTCGACCGAGCACGTGATTCTCCAGAATCTCCTCGCTGAAACGCTCAGGAGCGCGGGCAAGACCGTCGCCATAGAGCACCAGGCTAACGGCAAGGCCGTCGACGTCGTCGAGATTCGCGAAGACGGCGCGAGCGCTTACGAAATCGAACTGGAGCCCGCGCATCCGCACGTCGTCGAGAACGTGTTGCGCGACATCGAGGCGGGCTTCGACGAAATCATCGTCGTCACCAAGAACCAGGCGGGCCAGAACGAAACAAAGGACAAAATATACAAGGCCGTCCCCTGGGAGAAGCTCGGCCGCGTCAAATTCAAGCTCTTCAGGGAGTTCTCATGAGAATATGGCGCGATCCGCTCTACAACAAGCGCGGCGGCTTCAGGCGGTATCCTGGCATTCCGATGCCTCGGCTTCGCTTCAGTGGCCGCATGCCGAGCCCGCCCGTCTTCTGTCCCGAGGCGGGGCGCGATATCGCCTTCGCCCACTGCCTGGAATGCCCCACTTTCGGCGTCTGGAACGCCCAGGATGGGGATTTCAGGCGGTGCCGGCATGAATACCTGTCCCTCGAAGCGAAAGGGTATTACGACGGCACCTGGGACGAGCATCCTGAGAATTTCGACCCGGAAACGTTCGCGGAGAATCAGGAGCGGAAACGCATCAACGAGGAATTCCTTAGGAACTTCGAGCGGGAAAAGTCAGAAATGGAGCGGCTGGCAGAGGTGCTTGAGCAATACGAGGAGGCAGAGGAAGAGCAGCGGGACGAAGATGAGGACCGAAATGAATATTGAAAGCGCTGCCCGCTCGGAGAGGCAAGCGAGCCTCCCGCCGGATTCGCCGTGCGACAAGTCATCGAACCTCCCAGGCATCGGCATACGCCGCGGCGGGCATATTCTCCTTTCCGGCCCTTCGCTCCCGCTCGCGCCGCACGCTGGAAGCGCGATAAAGGAGATAAGCCGCCGCTTGCCCGGCCTCCGGAAAAGGAGGTTCGATACGTATGACTTGCGAATTCGAAAGCGGGAGGCAGGAAGCGCCTGCCATAGAGAGCGGGGAGGTGTCCGAAGCGACGGCGTGCGGCCTGTGCGGCGACCCGATTGGTTCGAGGCCAAGGCTCCACTTCATGCGAGTGGAGAACGGCAAGCTGAGGGACTTGCGCGTCTGCCCGGTCTGTTTCCTCATGACCGTCATGGAGGCGAGAGCATGAGCCGCGTCGTCGTCGGCGGCGGCAAAATCAACGGCAGGCCCATCCTCAAGGCCTGGGAATCCTACACCGGCTGGTATTGGTTCGCCGTCGAAAAAGTGGAGGAGCGCCTCAGCGACCTCGGTGACGGGAAGCCCGTGCCGGACGTCATCTGGTTCGGCTTCGTCATCGGCCTTGAGCCAGAGTGGGGGTATTTCTCCCAAAGGGAAATCGAATCCCTTGCCCCGTTGACATGGGAAATCAGAGCCAGGGATTTGCCCTGCGTTTGCAAGGAGGTGACGGCATGAAGCCCGAAGACCGCATAAGGAACCGCAAGAGCTACCAGCTCTGGTCAGACCTGGCGTTCTTCCTCAAGAAGAGGCCGGGCGTCGGCAAGACCCTCTGGCGGCTCTTCTGGCTTCTGGACAACGGAAAGGCCTTCGGCAGCGAAAGGGCGGCTTATCTTTCGTATCAAAGCCTGCGCCTTCTTTGCGAGGACGCGTCGCTCAGGCCTCTTAAGGAAGCGAACCCGTTCGGGAGGGAATTAAGTGATTAAAACCCGCTCAAGCCGCTTGTTTTTTTATCCCTGTCGGGAAGACAGCCTGACGGCCAGAGCTTGCGACTTGCGACTCGCAAACGCAAGCCAAGACGAGAGAGAAAGCGCTGGAATCAGCGCCGGTTTGATATCCGTTCAAACCGCGGAAAACCGGTTCATTTTGAGAAAAATCGAATCAAATCAAAAAAGAAAAAGAATAATGCGGGAAAGGCGATAGGAGGGCGGAAGCCATGAGAGAAGCGACGAGCTCGGTCAGCGTGGGCTACGAGAACCTGGTCGCCAGGGGCCGGATCGTGGCGATAGTCGATCCGAAATCCGCTCCGATTAAGCGGATGGTAAGGGAGGCCGGCGAAAAGGGCCTCCTAATCGACGCTACCTGCGGGAAGCCGACGAGGAGCGCGATTGTCATGGACAGCGGGAACGTGGTCCTGTCCGCCGTCTCGCCGGGGAAAATAGGCGCTAGGCTGGACAGGACGAAGACGGAGTAGGAAAGGGAAAATTGGGGAAAAAGGTCATCATAACAAGCTTATGATGACCGGCCAGGACTGAGATGGAAAAGCTGCTCGCGCCCGAAGACATCTGCGAGATCCTGGGGATCGAGAAATCGACTCTATACGCCTGGACCTCGCGGGGGCTGATTCCTTTCATCAAGGTCAACGGCCTCCTGCGCTTCAGGGAGAGCGAGCTCCTAAGGTGGTTGAAATCGAAAGAAAGAGGGACTATCATGAAAGGATTAGAAGACGTCCTCACGGACAGCAGACGCGGTTAGGAACATGGCTAAGCTCTTTAGGCGAGGAAAAACCTGGAGCGTTACGTTCTACCTCGGCGGGAAGAGGCATAGGAAAAGCCTTGGCCGGGACAAGAAGCGGGCGGAAGTCGCCTTCAAGGAGTTTGTCTACAAGCTTTCCAGGAACGAGTTCCAACAGACGCAGAAGATACCGATTGCGTCTTATGTCGAAGAATTCCTCGAATATGCTAAGTCCAGGCTTAGCGAGAAGACTCACCTGAATTATTCCATCGCCCTCGGACATATGAAAACGTATCTGAGCGAGAAGGAAGGCGTGAAGTGGCTCCAGGATCTGGACATCGGATTGCTCGATCGTTACGTCGCCTTCCGTCTGAAGTGTCGCTCTCCGCATAAGAAAGAAGGGACGGTCGAAAGGTCGACCGTCAACACCGAGCTAAAAGGCATCAAGCGCTTCTTCAACAGGGCCGTCGAGCTCGGCTACCTCAGGGAAAGTCCGGCTAGGAAGGTTAAGCTGCTCGCGACCGCGAGGAAGAACCCGCACTTCTTTGACGAGGACGAAGCGGCTCTTATCCTGAATTCCTGCGCCGACGAGAAAACGAGGGACGTCTACCTGGTCTTGCTATATACCGGGATGCGGATTGGGGAGCTCGTGAACCTCGAATGGGACGATATCGATTTCGTGCGCAGGGTCATAGCCATCCGCCCCAAATCCTTCTGGAAGCCCAAGGGGAACGAGGAAAGGCTCATCCCCATGCACCAGGCCGTCTTTTATGCGCTCTTCGCAAAGGAGAAGAAAAGCCGCTGGGTCTTCGCCGACGCCGAAGGGGAGAAGCTCAAGATCCATTCTCTTGAGACAGCGTTTAGGCGGCGCTTGAAGAAACTCGGGATATCCGACGCGAGCCTGCATACCTGGCGGCATACATTCGCCAGCTACCTGACGATGAGGACCGGCAACATCAGGGCCGTCCAGAAGCTACTGGGCCACAAGTCTATAAGAACGACGGAGATCTATTCCCACTTAAGCGATAAGCATCTTCACGGCGTCGTCGGCCAGCTCCCCGGCCCTGAAATGGGCGCAAATTTGGGCGCAGTTGCAATATTGCCGGGACGCGCTGTCGCGCAACTTGTTGAAAAGAAAATGGTGGGCGATAGAGGACTTGAACCTCTGACTTCTACCGTGTGAAGGTAGCACTCTACCGCTGAGTTAATCGCCCACGCCCCCTCATTTTATCCGAATCGGCGGGGTTGTCAATTTTTCCGCAAATAGA
>Ga0315286_10001599_pt1 | contig 20524 bp, 21 predicted proteins | sample YL17G10_0_MG_FD_205038 | JGI IMG/M metagenome (GOLD analysis project Ga0315286, IMG submission 205038) | Sediment microbial communities from Yellowstone Lake, YNP, Wyoming, USA - YL17G10_0 | ecosystem: Environmental > Aquatic > Freshwater > Lake > Sediment | place: USA: Wyoming | collected... | reverse complement strand
TAATATAATAAATAATTCAAATGAGCCGCTGGTTTATATATTTTGTGTAGCTTCGGCATCTAATAAGGGAGAGCATAAACATGAGTGATATAGAACGAATAGGCGTATCGCTTGAAAAAGAACTGCTCGCAGTATTCGATAAGGTCATTTCCGGCAGGGGCTACAAGAACCGCTCCGAAGCTATCCGCGACCTGATTCGTTCCAATCTTTCGCAGATAAAAATTGAACATAAAAAAACACCTGCAATTGGCGCAATTTTTCTCATCTACGACCATCATACGGCACACATTTCCAGTGTCTTTAAAAAACTGCAGCATCATAAACCGATAAAAACAATTTCTTCAATCCACGTTTATATAGACCGTCATAATTGTCTTGAGATTCTGATTATCCGGGGTATGGCCTCGGATATAAATATGATGGGCGAAAAAATGATAAGCCTTCGCGGCGTCAAGCACGGCTACATAAACCTTGTGGCTGTCGATGAAAAGGCAAAAACTTAGTAATTGTCCGCCAGCAGAGTTTCATAAAATGCGTATATCACAACCGCCGCAGCCATAGTATAGCCTATACACAACCGCCAATGCTGAGCCATATTTGCAGCGATTTGGCCGGCTGAAAGATATAAAGTCTCCAGCAATCGCGATGGCACTAATAACAAACCAGGAAATGCAAGCATTATCGCTATCACTCCTGCAGGCAGCAAAATAAACGCTACCAGCAAAGCCCTTTCCTGCCGGACAATCCGTCTAAGCGCCTCCCGCTGCTGAAGCTGCTGAAGTCTGCCGAACATCCGCTGCGGGAAATCAGCCGGCGTCGGCTGGCGGTACTGTTTCAGCGCATCTTTCAGCAATTTATCGAACCCGTCTCCATTATTTTTGTTTTCAGACAGCATATTAATATACCCCTTCTATTTTATTACCAAGAAGCCCTTTTAGCCTTTCTCGTCCCCTGAACAAGAGGACCTTAACGGTATTTTGCCTTTTTTCCATAATATCCGCAATCTCTTTTATGCTTTTTTCCTGCCGGTAATGCAAAACTATAGCTACCGCCTGGTCCTGCGGCAGTTTTTTTACGGCATCCCATACAATTTCTACTCTTTCGCTCTGCGGGTGCTGCTGCTGTTCTGTGTATTGGTTCTGGAGTTGTTCCTGCAGTTTTTTCAGGCGAATTTTCTGCCGCAGAAAACTAATCGCCTTATTATACGCTATTTTCCACAGCCAGGTGCTCAATTTTGCCCTGCCGGCATAACTGCCTATTCCCTGATATACCGCCAGGAATGTCTCGCTTGCGATATCTTCCGACTCATCGGCGCCAAGCCCCGCCAGCCGACAGCACATAAAAACCTGCTGCTGGTATTTTTCAACAAACTCGGTAAACGCACCCTCGTCGCCATCGCAAAGACGGTGTATTAAACCTTCCTGTTTGTTTTGTCCGGCATCATCGGCCAAAAAAGGACTCCTTTTTTATATTAGTCGCACAAAATAACAAAAAAGTTTCAAATTTTTCTGAAACCTTCATAATAAGTCTTGCGACTAATAGACGAAATCGCAACAATAATTATCGTAAAAACAGATTATTTTGAAAGGAATAAATATGTTTCCGCAAATTCTGGCCAGCGTTAATTGGGGCGAGTTTATGCCGTTCGTAATGATTATAGCGTTTTTTGCGCTGCTGTTCTGGTATCTTCTGAACAAAAAACGCCTTGAACACCAGCAGATTCTTGCGGCAATTGAAAAAGGTATTCCACTATCTGAACTAAGACCTGTTATGAAAAAAGGAGCCGACTGGATAATAAGCCTGACTATAGGAGTTGCTTTCCTGCTAATGGGCATAGGAATGGCAATCGTTTCATTAATTTACTTTTGTGGAGGTGCCAGCTTCGGATTATTAATGCCCTCCGTCGTGTTTTTTGCAATTGGTACAGCCGGAATTATTCGCGGAATCCTGCTGCGAAAAGCTGAAAAGGCATTATCCGCAGAAGAATCAGCCCTTGACGCAAATCAGGGGCAGTAACTTTGCGACCTTTTTTGCCAGGCCGGCGTTTGCCGTTGCTTCAACCACGGCGCTTACATTTTTATAAGCATCAGGGGCCTCCTCGGCGAGGCCCCGCATAGACCTTGATTTGATAATTATCTTTCGTTCGGCAAGCTGGCGGACAATCTGGCTGCCCTGCCATTGTTTTGTCGCCTGTGTCCTGCTCATACTTCGACCTGCGCCGTGACAGGCAGAGCTAAAAGCGAGAGATTCGCTTTCGCTCGTCCCTGCAAGAATATAAGAAGATGTGCCCATTGTCCCGCCGATAAGAACAGGCTGGCCAAATGCCTTATAGCAGGCGGGCAAATCACTGCTGCCTGGTCCATAAGACCTTGTCGCTCCCTTGCGATGTATAAGTAAATTTTTGCTTTTGCCGTTTACCTTATGCTCCTCCATTTTCGCGGTGTTATGGCTCACATCATAAAGCATTTTTAAATTGGTATTTGGAAAAATCTTCGAAAAAACCTTCCGGACAAGCACCGTTAATATTTGCCTGTTGGCAAGGGCACAATTTATGCCCGACCGCATCGCGCCAAGATAATCCTGACCTAACGGGCTGTTTACAGGCACCGAGGCAAGTTCCCTGTCAGGAAGCTCTATGCCATATTGAGCTGCCTGAGAAGCCATTTCCCTGAGATAATCAGTGCCGATTTGATGTCCAAGCCCGCGAGAGCCGCAATGAATACTTACCATTATATCGCCTTTTTTCAGCCCAAATGCTTCGGCTATCTGCGCATCGTAAATATCAATGACCTTTTGAATTTCAAGATAATGATTGCCGCTTCCGAGCGTGCCCATTTGCTCCTGCTGACGTTTTTTTGCCTGGGGCGAAACTTTCGCCGGTATGGCATCTTTTGCGCAGCCGCCTTCTTCGATAAAATCCAAATCCTCTTTTGTGCCGAAGCCCTTTTCAACCGCCCAGACAGCACCGCCTGCGAGCATATTATTAATCGCATCACTGGTCAGAGTAATATTGCCTGTGCTGCCTACGCCTGCGGGAATATCTCGAAACATCGCCTCGGCAAGTTTTTCTTTTACACTTGTTATCTGGTCTTCAGTCAGGCCTGTATGAAATGTCCGGACACCGCAGGCTATATCGAAGCCGACGCCTCCGCCTGATATTACGCCGCCGTCATCGGGGTCAAAGGCCGCAACGCCTCCGATACAGAAACCATAACCCATATGAGCATCGGGCATCGCAAAAGATGCCTTGACTATGCCCGGCAGGGCAGCTACGTTGCAGACCTGCGACATGGTTTTTTCGTCAATATCGTTTATCAGATTCCTGTCGGCAAAAATGATGCCCGGAACGTGCATTTTGCCGAAAGGCTCAATTTGCCAGCAATACTCGCCAATTCGTTTTAACTCAGGTCTTGCCATTATACATCAATTACACATTGAACAGTCCATTCGCCGTTTTCATTCTTCACGCTTAATTGATTATAAGTTACAGCCTTCGGTTCGACTGCAGGAAAATGCTTGTTTTGATTAATCTTTTCGCCCCAAACGACGGCGGAAAGTCTTAAATTTTCAATTTTAACGTTGAATTTACTGAAGAGCGTTTTCCGGACATCCATTTCGTATATAACCGAGCTGAGCCAGTTGACAAGCAACAGTTCCTCATTTCCGCCGCTGCATTCTATTTGGACTGACTCAATTGCTTCTACTTTTTGCGGTTCTGTAATAATTGCCGTGAGAGCCAAAGCGGCTTCTTCAAATGCCCTGCTTAAACTATCAGCAGTTGCCCTTATGCCGATGTCAGCCTGATGAGCAAAATGCTCCCACATATCAGTATCTGTAATGCTCTGGTTTGTATGGCCCTTCGACAGGAATGCCGATATATTTTGCCTGCTGGGGTGTAAGAATTGTAAGAGATACGCTTAACCTGCCAAGGTGAAGTCTTGCAACCTCTTCATCAAGCTGCTTGGGCAGTGTATAAACCTTATTTTCCAGGCCGCCTTTTGCAAGCATCATTTGTGCAAGGCACTGATTTGTAAAGCTGTTGCTCATAACGAAACTCGGATGACCATTTGCACAGCCGAGATTCACTAATCTGCCTTCCGCAAGAACGATAATTGACCTTCCTGACTGGAGCGTCCATTTATCAACCTGGGGTTTTATATTTTCTTTTTTACATTTTGGATTATTTTCAAGGTAGCTCACCTGTATTTCATGGTCGAAATGTCCGATGTTGCAGACGATGGCCTCATTTTTCATTTTTTCCATATCTTCGCCGCGGATAACATCGCAGCAGCCTGTAGCGGTTACGAAAATATCGCCTTCTTCGATAACTTCCTCAAGTGTTTTAACTTCGTAGCCTTCCATAGCAGCCTGCAAAGCGCATATCGGGTCAATTTCAGTAATAATAACTCTTGCGCCAAAGCCACGCATAGATTGAGCGCAGCCTTTGCCGACATCGCCATAACCGCAGACGACCACGCATTTGCCTGCAACCATTATGCCTGTCGCTCTTTTGAGACCATCGGCAAGCGATTCCCTGCAGCCGTAGAGATTGTCAAACTTCGACTTTGTAACAGAATCATTGACATTTATCGCGGGAAACAGCAGAGCGCCTTCTTTTTGCATTTGATAGAGCCGGCCGACCCCTGTTGTTGTTTCTTCTGAAACGCCCTTGATTGCCTTTGCGATTTTTGTCCATCTGTCCGGTTTTTCGGCAGCAGAAGCCTTGAGCCTATCCATAATTATCTGCATTTCGTGAATGTCATATTTTTTTTCCGCAAGCGCCGGGGTTTTTTCAACTTTTACGCCCTGATGAATATAAAGTGTTGCATCTCCGCCGTCATCGACAATCAAATCCGGCCCGCCTCCGTCAGGCCACAATAGCGCCTGCTCAGTGCACCACCAGTATTCATCAAGACTCTCACCCTTCCAGGCAAAAACCGCAGCGAGTTTTTCCTTTGCTATCGCCGCCGCTGCGTGGTCCTGTGTGCTGAAGATATTGCACGATGCCCACCTTACCTTTGCACCAAGTTCAACAAGCGTTTCAATCAGCATTGCCGTCTGAATCGTCATATGCAGAGAGCCGGTAATTTTCAGACCTTTTAAAGGTTTTTGGCTGCCGTATTTTTGGCGAATTGCCATAAGGCCAGGCATCTCGTTACGGGCAAGGTTCATTTCTTTCCTGCCCCAGTCGGCAAGCGATATATCAGCCACCTTATACGGCAGAGCCGGGTCGCATTTAAGGATATTCATCTGTTTTTTCCCGGTTTCCGCAGCAGTCTCAATTTTACCCATTTTAAACTCCTATAATTTGGTTTAAATATAAACAATAATCGGTTTTTATGCAAGTATCCAAAATTGCAGGACTATTTGCTTGACATAAAAGGCTTGTTTTGGTATGTTTTATATTGATTATGGCTCAAAACAGCGAATTTATTGGTTTCTCGTGGTGGTGGCCTGTTGGCAAATAGCTGACAGGTTGTGAGCCTTAGTGTACCTAAAAAACCTATATTTAATAATTTTCATGGCCTGTCGGTAGCGGCAGGCCGTTTTTTTATGTATATTGTGGTTCTACTGAGCCTATCGAAGTGTGAGAAAAAATATGACAGAATTCAGTCAAAAAATTAACGAGGCAAAAACAGGACAGATTATTCCGCTTGTCAGGCAGATTGACATAGCCGACCCGGTCGATTTCTTTGCAAAGTTAAGCGACTACGGCAGGAATCAGCACTGCTGCCTGCTCGAATCAAAAGAGCACCTGGCCCAGGCTGGCCAGGGTGAACTTACCTTTGGCACGGCAAACCCGGCACTGTACCTGTCCGGAAAAGGCGCTGATTTTCAAATCGTTGCGCTAAGCCCGACCGGAAAAAGAATGATAGAATACTTCGCAACTGCCGGACGCAGCAGATTCAATTTCTGCAAAGAAATTAAATTCCAAATCGACCGAATCACAGGGCAGCTCAATCTCGACCACGATATCATAGATGAGCAGTCCCGCCTCAAGACCGTAAATCAGATGGACGTTATCAGGGCTGTTAATTTTGCCTTTGAGCTTTCGGGAAAACCTTTTCGTGTAACCTGCGGACTTGTCGGCGCGATAAGTTATGACTTCATCGACCAGTTTGAAAAACTGCCGGCCAATGTTACTGCCCTGCTCGATGTGCCGGACTATGAAATGTATTTTGCAGACAATATTTTTCTGATGGACCATAAAACCGGCGATGCCTTCGTAATCGTCAACGCCGTGATAACTGATGATGACAGAAATGAGATTGCGGCAGATGTGGAAAACCGCTTTGAACACTATTTCAAGGCTGCCAAAGCCCCGCTGCCAAAACCGGCTAAATACACCGGCCCTTCGCCGAAGGCCGGCACAGATACCGAACAGCCTGAATACGAAAAAATGGTACAAATCGCGAAAAAACATATCGTTGACGGCGATATTTTTCAGGTCGTCCTGAGCAGAACGATTATGGAGCCTTGTCCTGATGAGCCGCTCGATGTCTATAAAAGACTGCGGCTGCTCAACCCTTCGCCTTATATGTTTTATATTAATACTCCAAATACTATACTAACCGGCGCAAGTCCGGAGCTTAACCTGCGGGTAAGCGGAACAAAAAATCGTCAGGTCGAAATCAGGCCAATCGCAGGAACAAAACCTCGCGGCAGAGTCAACGGTCAAATCGACCCTGATACCGATTTCAGATACGAAGCGGAATTAAAGCTCGACCACAAGGAGCTTGCGGAACATATGATGCTGGTCGATTTAGCCAGAAATGATATTGCTCGTGTTGCTCAAAAAGGCTCGCGTGTAGTTACCGAACTGCTGGTCGCTGAAAAATATGAATCCGTAATGCACCTTGTAAGCAACGTCAGGGGCACTCTCAGCGAGGAGCTTGACGCATTAAGTGCTTATCTTGCAACTATGAATATGGGCACGCTTACAGGTGCGCCGAAAATCGAGGCAATGAAAATCATTCGCAGGCTCGAAAAAAACAAACGCGGCTACTATGGCGGAGCAGTAATGTATTTAACCGTTGACGGACAATTCGACAGTTGTATAACTATACGTGCTCTGCAGGTAAAAGACCACGTAGCTTACATCAGGGCAGGAGGCGGAATCGTTTATGACAGTGTGCCGAAAACAGAATTCCAGGAAACTCAGCACAAGGCAAATTCCTGCCTGAGAGCGGTAAGAGGAATATGAAAATGGAAAATAAAAATCCAAAAGTCTTGTTTATAGACAACTTCGATTCATTCACATATAATCTTGTCGATGATTTCTGCAAAAGAGATTGTATTGCAAAGGTCTATCGTGCCGACACGCCCATGGAAAGTCTCAAAAAAATCGCCCGGGAATTTAAGCCCGACCTGCTTGTGATTTCACCCGGCCCCGGAAACCCTGCCGGTGCAGGCGTTACGCTTGAGGCTATCGGTCATTTTAAGGACTATTTACCGATATTCGGCGTATGTCTCGGTCATCAGGCAATTGCCGAATATTTCGGCGGCACAGTCAGCCACGCACCGAAGGTTATGCACGGCAAAGCATCGAAAGTAATACACAACGGCAAGGGAATCTTCGAAGGCGTTGAAAACCCTCTGCAGGCCGGCAGATACCACAGCCTCTGCGCAGTCAAAGTGCCTGATTGTCTCGAAGTAACCGCACAATACGAAAATATCGTGATGGCGATAGAACACAAACAAAAACCGATTTTCGGCGTGCAGTTCCATCCTGAAAGCATCCTTACGCCAACAGGCGGAAAAATAATACAGAACCTTTTAAAAATTTCACTAACCGGCAGAGGAGATTTGAAATGACCAAAATAACTGAATATCTTGAAATCCTTCTCGAAGGCAGCGACCTGAAATACGAGCAGGCAAAAGACCTGCTGGACATAATCTTCAAAGGCGATGTCGCGGATGTTCAGATTGCGGCGTTTCTGGCCGCAATGAGAATGAAAAAGGCGATGCCCGAAGAATTTGCAGGACTTGCCCAGTCTCTGCGAGACCACGCTGTTAAGGTCAACACAAAAATTACCAACCTCATCGACACCTGCGGAACAGGCGGAGCGACTTTGAAAACATTTAACGTCTCGACGGCAGCGGCACTCGTGGCGGCAGGCGCGGGCGCTTACGTCGCAAAGCACGGCAATCGCGGCATCACGAGCAAATGCGGCTCAGCCGATGTGCTTGAGGCGCTCGGCGTTAAAGTCGAATGCCCTCCAGACCTCGTCGCAGAATGTATTGAAAATGCGCACATAGGTTTTATGTTTGCTCCCTTGTATCATCCCGCAATGAAATTAGTTCAGCCGATTAGAAAAAGTCTCGACTTCCGCACCGCGTTCAACATACTTGGCCCGCTTGCAAATCCCGCATCGGTCCAGGCACAGGTAATGGGTGTGCCCCAGGAGTCGCTGCTGGACAGAATCGCAGAAACCTTCAAAATTCTCGGTACAAAACGGGCAATGATAGTCCACGGCAGCGGCCTTGACGAAATAAGCATCACAGCCGCTACAAAGGTCGTCGAACTTAAGGACAAAGAAAAGATTTTCTATGAAATCCATCCGAAGGATTTTGCAATTTCTCCCCCGAAGTTGGCCGAACTCGCCGGCAGCAGTGCCGAATACAATGCAAAGACGATAAAGAACGTCCTGGCCGGCACAAACAAAGGCGCCGCCAGGGATATCATACTTTTAAACTCGGCAGCGGCAATAATGGTTGCTGGCATCGCCGACAATCTGCATGCAGGATTTCAAAAAGCCGCCGAATCAATCGACAGCCGTGCTGCCTATCAGTGCCTCGAAAAACTTATCGAGATTTCAAACAGGAAAAAATAATCTGCCTGAACCTATGGTCGGACCAAAAATAAAAATATGCGGAATAACGAATATCGACGACGCCGTCAAGGCGATGGAACTCGGTGCAGACCTGCTCGGCTTTAACTTCTATCCCAAAAGCCCAAGATACATCGAGCCGCAACAGGCCGAAGAAATTATCAGAAAACTACCGGCATTTATCAATATAGTCGGAGTATTCGTAAACGCCAATGCCGAAACGATCCGTAAAACCGCAGGCGATTTGATGCTCAACTGGATCCAGCTTCACGGCGATGAAAGCCCGGGATTCTGCACACAGCTTTATAATATGCCCTCGCAGGTTATAAAGGCCATAAGGATAAAAACCGTTAAAGACATCGAATACGCAAAAAATTTCATCGTCGATGCGCTGTTGCTCGACGCATATAATCCGTCTTTGTACGGCGGAACAGGACAGCGATTCGACTGGAGCTCGCTGCCGGAGCTTACGGGACACGTTCTTGGAAGAACATTTCTGGCAGGCGGAATAAATCCGCAAAACGTAATAGAGGCTATCGGTCTGAGCTTTTACGGCATCGATGTCTGCAGCGGAATTGAAGATTCGCCTCGTAAAAAAAATCATAAAAAAATGGAAAAACTTTTCAAAAATATAAGAAGTGTTACCACAGGTGTAAAATGAAATACAGCGGGAGATTCGGCCAGTTCGGCGGTTTCTATGTGCCTGAAGTGCTTATACCGGCCCTTGAGGAAATGGAAACGGCCTTCTATCAATATTACAAAGATGAAAAATTCACCGCTGAGCTTGATACGCTCTACCACGACTACGCCGGCAGACCTACGCCGTTATATCACGCAACGCGATTCAGCGAGCTTGTCGGTTTTAAAGTTTATATAAAACGCGAAGACCTCCTGCACGGCGGAGCGCATAAGGTCAACAACTGTCTTGGCCAGGGACTGCTGGCTAAATATATGGGCAAGACAAAGCTCATTGCTGAAACCGGCGCAGGCCAGCACGGCCTTGCAACCTCGATGGTTGGGGCGCTGTTCGGAATGCAGACAAAAATCTTTATGGGCACAACAGATGTTGACCGCCAGAGCGTAAACGTTCACAAAATGAAACTTTGCGGCGCTGAAGTTATCCCTGTTACAGGCGGCACAGGGACATTGAAAGACGCCATCAACGAGGCCCTTCGTTACTGGACCGCCAACGTAGCGGATACCTTTTATTTATTCGGAACTGCCTGCGGCCCGCATCCGTATCCGACAATTGTAAAACATTTTCAGTCCTGTATCGGCACAGAGACTCGCGCACAATGTCTTGAAAAAATCGGACGCCTGCCTGATATCGTTACCGCCTGTGTCGGCGGCGGAAGCAACGCAATTGGAATTTTCAGCGCCTTTCTCGATGATAAAAGCGTCAAACTCATCGGCATTGAACCTGCAGGCAAGGGCCTTAAAACGGGAAAACACGCTGCCCCGCTTGCGGCGGGCAGGGTCGGAATCCTGCACGGCACTAAAATGTATCTGCTGCAGGATAAATTCGGCCAGATACTCGATACCGAATCAATCTCGGCGGGTCTGGACTACCCCGGCGTAGGGCCTGAACACTGCCTGCTCAAGGATACCAAAAGAGCTCAGTATTTTGCCGTGGAAGACAAAGATGTGCTCGACGTTTTTGATATTTTTACGAAGTGTGAGGGCATTTTACCGGCGCTGGAAAGCACTCACGCCCTTGCGTGGGTTTACAGCCAAAAGAATAAACTGCCTGCCGAAACAATAGTCGTTGTCAACCTCTCAGGCAGAGGCGATAAGGACGTCGATATTGTCGAAAGAAACAGGAACAAACAATGAAATCATACAAACAAACTTTTGCCGAGCTGAAGCACGCAGCTTTAATACCTTTTTTCGTAATTGGCGACCCTGACTTTAATACAAGTCTGCAAATCGTAAAGGCTGCGATTGACGCGGGCGCAGACATACTCGAACTTGGCATCGCCTTTTCAGACCCCATCGCCGACGGCCCTGTTATTCAGAAGGCCGATATCAGGGCGCTTGCCGCCGGTATGGATATCGAAAAGGCTAAAGACTTTATTAAAAAGGTCAAATCCTATAAAGACATCCCTATCGGTCTTTTGATGTATTACAATTTGGTTTATCAGTATGGCATTGAAAAGTTTTTTACAGACTTCGCAAAGGCAGGCGTAAACAGCGTTCTTGTCGCCGATTTGAGTATTGATGATGTCGATGAAATTTATACTCCCGCGCGCAAGGCTGGTCTCGACACCGTTTTTATGATAACGCCTAACACCGAAACCGACCGTGCAAAAAAAATCGCCTCAAAATGCACCGGTTTTATTTATACAGTCTCGCTATTAGGCGTAACTGGCGGGAGGGAAAACCTGTCTAATATGGTAAAACCCCTGATAAGCAGATTAAAATCCCTCACGGATGTTCCTGTTTGTGTCGGCTTTGGCGTCAGCAAACCGCAGCACGCTGCCCAGCTCGCAAAAGCCGGCGCCGATGGCGTAATCATCGGCTCAAGACTGGTACAAATTATTGAACAGAATATCGATAACAAAACCGCTATTTTAGAGCAAATATCAAACTTTATTAAGGAAATCAAAACTTCTTTAATCTAAAATTTCATTTGAACAAGCTGATTTTCCCGCCGTATAATATACCAAATAAAAATATGGATTATCTGCTTTCATTAAGGAGATAAGATTATGTCTAAACGCATCGCAGCAATCGCTTTTATTTTTATCTGTACCGCTATCGCCTGGGCAGTGCTTTCGATGACCATTCTGGCAAGAACAGAAACCCAGGATATGAAATTAAGAGATGCTGTTGGAAAACTCTGGGGCACTTCGCATACTCAGCAGGCTCCCCGGCTTTTCACAAAATACCCGCAAACATCCGCCGCAACAAGCGATATGCTGCCTCTTAACGCGAGTAATGTAAACGTTGACCTGGCACTTGAATATCGCAAGAAAGGGCTTTTATGGTATTCTATATACCGAGTTAAATTCGCAGGCAAATACCTTATAATAAATAGTTCAAAAAAAGCCTCTCAGATATACTTCGATTTCCCGCTTCCTGCTCACGGTGCAATTTACGACAACTTTAGATTCTCAATCGCAGGCGAAGAACTAAAGGATGTCGTTTTCAACCAAAACCGTATAATAAAAGTTATTCAATTAGAACCCAAACAATCTAAAGAGATACAGATATATTATGAATCGCAGGGACTTGATAAATGGTATTACGATTTCGGAAATAATGTCAGCCAGATAAACAATTTCTCTCTTGTTATGAACACTAACTTTGAAAATATTGATTTTCCTGACAACACGATGGCTCCTGTTGTAAAAGAACGCACCGGCTCCGGCTGGAAACTCACTTGGAAATATGACAAACTGCTGACCGACGTAAAAATCGGCCTGGCTATGCCGGAAAAACTCAACCCCGGCCCGTGGGCAACCAAAGTTACCGCGGCAGCGCCTGTCTCACTGTTCTTATATTTCTTTTTGCTTTTTGTGCTGACAACCGTCAAAAAAATAAAAATTCATCCGATGAATTATTTCTTTATCGGCGCAGCTTTCTTCAGCTTTCACCTTCTGCTGTCTTATCTTGTTGACCACATATCAATTCATTTGGCCTTTTGGACATGCTCGGCTGTGTCGGTTTTTCTTGTCATCTCATATATGAGACTTGTTGTCGGCTTGAAATTTGCCTTTGTCGAAATTGCGCTGTCGCAATTGGTTTATCTCGTATTTTTCTCTTACACCTTCTTCTTCAAAGGTTATACCGGTCTTACTATAACAATTCTGTGCATTTGCACTTTGTTTATTGTTATGCAATTCACTGGAAGGGTTGACTGGGAAAAGCTTTTCGAAAAACCGGCGGTGCCGCAAAAGCAGGAAACTAAGAGTTAATCAGTAGATACGCTCTTAACAGTTCCGCTACGCTCCATGCCTGAGCGAATGCGCCGCGGGGCCTGTGAGGCTCATCGCCGTCAAAAATTTCACTCACTGAACCTATACAGCCGTCATTTTGGAAATGATTCAACAAAGGCTCAAGCAAAGTTGAGCACTTTTTCCTGCTCGGCTTGCTGTAATCATTTACCTTTAAATACGCCTCAATAAATGCTCCCATCAGCCACGGCCAGACTGTTCCCTGGTGATACGTGATGTCTCGCTGCCGTACATCTCCCTCGTATCTGCCCTTGTATCGTTCGTCTTTTGGCGATAAGGTTCGCAAACCGAATGGCGTTAAAAGCTCTTTTTCTACGCAGTCAACTACCGCCTTTTGCTGCTGGGCGTTCAATGGCGAAAACGGCAGCGAAACCGCTAATATCTGGTTTGGCCTGATGCTCTCATCTTTAAAATCGTCTGTTACACAGTCATAAAGATACTGCCCCTTCTCAAACCAGAAACACGAGCGGAAACTGTTTGCAATCCGCTCGGCCATCTCGCTGAATCGCCTGCCGATAACCGCATCCTTCACACGGTAAAACTCGCCGCAGTTGCATATCGCATTGTACCACAGTGCATTTACCTCAACAGCCTTGCCGAACCGGGGCGTAACAGCGACATTATCAATCTTTGAGTCCATCCACGTAAGCTGTGTATCAGCCGAACCTCCGGTTATCAGACTGTCTTCATCGGCTCTTATCCCGAATTTTGTGCCTTTGCAGTAAGAATCGATTATCCAGCGAATCACAGGCATCAGCCTCGATGAAAAAATCCTGATATCGCCGCTTGCCTTATAGTATTTGAACGCCGCGTGGATAAACCACAGCGATGAATCTATGCTGTTAAACTGCGCCCCGCTGTTATAATCTCCGAAGCAGTTCGGAATCATACCTTCATCTGCATGGTATGCAAAGTTAAGCAGCGCCGAGACTGCATCTTCGTATCTTCCGCTGCAAAGCAAAAGGCCTTCAAACGCGATAAATGCGTCCCTGCCCCAGTCCATAAACCACGGGAAACCTGCCAGAATGGATTTGGTCTTTGCCTTTTCAACCTGCCTGTCGATGATAAAATTATCCGCAGACGCCGCAAGGTTCTCAGCTACGGCGTCTTTGTTTTTCAAACCGCTCAAAACCTGTTTCTGTCGCAGCTTAAGGTCGTCGATAATCACATCGACATCAAGAGCCGTCATTTTCGCCGATATCACCGGCGGCCCGAAGCCTGCCCACAGAACAATTCTGGCCGGACCGTCAACGGTTCTCCTGAAAACGCCGGGCGAGAACAAATCTTCCTTGTAATCATAGCCTCGCTGCTTTTCCTGCCGGTAGAAAAAGTTGTACCACCACTGCTGCTCTTCGATAAAGGCCATCTCTTCGGTCGAAAGGAAAAGCTGGCCCTGGCAATCGCGGCTCCCTACCGCCAGAAATTCATCGGACCATTCGAGATGGAATTTATCCGCCGTGGCGGATTTGTCTGTCGCTTTTTTCGGCTCGACTGAGCTCGCCGAAGTCAGACCGTGATAATCTCTCAGAGCCGCAAATGGCCTTACTGCAAATTCGAATTCCTCCTCAATGTCTCTGAAATCATAGCAAACCGCTACAATATCCGCCTCCGGCAGCAGATAAATGCTTTTCGTCAGGTTAAAAATTTCCGTTGAATATTCAAAATGAGCGCCGACGTCTTTTCTGAAATCCACTGGCAGCGGCTCGGCCGGCTCAGCCGGCGGCGGGTCAAATTCAAAATGATTCAGATTGTAGCTGCGCTTTTGAGTATGAACCGTTTCGACACACGCCGATAAGGCAACAGTTCTCTGTGCAGGCGGGTTTAACGAGCCGATAAGTAATGCATGATAACGGCGTGTATTGCAGCCGGCAATGGTGCCGCTCGAAAAACTGCCTCGCCTGTTGCTCAAAAGCCACTCGGTCTCTATTAACTGGTTGAATCTATCCGATTTGTTGGTCTTTTGGTTTGTTTTGCCAGGCTCTTCTGCGATATGAAGCACTTTTACCTTCCCTGCTTAAAAAACAGTCCCTGCCCAATAAGAAATTTTTATTTCTGATTTGCCATTTTGATTTTTGTATTTTTATCCGTCTCAGACGGATTGATCTTCGATTTTGATTTGTACCTTTTCTCGAGGTTGCCCATCACATTCATAAAATTGATATACGAATCATAAGGCGAGTCATAAGGATTGAAATACTTATGAACGTCGCCGTCGGAAAACCACTTGGTGCACATATAATAAAAATGGTCGCTCGTCTGCAGCTTGCGCCAGTCGGCCAGAAGAACCTTATCGCCCGTCTGCTTGATGTGCTGCTCCATCCGGTAAAGCTCATGCAGCGCGTTGGACTGCATCGAGTTGCCGACCCACGCTGAAAGGTCGCGTTCCATGTCCGCCCAGCTTATTATGCCGGGCACATCAATAACATCGGTGGCCGGATATGACGCGATAACCTCGCTGGGTGTCTTGAAATTGTTGTCAGGATGTTTCATAATCTCGCCCGGCAGATGACGCATAAATTCGAATATGCCGGTGTCTTCCCACTGATGTTCGCCGAAGGTCTCATAGTCCATAAACAGGTTAACGACATAGCCGTTGCCGTTGACTTTGCTCACCCAGTCGCTGAATTTATGCGCCATCAGCGGCCATTCCTTCCAGTCCCTGTTGGAAAAACGAAATGCTATATCATCGCTGAGAGCGTAATTCTTTAATAACAGCTTGACTCTGCTGCTTCTGGGCGAGGTATAAATAAAATTAGGGCTTCTGCCGGCCAGTATTTTGTCGGCACCTTCCGTTAAAATCCCGTCAAATATACCCATTGACTCTATTGTGTCGGCAAGGCTGTTGCTGTAGATAAGTTCAGTATTGCGAAAAACTTTCGGCCGAATGCCGAACATTTTTTCTATAGTCTCGCTGTGCTTGCAAATCTGCTCCTTGAATTCGCCGCGGGAATAAAGAAAACTCAGACTGTGATAATAAGTCTCCGCCAGAAATTCCACACAGCCGGTTCGCGCGAGCGCATCGAATGTGCTTATCACCTCGGGGGCAAATTCGGCAAGCTGTTCAAGCAGCACGCCGGTTATACTGTAGGCTACCCTGAATTTACCCTGATGCTGTTTTATCAGGTCCAGTATGAGTCTGTTTGCGGGAAGGTAGCATTTATTTGCAACCTTGCGGCAAATTGTCCTGTTCTTGAAATCGTCAAAATACCGGTGGTCCTGGTCGAAGACCGTATAATGTCGAAGTCTGCAGGGCTGATGAACCTGAAAGTAAAAACAAACTGAAGGCATAATCCTTTTAAACCTGTAAATTATTCCATTTTCAGCATTTTCCGCTTCAGCTTTTTAGACGCAAACTGCTGAAGACAAAAGCTGGTTATATATCTGAAGACATTTGGCAGCGGCATCTTCCCATTTGAGTTTTCTTACCTCAAAGTTGCCGTGCTCTCTTAATGTCATCTGCAAAGGCGAATATTTCAGTACTGCTACTATCTTGTTGGCTATCTCGTTTACATCCCAAAAGTCCGCTTTTAAAACATGCGTAAGCACTTCTGAAACTCCGCTTTGTTTGCTGATAAGAACCGGAACATCGTTATTAAGCGCCTCAAGCGGAGCTATACCAAACGGTTCCGAAACGCTCGGCATAACATACAAATCAGCCATCTCATAGACCTTTTGCACGTCTTCGCCGCGTAGAAAGCCTGTAAAAAGAACCTTGTTGCCGATTCCCAGCTCGGCGGCAAGTTCTATTGTTCTTCGCATCATATCGCCCGACCCGACCATCACAAATCTGACGTTGTCCATAACTTCAAGCACCTTCTTGGCTGCGCCGAGAAAATATTCCGGCCCTTTTTGCATCGTGATTCGGCCTAAAAACAGCACTATTTTCTCGTCCTTCTTTATGCCTGTTGCGCCAAGGTTAACACCGTTGCCGTTTCTTTCAACGCCGTTATAAACAACTTCAACCTTATCGCCGCTTATGCCGTATCGGCCGACTATTATGTTCCTCGTCAGGAAACTTACGGCAATTACCTTATCGGCCGCGTGCATCCCGGCCCGCTCAATATCATAAATCATCTGGTTGACATGCTCTCCGCTGCGGTCAAATTCAGTCGAGTGAACATGAACGACAAGCGGCTTGCCCGTAACTGCCGCCACAGCCATTCCTGCCGGATAAGTCATCCAGTCGTGCGCGTGGATTATGTCAAAATCTTCCTGCATCGCCAGCTTAACCGCGGCAGCAGCGTATTTGTGAACTTCCGTATACATATCGCCGCAGTAATGATGGGAGTCGTCACCGACAGATTCTATGCCGACTGAACCGCAGCGCCTTTGCTTGGCACATATAAGGTCTTCTACCTCGCGTTTGTAACTCTCGGCGCTCGCGTAAGGCCGCAGCGGCGATTCGATAGTCCGGAATTTAACGTTTTCAAGCCCAAGTTCTAGTTGTTGTCTTTCAATCTCGCTTATATCTTCAGGTGTCCGCATCTTGACATGGGTTGTTCGCATATCCATACCGACATCGCGGGGCAATACGAAAGTCACCTCCAGCCCCAGCTTGCTCATAGACCTCGTTAGCCCATAGCACGCCGTACCTAACCCGCCGCTGATAAAGGGAGGAAACTCCCAGCCAAGCATAAATATCTTCACGAATCTAACCCCTTATCTATAAATACAATTAAAAACATAGCATTCTATAAGACTATAATCGGTGTTTTGTGCCTGATGGGTTTAGTAAAATCGTTCCTATAAAATCAGATTTTCAGTATCGCAGAAGCGGTCTTTCTGATGATTATCGGACCTGCACATGGAAAAAAAATAAACAAATCATAAAAAGATAAAATTACTGCTGAAAAACCTTATTAAAAATAAAACACGTTAAGTCCGTCCGTAAAAAGACCGACCTCTACTCTTTGCGCAGAGGTCGGTCTTACAGTTCTGCTCTGACAAGATTAGAACATTTAAGCAGTAGCCCCTGCCCGATTTATCGGGCTGACCCCGCTTATCAGGACTCACCTGTTTTTATTTCTCATCCCTTATCTTGCTTCGCAAGAAGCAGAAGGGACAAAAAATCACAGGTCCTGCGGTTTTAGTGTGCTTCTTCTGTTGGCCTTTGTACGCTCACAGGCACAATCAAGAATACAATAAATCCTGTTACTTAGCGCCTCAATGGCATCTGCTGAGGTCATCATCTTTTTGCTCTTGACATACGCTCTTACCTTGCTTGCCACTACCAGAGTTTCTTTTGCTGCTTTTTTTGCCATGTTAATAATCCTCCATGCAAAATAATAAATATTATTTTCTTTATCGGCCTTTTCCGACAAAGCCGACTTCTGCCCGGTATTTTGAAGGCTTATCAGACGTTTTGCAACAAAAAAATACGTTAAAAATGCAAAAATTCCCCTCTATAAGCCCATTTAGTCTGTTTTTCCGGTTATTTCACTGCCGTTTTTTGCCGAAACTGTTAAAGAACGCCTTATACCGATGATTTAGGCGGTAACGGGAGTCAGAAAATGAAAGAGCAAAACAATAAATCAAAATCGGCTCTGAAAGACTACGTAATCGTAGCAATTGCTGAAGACATCGACCTGGCAAACGAATACAGGGACGTACTGGCCAAAAACAATATCCCTGCCGTAACGGCAACTCAGAAAAACTATGCTTCAGCGGTTCTTGGAATAGCCGTGATGGTCCCGGAAAATTATCTCGAGCACGCTCAGGAAATTATTGAATCCCACCAGGAATTCGACCATTTCATTGACGATGCTTTTAACGACCACGACCAGTGGGCCGATGAGCCGGAGCCGGATTACTTCGATGAAGCCGAAAACTCCGAAGAAGAAAACTATTGAAACAATTTTATTAAGGCGATGAAAGTGGACGAAAGCTACCAGTCGCATATAGACAACAGTTTCTCGGCAAGTCGTCAAAATGCGCAGGACCGGCGAAAAAAATACACCCGGAGAAGCGAAGCTCTCAACAGAAGGCTCGGCCTTGACCGCAGGCGCGGACCGGGCAGAAGACGCCCCGAAGAAAGGAAAGCTGCTGAAGAAGGCCAGATGACTGATGAACAGTTTGAGTTCATTATGGCCGTTGACCAGTACAAAAAACTCAACAGCAGACCTTTTCCAACCTGGACCGAAATTCTGGAACTCGTCAAGGCTTTGGGCTATCGAAAGATAGCTGAGCCTTGTCCTCTCAACCAGTCGCAAAACAATGCTCCTGCCGAAGCAGAAACTGAAATAACTGGTTAGCAATCCAAGGGGGCCCCCGCCAATTGCCTGTTTTCAATGCAGTTAAAGGATGCCGAGGGGTTTGTTTAGCCGTCGCCGGCACGGCGACGTTTCCTTACTTCTCTGTTTTTATTCCTGCCTGAAAGGGTTCTTCCTGTCCATCAGAAGCACAACCTTTTCATAGAGTTGGCTGTTTAATTTCTCTTTGAGAATTTTTCTCGCCTCCGCAATGCCTGTCCGCTGACTTAAATGCGTAATGATAATGTATTGGTTGTCTAATTCGCCGAGCATCCTTAAGAATTCACTCATATACATATGCGCCCCTGCCAGCGCCCTTTCGATATGCTCGTCATCCACAAAGGTGCACTCTGCTATCATAATCTTGCTTTTCACAACAAAATCAAATTTCGCAAAATTACAGTATTGCGTATCGCCCAGGTACGTTACTATCGGCATCTCGACAGGATAATCTATCTCTATGTTCTTTCTTTTCAGTGCGACAATTTCGCCGCCCGACAGCCCGATGTATTCTTCTTTAAGTTTCTTCTTTTTTTCCAGAACGCAGAACCCCAGCGACCCTTTGCAGTGCCGCGTCGCAAAGGCCCTGATAATAAGATTCGGCTTGATTTGATATTCATCGCCTGCCTGCATCCCGACAAGTTGTGCCGGTATCCTGTTCCCGTCGAGCCGTCCCCAGCCGTCGAGTATTTCGCGTATTGGAAGTATCAGATTTTCCGGCGCAAAGACTCTGCCGGGCTTTTGACCGCAGAATTGCCTGTGGGAAAAATAATATGCGATACCTGCCGCGTGGTCCATATGCCCGTGTGTCAGCAGAACGTTGTTTATACTGATAACCTGGTCCGGTGCTTTGCCGATATCGAAGCAGACATCAAGCTGCGGCATCGCTATTACCGTCTCTTCGCCTGCTACCGAATAGCCGATTATTTCCAAATCTTCTATCTTGATTTTTGCCAGATTATGACTTGCCATAGGTATTCAAAACCAATAGTAAACTGCCAAACTGTTCGAGTCAAACGGATAAATTACCACTTAAACATTAGGAATCCGCTCATAACACAGAATATCACAATAAATCTGTTTGTTATGATATTTGCCTTTTAAGCGGCCTTCGTCTGTTTAAAAATACATTTTCCACCTTTTACAGGGGGTTTGTTTAAATATTTTATCCGCTTATTTTCAATCATAACTGCCTTTAACTGCCTGTTTTAGCTGTAATTTTATAAGACCCGCTTCAAAAACTGTAAGCAAATAAAAAAAACTTGCTTTTTTTTGTCAGAATATGTTATAATAATTTTCGTAGAAATTTCTGTTGAACAGAAATTTTTGCTTGACGTAATATAATAAGAACGTTATTTTAAATAGCCCACACGTACCTCCTCCTCTTTAGGAGGCGCACACGGCATGGCGGTTTCTCTCCTCGGCCGCCTGCCATTTTTTTTGCGCTTATTTCGGCAAACACCCCCTCTGGTTTTCCGTAGTAATTATA
>Ga0315286_10001598_pt1 | contig 20526 bp, 19 predicted proteins | sample YL17G10_0_MG_FD_205038 | JGI IMG/M metagenome (GOLD analysis project Ga0315286, IMG submission 205038) | Sediment microbial communities from Yellowstone Lake, YNP, Wyoming, USA - YL17G10_0 | ecosystem: Environmental > Aquatic > Freshwater > Lake > Sediment | place: USA: Wyoming | collected... | reverse complement strand
AGTTTAATGAAGCGATTCTTTAGAATACTTTGGAAGAATTTGTTGACTAAGCGTTTATTGTTTTTGACGATTGGCGCAGTTTTAGGATACGCGTATTATATTTTTATTGGATGCAGAACTGGTGTTTGCCCTGTCTCGAGCAATCCATTCATTAGCACATTGTACGCTGCTGTTGTGGGTTTGTTGATATCCTCAAAAAAGAAATAATAAAAATGTGCGACTCACTTTCAGATTTAGATAAAAGGTTGGAAGTGAGTCGCACATATTATTGATCGTTCGTTCTGTTTTCAGCATAACTATTTCCTTGTTAGCTTCACACGTGCGAAGGGTTGAAGTTTTCCCTTCACTTCATTATCCATCTGCCATTGCCAGCTATCAGTAGTTCTGGTATACGCGAATGTTGTGTGGAAGATGCTGCCGTCACTACCCTTGAATAAGAACGCAATCTTATCACCGCTACGTTTTGCATGACCGATTGCCTGAGCCGAGAGACCACCGCCGCCTGTTACATCGAGCCAAAGACAAGCGTACCGGCTCGATGGTTGGTCCCAGCCGATGTAGACGATCGCTTCATACTCCGCTTTACCGATAGAGTTCATTTCGCGCGAGTTTTCGTGAAGTTGCAGGTATTGATGACCCAGCACCCATTCTGCGATAACATCGTGCGTCGTCTCTTTTCCATCTATGGTGCCCTGAAGAATCCACTTCCCTGCCATATGATCGACCAAGGAATCCTGAAACGTCGTTTGCTGTGCCGACATGGGTAACGAAATTAGAATAACTAAAAAGATGATTTTCATAATTGTTCTCATTAAAATAACGTCCTTTTTTTGTAAGCTTGATAATCGTGGAATCTTTGTTCTAACTCTATCTCTTCTAAATGTCGCCAAAATAAAATGTTTGCAATAAATAAAAACGAAAGTATAAATGAAAATATTGATCCCATATAAATGGGAAATCCAATCGACCAAAGTATAAAACCCAAATACATCGGATGCCTTATTTTTGAATAGATACCTTTAGTAATAAGGTCTCCAACATAGTTTTCAAGAGTTTTAATGGTAAACAAAGCTTTGAGAAAAACAACTACGCCTGTTATACATAGTAATAAACCAAAATATCGTATGATATCAGGAAGATTCATTTTATAAACATCAACACTACATAAAACAAACCACGAAATCCATAAGACGACCATATTAGAAAAAATGATTACAAAAGTCAGCTTATTCGGCTCTAATATTTTTTTATGTTTCAAAATTTCGTATGCAGACCTGATGATATGGGTTATCATACACAAAATAACTAAAACGATAAATGTTTGATTGTTCATATCACTTCCTTTTTGTAAACGGGATTAACATCGGCACTTCTTGTTGATACTTCTTATAAGCATCACCAAATTCTAAAATAAGTTTTTTTTCCTCAAGTATCGTTCCTATGATGACATAAACTGTCAAGATTATATTTACAACGATATCAACAGTTCTAAAGGTTTGGCACCATAGAAATACGATGAGAGCTAAATACATCGGATGTCTTACTATTGCTAATAGCCCGTTTTTTTTAATTGCCGCAGAGGGATCTATTTCCTGTACCTTTCCAAAGTTTAGTATTTGACGGATACCAAAAAATGACAAAGAATCATAGTTGAAGAAAAAAGCCCAGAAGAATATTAGTAATGAGCCATACATCAATACATAGCGGATAATAGATAAAGGCGAGCCGTATGATATTATAATCTTATTATCTATTTGAGATGAATAATCGATGACCCAAATGAGTAATACTAAAGAAATCAGGATATAAAAAAGTCGATAGAAAGCATAATAGTTCTTCAATAAGCGAGTGATAATATTTGTAAACCTAATGCTGATTAAAAAACTATGCAGGAAACAGTATCCAACCCAAATTAAAGATATAATTAAATATTTCATTTCTTACCTCTAACAATATTACTATTGAAACAATAAACTAATTCAATATTATATGATCGAGCAAGGAATCCTGAAATGTCGCTTGCTGTGCCGACATGGATAACGAAATTAGAATAACTAATAAGACGATTTTTATTATAGTTTTCATTGAGTGCTTCCTTAAATAAATGTGACAGTGGCTAAGGGATTAGAACTAAGCTACGTTGCAATGTCAGGTTGAGTGTCTGGTTAGAACACACGCGTTAGAATACTTAATTAACAAATATAAAAAAAATAATGGGGTGACGTGTAGCCTTTTATTATTGATACTATTTTACTTCAAAAATATCTCCCTTAAACCCGTATCTTTCAAGTAAACGACGGGCAGTATTTATGCAACCAGCGTTGCTATACTTGGTTTCCATCCAAAGACCATTTGATAACTGCTTCGGACAAACAAAGTTGTCTCCATATTTATGCTTCGCCTCTGTGTGTATCAAGTTGCGTTTGTATCCGGCGGAAACTGGGCAATCGGATTTTTTTAATTTTCCTTTTTGAATTAACCAATTTCCAGTATTAACGAGAACATCAAAGGAGTTCCTGATCTCAAAGTTATCATTGCCGATTTTCATTTTACCCTGACGCCCACTAGGTTGCCACTGGAGAGGTTCACCGGAAGGTTCGGGACTTTCAACAGAAGCGGAAGCAAAAAGTTCTCTTACTCGCTCTTTTATGAAGTCCTCTATATCGGAAGGTTGGAATTCGTAAGCGGGATAACCTTCTTTAATAAGTCCGTCGAATATAGGAATCAAACCCTTGGTTATCTCTTTCGGCTCGTCGAGCAGGGATTCCCAAATTTCGTCTAAGATTTGCAATTTCTTTACAAGCGTTTCGACATTTTCTACATTGTCTTTTGAAATAATGTTTAATCGTTTTATGCTTGAAGTTAGTTCATCTCCCTCAATATCTACTTTCCAGAGTATTCTGTCTGCCATTGTTGTACCTTCTTGGAAAGCATTAAAGAGAATCCAAACGGCTCCATTAGTTAGGACACCATATTTCATTCCTTCTCCAAAACAGTACTTTGCAAGTTGCTTGATGGTTGGTTTATCTTCAATATCAATGGAGAGCTTTTTTGCTTCTATATACAAAATAGGTTTGCCACTGCGGAAAAGGATATAGTCAGGTATTCCTTCATCGGTAGTGACATTGGGTTGGACTTCATCTGGATTTTCTACGTCCCATCCCAAGCTTTTTAAGAGTGGATTAACGATCTGGTCTCGCACTGCTTGCTCATTCTGTTCGTAGAGCGAACGGTGTCGCTTCATTTTCTCGACAATAAATTGGATTACGTCATTGATCATAATTTTCCCTTGCTGTATTATGGTGTGATTTGCTATTGCGTTTCATGTTGACCCGTTTCGTTGTTTTGCATAGTGCCATATGAATTCTTGAGATGTTCAAGCGTACTACAGATTTCAGTCCAGTTCTTTTGGTCGAAAATGCTGAGGCGCCTCTTTGGATTGCCAGAAAATTGAACGTGCGGATTTTGATGTTTCGAATCGGAATACGTCTTCCAATCGAACCAAACGCATTTTGAGCCGTCCGGAAGTGTAACATGTGCACCAAACTTATTGGGATAGGAAGTACCAAATTCGTAGGAGCCGATGGAGAGATGAAAAACAGTACCATCAGAATAGGGCACTACACCAATCAGTGTTCCTGTGTGAACTTCTTTCATGTTCCAGTCGATAATATCTTGAGTAGCAATTGCATAAGTACCTTTCTCACAAATGACGCCTGCGATATGTTTGAAGTGATCGAATGCACTATTGAATGTCATAATGACTACCTATGTAGAATTGCAAATACTGTATAAGTTCAGTAATTACGCAAAAAGTATTTCGTGTATTCTGACTTTTAATTATACCACCAGATTGCTTGATAACATTCAGGTGGCAGAAAATGCAGGGGTAAAATACTATTCTTCTTTTAGAAAATCAACTTGTTGTTTTGAAAGTGTTCGCCGGCGGTCAGGGTCTATGAGTCAGTTTGAAAACCCTAAAAGACTGTCATGTTGAGCGAAGCGAAACATCTCTTCTCTGCAATTTTCAATCAGATTCTTCACTTCGCTTCGCTCGTTCAGAATGACATGGGAGAGACTAAAACACGTGTCCCTTTTTAAATTGCCAGATGCTGATGCTTGTTATCAGGACAGCTATGCCGATTAATATTCCAATGTGCGGAAGAATATCAAATATACCGGCACCCCGCCAAAGAACCTGTAATATTCCATCCATCGACCAATAAACAATTGTAAACTTACTAATCGTCTGTATGAAATCAGGCATGAACGATGTTGGGAACCATGCGCCGCCGATGGAACTCATTGCGAGAATTAAAAACATTCCGTAACCGTTGGCTTGACCGGCAGTTCTGCTAATGGATGAAAGAAGCATCCCGAATGCTGTGCATGCAGTTGCGGCGGCGATGATGATAAGAACGAGATTAAAAAAGTTAGAAAATATATCGATCTGGTATAGTAAGCAGCCGGCAGTGAAGAGAATAAGAAGCTGTATGAAACCGAGCGACATATTGTAAAGATATTTGCTCCATAGAATCTGAACTCTTGAGATTGGTGAGGCAAGTAGCCGCAACACAACGCCGCTCTTTTTCTCCTCGAACAAAGCCGATGATGTGGCAGTCAGTGTGAATAAAAGAAACATCATTGCCCAGCCGCCTACACTTCGCGTTGCCCAGGGGTTGGCAATGTCTTGCCCGACTAACTGCACCTTATCGAGCTGAAGTATGTTTTGGAAGAAACTATTCTTGCTGCTATCACTTCCACCCATCATCGAAAACATTGAATCAACCGGTGGATTTGTTATCCATTTCGGATCTATCTTGAAATATTTGCCAACCGTCTTTGCAATTTCGTTGTTAAATGCCTTACCCGAATCCAATCCTAAAAACTTTGTCGCTTGATTTTTCATCCCCTGCATAAAGATATCGGGAATTTCGGTCATGATCGTTTTTTGCAGCATACCATCTATCATTTGCATTTCAAGATCGTTCTTGGGATCGTAGTAAAATTTCAGTTTCAATCCGAACGATGTATCGGATAACGCATCAGCCGGAATCACAAGCGCCGCAGATACACTACCCTTCCTCACAAAATTCTGAATGGAAGAAGTATCGAATGGAACTCGTATTCCATTCTCATCTTTGTAAGCTTTGATAAGCACAAAAGTTTTAGAAGAATCAAGCACCCGCTCGATTTTCTTTCCGATGGGTGATGAACTGTTATTAAGAAATGCGATGTGAAGCTTTGTTGCGGTTCCGCCCTTATTTAGATTTCCAAAAACTGCTCCCCAAATTATAATCAATGCAATCGGGATGATGAACGTCATCGTTACTGCACGCCTGTCGCTCCAGAATAGTTTATAATCCTTTCGGATAAGTTGAAGAATGGTTTTCAATCTCTCAACCTCCTTCCGGTCAGGTGCAGGAAGTATGATTCGAGCGTTGGTTTGTGCAGCTCAACAAACTTGTAGCTGATTGTGTTCTTTTCTAACGATTCGAAAAACTTAGATAGTTGGAATCCTGCGTTTGGCTTGAGTTGAAAATGATCGTCCTCGTCAATAACTGAGCCGAATGATTTTAGTAAATCTATTTTACCTATTGTTGTTTGATTTTTTGTTATCAGAATAGTCTCATCGTACGGAAGTTTTTCTATCAATTCATCAATTGTTCCTTCTGCAATGATCTTCCCGAAGTCGATGATGGCGATACGCTTACACAGGCGTTCCGCTTCCTCCATGTAATGAGTCGTGTAAACGATAGTTTTGCCTTTTTCATTCAGCATTAAAAGATAATCGAAGATAGCATTGCGTGATTGCGGATCAATGCCGACTGTCGGTTCATCGCATAAAAGTATCGGCGGATCGTGAAGCATGCTTGCGACGAGGTTCAATCGTCTCTTCATTCCACCGGAAAAAGTTTTTACTTTATCTTTGCGGCGCTCGTAGAGCTGAACCGATTCCAACTTTTCCTTGATTCGTTCTCTGAGCAATCTTTTCTCGATGTGATAGAAACTGCCGAAGATATCCAAATTATCTTCTGCGGAGAGATCATCGTAGAGAGCTAACGATTGCGGCACCAATCCAATGTTCTTCCGTGTGTGCAAGCCATCCTGTGTTACCTTTTCGCCAGCGATATGAATCTCGCCTTGATCGGGATTTAGATAACCGACGAGTAAATTCATCAGTGTCGTTTTGCCCGCACCGTTTGGACCAAGCAAACCGAAGAATTCTTGTTTATTTACAGTGAGTGAGATATTATCCAACGCCGTTACTGTTGGATATTGTTTTGTGATGTTAGAGATTTTAATCATGCATTAATATACTAAAAGGTAAACTTCCCGAATGTTACCAGTTTGAAGCTACTTTGGAACATTCGGGAAGTTATTACCATCTTATTTTTTCGGATACTCAGGCACAGGCGGAATTGTCTTCTCCTGTATCTTTAATTCTTCGAGAATAACTTCGATAGCTTTATTGAGTTGTTCGTCAACTCCGGCAAACTCTTTTGCAGGATCATTATCAACAACGATATCAGGATCGACACCGTGTCCTTCCATAATCCATTTGCCTTCTGTGCTATAACGGGAAAATTCAGGTTTCATCAGAAAACCACCATCAAGAAGCGGTAGCGATCCACGAATACCTACTACTCCACCCCACGTTCGTTTGCCGATGAGTTTACCGAGTCCGGACTTCTTGAACCGGTATGGAAAGATGTCGCCGTCTGAAGCTGAGAACTCATCAATCAGGCAAACCTTCGGTCCCCAAATCATTCCATCGGGATCTGGTGTGGAAACAGTATTTCGAGCAATGCTAATCATTGCAATTTCGCGCTTTAAGCGTTCTACAATCATTGATGACACATTGCCTCCACCATTACCACGATCATCGATTATAACGGCTTTTTTGCGCAACTGTGGGTAATAATGCTTTACGAACTCGTTCAATCCGTGCACACCCATATCAGGGATGTGGATGTAGCCGACTTTTCCACCGGTTGCTTCGTCAACTTTCTTCGTGTTGTTTTGGACCCATTTGTAATAATAAAGATTTGCTTCGTCGCCAATTGGAATGACCGTTACTTCCCTGCTGCCCTTCTCCTCCGCGGAAGAGTTCAGTTTAAGCTTTACTTGCTTGCCAACTGTATTGAAAAGAGATTCATAAATATCATTCATCGTGCTTGTTGATTTGCCATCGAATGCAATTATGTAATCACCTTCTTTAGCATTTACACCGATTTCTGTTAGAGGTGAGCGTGAACCTTTATCCCAGTTTTCGCCTCTCAGAATTGTCTTTATCCGATAGTAACCCGATTTGAGATCTCGCTCGAGTTGAGCACCAAGCAGTCCGGTTTGAATACGCTTTGGGTGCGGATATTCGCCGCCGCCCACATAAGTATGACCAGCACTTACTTCTCCAACCATCTCTCCGATTATGTAAGTCAAATCTGCACGGTTGTTAACAAATGGAACAAGCTGTTTATATTTTTCGCGGATTGATAACCAATCAACGCCGTGCATATTTGGATCGTAGAAGAAGTCGCGCAACTGCCGCCAGCACTCGTTGTAAATCTGATTCCACTCAGCACGCTTGTCAAGATTCACTTCCATGCCGGATAAGTCTAGTTTGTCCTTTAAATCTATTTTAGCCTTTGGAACATCTATGATATAATATGATCGATCCTTTCCAACAAGCATTTTTTTCTGATCGGCAGAAATCTCATAACCGTCAACTTCACCGAGATTGGTTTCTTTTAGTTCACTAAAATCGTACATAAGAAGCTGAGACTTTTCATCCTTACTTCCTTGTCGGATGTAATATAAATTACTTCCGACCGATTGAAGATTTCTGTATCCTGCGGCTTGAATTGGAACTCCGGCAATTCGGTCTTTCAATCCTTCAACATCAATCTTAACGACAACCGGTTTCTCCTCTTTCTTCTCGTCCTTATTATCTTTCTTTTCTTCCGTTTTTGGTTTGTCTTCTTTTATGGAAACTTCATCGCTCTTCGGTTTGAACGGAGACTCGATGTCTTTGCTCAAAGTAACGAAATAAATTCGTGACATATCTTGGTAAGAATGATTCCATTCTGTTTGACTATACGTCGGATTGAAATCACGGTCAGATACAAAGAACAGATATTTTCCATCCGTGCTGAAAGACGGTTGTCCGGAAGAATACCATTTATCGGTTACATCGTATTCCTTTTCGTTCTCCAATGAGTAAAAATAAATCCGCGACATCCAATCATCTTCCGGTTTAACATAAGTTATCCACTTGCTATCCGGTGACCAACTGTAATCGCCGAACTCGAACACATTAGATTTCGAAACTTCTTTGATAGCTTTTGTTGCTATATCGACATAAAGCAATCTTTGAGCACGATCAGCCCACATGATTTTTTTTGAATCAGGCGACCATTTAATTTGATATTTATAATTGCTGCTTTTATTTGTAAGCTGGGTAGCAGGAGCGCTTCCATCCTGCGGTTCAATATAAATTTCATCTTCACCGGTTACATCCGAGATGTAGGCAATATATTTTCCATCAAGTGACCATTTGGAGCTGCGTTCGTGGATACCCGGCGTTGCAGTCAGGTTACGCGTTGCACCATATTTGGCGGGAATTGTGAATACATCTCCACGTGCACCGAATAACGCGCGCTTTCCATCCGGACTGATTTCATAATTTGAAATGTTGTCTGCGACTTTTACAATACCACCTCTTCCACCTATTAAATCTTCGTCAATTTTAATTGAGACCTTCTCTGCTTTTTCGGTTGCTAAATCGAAACGATAAATATATCCACCGTTTTCAAAGACGATTGCTTTGTCGCCTAATGACGGGAACTTAATGTCGTAATCTACAAATGTCGTGAGTTGTTTTGTCTCTTTTGATGTGAGGTCATAAGCATAGAGATTCATTCTTTTGTTTGCATCACGGTCAGAGATATAATAGATTTTATTTCCAGCCCACATCGGTATGATATCGAGCGCTTCGTTGTTGGTGATGTTCTCGGTCTTCTTTGTGGTGAAATCATAAATCCAAATATCGTCAGCCATACCGCCGCGGTAACGCTTCCAGGTTCTGAACTCCCTGAAGATTCGGTTATAAGCAAGCATTTTGTTATCTGGTGAATATGAACAAAATCCTCCACGAGGAAGTGGAAGCTGTTCCGTTAAACCACCGTCAACCGATGCAAGATAAAGCTGTCCTTTAAAATCGTTAAACTCTCTCATCCTTGAACGGAAAACAATGTGTTTGTTATCGTGCATCCATCCCATCACGAGGTTATTCGGTCCCATGCGATCAGAAACATCATCACGACCAAGAGTTGCAGTGTATGTTAAACGTTTTGGAACTCCACCTTCCGATGGTATTACATATACTTCAGTATTGCCATCATACTGACCGGTGAAAGCGATCCACTTTCCATCGTGCGAGAAGCGTGGGAACATCTCGAAGCCGACGTCGTTCGTGAGCTTGCGGGCAACTCCGCCGTTCAATGGAACGGTGTAAAGATCACCAGCATATGTAAAAACAATTTGATTTCCATGAATAGCTGGGAATCGAAGAAGACGTACTTCCTGCTGGGAAAAGAGATTTCCAGCAAACAGTAACAGCAGAAGAAAAACAAATTTATGACATTTCATTATGTACTCCGGTAAAATGAGATTATTGTGAATTAAAACAATGGTTTGCAATAATATGAACGAGATAATTGATCAAATGTTACGTGAGACAGCTGATAGAGATTGTATCAAAACTTTTCAAAGGTAGGAATTTTAAGCGTATTTTCAAAATCTGCTTTTTGGGCTTGTAACTCTGCAATAAACATTGTAAATTATGGTGACTTTATTTTGTGTTAAATTGAAGAAAGATACAATATGAACATTCTACTTGTTGATGATGAACCAGAATACCGGATGCTCATGGGACATTTTCTTGAAGGAGAGGGTAACACTGTTTTCATAGCCGAACACGGTGAAGATGCGTTAAAGAAATTAGACGATGCACCAATGGACATCATTATATCCGATGTTTATATGCCGGTTATGGATGGCTTAAAATTTCACAAAACCGTAAGAGCAAATCCTAAATATGAAAAACTGCCTTTTCTATTTGTCTCTGGTTTTGATGATCAATATACTCTTTCTGCAGTCAAGCAATCAAAGTTCGATGGTTTTATTAGAAAAGCAAGACCTATGAGCGAGCTGAAAGAATGGATAAAATATTTAACAACACCTATCGACAAACGACCGTTAACCCCTCCGGGTGAATCGACACGCCGACCCGATAGAGACCGCGAGCGTGATAGATCTCTGCGATCAAATCGCTCATAGACTAATGTGGATGTTGATGCTGCAAACTATGTGGTTTCTCTAAACCATGATCGAGCATCAATTTATCGTTTGACAATAATTCAATTGTATGTCCATCTGCGACGATCTTTCCTTTATCTAACACAATAGTTCGGGGACAAAGCTCAACAATTAATTCCAAATCGTGTGAAGCGATAATTATTGTTGTCGGAATTGTTTTGAGTAATTGCATCAGTTCGCGCCTCCCCCTTGGGTCGAGGTCTTTGGTGGGTTCATCTAATGCTAAAACTTTAGGTGTACATGCAAGAATGCCCGCTAAACATACACGTTGTTTCTCACCACCACTAAGATGATGCGGTGATCGCCGCTCAAAACCCGGTAGACCAACCTTTTTGAGTGCATCGCTCACAATATTTTTAACTTCAGATTCGCTTATACCAAATTGCTTTGGTCCGAACGCTACATCTTCAAATACGGTGGCACAAAACAACTGATCATCCGGATCTTGAAACAATAAACCCACAGTTCTATGAATCTGATCCAAAACTTCAGATGTAATCGGCTTATCAAAAATAACGACTGCACGATCAGTATTCTTTTCTTCGGGGAGCAGACCGTTGAGGTGCAGCAAGAGAGTTGATTTACCTGCACCATTTGGACCAATCAATCCAACGCACTCGCCTTCCAAAATATCAAAAGTCACCCCACATAATGCTTCCGTGCCATCGTGGTAACTAAAAAATAAATTCTTGATTTCGATAGCTGGCTTCATTTCCATCCCCGTGCGCACATGGCTGAATATATTCTCTCTGCACGCTCTGTTGATCGTACAAACAATTGTGCAATTATGGCAGATTTAGATATCCAAACATGAGCTTTATTTTTTTTAAAAGATCGACTCTCCCTTGCCCGATGCATCCTTTCTTTTTCATCGATTAATACGAACAAGTAACGATACATGAGTGCGAGTATCGTAATAAGAAGGTGTGGAAAACGCAATCGTTTTAAGAAGTCTAATAATTCTGAAAATGGTGTTGTGTTGGATAATAGTATCATTGTAAACAAACATAGTGTACTTTTTGTAACTATCGAAAGAAATATTATTCCACCATTTACCTGAAATAGTGAAAGCATCGCTATCATCATTATAAAAGGTTCGAGGAGTATTATCCGCTTCAAGAGAAATATTTTGGGTATCTTGCTCATTTGTGCAATTAGGAGAAGAAGCGATCCTATTATTCCAAAAAATAGAGTATAAGAAATTGGCACTGCGACAACTGTTATAACATTACTGATTGCTAAAACAACCTTGATCCATGTCGGTCTTCTGTGGATCGGACTGTCAATTCGGCTGTAACGGTCTATGAAGTCGTGTCGCATTAGTAAATTATTTCTTCTTTCTCAGTGTGCCTGCTTTTCAGATTTAACAGCAAGGAAATGTGAAAAAATTGATGCAAGAACAAAAACAACTACAGCACCAACCACACCTGCTATCCACGTGGCAAGTACCGGTGACCCGATCCCCGGAAATTGATAATCAATAATCGGTGAAGGGACAATTGGTTCAACAAGAGTTTTGTATTCAAATCCCAACATCGCCGCAACTTTTTCTAAACCATCCGGCAATTTTGAGATAAATGGTAGTACAAAAAGAATTAAACCGATTACTATTACTACTCCATAAACAAGAAATTCTTTATAACGTGATGCTTTGATTTTGTGAGCATCGAGTGATAACAATTCAGCTCTTGTCCTTTGAATTGTTGCAATTACAAGTGTGGTTATCATACCTTCACCAATCCCAATGAGCATGTGAATATTTGTCATTGCAGGGAATGCCATTTTCCAATTGACGGATCCAGCACAAGCCAGCTCCCCCGCACAAAATATTGACGCCAATACTGTTGAGCACCAAGAAGCAAAGCCAATTGCCAAGTATCTGCCTTTTTCAGTTGGAATAATTTTATAGATAGCGAGATAAATCGAATAGCCAAAGAGAGAGCCGACAATTGCCATATTAAACACGTTCGCTCCCAGCGCTAGCAGACCTCCATCGGCAAAGAAGAAACACTGTACCAAGAGAACCAAAGTAATTACAATTACTGCCGCACTTGGTCCAAGTAGTACTGCTATTAGAACTGATCCAATCAGATGACCGGATGTTCCACCGATAATTGGAAAGTTCAGCATCTGAGCAACGAACACAAACGCTGCCGCTAAACCCATCATTGGCACCTGACGCGGTATGATGCGATTCTTAAGATTTCGCAATGCTATACTGAACCCGACAGCCGACAACGTAGTAGTTGCTACAATGGTTTTTGTATCAAGAAATCCGTCTGGTATGTGCATAAAGGAGAATATTTTTTAAATTAAAACGTAAAAATATACAAATAAATTGGTTGATTCCATAAAATTCTTGATAATTACGAATCGTATGCTTATGTTTAATAAACTTTCTAACTTATTCAAAAGATGCAAAATAGGATTCTAGTAAATTACCTCTTTTTTATCTATATCATCTGTTATATTGGATGTGCAAGTTCAGAAAAAATAGATTATGGAGCCGATGCATATATTATCAAAGGGACGATGCATCATCTGGATATCGAAGGCGGCTGCTGGCAATTTACTACTAATGATGACGATCATTATGAGTTGTCTGGATCAGATTTAGAAAGATTATACCATGATGGAATTCGTGTAGAACTCATCGTTCGTGATCTTCCTGAATATGTAAGTACATGTATGATCGGCAAGCCGGTACAAGTTTTAGAAATAATTTTAATATCACCATAAAATAAAGGTTCGTCATGAAAAACGTATCATTTGCAGTATTATTTTATTTAGTAACATTTTTCGGCTGTGCCCCATCAAATCCTGAATTTACATCCGACGATGTCACAGCCGTTGAACTCCAACAGCACATCAAATATTTAGCTTCTGAGGAACTTCAAGGACGCAAATCGGGCGAGGAAGGAAATAAATTAGCAGCAGATTATATTTCAAGAAATTTTCAAGAATACGGATTGATTCCTGCCGGTGACAATGGGAGTTACTTCCAAAATTTTTCATTCATATCATCAACGAAGGTTGGACCTAATAATAAACTTGCCATGACCTTAAATGAAAAGACCATCACTTACAAAATCGATGAACAATATAAACCATTAACTTTTTCGATTGATACGATGCTTACCACATCATTGGTCTTTGCGGGGTATGGAATCACAGCTGCTGAGTCATTATACTACGACGATTATTCCGGAATCGATGTAAAAAATAAAATCGTTCTTATTATGCGTTATTCTCCAGATACTTCTAATGATGGTAAATTTGCAGAATATTCAAGCTTGATGGGAAAATTATTCAGCGCACGCGATAAAGGTGCGGCTGGTGTTATTCTGATGACTTCACCTCCGGGTACCGCTGGTGAGAAACTCACCTCATTTCAGGAAGATTCGCGGCTTGGCGGTTCCACTATCGCAGTGGCCAGTATGATGTGGAAAGATGTTGTTTCGATGTTTGAGTCGTGCGGCAAGAATCTTATTGAAATAAAAAATATTATCGATTCTACAAAAAAACCTAATTCATTCGAGATACCGAACTGTACAATCTCACTCCAGACTAATTTGGAAAAAGTTTTTGCTAAATCGGCTAATGTCGCTGGATATTTAACAGGGAGTGATTCTTCATTGAAAAATGAATTTCTTATCATTGGTGCTCACTATGATCATTTAGGAATGGGCGGTGAGGGTTCCGGTTCACTTAAACCGGATACTTCTGCAGTTCATCACGGTGCCGACGATAACGCATCGGGTACAGCCGGAGTTTTAGAACTTGCACAATTCTTTTCATCTCAACGATCATCGATTAAGCGAAGCATACTTTTTGTTGCTTTCACCGGCGAAGAGCTTGGAGTGCTCGGATCTGATTATTATGTTAAGCATCCTTTCGTTCCGTTGGATAAAACGATTGCTATGTTCAATATGGATATGATTGGGCGGATGAAAGATAGCATATTGGTTGTTGAAGGTATGGGTACTTCTCCGAATTTTGAGGAATTGGTAAAACATGAGAACGTTGATTCTTTAACATTACGCCTAAAACCTGATGGTTTTGGTCCAAGCGATCAAGCATCATTTTATAAAAAAGATTTACCGGTAATGTTTTTCTTCACCAATATGCACTCCGATTATCATAAGCCGTCTGATACTTGGGATAAAATCAATTACACAGGTGAACAAAAAATTGTTCAATTAGCCGGACGACTCGCAAAGGATGTAATCAACGAAGAAAAGAAACCGTTATTTACAAAAGTTATCACATCAACTCCGATGGGTGCGGGTGGTGATCGTCAAGGAGCGAGAGTCAGCTTGGGTATCATACCGGATTTTGCAGGTGATGTCCCCGGGATGAAAATATCTGGAACAAGACCGGGAAGCCCGGCTGAGAAAGCCGGATTAAAAGGGGACGATATAATTATTAAGTTTGGTGGAAAAGAAATTAAAAATATTTATGACTTTACATACCTGCTAGGGAAATTCAAACCGGGAGATGAGGTAATTATTGTTGTGAAGCGCGGTACTGAGGAAGTTTCGTTGAAAGCAATTTTGGAAGCAAAGAAATAAATGCGATACACTCTGAAGGTTTACAATATATGAATCTTCAATGGTAATTTATTTCACCATCAATTGCAGCTTTCTATATTGTGCATTGGGGATTATCTAAAAGAGATTACTGTTCCAGTTCGAAAAGTGTAGTATACTTCATCTTACCATTCACGAGTGTCTCAAGCTTTTGGACAAGCTCTGTAAGCTGCTCGTCCTGATCATCAAGCTGGTTATATTCATCCACGCTGTTGAAGACAAATACTTCTGAGAAGCTGTTCTTCTTCCCCTTTTGCTCATAGATTGAATATTGTTTTCCATTTGTTTTGGAAAAATGTTCCTTCATACCTTGTGTAAGGGCAAGATAATCATCTCGTTTTTCAGGATCTACATCATATGATATTGTAAAAATGACTTTCGCCATCATTGCTCCGTTCTATAATGTTTTTATTAATATACAAAATATTTTAATATCCCGCACTGCGAATCTGCTGTTCATTCATTCCAAAATAGTGCCCGATTTCATGTACTAAGACGTCGTAAATTGCATGTTCAATTTCACTTTCCGTCCTACATTGAGCTTCAATATTTCGTTGGTATAACGATATTTTATCTGGTGAAACGGGTGTCATGCCGTACCATGTGCCTCTACCGGTAAGTGGTACTCCTTGGTACAGTCCAAGCAAATGATATTTAGATGGAAGCTTCATATTCTTTACAATCTCTTCGGTAGGATAATCCTCAACAATAACTCCAACGTTCTCAATCGCTTTCTTAAAATTCTCAGGTAACCTCTCAAATGCCTGCTCTACAATTATTTCAAATTCCGCACGTTCCATTTTCTATTTTATGACCGGAAGTATCCATAGTATGCATCCCATTATTATTCCAACGAAAATGCTCAATGCAACAATCTCGATCATCAGTGCATACCACGAGCTGCAATCAATCATTTTTTTAAAACCGATCCAAAGAAGTACCAACGTCCAGAAAAGGAATATTCCATCCAATCCTAATAACATTGTATATGAAAAAGGTTTTAGTTGGTACGGTGATGGATTTGATGTAAAGAAGAATAAACCAAACGACATAATTTCTATCGGTAAAATAAGAATGGCTGAAATTATGATCGGGATTTGTGCGTAAGCGGTTATGGCAAATACATTTCGATACTTGATTTTCTTTCCCGTTATTCTAGAGAGAATAATTACGATCAAGGAGAAAATACTAACACTCAGTATTCCGAATAAAGGACCAACTGCAAAACCGGCAGCAAGAAAATTCAATAATGAATTTGTATATTCCCCTGCTTTTATAATCCAAAATATAAAAAATGTAAACGCTATACCTGCGATAGCAGTCAAGATTAGTCCGTAGTTCTTATGCTTAGCCACCGCAATTGTGTAAAACGCTTTCTTGGGTTTCTCAAGGACATTCCATGCTGTCAGAAACAGATCAAGATTATCTACACGGTTTTGTAGATAGCCACCGCAGGAAAAACAGTTGATAGCAAGATGATGGTTTTCCTTATTACACACGGAACAGGTGATCATGTTATATCATTTTGTATTAATAGGTTCGAAGTGTGCAGTGAAATGACGAAGCATTGGTGCCTCGTATATAATGCGATAACCGGGTAAGTTAGATCGATTCTTATAAACTTCGATAACGCACTCAATGACGTAATCTATATGGCTTTGTGTGTAAACCCGACGAGGTATTGCCAGACGTACCAGTTCCAATGCGGATGGAATAAACTTCCCTGTTGCTTTTTCGGTCTTGCCAAACATTACGCTTCCAATTTCAACGGCTCTGATACCACCGATACGATACAGTTCACAAACAATCGCCTGTCCAGGATATTGATGCGGTGGAATTTGCGAAACAAATCTTTTTGCGTCTAAGTAAATTGCATGACCACCAGGTGGCTGCAAAATTGGAACTCCAGCTTCAGTCAGTTTTTCACCAAGGTATTCTACCGACCGAATCCGATATGTGAGATAATTTTCATCCAGGATTTCAACCAATCCCTGTGCCATTGCTTCAAGATCACGACCTGCTAATCCACCATAAGTAGGAAAACCCTCGGTCACTATGAGGATATTTCTTGACTTCATCGCGAGCGTTTCGTCATTCAATCCGAGGAAGCCACCCATGTTCACAAGTGCATCCTTCTTGGCACTCATCGTGCATCCATCGGCATAGGAAAACATTTCCTGCGCAATCTCTTTTGCTGATTTGTTTTGATAACCCTTCTCCCTTTTCTTAATAAAGAAAGCATTTTCGGCGAAACGACAAGCATCAAGAAAAAGTGGAATACCATATTTAGCTGCTACCTCTTTTGCTTGGCGTATATTTTCCATCGAAACCGGTTGTCCACCACCTGCATTATTCGTTATAGTTATCATGATAAGAGGAATATTTTCTCTTCCCCTTTCTTTTATAAAACGCTCAAGGGCTTCGATGTCCATGTTGCCTTTGAAGTCGGCAATTGCCGCTGTATCTTTTCCGATTGGATTAAGAAGATCTACTGCTTGTGCACCGGAATACTCAATATTTGCTCGTGTTGTATCAAAGTGTGTATTGTTTGGAATATATTTTCCTTTACCACCGAGGATGGTAAAAAGAATTTTTTCTGCCGCTCTACCCTGATGAGTTGGGATGATATATTTAAAGCCGGTAATCTCTTTTGCAATCTTTTCGAAGTGAAAAAAACTTCTTGCTCCAGCGTAAGACTCGTCTCCATCCATTATACCCGCCCATTGCTTCGCGCTCATGGCTGATGTTCCGCTATCTGTGAGTAGATCGATTAGAACATCCTCAGCGCGAATCAAAAATGGATTGAAACCCGCCTCGTGAAGAATCTTTTTGCGTTCTTCAGCAGTTGTAAATTTTATCGGTTCAACCGACTTGATTTTAAACGGCTCTATGATGGTTTTCATTCTTGTAACATATTATTACGTCATAAATTACAACAATATTAACTGTTAAGCAATTTAAATGTTGACATTCATGTTACTTTTTGTAATATTATGGCAATAAACATTTCGATTAGCGAGAAGAAAATTTTTATTGATATTCAATTTATGTACACGCAAACCCGAGAGAATATGATTCATATTACGATTTGATGGTATTTTATTGTTCAATCTAACTACTAATTGTGAAAAGAAAATATTTAAACATGTAATTTAATAAACAACCTTAACCATACACTTGGAGTTTTTATGAAACACATTGTAACATTTTTTCTATGTTTGCTTTTGATATGTTTGGCAAACGCACAAGTACCAAACAAAATCTCTTATCAGGGATTGCTTACAACTTCTTCTGGCACACCTGTACAGGATGGAAGTTACGATATAAAATTTGAAATCTTCAACCTGCCGAGCAGCGGCACATTACGCCACTCTGAAACACAGACAGGTGTGTCTGTGCAACGCGGAACATTCAGCGTAATCCTTGGTACAATTGTAACGTTGACTTTAGCGTTCAACGAATCGTTATACGTCGAGGTTACCGCAGTGAATGGTCCAACGGGTCCTTCATACCCGCTAACGTTTTTACCTCGGTCCGAGCTCACAACTGCACCATACGCTTTCCGAGCTGATACTGCTCGATATGCTCTCTCAGCACCCGGAAATTGGGCAAGCAATGGAAGCGATATTTACTACAACGGTGGCAACGTCGGCATCGGGACGACGACCCCTAATTATAATTTAGATGTTTGGGCTGATGATGCTACTACAAATGATGTAACACATGTGGTAAATTTCGTCCATAACACCACGGGTACAGCAACAAATGGCATTGGTGTTGGCTTACAGTTTAGTGCAGAAAGAGCAATCGGAACGCAGAATGTTGGTCTGGCTTACATTGATGGTATTATGACAGATGCATCGAATGTATCAAGCGCACTGGCATTCTCTACGCGAATCAATGCTGGTAGTATTACAGAAAAAATGCGAATAACAGAGACCGGCAACGTCGGCATCGGGACGACGACACCAGATGCCAATGCCAAACTCGATGTGAACGGCTACGCATTTGCAAAAGCGCCGGTGGTTGTGTATGATAGCGCGGCGGGGAGTGGAACGAGTTTTAATATCACTTGGCTCAACGATGTTCGTCTTGATTATAATATTGTTGAGAAGCAAGGTAACAACTACGAGTTCATATTCAAGAAGGCGGGGTGGTACAGGATTTCGTATTTTCTCTTTTTCGAGACCCCGACTTCAAACGTAGCCTATGATGTCTTGGTTTTCAAGAATGGCGAGAAGTATAAAGGTGTTAGTTATTTCTACACTGGAGTAGGTGGCGGTCATATAAATAGTACTGTACTTGTCCAATCGGATGGTGATGATGTAATCAATTTAGTCGCATCTTCAGAGGGTTCTCATCCGACCTTCAACGTTCTTTTGAATCGGAGTGATCTACAACAGCTCGCTATCGAATACCTCGGTGCGGAGTAGTGGTAACCCTCACCCCCGTCCCCTCTCCCAATTTTGGAGAGGGGATGTCCGAAGGACAAGGGAGAGGGTAAGATGAAGTGGAAAATATAAAATACTCTCTAAAATAAAGGAGATTAATAAGATGAAACGAAACATAGTAGTGCTCACAGTGCTGATGACGATATGCACAATAATTGTTCAAGCACAAACCATCAAACACCCCTGGTGGGTTGTTGACCGCGGCGGCGGCAAATCAACAGCCGGAGCAATCACGCTCCGTTCGTCCATTGGCCAGCCGGCAATTCAAAAGATGTCGTACCTCGATACGGGAATGACAAACGAAAGTGGATTCATTCCGGGTTTACGAACATTCTCCGGTTCTTATACAACACACGAATTGAGTTTCACTGATGGCTGGAACATGATTTCAGTTCCATTACTCGTTAATGACTACCGCAAAACTACATTATTCTCAACTTCCATGTCCTCTGCCTTCTCATACGAAGGATCCTACCAAGAAAAAGATACCTTAAAGAACGGCGGTGGTTACTGGTTAAAATTTGCCGGCGAGCAAACAAGAACAATCATGGGCTCAAGTTATATGCTTGATACCATCGATGTGATCGCATCCTGGAATATGATTGGTGTAAATTCATTCCCCGTGCCAGTTGCGAACATAACACCAATTCCGCCGGTAACAATTTCATCATCTTTCTTTGGATATGATGGTAGCACTTATGTTGAAGAAGATATACTCGAGCCAGGTTCGGGATACTGGATAAAAGTGAGCGAAGCCGGCAAACTTATTTTACAATCTCAAAGTACGCTGACTGCAGCCACACAGCTACTGGCGATAAAGGGAAGCAAAACGACACTCAGTGGATCCAAGATTGTTAAATTTGCTCAGGAACATAAATTGAATACACTGAATTTTGCCGATGCTGGTGGAAGAAATACTTCATTGTATTTTTCTGCAAAATCACTGAGTACAGATTTAGTGAAATTCGATTTACCTCCATCACCCCCGTCCGGTTTCGATGTGCGGTTCAGATCCAATCGAAAAGTAATATTAGGAGATCAGAAGAAGGTTGGTGAGAAGCAGTTCTCCCCAATCCAAATTAGTGGAAAAGATCCATTCACTATTA